>Ga0075436_100001328_pt1 | contig 16813 bp, 20 predicted proteins | sample RhiMethybrSRZTD5_FD_75303 | JGI IMG/M metagenome (GOLD analysis project Ga0075436, IMG submission 75303) | Populus rhizosphere microbial communities from Tennessee, USA - Rhizosphere MetaG P. TD hybrid SRZTD5 | ecosystem: Host-associated > Plants > Roots > Rhizosphere > Soil | place: USA...
GCAGTCGGCGGCGCTCGTCGTGGTGACCGGCAAGGCGAGCGGCAAGCCCTGGGCCGATCGCATCTTCGACCTGCGCGTCGACGACAGCGCCGACCCGTTGAAGGAGCTGCGGCGCCTGGTCACGCTTCAGCGCGCGTACAACCGCATGAACGCGGGCGATCTCGCGGTCGAGCAGAAGGACAACGAGCGTGCGCTGAAGGAGTATCGCGAAGCGGCCGCGCTCGTGCCCGACAACGCCGAGATGGTCTACTGGCACGCGGTGGCGCTCGTCAACATGGGCCGCGTCGACGAATCGCTGCCGCTCTTCCGCCGCGTCTTCGCGATGGACGGCAATTGGGCGATCCTCACGCCTCGGCTCGCGAAAGTCGGCCTGCTGCCCGACGATCCGAAGCTCCTCCAGCGCATCCTGGGCAAATAGGGGGGTCACCATGGCGGAGCTGAAGACCAAGAAGACCGAAGCCGATCCCGGCGATTTCCTGGGCAGGATCAAGGATGCCGCGACGCGCAAGGACTGCGCCGCGATCGCCGCGCTCCTGGAGCGCGTCACCGGCGCCGCCGCGAAGATGTGGGGCCCGAGCATCGTCGGGTTCGGCAACCGGCGCCTCAAGTACCCGAGCGGCAGGGAGATCGACTGGATGGTCGCGGGATTCTCGCCGCGCAAGGCCGCGATCGTGCTCTACCTGCCGGGCGAGCCGGCGAAGCAGGCGGCGCTGCTGAAGAAGCTCGGCAAGCACTCGACCGGCAAGGGATGCCTCTACATCCGCAGCCTCGCCGATGTCGACACGAAAGTGCTGGACGAGCTGATCCGCGAATCCGTGCGCGCCGTGAAGCCGGCTACGCCTTCGGGCGGAAGCCGCTCGTGATCGGGTAGCGCCAGTCCTTGCCGAAGCTCCTCGGCGTGATGCGCACGCCGGGCGGCGCCTGCCGGCGCTTGTACTCGTTCAGCTGGATGAGCCGCACGACCTGGCGCACCTGCTCGCGGTCGAAGCCCACGCCCGCGATCTGGTCGGGCGACATGTCGCGCTCCATGTAGCGCTCGACCACCGCGTCGACGACCTCGTACGGCGGCAGGCTGTCCTGGTCGGTCTGGTTGGGCGCGAGCTCCGCCGAGGGCGCGCGGTCGATCACGCGCTGCGGGATCACCATCCCCTTGGTGTTGCGCCAGTTCGAGATGCGATAGACGAGCGTCTTCACGATGTCCTTGATCACCGCGAAGCCGCCGGCCATGTCGCCGTAGAGCGTGCAGTAGCCGGTCGCCATCTCGCTCTTGTTGCCGGTGGTGACGACGATGTCGCCCAGCTTGTTGGAAAGCGCCATGAGGATCGTGCCGCGGATCCTCGACTGCAGGTTCTCCTCGCTCTTGTCGGCGGGCCGTCCCTCGAAGGCGGGCAGGAGGTGGCGGCGGAAATCGTTGAAGATGTCGCCGATCGCGATCTCGGTGTACTTCACGCCGTGGATCTTTACCATCTCGCGCGCGTCCTCGACGCTCATCGACGCGGTGAACTCCGAGGGCATCATCACGGCGTGCACGCGCTCGGCGCCCAGCGCGTCGACGCACACCGCGAGCACGAGGGCGGAGTCCACGCCGCCGGACAGGCCGAGCAGCACGCCCGGGAACCGGTTCTTGTCGACGTAGTCGCGCGTGCCGGTCATGAGCGCGCGGTAGATCGTCTCCTCCTCGGTGAGCGGCGGCGCGCGCGTGCCCTTCACGGTCTCGCCATCCCACTCGACGATGTCGATCGTCTCCTCGAACGTGGGGCCCTGGTAGCCGAGCATGCCGTCGCCGTTCAACGCGAACGATGCGCCGTCGAACACAATTTCGTCCTGGCCGCCGACGCCGTGCACGTAGAGGAGCGGCAGCTTCGTCTCCTTCACGCGCGTGCCCATCTGCTGGTAGCGCTCCGCCTGCTGCAGGCGGTGGAAGGGCGAGGCGTTGATGGAGAGCAGGATCTGCGCGCCGGCCGCGCGCGTCTTCGCCGCCGGCTCGGGGAACCACAGGTCCTCGCAGATGGTGAGACCGAGCCTGCGGCCCTCGTGCTCGAAGACGCACGGCCGGTCGCCGAGCTCGAAGTAGCGCCTCTCGTCGAACACCTTGTAGTTGGGCAGGCGCTGCTTGAAGTAGAACTGGAAGATGCGCCCGGCGCGCAGCACGGCAGCCGCGTTGTAGCGCGTGCGCCCCTCGCGGTGCGGATAGCCGACGATGACGGTCACGTCGACGCAGTCGGCGGCGAGCTTCATCAGCTCGGCGACGCAGTCGTCGCAGAAATCGTCGCGCAGCCACAGGTCCTCGGCCGGGTACCCCGACAACGACATCTCCGGCGTGACCACGAGCTTCGCGCCCGCGACGCGCGCCTTGTCGATTGCGGCGCGGATCTTCGCGGCGTTGCCCTCGAAGTCGCCCACGGTGGTGTTGATCTGGGCGACGGCGATCTTCATTGCGGGGGGCTTAGAATGGAACGCGAGAAGGAAGCTCGCTCAAGCGCAATTTTGCCAGAACTCCGCATCCTCGATTCGCTCGCCGGCGTCGATCCCGCCCAGTGGAACGCGCTCGCCGGCGCGAATCCGACGATCTCGCACGCTTTCCTCGATGCGCTGCACGCGAGTGGCGCGGCGTCGGCGAAGACCGGCTGGAGCGTGCAGTACCCGACGCTCTGGGACGAGGCGCGGCTCGTGGCCGCGGCCCCGCTCTACGTGAAGGCGCATTCGTTCGGCGAGTACGTCTTCGACTGGGCCTGGGCCGAGGCGCACGAGCGGCACGGCGTCGCGTACTACCCGAAGCTCCTTTGCGCGGTGCCGTTCACGCCGGCGGCGGGCCCGCGGCTCCTCGCCGCCAACGCGCAGGTGCGCACGCGGCTTGCCAAGGTGCTGCTCCAGGCCGCGAAAGACTCCGGCGTGTCGTCGCTGCACGTGCTCTTTCCGCGCGACGAGGACGCGGCGGCGCTGCGCGCCTGCGGCATGCTCGAGCGCACGGGCGTCCAGTTCCACTGGCGCAACCCCGGCTACCGCGACTTCGAGGATTTCCTCGCCGCGCTCTCGCACGACAAGCGCAAGAAGATCCGGCAGGAACGGCGCAAGGTCGCCGAGGCCGGTGCGCGGCTACGGCGTGTTGACGCGGCCGAGGCGTCGGCGGCGGACTGGGATTTCTTCGTCGCGTGCTACCGGCGCACCTACCGCGAGCACCATTCGACGCCGTACCTCAATCGCGAATTCTTCGCGCTCCTCGCGAGCCGCATGCCGCAGAACGTGCTCCTCGTGATCGCCGAGCGCGAAGGCCGCCGCGTGGCCGCCGCGTTGAACCTCCACGGTCCCCACGCGCTCTACGGCCGCTACTGGGGCTCGATCGAGCACGTGCCCGGCCTGCACTTCGAGGCGTGCTACTACCAGGCGATCGAGTTCTGCATCGAGCGGCGCATCCCGCTCTTCGAGGGGGGCGCGCAGGGCGAGCACAAGCACGCGCGCGGCTTCCTGCCGGAGACGACGCGTTCCTTCCACTGGCTCGCGCATCCGGACTTCAACCGCGCCGTCGACGATTTCCTCGGCCGCGAAGGCGCGCACATCTCCGCCTACGTCGACGAGCTCAACGACCGCTCGCCGTTTCGCAAGCCGGTAGCACCCTAGCTGCCGAATTGCCAGTTGGCGTAGTGGTCGATGCGTTTACGCAGCGCATAAACCCACCCGCCGCGCTGAGCCCCGCGCCGCTGAAGAACGGAAACGAGGTCGTCGCGGTGCATCTCGTCGGCATAATCCAGCGCCCGCTTGCCGAGATGGCCGCGCTGATCGATGTCGGCGCCGAGGTCCAGCATCAGCTCCACGGTCCGGGTCTCAGCGCCGATGCCGTACCAGAATGCCGAGGTGCCGGTCGCATCTTCGTCGTTCAGGTTGAGGCCCTTGGCCACCATCAGGCGCAACAAGCGGCGACACGACTCGGCGCGCGCAGGCAGCACCGTGCATCCATTCGCGACCCCATGGAGGACCGTATGTGATCCCATCCTCAGCTTGGGATCGGCTCCGCGCTCGAGCAATGCCGCCACCGCGCGCTCCGACAGGCGCCCGGCGGCCACGTACAGGGGTGAATGGATGGAGCTGCACGGCCGGTTGAAATCGATATCGAAGCGCGCGCACGCGGCGACGATGTCCGGGTCGTCTTCGAAGGTGCCGTAGCAAAAATGGGGAATGTCGCCGGTATTGAGCGTCGCCGGACCGGGCGCCGTGGCCTCGCATTTCTGCTTTGTCCATTCCTCGGCACCAACGGCATTGCCGAAGGCAACGCAGATGGCGACGGCGAAAGCGGCCACGATGGAATGCTTCATCGGACGCATGGTAGCGCGAGCTTGGCCCCGCTTTTGCAGCCCCACACCTTATCCGATACCATCCGGGTTCCATGCCGCACGCCGCGCCGCGATGAAAAAGATCGAAGCGATCGTCAAACCCTTCAAGCTCGACGAGGTGCGCGAGGCGCTCTCGGAGATCGGCGTCTCGGGCCTCACGGTCACCGAGGTGAAGGGTTTCGGCCGCCAGAAGGGACACACGGAGCTCTATCGCGGCGCCGAGTACGTCGTCGACTTCCTGCCGAAGGTGAAAGTGGAGGTCGTCGTCGCCGACAGCCTCGTGGACAAGGCGATCGAAGCGATCGTGAAGGCGGCGCGCACCGGCAAGATCGGCGACGGCAAGATCTTCGTCGTGGACGTGGGCCAGGTCATCCGCATTCGCACCGGGGAGACGGGTGAAGAAGCGGTGTAGTAGCGGCACCGTAGGCGTTTCTGTATCCTTACGGCACCCGAGGGGGATAGGGAACACAAGAATATGCTGCTAGCCGCGTTCTACGTCTTCGCCATCGCCGCGATCATCCTGCACTACACCGGGCACCTGAAGCGGTGGAACTGCGAGTGGATCCTGATCGTGCTGGCCATCGCCGTCTTCCCCGCCGTCCTCTTCCTCTAGCCGTCCTACGCCCCCGCGGGGGCTTGTCCGATGCCCGCGGCGCGGGCGCCGTTCTATCGTGGTAGCAAGGGCGCCATTTCCGGGCGCCACGGAGAACCACGATGAACATCTCGACGATCTGCCGCAGCGCCGGCATCGCCGCCGCAGCGCTGGGTCTTGTGGCACTCACGGCGTGCCACGAGCATCACACGACGACGGTCGCCAGCGCGCCGGCTGCCGCCAGCCCCTCGGCCCAGCTCATCGGCACCCCGCCCGCGCCGCCGACGGGCAACACGCCGGAAACCACGCCGGTCGCGCCGAACACGACCGAGGTCTCGAAGGCGGAAGAAACGACCAAGAAGCCTTCCGAAGGCGACAACCACTCGTACTCGTCGGTCGCGCCCGCCAATCCGCAAAAGGCGGGCGGGCAGGACGGGCAGCAACAAGGCGACCGCTGACAGGATCGAGCCATGAAGAATTCGACGCGCAAGACCAACAAGCGCCGCACGTCGGCCGCACGCCGTCACTCCGGCCCGCCGCAGCAGCAGGCGGCAACCAAGAGCGGCGGGCAGCAATACGGCGCCGGCGGCGAAGGCAAGCAGTACGGCGAAGGCAGCTACTCCGGCACGCGCCAGTACAACAAGGGCCTCAAGGAGCACCTGCAGACGCACGACATCGAGCGCGAAGCGCGCGATGCCGCGCCGCGCTCGCCCGACGACGCGCGCGAGATGAGCGAGGCCGAGCGCATCGGGCGCAGCCGCGCGAAGGGCACGCCTACCGCGAAGCGCTGAGGCGCGCGCGCGGATCCTGGCGGTAGAAGAGCGCGAGCTGCGCGTAGACGTCCGGATACGCCGGGGCGAGGAGCTCCGGCGTCTCGAAGAACGCTTCCGAGGCGACCGCGAAGAATTCCCCCGCGCTCTCCGCGGCGTAGGGATCGATCGGCAGCGCGTCGAGCGCCGCCTGCACCTTGCGTTTCGGCAGCGCCTCGGCGGCGTCCACGCGCCGCGTGAAGTCCTCGAACGCCGTCGCGAACGCGCGCTTCCACGCGGCCGGCTGCATGTCCGCGTGCAGCGGCGGAAATCCGTTGGGGTCGCCCGAGCGCATGTCGAGCTTGTGCGCGAACTCGTGGATGACGACGTTGTAGCCCGCCACCCGCATCTCCTCGTCCGCCGTCATCGCGACGTCCTCGTAGGAGAGGATCACGGGCCCGCCGAGCCACGCTTCGCCCGCCATCGGATCGTTGGTGACGTGGACCACGCCCGCCTCGTCCATCACCTCGCGCTCGGGCGCGAACTGCGCGGGATAGACGATCACGTCCGTCCACCCCTCGTACCACTCGAAGCCGAGCTCGAGGACGAGAATGCACGCCTGAGCGGCGATCTCCACCTGCATGAGGTCGGTGACCTCGAGCCCGTGCGTGCCCGCGAAGCTCTTCGCGGCGAGGAAGCGCTCGGAGAGCGCGTGGAGACGAGCGTTTTCCTCTTCGGTCACGCCGCGCATGAAGAGCCACGACGCGGTCGCCGCGCGCCACAGCTCGCGGTCGATCCTGCGGGTCTTCGGATGCGGACGGCGGCGGAACCAGCCGAGCATCAGGTTGGCGCGGGCCCCAATCGTTTGACGTTGCCGGAGCCGACGATGCGCTTGTCGATCGAGGGATCGCCATAGTAGCGCACGTCCCCCGAGCCGGCGATCTTCACTTCCAGCGACTCGCGCGCCCAGAGCGCGATGTCGCCGGAGCCGGCGATGCTGGCCGTCACGCGGCGCGCCTCGAGCTTCGGCGCCTTGATGTTGCCCGAGCCGGAGACGTGCGACGCGACGCTCGCGGCGCGTCCGGCGAGGCGGATGTCGCCGCTGCCGCTCACGGTGAGGTGGGCGCTGTCGGCCTCGATCGACGCGACATCGATGTTGCCGGAGCCCGAGATCGCGAAGAGGAGCTTCGGACCGCGCAGCGACTGCGCGTGCACGTCCGCCGATCCGGCGACCGCGACCGATTCGACCTGCTTCATGTGGGCCACGATCTTGAGATCGTTCTTCCACCCCCAGTTGACGCGGCCGCGCTGGCGGATGACGAGCACGCCGTCGTTGCGCACGGCGGTCTCGATGTCGGGGAGCACGTCCTCGGGACCTTCCAGCGTGAGCGATTCCGTGCCGTCCTGCACGATCTCGAGCTTGCCGGGGACGGCGAGGTCGATGCCCTTGAATCCCGACACCGGCCGCGCCTCGCGCTTGTCGGCGGCGAGCGACGCGGTGGCGAAGATGGCGAGCGCCATGAACGCGAATGCGGCGGATGCTTGCGAAAGGGTTCTCATGGGTTCCTCCTGGGGATCTTCCTTTGACGCCGCGCGAGGCGCCTTGGATTCCTACGCGATCCCGAGCGATTCGCGGATCTCACGGGCTAGCGCGAGCGCGCGCGTCGCGGAGGCGTCGCACACGGTGACGTGTCCCATCTTGCGCCCGGGGCGCACCTCGCGCTTGCCGTAGAGGTGCAGGTGCGCTTCGGGATGCCGCAGCACCGCTTCCCACTTCGGCTCGCCGCCGCGCCAGATGTCGCCCAGCAGGTTCACCATCACCGCGGGCGTGTGCTGGGACGGATCGCCGAGCGGCAGGTCGCAGAGTACGCGCACCTGCTGCTCGAATTGCGAGGTGCGGCACGCGTCGATGGTGTAGTGGCCGCTGTTGTGCGGGCGCGGCGCGATCTCGTTGAGCAGGAGCTTCCCGCCGACCACGAACATCTCCACCGCGAGGACGCCGACGTACCGGAGGGCTTCGGCGAGGCTCGAGGCGAGGGCGACCGCTTCGCGGGCGAGCGGCTCGGGGACGCGCGCCGGCGCGATCGACACGTCGAGGATGCCGCGCGCATGGGTGTTCTCGACCACCGGGAAAACCGCCACGGCGCCGGAGGCGGTGCGCGCGAGGACGACGGACACTTCCTTCTCGAGCGCGAGCAGCTCCTCGAGTACGCACGGCACGCGCTTCCACTGCGCGAACGCCGCCGCGAGCCCGGCCGCGTCCGCGACGCGCGCCTGGCCCTTGCCGTCGTAGCCGAGGCGCGCAATCTTGAGCAATGCCGGGAATCTCACGCGCTTCGCCGCGCCCGCGAGGTCGGCTTCGGAATCGATCGCGGCGAAGGCGCCGACCGGGAGCCCGTTGTCCGCGAAGAACGATTTCTCGCGCCGCCGGTCCTGCGCGATCGCCACCGCCGCGCCGGGCGGGCGCACGATCACCCGCGAGGCGAGCGCCTCGAGCGCGGCGGCGGGCGCGTTCTCGAACTCGGTCGTGACCGCCGCGCACGTGGCGGCAAGCTCGGAGAGCGCGGCCTCGTCGGTATAGCCGCGCGCGAGGTGCTGCGTCGCGAATTCCGCCGCGGGCGCGTGCGCGTCGGGGTCGAGCACCGTCACGCGATAGCCGAGCGTGCGCGCCGCGACGGTGAACATCCTCCCGAGCTGGCCGCCTCCGAGGAGGCCCAGCGTCGCGCCGGGAAGGATCACAGAACGTCGGGCAGTTGCATCGCCGCCACCTGCTCGCGCAGCTTCGCGCGGTAGTCGGCGAGCTTCGCCGCGAGCGCGGCATCGGAGGTGGCGAGAAGGCTCACCGCGAAGAGGCCCGCGTTGGCCGCACCCGCCTCGCCGATGGCGAAGGTGGCGACGGGAATTCCCTTGGGCATCTGCACGATGGAGTAGAGCGAGTCCTGGCCGGCGAGGTGGCGCGAGGGCACGGGCACGCCCAGCACCGGGATCGTCGTCTTCGAGGCGAGCATGCCGGGCAGGTGCGCGGCGCCGCCCGCGCCGGCGATGATGCAATTGAGCCCCCGCTCGCGCGCGCCCTCGGCGTACTCGAACATCGCGTCCGGCGTCCGGTGCGCGGACACGACTTTCGCCTCGTGGGCGACGCCGAAGTCTTTCAGCACGCGAACCGCATGCTGCATCACGTCCCAGTCGCTTTCGGAGCCCATCACGACCCCGACCTTCGGATTAGCTGGCGAGCTCACGGGCGTCCTCGAGCTGGTCGCGATACGCATCGAATATGCGCTTCAACGCGGTCTTCATGTCCACCTTCGGCTTCCAGTCCAGGTCCTTCATCGTATTGTCGATCTTGGGGACGCGGTTGCGCACGTCCTGGTAGCCCTTGCCATAGTACTTCGAGGCGCTCGTCTTCACGAGCTTCACCTTCGCGGCGTTCTTGCGGTACTCGGGATAGGTCAGCGCGAGCGCGAGCATCATCTCGGCGAGCTCGCGCACCGAGTAGTTGTTCCTGGGATTGCCCACGTTGTAGATCTTGCCGGTGGCCACGCCGTCCTTGTTCTCGATGATCTTCATCAGCGCCGCGATGCCGTCGTCGATGTAGGTGAAGGCGCGTTTCTGCGCGCCGCCGTCCACGAGCTGGATCGGCTCTCCGCGCACGATGTGGCCGAGGAACTGCGTGATCACGCGCGAGCTGCCTTCCTTCGCCGTGTGGATCGAGTCGAGGCCGGCGCCGATCCAGTTGAACGGGCGGAAGAGCGTGAAGTCGAGGCTCCCCATGGAGCCGTAGGCGTAGATCACGCGGTCCATGAGCTGCTTCGAGCACGAATAGATCCAGCGCTGCTTGTCGATCGGGCCGAGCACGAGGTTGGAGCCGTACGGGTCGAACTCCGCGTCCTCGCACATGCCGTAGACCTCGGAAGTCGAGGGAAAGAGGATGCGCTTGCGGTGCTTCACGGCGCTCCTCACGATCGGGAGGTTCGCCTCGAAATCCAGCTCGAAGACCCGCAGCGGCTCGCGCACGTAGGTCGCGGGCGTGGCGATCGCCACCAGCGGCAGGATCACGTCGCACTTGCGGATGTGGTACTCGATCCACTCGCGATTGATGGTGATGTCGCCCTCGAAGAAGTGGAAGCGCGGGTTCGCCATGAGGTCCGTCACGCGGTCGGAGCCCATGTCCATGCCGAACACCTCCCAGCCGGTGTCGGCGAGCACGCGCTGCGACAGGTGGTGGCCGATGAAGCCGTTGACGCCGAGGATGCAGAGTTTCTTCACGGGTTGTCTCCAAGCGGCACCGGCGCGTGGCCGAAGTGCTTCGCGAAAGCGGACGGGGGAAGGGCGGCGCCGTCGAGCTCGCACTCGAGGATCGCGAGCACGCCGCCGTCGGCGCACTCGGCGAGGAGCTCGCCCTGCACGAGGCGCAGGTTCGGGCGCGCCGGCTCGGCGCGCCGCGCGAGGAGGCGCGTGCGCAGGATGCGCAAGCGCCTCCCCTCGAGGAGCGTGAACGCTCCGGGATACGGCGGCGCGACCGCGCGCACCAGGTCGTGAATCTCGCGCGCGCCGCGGCTCCAGTCGATGCGTCCGTCGTCGGGCTTGCGGCCGCCGAAGTACGAGCCCTTCGCGAGATCCTGCGGCTTGAGCTCAGCCTTGCCGGCGAGGAGCGCGGCGAGCGAGCGGTCGAGCACGATCTCGGCGGCGACCGTCACCTTGCGGAAGACGTCGACGGCGCGGTCGTCGGGAAGGATCGGCACGGCGAGCTGGTCGACGATCCGTCCCGCGTCCGGCTTCTCCGCCATTTCGTGCAGCGTCGCGCCCGTCGTGCGCTCGCCGCGCAGCACGGCCCAGTTCACCGGCACGCGCCCGCGGTACTTCGGCAGGAGCGAGCCGTGCACGTTGAAGGCGCCGCGGCGTGCGGTCGCGAGCACGCGCGGCGACAGCATGTGGCGGTAATAAAACGAAAACAGGAAATCGGGCGCCATGCGCTCGAGCCGCGCCGCGAAGTCGATGGCGTTGGGATCGTCCGGGATCGCCACCTCGAGGCCGTGCGAACGCGCGAGCTGCTCCACGCTTTCGAACCAGATCGCCTCGCGCGGATCGTCGCGGTGCGTGACCACGAGCGGCACGCGCACGCCGTGGGCGAGCAGCACCGAGAGGCAGCGCACGCCCACGTCGTGATAGGCGAAGACGACGGCACTGGCGTCCATCACTCCCGCTTTTCGAGCAGCGCCTGGATCACGTAGCGCGGCCGCTCGCGCACCTGCTGGTAGATGCGCCCGACGTACTCGCCGATGAGGCCGAGGCCGAAGAGCACGACGCCGGTGAGGAAGAACTGCAGGATGTCGCGGTCCCAGATGATCCAGATGCCCTCGGCGGTTCCGGCGAGGATGCGCTCGACGATGACGACGACGTACACGCCGAGCGAGACCAGCGACACGAAGATGCCGAAGAACGAGAAGAGCTGCAGCGGCAGGACGGAGAAGCCGGTGACGATGTCGAAATTGAGGCGAATGAGGCGATAGAGCGAGTACTTCGAGTCGCCGGCGTAGCGCTCCTCGTGCTCCACCTGGACTTCGGTGGGGTTGTGCGCGAACGAGTACGCGAGCGCGGGGATATACGTGCTCACCTCGCGTGAGGCCCGGATCGCGTCGATGATCGGCCGGTCGTAGGCGCGCAGCATGCAGCCCTGGTCGGTCATGCGGATGTGCGTGATGCGCTCGCGCACGCGGTTCATCGCCTTCGAGGCCCAGCGCCGCCACGCCGCGTCCTGCCGCCGCCGCCGGATCGAGCCCACGTAGTCGTGGCCCTCGTCCATCTTCTCGAGGAGCTTCGCGATCTCCTCGGGCGGGTTCTGCAGGTCCGCGTCCAGCGTCACGATGCGGCTGCCGCGGCAGTGCTCGAAGCCGGCGAGGATCGCCATGTGCTGGCCGAAATTGCCGTTGAAGAAGATGACGCGCGTGACGTCCTGCCGGCGCTGGAACTGCTCGCGCAGCAACGCCGCCGAGCGGTCGCGGCTGCCGTCGTTCACGAAGATCACCTCGTAGGCGGTCGCGAGCTTGTCGAGCGCGGGATAGAGGCGCGCGAAGAGCGCGGGCAGCACGTCCTCCTCGTTGTACACCGGGATCACGACGGAGAGAACCGGGGAGGCCATCAGGCGGCCTTGCGCTCGAGCGTGCGCTTCATCGCCTCGCACACGCGCTCGACGTCGGCCTCGCGCATCTCGGGAAAGAGCGGCAGCGTCACCGTCTCGCGCGCGATGCGTTCGGAATTGGGGAACTGCCCTTCGCGAAATCCCTTCTTGCGGAAGAAGGTCGAGAGGTGCAGCGCCTCGTAGGAGACTCCGATGCCGATGCCTTCCTTGTGCATGGCGTCGATGAACTGCTTGCGGGTCGTGCGCGCGGCCGCGAGCGGCAGCAGCACCGTGAACATGTTCCAGCTGTGGCCGGGATTCATCCGCGGCGGCAGGCGCTCGGGCGCGAGCAGGGGATCGCCCTCGAGGCAGCGGAAATAGTGCGCGGCGAGGCGCTCGCGCGCCTTGCACCAGGCGTCGAGATGGCGCAGCTGTTCCAGGCCGAGGCGCGCGGACACGTCGGAGAGGTTCATCTTCGCGCCGGGGACTTCGACATCGCGCGTGCCGTCCGCGAGCCGCTTGATGCCGTGGAAGCGGATCTCTTCGATGCGCCTGGCTTCCGCCTCGTCGTTCACGGCGAGCGCGCCGCCCTCGATCGTGGTGAGGTTCTTGTTCGGATGGAAGCTGAAGGAGACGAGGTCGCCCGCGGCGCCGACCGGGCGCGATCCGACGCGCGAGCCGATCGCGAGCGCCGCGTCCTCGATCACGCGCACGCGGTGGCGCGCGGCGAAGCGCGCGAGCGCCTCGGGATCGAGCGGCGCGTTGTAGTGCGTGGGCAGGAGCGCGCGCGTGCGCGCGCTCACCGCCGCTTCGGCCTGCGCCATGTCGATGTTGCGCGTCGCCAGGTCCACGTCGACGAACACGGTGGTCGCGCCGCAGCGCTCGATCACGTTCGCCGTGGCGAAGAAGCTCTGCGCCGGCGTGATCACCTCGTCGCCGCGCCCGATGCCGGCGAGCTCGAAGGCGGCCTGCATCGCGCCGGTCGCGGAGGTGAGCGTGCGCACCGGCCGGCCGCCCACGTATTCGGAGAGGGCACGCTCGAAGGCCTGCACCTGCGGCCCGCTCGCGATCCAGCGGCTGCGCAGCGTCTCGCCGACCGCGGCGATCATCGCCTCGTCGATGGTGGGACGCGCGAAGGGAAGGTAGCTCACGATCGCGCGACCAGCACCACGCCGATGATGATCATGCCGATGCCGACCAGCTTCTGCGCGGTGAGCGATTCGCCGAAGAGCATCCACGCGGCGATCGCGTTCACGATGTAGCCCACGGAAAGCATCGGATAGGCGACGCTCACCGGCACGCGCGAGAGCCCGAGGATCCACACCACCACGCTCACGACGTAGCAGGCGAGCCCGAGGAGGATGTAGGGGCTGCTCGCCACGCGCAGCCCGATGGGTACGACGTTGTCGAGCGAGAAGGCGAACTCCCCGATGCGATTCGTGCCCGCCTTGAGCGCGAGCTGCGCAGCCGCATTGAGCAGCACGCCGGCCATGAGGAACGAGAAGGTGAGCGGGGTCACGGCTTGCGGACGAGCACGCGGCGCGGATCCTGGTACAGAACCTCCATGGGAATGCGTCGCGCCTTGAGCTTTCGGAAGAGGTCGGGCTGCATTATAGCCAGCGCCCTTCCGGGCCGCCGCCACTCGACGACGAAGGCCTCGATCTCCTTCACGACGCGCTGGGGCTCGGCCTCGATGCCGGTCTCGAACTCGTCGTACCAGTGCACGAGCGTCACGGTGCGCCCGAGGTAGAAGGGCAGCGTCTGGTCGTAGAGATCGACGCTGTAGATCGGCGGTGAATCGGCGATGAGCGGCTTCAGGATCTGCGCGATGTCGTAGCCCGACTGCCGCGGCGTGAGCTGCTTGTAGCCCTCGACGAGGCAGCCGTGGAGCAGCACCCCGGCGAAGGCGGTCGCCGCGATCGCCGCCCAGCGGCGTCCGCGCGCGAAGAGCGCCGCGGCGACGACGCTCGCGGCGAGGAAGATCACGGAGGCCGCGATCGCCCAGGACTGCGCCTTCTCGTAGAGCGCGCGGCTCCACGCGTCGTGCGCGGCGTCGGGATAGCCCCACGCGAGCCACGCCATGAGGAGCGCGATCGGGACGCCGGGCACGACGAAGCGGGCGAGCCTACGCGTGTCGGCCTCGACGACGAACTTTCCCAGGGCGAGCGCGAGCGTCGGGAAAACCGGCAGCACGTACGTGGGAAGCTTCGATCCGGAGGCGCTGAAGAAGACGACGATGAACGCGCTCCACAGGAGCGCGAGCCGCAGCGGCTGGAAATCGCGCGCGAGCGCTTCGCTCTTCCACGCGTGCACGATCGCCGAGGGCAGGGCGAACATCCACGGCAGGAATCCCACCATCAGGATCGGCACGAAATACCACCACGGCTCGATGCGGTGATGGGTTTTCGTGAGGAAGCGCGACAGGTGCTCGTGGAAGAAGAAGAACTCCAGGAACTCGTTGTTGGCGAGGCTCACCAGGACGAACCAGGGCGCGACGATGGCGAGGAAGACCACGATGCCGAGGCGGTGCTCGAGGCGCTTGAGGAACGAGAAGTCGAGCCGCACCAGCGCCTGCAGGCCGATCGCGGCGACCGGAAAGACGATGCCGATGAGCCCCTTCGACATGACCGCGAGCGCCATCGCCGCCCACGCGACGAGCATCCAGCGGCGATGCGCTCTTGATGATTGTTGCTCGGCGAGCAGGAACGCGCAGAGCGTGAGCGTCGTCCAGAGCGTCAATCCCATGTCGAGCGTGACGATGCCGCCCAGCGCCATGAAGTAAGGACTGGCCACCAACACGAGCATCGCGGCGACGGCGACCTCCGCGTTCCACAAGCGCAGCGCCGTGAAGCCGACGACGAGCAGCGTCGCGAGACCGCAGACGAAGACATAGAGACGGGCGGCGAATTCGTTTTCCCCGAAAACCTCGAACGACGCGGCGGTCGCCCAGTACTGCAGCGGCGGCTTCTCGAAATACTTGAGCCCGTTCAAGCGCGGCGTCACCCAATCGCCGCTCGCGGCCATCTCGCGCGCGATCTCCGAATAGCGCCCCTCGTCCGGATGCGCGAGGCGGCGCGTCATGTTGTCGCCCGCCACCGCGAGCGCGACAAGCGCGAGGAGCGCGAGCACCCAGCGCGCGAGGGGGAGCGCCATCGCCTACGCGTCGAGCAGCACGACGACCGCGCCGCTCCCTCCCTCGACCGCCCGCGGCTCGACGAAAGCGAGCACCTCGCTCTTGCGCGTGAGGAGCTTGCGGATGTGGCGCTTCAACACCGGCTCCCGCCCGGCCGAGCGCAGGCCCTTGCCGTGCACGATGCGCACGCAGCGCAGCCCCCTTCGCACGCAGTCGGCGACGAATTCAGCCGTCGCGCGCTTCGCTTCCTCGGCGCCGAGCCCGTGCAGGTCGAGCGCGTCCTGGATCACCCAGTGCGTGCGGCGCAGCTTCCTCAGGATCTCGCGCGGCAGGCCCGGCCGCAGGTACGCCGAATCGTCCTCGAGCTCGACGTCGCCTTCGCCATCGAGCGCGAGATGCGCGAGCTCCGCCAGCACCGCGCGCTCGTCCTCGCGGCGCTTGAGCGGCAGCGGCGGCGGCGCCGCACGCCACGGCGCCACGCGGTTCGGCGCGCGCGCGGGCGAGACGTCGCGCATCTCGGCGCGGAAGAGCGACGCGTCGTCGGCTTCGGAGGCAGCCGCGGGTGCGGGGCTGCGTCCGTGCGGATGCCGGCGCGTCATGCGGGAATGTTCTCGAGATACTTGTCGGCGTCGAGCGCGGCCATGCAGCCGGTGCCCGCGCTCGTGACCGCCTGGCGATAGACATGGTCCTGCACATCTCCGGCCGCGAACACGCCGGGGACGCTCGTCGCCGTCGCGTTGCCGCCGAGGCCGGCCTTCGTGATGATGTAGCCCTCCTTCATCTCGAGCTGGCCCTGGAAGATGTCGGTGTTGGGCTTGTGGCCGATGGCGATGAAGCAGCCGGTGAGCGCGAGGTCGGTCTTCTTGCCGTCCGCCGTGGACTTGATGCGCACGCCCGTCACGCCCGACGCATCGCCGAGCACGTCGTCGAGCGTGTGGTTCCAGCGGATCTCGACCTTACCTTCGGCCTGCTTTGCGAAGAGGCGATCCTGCAGGATCTTCTCCGCGCGGAGCTTGTCGCGGCGATGGATGAGCGTCACGTGGCGCGCGATGTTGGCGAGGTAGAGCGTCTCTTCGACCGCGGTGTTGCCGCCGCCGACGACGCACACGTCCTGGCCCTTGTAGAAGAAGCCGTCGCAGGTCGCGCACCCCGATACGCCCTTGCCCATGTACGCCTGCTCGGAGGCAAGCCCGAGATACATCGCGGAGGCGCCGGTCGCGATGATCAGCGCGTCGCAGGTGTACGTGCCGGCGTCGCCGACGAGCCGCTTCGGCTTTTCGTTCAGGTGCGCGGTGTGGATGTGGTCGAAGATGACCTCGGTCTCGAAGCGCTCGGCGTGCTTGAGGAAACGGTCCATGAGCTCCGGTCCCTGCACGCCCATGGCGTCGGCGGGCCAGTTGTCGACGTCGGTCGTGGTCATGAGCTGCCCGCCCTGCGCGAGCCCGGTGATCAGCACCGGCTTCAAATTGGCGCGCGCGGCATAGACGGCGGCGGTGTACCCGGCGGGTCCGGAACCCAGGATGAGGAGGCGCGAGTGGCGTGTTGTCACGGCAAAGCGGCAAAAAAGTCGATTATCGCATCCCGGGGCATGCTCGTATGTCCCTGAAATGCAGGGGATACATCAGGTTGTATTCCTAAGCAGTTGACAAATAAAAGGATTTTGGGTAAGTAGCAGGGATGCTCGAAGACACCAAGAAAAGAGCGGCCGGAAGCCGCACGACGACGCTCAAGGCGGTCCCGTTCTTCAGCCAATTGGACGACAAGGAGCTGGAGGCGGTGCGCGCGCTCGCCGCGGAGAAGCACTATCCCAAGAATGCCGTGGTGCTCACCGAGGGCGAGATCGGCGACTCGCTCTACATGATCCAGTCGGGCAAGGTGAAGGTCTTCATCGGC
>Ga0075436_100001330_pt1 | contig 16801 bp, 11 predicted proteins | sample RhiMethybrSRZTD5_FD_75303 | JGI IMG/M metagenome (GOLD analysis project Ga0075436, IMG submission 75303) | Populus rhizosphere microbial communities from Tennessee, USA - Rhizosphere MetaG P. TD hybrid SRZTD5 | ecosystem: Host-associated > Plants > Roots > Rhizosphere > Soil | place: USA...
AAAACCTGTCATGTCGTCGTCCAACCTGAGCATATGCCGAACGTCGCGAGCGATTTTTTCGATCGCAGATTTACCGACCGCGCGCGTTACTTTAACTCGCACCGCTCGATTCCCTTCTTCAATCTCAACCACAACGGGTCGCGCGGTGGCGAGATCGATGACCCTCGTTAGAGTCCAGCTCTCCTGCTTCAGCTCGAAGGGCGGCAGATCGTACCATCCGTGACTGATTGCCGTGCGTTTGAAGTTGAAGGTTTGAGGGGTCGGGATCGTGATTTCCATGATGCTCAGCGGTTCCAGGCGGCATTTGTTTTCTGATCTCGAGCCAGCAACGCGGCGCCGATGATGCCCGAGTCTTGACCGAGCTGCGATAGCACAACCCGACAACACTGGAAGGCGGCCGGTACCGTCGCTTTCTGCGCAGCGTCTCTGATGGGTTCGAGAATCAAATCGCCCGCGGCCATCACTCCACCGCCAAGGACTACGACTTCTACGTTCAGCAAATTGACGATGCTCGCTACCGCCGTGCCGATGATGCGACCAGTTTCTGCCAGCACGGACAAAGCGAGATCGTCTTTCTCCATTGCCGCGCGCACGACTCGCTCCGCGGTAAGAATTCCTTCCATGTCGCGAGCCAGCTTCGAAACTGAAAACGATGGATCGCTGAATAACTGCTCGCGAACACGGCGCACAATGTTTGGGCCCGAAGCCATCGTCTCGAGACAACCGACGCCTCCGCAGCCGCACTCGAGTCCTTGCGCGCCGATTTTGAAATGGCCGAACTCGCCGGCGAAGCCCCGGCTCCCTCGCTGAAGTTGGCTGCCAAGTATTAAACCCGATCCTATGCCGGTTCCCAGCGTCACGTAGAAAACATCGTTGAAGCCACGCGCCGCGCCCGATTGCCATTCGCCGTAGACCGCTACGTTGGCATCGTTGTCAATCACCACCGTGAAGCCGGTTGCCCGTTCGAGTTCCGAGTGAAGATCGTAAGAAGAAACATCGACCAGGTTGGGATTCGCTTCGATGCGCTGATCTCGTTGATTGACCAGCCCCGCCCATCCGATTCCCGCCGCAAGAACTCGCTCGCCCTGATCGGACTGAAGAGTTTTGATCACATCGATCAATTGATTGATAAAGATTCGCGGATCGCTTACTTCCGACACGACGCGATGCCGACGCAATATCGAACCGTCCGCTCGAATGAGCGCTCCTCGAATGGTTCGACCGACGTCTAGCCCGATGTAAAGATCCTCTGAGTCCACGCCGTTCATTTGCTGACTCACTTCGCCGTCGCAATTGCGCGAGCGCCAACTTTCTTCAAGCAGCTCAGAGCCCAGCGCGCTTTGGCGCGAACGCCTTCATCATCGTCGTTCAATCTTCGCTGAAGCGCTTCTCGCGCGGTTGGATCCAAAATGTGGCCAAGCGCTTCGGCGGCCGCGAAGCGAAGGTTGCCGTTCGGTTCCTCCAGCAGCGCGATCAAATCCGGCACCGCTTTTGTTTCTGCAAGCCGGCCAAGTGCCAGCGCCGACTCGCACGCTACAAACTTGTCTTCGCTTTTTAAAAGCTGGACAAGGACCGATGAAATGCTTCGATCTCCGATCATCCCAACAGCCTTCGCTGCATAACGAGCCGACAGGTTGTCGCCTTCATCGATCGCATCATTCAGCAGTCGAATAACCGGACCGCTCGCCTGTTGACCCAACTTCACGATCGCACGAACCGCTTCTGCCTTCACTTTGAGGCTCGCATCTCTCAACGCTTCGACAAGCGCGGAAAGCGCGCGCGGATCATGCGAGAACTCCAGCGTTCGAACCGCATCAAGCCGAATCGCTTCGTTTTCATCTTTCAGGAGTTGAGTCGGATCGACGGGCGCCTGACCGCCGGAAAGCCCGGAGATTATCCGCTGCGATATTCGGTCTTGAATTACCAAGACGTCTTTGGCTCCGGCGTCGATCTTCTCGCTCCACAGAATTCCGCCGCCGATCGCATCGATCAACTGCGCCGTCACTCGCAAGCGCTCTCCCGATTTCAGGAAGTTGCCGGTGAGAACAACGTCGACTCCCAACTCGGATCTCACGCGCGCCGGATCGATTGCCTGATCGCGATAGCGACTCACCGCGCTGGTGGGAATAACGGTAAGTGAGCTCACTTTTGCGAGCTCGGTGGTGAGGCTGTCGGCCAATGACAGCGCGTAGAAGTCGGCCTGTGGATCGCCGCTCAGGTTTCGAAACGGAAGCACTGCGAGTGTCTTTCTCGGTCCGCTGGTCAGCGAGAAGTCCTGGCCCGAAATCTCGCGCGGCATCGGCGTCTGTCTTTGCGTTGCTTGAAGCTCGGGCGATGGCTTGCGTGATAGAAGCCGCTTGATGAAGCTTCGAGACGACTGACGGCTCGGCACAACAAACGGCGTCGTCACGCCGTCGGGCACGCCCTGCGCGCCGAAGCGCAGCGCTACGCTGAGCCGCTGCATATCTTCGAGCATCGGCTTCGTCGATTGATATCGACCGGCGGGATTTTTGGCCATCGCGTTGTCGATGATCGCGGAAAGATCAGCGGGCAGTTTATCGTTCACTTCGATTGCAGGCTTATGCGCTTCGTGAAGCACGGAGTGCATCACGTCAACGTTGGTCTGTCCGCGAAACGGCAAGCGTCCGGTGGCCATTTCGTAGAGCACAACGCCAAATGAAAAAATATCGCTGCGATGATCTGCCCGCTCACCTTTGGCCTGCTCGGGCGACATGTAAGCCGGCGTTCCAAGCGGCGAGCCCAGCCGCGTCAACTCGTCCGCCTGCGCTTCGGCTGCCTCGACGCGCTCCTTCCCGCTAAGCAGTTTCGCCAATCCGAAATCAAGAACTTTTACCTGGCCTCGCGGCGTGATGATGATGTTGTTTGATTTTATGTCCCGATGAACGATCCCCTTCGCGTGAGCCGCCGCGAGCGCATCGCCAACCTGAAGCGTAATAGAAAATATTGTGTCGAGGCTCAACGGTTTGCCGGCGATCACCTTCTTGAGAGTCCTGCCGGCCACGTGTTGCATCGCGATGAAATATTGATCGTCGACTTCGGCGATTTCGAATATCGTGCAGATGTTCGGGTGATCGAGGGCCGAAGCGAGTCGAGCTTCTCTCAGAAAACGTTTTCGCGAGTCCTCTTCGGACAACAAGTCCGACGCTAGCAGCTTGAGCACTATCGTTCGATCGAGCGTCGTGTCGTAAGCTTTCCATACCCGGCCCATCCCCCCGTGGCCTATTTCTTCCTGCATCTCATAATGTGAGATCTTCTTATTCATACGCCGCGTCGATCAACGAAGCTTGTTCCTCACTCATACTACTTTCCCGGCGTGTGTTCAACTCGCCGGAAGGTTTGGAGTGCGTCGGCAGACTCACCACAACTCAGCTCTTTTAAGTATTGTCGACAAGTCTGATCGACTATTGTATGCGGGACTCGATCTGTCGAATGCGCGCGACTAGCTTTAGTAACTCAGACTCGCTGACTTCGTCGCCATTCGAAACTTCTTCGCAACGCGCGAGCAAAGTTGCAAGCTCGCGCTCATCAATCTTTGCTCCGCGCGCAGCTGCTGCCGCTAGCTTTCCATTTTCGATCTTCGACGGAACGCCGCTGAACTTACAAAGCCGCTTGCGGAACTCGGCGTAGACGTTTTGCATCGCCAGGTCGGTCGCTTGCGCAAGTCGTGTGATGTTCGCCATCGAAGAAACGAACTCGAGATTGGTGGTTCGTCTCTCGCGCTTGAGCGGGACCGGGCGGCCAAACCTCCGTCCGTTGCTGTAAACGACCAGCGCTACGATCAATGCAACCTGCGCAAACATCCACGGCACGGGCGTGCCTCGAAAATAACTCATCAAGCCCTGCCCCGTAGTTCTCGCGCCGTAGCCGTGATGATACTCGTCGAACGCGATGTTTTCGGCCGGCCGCTCGGCAAAAAGGTTGAGCGCCAGAATTACATTGTCGGCTTGAGAGATTCCGTTGTTCGCAACTATGAACGGATCGGTAAGAATTACGACCCGGCCTTTTCCGACCTGGGCATCCGCGACCACTGCGGCTTCATTATCGCCAACGTGATATGTAGCCACGCGGCTATCCACTTTGACTCGAGACGCGTATTCGGAAACCGCGATCGCTTGCACGCCCCGGGTCAACGAAGTCGGCTGCAGAATTCGAACCGGCGATTTCGCGAAGGCATATTCGGTGTGAAGACCGGCGTCACCTATCTGCTTATTGATGTCCCGATCGATGATAATCAAAAGCCCGCCGGCTTCAATCCATTTGTCGAGGGCCGCAAACTCTTCTTCATCAGGATTATGCACATCGGGCGGAGTGATCACTACAAGCGTGCCGGGCTGGTGATCTTTCAATTCTGTGAAAGGCTTTTCGAAGCGCGAGACATCGAAATGACTTTCCTGGAGCAGCGTGTAGAACGCGAGAGTTCCGTACTGACCTGCACGATACGATGAGCGATCGGCGGTGAGCTCATTCTCTTCGGCGTCGCTTTTATCAACGAAGAAAACGAAGTTGAGACCCACCAAAAGGAGGAACAGCAAAGCGACGAGGATTATTGCGCTCGCGTTGCGTTTCATGATGTCGGTTTCTGGTTTCTAGTTTTTGGTTTCTGGATCTAGCCACCGTAACCGGAACTAAAAACCAGAAACCAGAGACCAGAAACCCGCTATTTCACATTGAAGAGCTGATGAGGGACGTCTTCGAGCACCCAGCCGTTCGCCGTTCGACTGAGAATGAACACAGCCGTACCCGCCTGATCTTTGCCCTCGGCTTTGGCCTTGATGCCGACTCCGACCGCAACACGATTTGCGTCAATTCGATCAACTGAGAGAATCTCAGTAGTCCACGAGGTCGGTCTCGAAACAGTCAGACCCTGAACGAATCGCTTCAGATTGTTTTTGACCACCAGCACGAATAGCTTTTCGGAACTGACCAGCTTGATTGCGGCGTCGAACTGAATGATGAACGAGCGCAGGGACTCGTCGATTTGTGGAGGCGTGCCGGCTGCTCGTTCAGCTTGAACCAAAGCCTCTTGGGCCGCGAACTGGGCGGTGGCTTCTTCTGCTTCAACAGCCGCCGCGCGAAAGTGGCGAGCCGCTTCAGCCGCCTGGTTGTGCGCCAGCGCAACCTGGCCAAGCGTTATGCGAGCCCACGCCAGCGCCGGCCCGATCGGCGGGTCAACCTTTATTGCGGTGTTGGCTTCAGCGGCTGCTTCATCCATCCTCTTCTGCGACGCAAGCGCTCTGCTGAGCCACGCGTGGAAGACGGCGTTGTGCGGTTCCAATCGAAGCGCTTGTCTCAGCTTCGCCTCCGCATCCGAATATTGAGACTTGTTAAACGCGACGATGCTATCGTTCAACAAAGTCTGCGCCGATGTTCGAGTAGTCTTCGAATCATTGTCCCTGGCATCGTTATCGTAGTTACTTTGAATGATGAATTTCTCCGGATCGACTTCGACCGACACGATCTTTTCAGTGGTAGACAGCTCAGCAGCCGCCAGGCTTTCCGAAGGAACCAGCACGGAAGTTGTCACCTGCTTGCCGGAAGCGGTAATCGCAAGCACTGTAACCGTGACGTCTCCTGTGCCAAGGTTGCGGAGATTCACTCGTTGCGTTCCGGGCTTATCGCCCGCCAGCGCGGAGCCAACAATTAAGTCGGGCTCGATGATTGAATCGATCCACTGCTGAAAAATCTTTTCGACGTCGGGTGAGGCCCCCTTGGTCAACGCAGCTCTTAGATCTTCAATGCTGACGATTCGCGTTTGAGCGCCTGACAATACAGTTTTGATAGCCGCGATCAGATTCTGTCGCCCGGCGGTTTCAGCTAACAGCCTGTAGACCAGTGGCCCCTTGCTCAACACAGCCGCGCTGTAGCTTGGCAACAGTAACGTCTGAACTCCCAGCTCTGCATCGCGACCCGACTGCGCGACCGGTGTGTAGCCGGCTCGCATTCGCCCGAACAAATCACGAGCCGCGTCTTTGCCGAAACGGTCTTCGAAGTACAACGCGGACAGATAACGAGGCAATGAATCGCGGAGAAACGCCGGGCCGCTTGCTTTCGCTCCCGCTCGCCTTTCTTGCGCAGTTCTAAGTTCCTGGCCGCGAATTCGAACTCGTCCATCGATCCATATTCGAGCGATCGCGTCGGCAAGAACTTCAATGATGCTTGCACTGAGCGTATCGCGACGAAAAACTTGCTCGTTCAAAACAAGGAAGCCGGGCTCGACAATGTTAGCCGCACGAACCGAAGAAACGACCCTGAACGTCGCGCCCGCGGGAGGTGGACCGAGCGTTCGCGTGAGAAAATCGATTACACGATTCGTCTCATCTTCCAATCGCGCGACTACTGCTCGTGAGTCGGCTGGCTTCGCGTCACTTGAGACCGCAACGATTCCGGGTTGCACGAGGATTTCAACTTTGACGCCGTCGTGTTCGGAGCTTGCAGGCTGATCGAAATTTCCTGCGACGACCAGAGGCAGCGAGTTCAACGGCTGGTCGAAAGTGGAACTCGGCCCCTCCGACCTGAGCGCTCCCGACGTTACCGCCCGAAAGCCCGGCGTCGATGACGCGGCGCTTAACGTCAAAGTAAAAGGCGCAGTCGTCGGGCCGTAAAGCGGCGCGTACATAGTCGACGGCATCGGGAACCAAAGCGATTCGGGCGTAAGCAACACCTCTCCGGAATAGATGTAGATCGAGGCCGCCGATTCCGGCGCTTCAATGCGGTAGTTGAGATCGATTGTCGCCTTTGCTCCCGATTCAAGAGGCGACTGCGGAGTGAGGACGATTTGGTTTAGCGTTGTGACGCGCCGGTCTTCGGTGGTGTCTACCTGTGTCGACGCTCCATTGATTGTCGCTGAACTTACTTTCGCGAGCTTCGTTAGCCTTAGATAGATTTTCGGTTTCGGTGTCTGGCCCAGGTTCGAAATGCTGAGAGTCGCGTGGACATCGGCCGCGCTCGCAGCGGCGTCAATGCGAGCGTTGATGTTGTAACGATCGACTTCGACTTCCTGGGCTGCGGCGCTCGTAATGCAAGCAAGAAAGATGAACAGAACGGGGAAAATCTTTTTGAGCATCTTAGGTTGTTGTTTCTGGTTTCTGGTTTCTCGTTTGTGGTTCCTGGTTGCTCACATTCAATAGACAAAGACCAGAAACCAGAAACAATAAACCCGAAACCTCTTACGTATCGCGTACAAGTTCATGGATCGCCTTCAGCTTCTCGAGCAACGGTTCAAGCCTCTCGAGCGGCAAGCTATTCGGTCCATCTGAAAGCGCGGCCGCTGGATTGTCGTGCACTTCCATGAAAACGCCATCCACTCCGCAAGCTACGCCCGCTCGCGCAAGGTATTCGATGAATTCCGAATCCCCTCCACTCGCCGAACCCAATCCACCCGGCCTCTGAAGACTATGTGTCACATCGTGAACGACCGGGTAACCGAACCCTCGCATGATCGGCACTCCGCGAAAATCGACTACGAGATTATTGTAGCCGAAGCTCGTGCCGCGCTCGGTGATCATCACACGTTCGTTGCCTTGTGAAGTAGCCTTCTCGATCGCGTGTTTCATATCGTGCGGCGCGAGGAACTGACCTTTTTTTATGTTGACCGCGCGACCCGAGCGCGCGGCTTCAACGATCAAGTCTGTCTGCCGCGAAAGGAACGCCGGAATCTGCAGCACGTCTGCGACTTCGGCTGCGGCTGGCACTTGAGCAATCTCATGAACGTCGGTCAGAATGGCTACACCCGCTTCGCTTCGAACGCGTCCCAGAATGCTCAAGGCTTCTTCGACTCCGAGTCCGCGATGCGCATTGATCGAAGTTCGGTTGGCTTTATCGTAAGACGACTTGAAGATATAAGGAACGCCGAGCCGATCGGTGATAGAACGAATCGCGTGAGCCATCTTGAGCGCGTGAGATTCGCTCTCGACCAGGCACGGGCCGGCGATGAGGAACAGATTTCCGCCGCCAACTTCGACGTCTCCGACTTTGAAGGGCTTAACCGCGACAGGCATAAATGAAGGCTTATTCTACACGGCAGGGGTTGGAATTTGAAGGAGAGAGCGCACAGTTGAGATTGTCCGGAATGCGAGGCGAGTACGCCAGAAATAAGCGTACTGTAAAACCGGAGTTCCTGTAGCCTTGTCCGCGTGAGCGCCTCTATTGAATGGTCTAGTGATAGAAACTTGAACCGATCATATTGACGTCAAGCGACAGTCGTACTATTGTTGCGCTCGTTACCAGGTCTGACTCGGCATCAGGCCCCTTGCATCGCCGAATGTTCAGCTAACTACTTACCTCTAGTAGATTCATAGACGCGTCGTTGACTGGGCGTCGCTTCTGGCATTAATATCACCGCGCATCTCATAGGGCCTCGGGATTCGCAACACTACTAGTCCGCATCATGACCTCGGCGCGTTGCACTCCCCAGCTCGATCTTACGCAAAAGGAGAATCCTTGGAGTGCCGTCTCACTCCAGGAAACATAAAAATGAAAAAACTAACCACGACTCTATTGATCGCCGGCTTATTCGCAGTCAGTGTCTATGGCTATGGGCCGCGCGGACATGGATTGGTCGGAGCAATCGCCGATAAGCGACTGGCAACAAACACTACCATCAAGGCTAAGGTGGACACGCTTCTTGACGGACTGACGTTGCAGCAAGCCGCAACGCTTCCCGACAGCATTAAGACCTGGGATAGGAATGCGAATGGATTCCACGTGACTGGTCATCCACAGATCGAAGCTCAGCTTCGTGCCTTTGTCGCGGCCAACCCCTCTGATGGCCACCCATCTCATCACGAATTCCACTTCACTGATGTTCCTGTTGCCGGCGATGAGAAGTATGCCGACGGCACGGTGGGACGCGAGCCGTTTGATATTGTGCATATGATTCCCTTCTGTGTTCGTGTTCTGAAGGGTGAGGAACCTGAGACAAACGATCGCGCGATAACAAAGTCCGTCGCGGTAATCCTCCTTGCGCACTATGTGGGAGACATCCACCAGCCGCTTCACGTGGGAGCCGAGTACTTCAATTCTCAAGGAAAACCGTTTGAGCCTAGTGACAACGACCATGGCTTTGCAGATCAGGGAGGAAATAAGCTGACCCTTTTTCTGCTGAGTAGTGGCAAAGCACATTCCGCCGCAGGTTTCCATTCGTATTGGGATACGCCGTCCGTAACTACGGCTTTTGGCGCGACTCCCGACGCGGAAGTGGCTCAAAGGCTTGCAAACAGTCAACCGCCAAATGTGAAGCTAAACGGAGGAGTGGAAACGTGGGCCGAACAAATGGCGAACGAAATCATTCCCATCGCCCGCAACGCACATACTCGTCTCAGCTTCACGCAGATCAAGACACAGGCCGGCTCAAAGGATATCGTTAGCGGTCGCGCCACCGAGAAGAAGAAAACAAGCGGTCTATCTTACAAGAGCTTTGCGGGCGTTACCGTCAATAACGAGATTCAAAAAGCAGGCTGGCGTCTGGCGGCTCTGCTTGAAGAAGCTCTCAAGTGATTGAGAGAAGTCCGGATTTTCTCTGCTCGCCTGGGCGAGAAGGCGTCTCTGATGACTTGGACGGGAATGCGACGGTCGGATTTTCTCTTGGATCCGACCTTGCGATGATGATCTGAGAAGCTCTCATTTCGCCCTCCAAATATCTCGAGACCGATCTTCATCCGGTAGTTAAGTCCGGCCGGTACACCGCTGCCTTCAAAAAGCCGATTTACGTTCACTTGCCGCCGGCAAGCGTGAAGTTCGGTTCGATATCCACCGGCACATCTCCGAGCTTATCGAGCGCACTCTGCATGACCGGCCTGATTAACGCGTACTTATCCAGCAACGCTTTCGCTTTTTCATAGGACCCTTCTGCTTCGATGGTCAGAATCTCGGTAGTAAGCTTACTCACAGCGGCTTTGATCTTCGATGTGTCGATGCTGAACGCACCGGTTGCTTCATCCTGCTTGATGCCGCCTTCATCCAGAAGGTAGTTGAACTGAAGCGCCTGGCCTTTGCCGTGAGCCTCGTTTATTCCAAATCGCACCGAACGAAACGAGCTTGCAAGGTAAGTCGTGTACAGATCGCGTTCCATCGCCGGGTCTACACCGCCGTGGTCGATCAGATACTGAAGCGCCCAGAGCCCGGTGATGTCGGCTTTAGCTTCCTCGATCGCCGAGTAGAGTTCCTTTAATTCTTTTCTGACGTTTGTGTCGCGTCCCTGCACTTTGATTTCGTGAGGACCGAGTCCGTGCATTAGCTCGTGACACAGAATGTGCGTGAAGAAAGCGTCGAAGGATATCTGAGATTGCTGCGAAGGATCGATGACAACCTTCGAGATTGGCACCAACACCTTGTTGAACTTTGCTTCCTGAACGTTCTTGAGCATCACTCGCTTCGAGCCTTTTTCTTTGACGACCTTCTCATCGTTGGGAAGATTGTATGCCGCGGTTTGCACCGCCACGTTTCCTTCACCAGATGAGAACACGCTGTCGACAACTCGAATCGGAGAAGCAGCGCCGAGCTTCGGGTTGCGATACTTCGGATCGATCGGCAAGTTGTTCTCGAGTTCCTGAAGATGCCCGCTGAACTTGACCAGCTTCGCAGACTCCGCTTCGTCGCGCAGAGTCACGAAAGCTTCAAACGCGGCCTTGTAACCGAACAATTCGTCTTCGTAGGTTTCATAAGGACCAATGGTCACCTCGATCGGAGCGTCAAGATCCATCCACGCAACATCGCTCGCGTAATAGTCGTCGGACAAGAACGCATCCGCGCGTTTCATAAGAAAATTCTTTAGCGTCGCATTGGTTGTGAGATCCGCCGCTTCCTTCAAGAGTTTCGCTGCGGGCTCGAGGAACTCACGATACTCTTCGTGATAAGGAGCGATCGTGAGTTTGCGATCAGAGCCGCGCTTAATAACGGTAAAGAAGCCGGTCGCTCGTTGCTTGTCGGCTTCGGGCAGCGTTGCCACCCACGAATTGAATTCGTCTTTGGTAACGTCGTCGGGATAGTAGCCTGCTTGCGGAGGCTTTACTTGAGGGACGCCGTCGATGAACGGCTCGTTCTTATCGAGTCGCGACCACGGTCCCTTGTTGATCGTGAAGTAATGCAAGCGCTCGCGGCCGTCGGGACTCGTATCCGCTTCAAGTTTCTTTCTCAATGCGTCGTTGCCGCTCCAGACCTGACGGAGGAACAGGGGGTCGAGCAGCTTTGCCGCTTCGATGAGTTTGTCCAGCGCTCTGCGATCGTTGTCCGAAAGGGTTGCGGTGTCGGCGGTGATGTCGGTCGGCGCGAATCGTCTGATCTTTGCCGCGAGAGAAGAATCGTTTGCGGGCTTGGACTCAGACATCTTCGGTGCTTCCCTGGGTGAAGTGCATCCGGCGAGAACAACGGCTACGGCCATCGCAATCGCGCTCAATTTGATAAATGTTTTCATCGTTCACCATCCCGATTCGAAGTGGTGTGAGCAGTGCGTCCGAATTGTGAATGTTTGTTCGGTGAACCGTGTTTGTCAACTAAAAGACGAGAATGAAGTTCGAGTGCTAGAAATCCTCATTTGAAAAACGAATAGGTGTATTTCACTGTGAATCGCTGCTCACGGCTAAGCACTGGATTACCGGCGGCAATGCTGTTGAACTGACTTCCGATGTTGTAGATGATAAACAGATCGCTGTCTGGCCGATAGTTATATCGGAGCCGGAAACTCGCGCTCACCGGATTCTTCTCGATGGAATTCACCTGCACTAAGAAGGACGTGGTGAGAAACCGATTAAGGGAATAGCTTGTATTGATTGATCCGACGTGGACATTGAAGATTCCATTGTCGAACCGAAATCTATCCCACGTCTCTACTGCGGCAATCGAGATTTTGGACGTAGGCCTGTAGCTGGTTCGCACGCGAAACTCATTGAGCGTGCCGTTATAGAAGGTCCCGAATCGCTCGAAGAAGGAGTAGACGAAGCGCTTGCTGAGGTCCGAGCCATACGTGAATTGATGGCGATCGAAATGGTAGATGCCCGCTGGTATTACGACATTCTTGAAAATGTTGAAAGGAGATAACAGACGCTGGATGAAGTTGTCGAAAAGATCATCGTCTGTGTACGCTCCGTTATGAAAATTCGCGCGAAATGTAGTCTGCCATTCTTGAGTCTGGAGTACTCCGTGCGTATCAGGCTGTCGCGAATAGAAGCCCAGGAAGTTGTATTCACGAACCGGTCCGTTCTTTGGACGTGGAGCGAGTTGAACCTCCGCGAAGTTTGTGACGATGTCCGTTCGATCGACAAATCCCACTTGTGGGTTGAAATTCGGTTGAACCGTAGAGTGAAAAAAATTGGCCTGCACCAGGTTACTGCGATAGCTTGCACCAAAATAGTCAGACCAGTCCTTTCCACGTAGCTGCGGATCAAACGAAAAGGTCTTCGCGAAGTAACCAGAAAGAGTCAGCTTCTTAAAAAGGATAAAGCTCCCATCGAGACCAGCCGATCGGTTGAAGCCGTCCTGAGTGTTGCCGCTCTCTTTATCAATGTAGATTCCTCCGATGTACGACTCGGAGAGGAGCTTTCGTTTCACACGTGCTACCAAATAGTTCGCGAAAGGATTTGGCCCGGAGGATCGTGACTTCACATCCAGTACGCCGACGTCATAGTCGCCGATTGACCCCGTGAGCTTGGCGCCGGCGTCAAGTGGGACCTGCTGCCCGCTCAACGGGTCAATGCCTATCTGCCTGCTGAAGAACAACTGGTTGGTATCCGAGCCAAACTGAAAGACTCCGCTGTTCTCTAGAAAAAACGGCCGCTTTTCGGGAATGAATATCTTGAAAGGTGTCAGGTTGAATTGGACAGGATCAACATCGGCGTCAGCGAAATCTGTGTTGACTGTTAGATTCGCGACCAGATTACTGCGGAGGCCGTACTTAATGTCCACCCCGCCGGTGTGCTGAGCTGTCGTTCCCGTTTGCGAATTTGACCTCACTCCGCCCAAAAGATAAGGCTTGATGATCAATAGCCGCCCGCTGCCAATCTCCTTGAGATCAGTCAACTCACCGCTCTCGGATACTCGCTCCAGACCGTAGATTCGCAGATATGATTGCCAGAGAACTTCTTCGTTTTTTCTACGAATGAATCGGCGAAAGTTAATCCCTACTGTCACGTTGTCGGATGTCTTGAAGTTCAATGTTGAAAATGGAATGGCAAGAGTTGCCGTCCATCCGTCTGATGTGACCTGCGCGTTAGATCTCCAGATGCCGTCCCAGTTCGGATCGTTCACTCGACCCTCATCTGAGATCAACGCATCGAATTGAGTGCCGAGCGGATTGACGGTGAATGTATACCCGTTGCGCTTATCGTTCTTTGGAGAAAGCAGGATCGTAAAATTATCATCGACGCTGGAGTCTGCATCGCGTCGCAGCTCGCTCGCGACTATCGCTTTTGGTTCGGAATCGAAACAATGAACTCCAAAGTAGAGAAATCGGCGGTCGTATAGGACCCTGACCTCAGTCTTCTCAGTGGCCAGTTCCTTTTCAAACGGCTCACGCTGATGAAATTCAGCAACGATAACTCCCTGTTGCCAGAGCGTGTCGCGTAGCGTTCCGTCGAGTGCCGGTTCATGATCTACTCGTGCGGCGGAGATTGAACGAGTCCCCTGAGTCCGGGCTTCCACGGACTGACCCCGAGCGCTAATCGAGAACAAAATCGATAGCGCGATGAATGTTAGCTCCAGGCTCTCTATAGCATGCATTATTCTATGCAAAGTTTTTGTCGGCAGTACTCGTACAGGGCGTCGTAAACGATGAACTGCTTTTCAAGCACCTCGTGATCGTCTCTTAACCCGAGGTGTCTGAAACCTTCCGCGATCGCTTTCAGGCCGGGACCTTCAGGCTCGCTATAAAGGTCGGTGCTTACGTCCGCGTCGTGCACGATCCTGGAAAGAAGTTTGATGGCGGGGTCTTCGATCTTGTACTTATCGACGATCGACTCGAAGCTGCATTTGCCGTTGTGATGCCCGAGTTCCACTCCAGTCACGTCAAACGGAATCGCTCCCTCGCGTTGAGAGACCTCCATCACTTGCTCAGGCTGAACGAACAGGAATTCGGCTTCGGGGTCGACAGACTTTCTAATCAGCCATGGACAAGCAACCCTATCAACTTTTACTCGCTCTCGTGTAATCCACTTCATCGTTTTGTATTCACTCCTCGCTCTCTTGATTGCTTTGTACAGAACAATCTCCAACCTGGTCCGACGGTCGATGGCCGCGCGTAGCTCCCCGAAGTCAGACCGCGAACTATGAAACGTGAGACTTTTTCTTCGTCGTCAACGAGAAGGATTCGCATCGTCGTCTGCCCCCTGAAGGCTAGCTCTAATAGATTAGTGCCAAATGAAGACGATATGAAACTCTATTCAGAAAGCTTTGGGAGGAACAGCGACTTTAGCCTACCCTCTGACCGCGCTGCAACTGAGATGGGATTGTGTCAGGATAATGGCTCCCCGCCTTCGAGACGTAACGGCTTGGCACGTGCGGCGCCAGCCCAAAGGACAAGCCGTATCGACCCGGATTCGATTTAGCAAAGAATTGAAGTATGTATTCGCAGTTCTAACCCAGCGAGAGTAGAGCGCCGAGTCGCTGGCGTCCGCGCTAAGCAATTAACCTAATGGCGCAAGCTGGTATATCCGGGCTTCGTTGCCCGACAGCGCCCCAATTTGGGCGTTCGGTTTGGGACCATCGTCACCGTCAGCGATACAGTCCTCAATCCAGGCCCCGCAATCCACAAGAGCGAACAAGCCTCCATCGGCGTCTTCGCGCACGGCGATGCGTGCGTGATGGGTGTGCCCGATCACGGCTACTCTCAGGTTCATTTGGTACTGTTCGTTCGCGCGCCGGCAGCATTCGTAGGCCGAATCAAGATACAGAAGATTTTGTTGCGGAGAGGCGCCTGGTGTTTGAACGTTCCATCGCGCGGGTACTTGATCTGCAACGCTTTCCCGTACAGTTCCAAGGGTCGATGGCTGCTGGGCCTGGATGTAGCTGCGATATTTGCGATCGCCGTGGGATTGGCGGATGAGACTGATCATCTCTCCAAGCCGATGATCAACCGCCGTCACGTTGGGTGCAAACAGATACACAAATACATTCTGAACGGCATCGGGAAGCGACTCGACCCAGTCGAAGATATCTCCGTGCAGCAGCACGACGCTGGGAGCGGCATTGGCGGTATCGGGAAAATAATATCGCCGTTCCCACGCCGAATAGTCCGGCCAGCGATAAAGATCGAAGTCATGGTTTCCAAGCAGGAAACTCGTCCGGAGACTTCTGTCCATCAGAGCAGTTACAAGGTCTTCGTGGTCGTCCTTGATTGCCGATGCAACGTCAACTTGATCGTCCGCCCCATCCGCCTCGCGCCAAAGATCAAGAAAGTCACCAAGCTGATAAAGTTGTATGACCTCGTCACTTGCAGCCTCGGATCTCAATTGATTCAAGGCAAGAACAACGCTGGTAAGCAGATCTGTATGGTTAGTTGCATATTTGAACGCGCCTTGAATTCGACGACGATCGCTGATCAGATGAAGGTCGGGAATAAAAATCCGCATGTCCTTCATGTTCTCAAAGCCAAGTCTTTCGTCCCGGAGCGAAGCAACAAGCCTCACACTTGCGACAGACTGAAGCGTTGAAAGAAGACGATCGTGCATCTTCGGTATTCCTATCGTTTCATCTGAGTTGGAATGGCCTTAACCACGAGAAGCTCTACCAGTTTCTTTTGGTGATGGTAGAAAATCCACCAATACTTATCGTCTGTCACGGCCACGGGGTCGATGGCGGGCGGGGCTTCCTCGCGTGCATCGATCACCTGGCGGATGGGTCGCTTTGAAAACCAGAGCTTGAAAGTCTGTTTCTCGGTGAGGTCTTCAAGAGAGAGGTTTCCAGGATCGCTTAGTTTATTTAGTAGAGGCGTGTAGCGCTGCTCGGCCTCGGGATCAGCGATGTCTCTTCCAATGCGATCGGTGTCCCCACCTGCTTTGAAGAACCGCAGCAGGCGCTCGCGTGATTCAGCACTGAGAGGCAGTTTGAGCCGATCGCTCCGATTCACTTCAGTCCGAAACTTTGCTTCCCGCACGGTCACGTAGGTAACCGGGCGCGCGCTGCATCCTGCAATGATGAGAAGCCCGACGGCGAAAAACAGTTTGCACTTACCCATGGAGGCTCTTGTTGTCGCGGCGGCGATCATGACGGGTTCCCGATGCTAGACAATAAGCTTGTAGCCGGGATCGACCTTCTGAAACTCGAGCAGGATCTCGTGAATGTCATACGGGTTCGTGTTCTTCCCGGTGAAGACCGGCCGCAAGACCTGGAAGATGTGCTCGACACCTTGAGCGTCGTCGATATCTGTATCGCTGATGAACTCCAGAGTGTCCGGATTGCTGAAGAACGTCAGTTGAAGATTGCCGTACAAGTCAGGCGTCTTGAAGCTATCGGCCGCTACGAAACCGGGGGGCGGAGTGTGAAGGGCGCCGGACACCTCATTGAAGAGCTGTGCCGGAATGCTGTTCTTGACAGCGTCCCGCAACTCCTTTGCCACCTTCGCGAAGAACCTGTCGCCCCTCAAGCGATTGAAAGCCGTCACAAAGGAGAAACAGTCCCGGTTGTCGCTAAACTTCGTCACCTTCATCTTCGCGTAGATGTTCAGCATCCCTGCCTTCGGTACAGCGTCGATAGCATCGTAGAGCGCCGCGCCGCGCTTGTCCTCTAAGCCCTCTACGCTCGAAGCTTCCAGAACTGCTTTCAGGTCGTCGCCTAGCGAATCGAAAGGCGGAGC
>Ga0075436_100001331_pt1 | contig 16801 bp, 17 predicted proteins | sample RhiMethybrSRZTD5_FD_75303 | JGI IMG/M metagenome (GOLD analysis project Ga0075436, IMG submission 75303) | Populus rhizosphere microbial communities from Tennessee, USA - Rhizosphere MetaG P. TD hybrid SRZTD5 | ecosystem: Host-associated > Plants > Roots > Rhizosphere > Soil | place: USA...
GACACTGTGCCGGTTGCCGCTTCAGTGGCCAGCGTAATGGCGCGGTTGAGCAGTGTGGTTACCTGAGCCAGTGAGCCATCTGCCACCTGCAATTCGCCAACACCATCGTTGGCATTCCGGGCAGATTGGGTGAGCGCTGAGATGTTGGCGTGCAAACCATCAGCAATAGCCAGGCCAGCGGCGTCATCCGCGCCGCTGTTGATACGCGACCCAGAAGACAGCTGAAACAGGGACTTCTGCAAATTGCTATTGGTGATTGTCAATTGGTTCTGCGCGGCTAGAGAAGCGATATTGTTCAGAACACTGAGTGCCATGTTAGATATCTCCTTGGAATTTGGCTTCGGCCCTGCGGAACTGGCGCCCCTCGCGTTTCAGCGGATGCCTGCTTCCTACTTCGGGACCTCGGTCTTGCCTTCAAAATTCACATCGGCCTGGGATTCGGACGCTTTAGCTGTCCGGTCCCTGAACCGCATCCACTTTCGTAACCAAGGTTCATGGCCGCCTGCCCACTGGCAACCTCTCTTTCTGCCGATGACTTTCCTAGTGAATCTATGACCGGTACTGGTGTGCCATGATCCATCTCACTAGGCTGAACAACTCGAGCATCACCATCAATTCCGACTTGATTAAGTTCGTAGAACAAAGCCCGGATACGGTCATCACTTTGCTGAATGGCGAAAAGATCCTGGTGCGCGAGTCCGCTGAGCAGATTCTGGACCGCATCATTGAATTCCGCCGTCGCGTACTCTCCGGTGTGAGCGCTTGGACTTTGGCCTCCGCGCGCCCTGTTCCGGATGATCTTCCGTCCGAAACCAACGAGGGATAAGCCGTGGACAAGGCCAGCATTGCCGGCGTAGTGCTCGCGACAACTGGCGTCATTGGAGGCTTGCTGCTCGAGGGCGGCAAGGTCTCCCAGATCCTGCAGCCCACCGCTGCCATGATCGTCTTCGGCGGTACCGCTGGCGCCGTACTGTTGCAGTTCCCTCTTTCCGTGGTGGTCAACGCAGTCCGCAGCCTGGCCCGGGTCTTTTTCGAACCAGGGGCAAACCTCGAATCTGGAGTCGAACTGCTGGTCAGACTTGCCAATCGGGCGCGCCGCGAAGGCATTGTGCAACTCGATTCCGAGTTAGAAACCATTGACGATGCATTTCTGAGAAAAGCACTGATGCTGGCAGTGGACGGAACTGAACCGCAGGAACTGCGCAAGATTATGGAGCTTGAGCTCGACAATCAGTACGAACATAAAGAGCACATGCACCTGGTTTTCGAGTCCGCCGGCGGCTTTTCACCAACCATCGGAATCATCGGCGCTGTCCTCGGCCTGATTCAGGTCATGCAGCATCTCGACAACATTGATGAAGTAGGCCGGGGGATAGCCGTGGCCTTCGTCGCCACCATTTACGGCGTCGGCGCAGCCAATCTTTTGTTTATCCCGGCGGGCGGAAAACTTCGCATACGCCTACGTGAGCAACAGGCACAGAGCGAGATGATGCTCGAAGGAGTCATTTCCATTCTTGAGGGAATGAATCCCCGCATGCTCGAAATCAAGTTGCGCAGTTTCCTGGCTGATAGCAACGTCGAATTCGTGCCCAAAACCAGGGCTAAACAGGCGGGAGCGTGAGGCGCAGACGTGGCATCGACCGGCGGCGGCCCAACCACGACCGCTGGCTGGTTTCCTACGCCGACTTTATAACCCTATTGTTTGCCTTCTTCGTGGTTATGTATTCGGCAGCGCAATTGGATAAACGTCGCGCCGGCAAGCTGGCAACTGCAATTCAAACCGCGTTTCAGCAATACGGAGCTTTGCCGCCGAAGCCCGCGGAAGTTGGCGGTATCTCCGACACCGGTGATCCCGGCCATCTTCCGGTCGGAAATAATCCGGATGAATTCCTGCTCTTGCGCGCTCACTTGCAGCAAGCGCTTTCCACCGAAATCGCAAACGGAGAAGTGGCGGTGCGTGAAACCTCAGAGGGGCTGATCATCAGTTTGCGCGAAGTCGGTTTCTTTGAAAGCGGCTCGGCAGAGATTCGCGCCAGCTCTTTGCCTGCGTTCTCACGGCTGGCCGACATCTTGCACGAAAACAACAGCGATATTCGTATTGAAGGCCACACCGACAATATTCCCATTCATAACCCCCGCTTCGCATCGAACTGGGACCTGTCGGCCGCACGCGCCACCGCGGTCGTGCGTCTGCTTATCACGAAGTATGGCTTTGATCCGGAGCGCCTCTCCGCCGCCGGCTACGCTGAGTATCGCCCGATTGCAAGCAACAGCATTCCCGAAGGACGCGCCACCAACCGAAGAGTGGATGTGGTAGTTCCGCGGAAGCATGCGGTCCGATAGCCGCAGGCTGGCTTCAATCCCTAGAACACGAAAAGAATACGCTTTCCGCGCCAGCTACAATAAATGCATGCCGGCTAGCTCTTCCAACCGTCGTCAGCCGCGGGACACCAGGAAGGCCCAGCACCTGGAGACGATCGGCCTCATCATCATCGTTATCCTTATTATTGCGATTGCCGTAACTCGTTCGTGGCACCATATCAACTGGAGCGCACGCTGATCGCCCGCGATCCCCTGCTGGTCGTGATCCTCGGCCCTACCGGCAGCGGAAAGACCTCTCTCTCGCTTGAACTTGCCACCCAATTTAAGGGCGAAATTGTCAATTGCGATTCGGTCGCCATCTACAATAAGTTCAACATCGGTACGGCCAAACCGACAGCGGAAGAGCGGGCCCGCGTTCCGCATCATTTATTCGATCTGATCGAGCCGACCGACTACACCACCGCCGGCGAATACACCCGCCGAGCTCGCAATGCATTAAAGGATATTTGCGGCCGCAACCAGCTTCCGATCGTCGTAGGCGGAACCGGGCTGTACTTGCGCGCGCTGCTTGAAGGCCTGTTCCCAGAACCAGCGCGTTCAGAGAAACTGCGCCAACGATTGCGCGAACGCGTCCAGGAAAAAGGCTCACCCTACCTGCATCGAATCCTGATGCGAGTGGATCAGGTCGCCGCAGCCAAGGTCCACGCCAATGACGCACCCAAGCTGATCCGTGCGATCGAGGTGTGCCTCTCCGCCCGCCGGCCCATTACGGAGCAATGGAAATTGGGTCGCGACGCCTTGCAAGGTTTCAGGATTTTCCGCATTGGACTTGATCCGGAACGGGCGAAACTTTACCAGCGCGTAAACGCTCGGGTCCAGGCAATGTTCGACGCTGGGCTGGTAGAGGAGACCCGAGAACTTCTCGAAGCCTACGGCGAAGCAGCCCGACCGCTGCAATCGATCGGCTACAAACAAGTGGTGCAATTACTGAAAGGCGAACTTGATCCCGACAATGCAATATCGGCAGTGCAGCAGGCTCATCGCAATTACGCGAAGCGGCAAATGACCTGGTTTCGTCGCGAACCAGGCGTCCAATGGCTGGCGGGATTTGGCGATGAACCCGAGATAAAAGCGCAATCGCTAGACTTGGTGCGCAATCATCTATAGGCCGCTACTGGTCCTTGCGATCGGTGCCCTTGCGATCGGAATCCAGGGCGCGCTTCTCTTCACTCGTCAGTTCCCTGACCTTGCCCTTTGGCAGATCCCCCAACCTGAGTGGGCCAATCCCAATTCGCACCAGACGCAATATCTCAATATCCAAAGCGGACAGCATGCGTCTGATTTGCCGGTTCTTGCCTTCGTCCAGGACAATCTCAATCCAGCAGTTTTTGCTGCCGTGGCGCACCATTGAGATGCGCTTGGCTTTTAGAAGATCGCCTTCGGAAGATCTGACTCCGGCCCTCAACTGACGCAGTAAGCTCTCGTCACCGGCCATCCCGATTCGCACGTGATAAGTTTTCTCCACGTGACTCTCAGGCGACGAGATGCGTGCTGCCCAGTTAGAGTCATTGCTGAACAGAAGCAGGCCTTCACTTGCCTTGTCCAGACGGCCAACCGGCGACAGCCAGGCTTGAACTTCGGGCAGCAACGAGTAAACCGTATCGCGGCCTTTTTCGTCGCGAGCACTGGTGACGATCCCACGCGGCTTGTTCATCATTAGATATATCTTTTTCGCACTTCCAATTTCTCTTCCGTCTACGAGAATTCGGTCGCTTCCCAGCAGAACCGGATATTCAGGCTGGCGTATAACTCGCCCGTTCAGTGAAACTCGGCCTTCCGTAATGAGCTTGGCCGCCCTCGAGCGCGAGCAGTAGCCCAACTTTGATAGCCTCCTGGCCAATCCCGTCCGAGTGGTTTTCTTTTGGGACATTGATTTCCAAAACAGCGCCGACTCCGTTGGTATACCAAAAAATGCTCTGCACTAAAAGTAGTGCAATTTACCTGGTTAGTTGAACTGGCCACCCCATTTTCTTGCGCATTTGCCGCAGAATCCAGAAAATTGTGCTTCCCATTGCACCGGCTCTGGTGCCATAATGCGTGGTCTTAAAATTGCAAGAGCTTCTGCGTTGCAAATCTTAAAATTCTCTTGGATATGGGATGTTGATAGAGAAACTTTTCTTCGGCGTGCTGCGGGTACTGACTCCCCTGGGACCTCGTTTCCTGAAACCAACTTTCTTTCAGCGACTGTACTTGCTCTGGGTCTTTCGCAATTTCTCTGCTTTGCCGATCAAGGTGTTGAACTCACGGCAGCAGCGCTTCGTGGAAGCCATGTGGGCGCAAGATCGTTTCGTTTCCTTCGGGATCGGCTTCGATGACGCTCCACTCCTCGGGACCCTCGAGCAGCGGCCTCCGGTTTCCGAATCCATTCCCGGGAAGCGTCCGGTGCGCTCAATCAACGACGGGGTTGCGCCATTCGCCGCCGACGTGCGTCGTCAGTAGCGATCATAAGACCCGACCAGGCGACAAAATTCACCGACGCTGTCCTTTAGTGCGCTTCGGCTTGACTGTGCGCTTCGGCTTGACCATCGTCGCCAGCGCTCGCGTGTATGCGTCGATCACACTCGACGTGCAGCGACTGTAAACAAATAGCCCCTCCCGCCGGCTTTCAATCAGTCCAGCATCTTGCAGCACTTTGAGATGATGCGAGACCGTGGCCGGAGTCACTCCGTGGATCGACACGATCTCTCCGCAATTCATCTCCTTCCGGGTAGAAATCGCCTCGAAGATTCTGAGCCGGGTTTCATCCGCCAGCGCTCTAGAGATGCTCTGGATTTGCGAAAGGTCCATATGGTTTGGTTGCAGCCTACCAGAAAGCCGTCGCCGATTGCGCTCACTGGAGTTCCTTGAAACTTTCTATTTAGATATACATCTAAATAGAAACCGCGCCGAATATCGGGTTGCTTGATTCTAATCTCGGCCGGGAAATCAATTCTGCATTGAGGAAAACGGACATGAGAAGGCTCGAAGGCAAAGTGGCGGTAGTGACCGGAGGAAATAGTGGAATAGGCCTGGCTTCTGCCAAACGCTTGCAGGACGAGGGCGCGCGCGTGGCCATTTCTGGACGCAACCCTGAAACACTGGCAGAGGCGAAGAAGAGTATTGGCAATGGCGTGCTCGTGGTGCAGGCCGATGTTGCCAAGAGCGAAGACATCGACCGGCTCTACGCAACCGTTTCTCAGAAACTTGGCAAGATAGACGTACTATTCGTGAACGCAGGCATCTACAAGTTCGTCCCATTGAGTGCCACAACCGAAGGCTTCTTCGATGAATTGTTCGACATAAATGCCAAGGGTGCGTACTTCACGATTCAGAAAGCGCTTCCATATCTCAACGACGGTGCCTCGATTGTTCTGAACACCTCGGTTGTGGACGAAAAGGGCATGGTGAACGGTTCCGTGTACGCCGCTACCAAGGCAGCCCTTCGCTCTTTCACGCGTTCCATCGCAGCCGAACTGGTTGAGCGCGGGATTCGAGTGAATGCTGTGAGTCCCGGGCCGATCTACACTCCGGCCGGATTTGCCCGCACCGGACTCTCGACCGAAGCGATTGAAGAGTTCAGCAAGAATATCCTTAGCCATGTGCCGATGAAGCGATTTGGCCAGCCGGAAGAAATCGCGGGCGCGGTCGCGTTCCTGGCGTCCTCGGACGCATCTTTCATGACCGGCGCCGAGATTTCGGTCGATGGCGGTCTTGGTCAGATTTAAGATTAGTCAGGGTGCTATTTAATCACGGGGCGCGGCCCAGCGTCGCGCCTCTCACCTGAATCGATTTTTTTCGGCGCGCGATGCTGAACTTGCTTGCGCTGCACATTTTCCTGCGTTTGACCGATTCTCCGAGCATCTGGCTGACGATCGCGGTCTCGTGATGCTCTGCTCACGCCAATATTCAGCAAGCGCTTGATATACTGATTACCGTCGTGATTTTCGTTCCGGTTTCCCAGGTGGAGTCATCCCGAACCGCATACGAACAGGCTGCCATTCTTTGTACCTGAATCTCACCGACTATTCTGCGGGCGCGTAGCTCAATTGGCAGAGCAACTGACTCTTAATCAGTAGGTTGTAGGTTCGATTCCTACCGCGCTCACCAAATCCCTCAATCACTTGCAGTACTCTGCGCAATTCTGGCGAGTCGCCGCTGTCGAGGAAATGAACGGGGCTGCTATTTAATACCTCCGCTCTGATCGGGAAGATTGCGATTAATGAGTGATATTTTATCGTCAACCCTGGCTTGCCAGAGTATTCTTTGGCGAGGTTTCCGTTCTGCCTCGATCTCTTGAGGCATGAAAACAATTTGAAATCGTCATTCGAATGGCTTGGCGGTTTGCGACGTGGCTCTGGTATTCGCACTCAAAGGCTACGATGGCAGCTCTGACTGGAGTGTGGAAGGGGGACGCGGGGAGTCTATAATCTTCGGGACGCCCCCGTCGCTGTGATCCTCAAGGCACGGGAGGCTCTGGATTCGCAGACGGTACACCGATGCCCAAGACGGCTTCCTGAATGGAGTTGTTATGGAGAAGAGCTTAGGTGCGAGCGAACCTCCACTGCTTGAAACACAACTAAAAGCCGCTCTCAATTTGATTCCGGCGCATACCCTGCCTTTCGCGTTATAGTCAACGGCCGGCAGAAGCAGTTGCCGGTCCAGATTCACAATGAGATTTATCGAATTGGCAGGGAAGCCTTGCTCAACGCCTTTCGTCATTCCGGAACTAAAAGCGTCGAGCTCGAACTTGAATATACCGAAAACGACCTGCGCATGTGCATTCGCGACGACGGATGTGGAATCGATCCTCAGATGCTCGACGCAGGTCGTGAAGGACACTGGGGCTTGGAAGGCATGTGCGAGCGGGCCACGAGGATCAGCGGGCTACTCAAAATCTCCAGGAGCGCCGCAAGAGGAACGGAGATCCAGTTGTCTGTTCCGGCCGCGTTGGCGTTCCAAACCTCGGCTCTTAAGCGAATTGCGTAAATATTGAACTGCGCCATGGGCACAGGAATTCACTCCTGCTCAGCTTTGCCAGCAGCGTCCAATCGCGAATCACGGGTCGAAAATCTGGAATTACTGTTGTAAACAGCGATTGGACTCATTGACCGCCAAGCCCCGAACTGGGGGTTTTGAGTGCAATGGCGATTTTGCGACAGCTATCCCTGTATGAACCGTCAAAGGCCGTTTAGCGAGGGTCTGGAGGACATGCACTTCAGAGCAGGATTCCACTGAGCTTCACTGTTCGATTTCGGACATGCATTATCACACGTGGACGACCAAGCAGGTCTTGCGTGGCTCAAAGTCTGCGTTTTCATCGATTCTTACTTCAAGACGATGGAAGTGAAAATGCGAGATGCTTACATGACGACCTAATGATCAGCTTCTTCGATTTCCGTTATGCGTTACGGCAATTGCGCAAGAGCCCGGGATTCACGGCAGTCGCAATCGCGACTCTGGCTCTGGGAGTTGGCGCGAATGTCACGATTTTTAGTGTTGTAAACGGGATCATTCTCCGCCCACTACCAGTGCCACAACCGAACCAGATTGTTGTGCTGGCAGCGCAACAGAAAGGCGCACCGCTGGGTGTCTATTTTCTTTCGTATCCGGAACTGACTGATTTTCGCAAGGAGGCGGATGTCTTCTCCGATTTGTTTGCCTTCGAGATCGGATTAGAGGGCATGAGTGCCGATAACAAAGCCGACCATTTTCTTGCGGGCCACGTCACTGGAAACTATTTCTCCGGCCTTGGACTCAAACCGGAACTAGGGCGCCTGTTTCTTCCCGGTGAGGGCGAACAGCAAGGGTCTGAGGCACCCGTGGTCATTGGCTACTCCTACTGGCAGAAGCGATTTGCGGGCAGTTCCTCTGTAATCGGCAAACAGGTGTTGGTGAATGGCAAGCCAGCGACAATCATTGGAGTCACGCCCAAACAATTCCATGGCACCTCATTTGCTTTGGATATGGATGGATACCTTCCGGTGAGCATGGCAGCAATTGGCGATCCTGCCATGTGGACGGCTCGAAATGACCGCCGATGGATCACTTTGGGTCGCATGAAACCAGGGCTCTCTGTGACTCAGGCGCAGAGTTCGATTAATGTGATTGCCGCACGTTTGGCGCAGCAATATCCTGACACGGAGAAGGACCTCACTGTCAACGTCGTTCCAGAGCCACTTTCTCACCCAGTTCCCCTGCCTAACAACATGATCGTAGTTGTTGCTGGTTTGTTTCTCTTCCTGGCCGGCCTCATACTCTTGCTCGCTGGTGTGAACGTCGCCAACATTCTGCTGGTTCGGGCGACTGCCCGTGAGGGAGAGATGGCGATCCGGGCTGCAATGGGCGCCGGCCGTACTCGCCTGATCGGACAAGTGTTCATCGAGAGCCTTGTACTTGCGATTGCAGGCGCGGCAGGTGGAATGGTTTTGGGAACGTGGGCAACTCACTGGATATCTGACCTCCGCCTCGCTTCCGTTGTTCCTGTCACCTTGGATTTTGCTCTGGACTGGCGCGTTCTCGCATACACGGTTGGAATTGCACTCTGCACGGGAGTGATCGTCGGGCTATGGCCGGCGCTACGAGTCGCGCGAACCAGCGTAAATGATGCCCTTCGCCAAGCAGGGCGTGGCGGCGACGCTGGCCCGTCGCGTCATCGCATTCGCAGCCTGCTCGTCGCCGCGCAAATGTCTGGCTCACTGATGTTGCTCATTGTCGCAGGATTATTCGTGCGCAGCTTGCAGAACGTCCAGCATGTGTATTTGGGATTTGAGCCTGATCATATGCTGAACGTGATCCTTGACCCGCATGAGATCGGATACGACCAGACACGCACGACAACTTTTTACAAGGAACTGGAAAATCGGGTTCGCGCGCTGCCAGGAGTCCGCTCGGCAACCCAGGCCTACAGCGTGCCGATGGGAAACTACAGTGACCTATCAGCGGTCAGGATTGAGAGCCATCCCACGCCAACCGGACAGCAGCCGCCGCTTGTTCTGTTTAACGTCGTTGGTCCAGATTATTTTGACACGATGAAAACGTCACTGGTTGAGGGGAGAAGTTTCACTGATGCCGACAACCAAAGCTCCACGCACGTTGCTGTCGTGAACCAGACCATGGCGAACCGCTTCTGGCCGCATGAGAATCCCACTGGGAAGCGGTTCAGTACGGATGACAGCAAGGAGAACGTTTGGCAGGTAGTTGGAGTCGTGCAAAACGGCAAATACGGATTTCTAGCGGAAGACCCGCAGCCGTTTTTCTATCTTCCGCTTGCACAAAAATTCATGTCCATGCGGGCGCTCCAGATTCGAACCTCGATTGAACCAGATACGCTAATATTGCCGGTACAGCAGGTGATCAAGAGCCTGGATCCTGGTCTGCCAGTCTTCTCGCTTCGCACGATGACTGACTCTTTGGGGGGCGCCAACGGTTTCATGATCTTTCGGGTGGGCGCTCTACTTGCGTCCTGCATCGGCGGTATGGGGCTGGCTCTGGCTATGGTCGGGGTATATGGAGTGGTGGCATTTGCTGCAAGCCAGCGAACACGCGAGATCGGAATCCGTATGGCGCTGGGAGCAAACCGCAGTCAGGTATTGAAAATGGTGCTTCGACAGGGCATCTGGGTGGTTCTCTCGGGCGCTCTATTCGGGCTTCTCGCCACATTTGGCATTAGCGAAGCAATGTCGAACCTGCTGGTCGGCGTGAGTGCCACCGATCCGCTCACATTCGTGGGTGCGACTGTGTTCCTGGTGGCAATTGCCCTTTGTGCGTGCTACGTTCCAGCGCGCCGCACCACGAAGCTTGACCCCATGGTAGCGTTGCGGTTCGAGTGAGATCCCTGAAGATTCTGCCGCAGTCCCGTGCACTCGACAAGTTGTCGAAATCAGGGAGATCAGCACGGCGTTAGAAATCGCAGAGGCCGAACACCTGTATACGGTTCTCACTTCGTACACGCAACCGTTCTCTCGCGCTCACCACCGTTTTTGTTGTAAATTCCTCAAGCAAACATTCGGACTTTCAGGTGCAGGGGGCTGCATGCTCAAGTCGCAGTTAACTGGATCGGCTCTGCTGTTCGCCATCTCATTCGTGCAGGTTTCGCGCGCAGCCGATCCGGGTCAATGGACGCCAGAGAAAGCTAACCAGTGGTATGCCTCGCAGCCCTGGCTGGTGGGCAGCAATTTCATTCCCAGCACCGCCATCAATGAATTAGAGATGTGGCAGGCCGACACCTTCGATCCCGCGACTATCGATCGGGAATTGGGCTGGGCCGAGTCCATCGGCATGAATACCATGCGCGTATTCCTTCACAATCTGCCCTGGACCGAGGACTCAAAGGGATTTTCAGAGCGAATTGATAAGTTCCTCGAGATTGCTGACAAACACCACATTCGCATCACGCTAGTGTTGCTCGATTCGGTTTGGGATCCCCATCCGAAGACCGGAAAGCAGCGCGCTCCCAAGCCGCACGTTCACAATTCTGGATGGGTGCAGGCGCCAGGGGCCGAAATCCTGCAGAACTCTTTCCGATGGGAGAAAGAATTGAGACCTTACGTGACTGGCGTGCTCACGCGTTTTCGCGACGATAAGCGAGTGGAAATGTGGGACCTGATGAATGAGCCGGATAATGACAATGCGCCGTACGGAAAAAAGGAAATACCCAATAAGGCGGCGCTCGCCACCGAATTGTTAAAACAGGAATGGAAGTGGGCCCGCGAGGTGGCCCCTTCACAGCCGTTGACCAGTGGTGTGTGGAGCGGCGAGTGGGCCACTGACGCGCAGCTGTCTGATACATCGCGCTTGCAACTGGAAAACTCGGACGTGATCACTTTCCACAGTTATGACAAGCCGGCGGTCACGAAAGCAAAGATCAAGTCGCTTCGGCGATTTGGGCGGCCAATCATTTGCACCGAGTACATGGCGAGGCCACTCGGCAGTACTTTTCAATCTATCCTCCCGCTGCTCAAACAGGAGCACGTCGGGGCTTACAACTGGGGCTTCGTCTCTGGCAAGTCGCAGACTATTTATCCGTGGGATTCATGGGACAAGCAATACACCGGGCCGCCGCCGGTCTGGTTTCACGACATCTTCTACCCTGATGGCAGGCCGTATCGCCCAGCGGAAGTGCAACTCATAAAAAGGTTGACTGGAAAAGAAAAAGCCAAGGTCGCTTCGGCAAAACCATAGGTTGAGCCGTGCGAAAATTTCATACCGGCACTTCGCTGGCTCCCTCGGCCGCCGAGGAGACGAAGATCTCGGGCCTGAGTCCGGTTTTATCGTGATACGAGGCGCTGACTGACTTCTTAAAATCCGCTACCGCCTCGCTCTTGACCAGATTGATGGTGCACCCGCCAAAGCCTCCGCCTGTCATGCGCGCGCCGTACACGCCCTGCTGTTTGCCTGCAAGTTCGACCATGCAATCGAGTTCGTCGCAACTGACTTCATAGTCGTCGCGCAAGCTGCGATGTGATTCGCCCATCAGGCGTCCAAATTCACCCAAGTCTCGCTTCTGAACCGCAGCGGCGCCTTGCTGCACACGCGCGTTCTCTGTTACCACGTGCCGGCAACGGCGGTACACCAGCTCGGGAAATTCGCTGCGATGTTGCTTTAGCTGCTCAACGCTAACATCACGCAGCGCGCGGATGTTGGAGAGCGCGCGCGCGAGAATGCGAACGCCTTCCTCGCACTGGGCGCGACGGACGTTGTATTCGCCACTGCCGAGCTCATGCTTCACCATGGTGTTGCAGACAACCAGCGAGACGTCATCCGGCAGCGGCAGCAGCTTGAAGTCCAGCGATCTGCAATCGAGCATCAAAGCATGACCGGCGTGGCCGCAGCAGGAAATGAACGGGTCCATGATTCCAACCCGCACGCCAACGAACTCGTTTTCTGCCCTGCGGCAGAGTTTCGCGAGCTCGACCCGGTCCATCGAGAGGCTCGAATTGGCCAGCAAGGCAAGCGCCGATGCGACCTCAATCGCAGCCGACGAACTCAGGCCAGAGCCGATGGGTACATCGCCTCTCACCAACAGGTTCGCCCCCTGAAGATGGTGGCCGGCCTGCTCCAGCATTACCGCAACTCCGTGAATGTAGTCGCTCCAGTGCTTCTGCGATGGAGCAGCGCCATCCTGCAAATGAATTTCAGCGCTCTGCGAAAAGTTCGTCGAGTGGATAACCAGCTTGCGGTCGCCGCGAGGCGCGATTGCAATCCACACCGCGAAATCAATTGCCGAAGGCATGACAAAGCCGTCGTTGTAGTCGGTGTGTTCGCCAATCAAATTGACGCGACCCGGGGCACGAAAAATTCGCGGGTGCGATCCGTATCGGATTTGGAACAGCCGCTCCAGATCGGCTGCGTTCCGGCTATCCCCAACGGATTGGTCGTCAGCTTGGCCCAGTAGTGGCTCCGTTTGTTCTTGTTCGCCTGTTACTTGTTTCCTTTGCCGAGCTCATCCAGAGCAGCCTTGAAGCCTGTAGCCAGTTTGTCCGCAGGTCCGCGTCCCCAATAGTGCAAGAAGATGATCATCGGGGTGGTACCGATCATGTGGTGGTGGATTGCGACAACATCAAGCCCATGCGAGCGAAGCGCCTTGAGCGTCGGAGTCACTTCACTCTCCAGCATGGCAACGTCACCGGCCACGGCAGCATCCTCGTTCGTGCCAACAAATGCCGCCCAGGTGTTAAGTCCCATTCGAGCATTGATGGTGGCGCCCATCTCCTTCAAGCTGAAGTCATCGCGGCCCACCGTTATTTTGTAAACCGCACCGGTCTGCTCACCGGAATGTCCAACTATTTTGGCAATCCTCTCTGTATCCAAACTCCCGTGTTTTTCGGATGCAGCATTCATAGCGCTGCTGGACTGCGCAGATTGCCCGTGGCCAATCAACTCCAGGGCGGGTCGAATCTGGTTTGCCAGATGCATCGCTTTGCCGTGTCCATGAATGTGCATGAAAAAGACTCGCGGCTCCTCCCAGAAAAAGTGGTTGTGCAAAGCCGTGACTTCAAGTCCGTGATCAAGCAGCGCCGACATAACAGGATTCACCTCATCCTGGGTAAGGACCAGGTCGCCCATCATCACATCATCGCCTCCGTCACCTTTCGTCAGGGCGAACCAACCTCCAAAGCCGAAAGGGGTTGGAACGCCGTACCCTGCGATCTTCACATGCAGGTCATTCCGCGGAACATTCACTTTCAACACATTCGCTTTGTAGTCGCCGGATTTGCCGACAATCTTCAAAACCTGCTGGTAATCGCTGGGAACCTCTTGCGCGTTGGCAGTGGGCGACGTCGCAACGATTGTTGATATAGCCATAATTGCAATCTTCAGCATTTTTCGTAGGATGGTGTTCATCATCACTCCTTGTCAGAAAATTCGCCGCAACGCGCGGTGAACCTCAAGCCGCCAACCCCAACGATCTCTGATTCGGCATCTTCAGCAGTGGTTGCTGGCGGTCGCTGCCCGCTGGCTGCTGTCGCAACTAGCATACCCGCTCTCCAGGGAATTGCTGTCAAGAGCCCGGCAGAGATCCTGCCCCAGTTCCGGCGAAATCACAGGTGGAATAAAACCTGGCTGGCCCCTGTCTAGGCAGATGTAACACGTCCTGACAGGCGACGCCGGACTGAAAGTCGACCCATACCCCTGGTAGTCGCTGGCGTCGCCTGGTTCCTACGTGTGGCAAATGACGGCGGTCGTATCGCCGCACAACTGGAGATAAACAAATGGAAAAGTCACAAATCATCGCGCCGAATGTAAATGGCCTGATCGAGCACGATCACAACAACGACGGAATTGACCGCCGCGGCTTTTTAAAATGCATGGCCTGGGCGGGCACTGGCGCCATCTGCGCGATCCAGGGAGGCGTGCTGAAATCCTACGCCCTTGGATCGCAAATGGGTTCCAAGATGAAGTCCCACAAGGCCGACGAACTCACTTTCGTACAGATCAGCGACAGCCATATGGGATTTAACAAGCCCGCCAACCCCGACGTGATCGGGACGCTCAAAGCTGCGGTCGACAAGATCAATGCCATGCCCCACCAACCCGAATTCATCCTCCACACCGGCGACATCAGTCACCTTTCGAACCCTGAGGAATTCGATAATGTCGACCAGATCCTCAAAGCTACTAACAAGGAAATCTTTTTCGTCCCCGGAGAACACGACGTTCTGAACGACGACGGGAAAATGTTCCTGGAACGCTATGGGCGGAACTCGAAAGGTAGCGGTTGGTACAGCTTTGACAAGAACGGAGTCCACTTTATCGGCTTGGTCAATGTCATGAATCTCAAGGCGGGTGGCCTGGGAACGCTGGGCCACGACCAGCTTGAGTGGCTTGAAGACGATGTCAGACACCTGAAATCCAGCACTCCGATTGTTGTCTTTGCTCATATCCCGCTCTGGACAATTTATCCGCAGTGGGGCTGGGGCACCGACGACAGCGCGCAGGCGCTCTCCTATCTGAAGAGATTTGCTTCAGTCACGGTGCTGAATGGGCACATTCATCAGACTATGCAAAAGGTCGAAGGCAATGTGACCTTCCATACCGCTTTCTCGACGGCATTTGTCCAACCCGCGCCGGGCAAAGCTGATGGCCCAGGTCCCATGAAAGTGCCAGCCGAGCAACTGCGCAGTCTGCTCGGAATCACTGACGTCAATTATGTTCAAGGCCGGCATGCGCTGGCTGTGGTGGATTCAACCCTCGCGTAAGACGCGCCGGGCTATTTCAATTTCCTAAAGGAGGAAACGCATTATGAAAAGGACAATTCTGTTTAGTGGTGTGCCCGTCATGCTTTTGCTGGCGGTTTCGGCTTTGGTCCTGCAACCTACGAGGGCCACGGCCGGAGAAAACTCGTCCACCGAAGTCCGAGTCGATAACTTCACCTTCGGCCCGGAAACTCTCACAGTCGCGGTGAACAGCACCGTTACCTGGGTCAACAAAGATGACATTCCACATGTGATCGCCAGCAACGACGGCCTGTTCAAGTCCAAGGCGCTCGATACTGACCAAAGCTTTTCTTACACCTTCACCAAGCCGGGGACTTATCCGTACTACTGCAGCATTCACCCCAAAATGGTGGGCAAGATCGTTGTTCAGTAGATCGTTGTTCACTAGATCGTTTTCGTTAGATGGCTGTCCAATAGGACCACCCGAGGCGCTTCTCCATGGCTACGATTAATCCTTTCGATCCGCGAACCATTCTGTTGGCTAAGCATGCGCAGCATGTGGTGTTGATCCACTTTCCCATCGCACTGTTTATCACCGGCGTTGCTCTGGATCTTTTCTCCCGAGGGAAGCCCGGTTCGCCGCTAGCGGCCGCCGCATACTTGAACTTGTCCATCGCCGCGGCAACTGTGCTTCCCACCATTTTGACCGGCCTGCTTGCCTGGCAATTTGCACTCGATGGTGAAAGGCTCAAAGGAATTCTGCTGATCCATGTGATTGCCGCCTGCACTGCAGCCTCGCTGGTTATCGCCTCCTGGTGGGTGCACTGGCGGGCGCGCAAATCCCTGCAGACTCTTCCCGCCTACAGCATGCTCGTCGAGCTACTGGGAGTCGTCTTGATCGGACTGACTGCCCATCTGGGCGGATTCATAACTGGAGTTAATAGCTGAGGCTTCCATCGCCGATTAAATACTCACCGCTCGGCGGATGTACACATTCAACTTTGATACGCACTCCGAGGACATTGTGCATACCTCAATCAGCGTGCCGCTGGCTATGTTGTTCGTTTTTCTCGCGGGATTCAATGCCTGGATCATGTTGAGTGGCCGCGGCGCGACGCCGCGAACGCGGAGATTGTGGTCGCAAGCCCATCGCACCGCTGGTTACACTTTTATCGCCCTGTTCTTAATCTTCTGCTACTTCATGCTGTTGCGGATCAGAGGGACCGCCGATGAGCTGTCGCCCAGGCTGATTCTGCACATGAGTCTGGCGTTGGTTCTGGCTCCGCTGCTTCTGGTTAAGGTAATCGTCGTCAGGTTTCAGAAGTCTGCCTGGGGGCTGCTGTCGGCCCTCGGAGTTGCGATCTTCTCAATCGCATTCACCTTGGTCGCCATAAATGTGTCCGTCCACTATGTCCGCAATTTTTCGCCCCACAAAATGCCGCCCGCAGTTTCGGGCAGCGTTATCGTCGGAATCTCTATGCTGGCGTTGATTGGGTTCTTTTCGAGGTCCAAACAGCGTGAACCTGAAGCCGAGGCTGCATTTCTCACCCCTGATCGACCTCAGAATGGGGGCGCAGCCGGTTCGCTGTCCACGCTTGACCCGTAGTCGGCCTTCTTTCGAGGGTGTCTGCTAGTCATGCCTGAATCCGCAGGGCTGCACGACAGTTACAAACTCCTTCAAACCAGCGCGAACTTCTCATATAATCCGAGACCGCTCTTTTCGCGCCTGCGGCTTCCTCATGGAAAACGGTAATCACAACCTGGATGTCTGCCGGGTGGCAATC
>Ga0075436_100001333_pt1 | contig 16799 bp, 14 predicted proteins | sample RhiMethybrSRZTD5_FD_75303 | JGI IMG/M metagenome (GOLD analysis project Ga0075436, IMG submission 75303) | Populus rhizosphere microbial communities from Tennessee, USA - Rhizosphere MetaG P. TD hybrid SRZTD5 | ecosystem: Host-associated > Plants > Roots > Rhizosphere > Soil | place: USA...
GCGCGCCGCTCGTCCTTGTCGATCCAGTCCTGCGGCACGCCCGGCGGCGTGTCCTTGAGATAGGCCGACACGTCGACCGCGATCACGACTTTCGCGCCGAGCATGCGCGCCGCGTGGATCGGGACCGGGCTCACCTCGTCGCCGTCGACATACATGACGTCGCCCACCTTCACGGCCACGAATTGCCCGGGGCTCGCGCTCGAGGCGCGCACGGCGAGCCCGGCATCGCCGCGATTGAAAAGCACGAGCTTGCGGTCCGGAAGGCGCGTGGCGGCGGCCGCGAAGGCGATCGGAAACTCCTCGATGAGCTTCCCGTCCACGTGCTCGTTCACGAACTGCTGCATCGCGGTGCCGGTCGCGGGACGCCCGCCGATCGTGCCGAACTCGAAGAACTCCAGGACGTTGAGCGTATGGGCGAGCTTCTCGAGCGAGCGCGCGTCCTGCCCCGAGGCGTAGAGCGCGCCCACGAGCGAGCCCACGCTCGAGCCGATGATGAGGTCGGGCTTCACGCCGATCTCCTCGAGCACCTTGAGCACGCCGATGTGCGCGAAGCCGCGCGGGCCGCCGGAGCCGAGCACGAGCGCCACGCGCGGCTGCGTGGCCGGCTGCACGAAGCGCGGCACGCGGTCCTTCGGGACGTCGCCGGAGATGGAGCACGCCGCCGCGAGGAAGCAGGCGGCGACCCCGAGAAGCCTGAAGACGCTCATGGCTCGTCCAGCCGCAGCGTGAGGCATTTCGCCGCGCCGCCCGCCTTCATGAACTCCGAGAGCGGCGACTGCACGACGTCGAACCCATGCTGCGCGAGCGTCTTCACGAGCGCCGCCGTGGCGCGATTCACGATGACGGTCGAATCGATGTTGACGGCGTTGCAGGCGAAGGCGAGCGCGTCCTCCTCGCCGACCGCGATGCGGCGCGCCGCGGGCACCGATTTCTCGATGAGCATGCGCGAAGGCTCGTCGAAGGCGCCGGGGAAATAGAGCAGCCACCCGCCTTCGAGCGGGCAGAAGCACGTGTCGAGGTGGTAGAAGCGCTCGTCGACGAGCTTGAGCACCACGACCTCGATGCCGAGGCGCGAGGCGATGATCTGGCGCGCGGCCGGGATCGAGCGGTGGCCGTGGGCCATCCACAGGCGCCGCGTGCGCGGCGCACGATCGAACAACGCGTCGCCCGCGCCCTCGAACGGCACGTCGCGCGGCATGAGCGAAACCTCGTAGCCGCGATCGGTGAACCAGTCCGCGAAATACGGCTCCTCGTGCTGGCGCTCGGGATAGCGGAAGCGCGAGGCGATGAAGGTGCGGCCGCGCACGAGCCCCGCGTTCGCCGTGAAGACCATGTCGGGCGACGACGGTTGCGGCAGCACGAGGCGCACCGCCGCGTGGTCGCAGATCACGTCGTAGATCGCGCGCCACTGCTGCTTCGCCACCGCGTTGTCGATGCGCCGCAGGTTCCCGTGCATCCACGGATTGATGATGTAGGCGACGTTGAAGAACTCCGGCGGGCACATCAGGAAGACGTGCCGCGGCGCGCGCGGTTTCGACTTTCGCGCCATTCGTCCTACGATCCGAGCCCGCGCTCGAGGTCGGCGCGGATGTCCGAGGGATCTTCGAGGCCGACGGCGAGGCGCACCAGCCCCTCGACGATACCGGACCTCTCGCGCTCGGCGGCGGCGATGCGTCCGTGCGTCGTCGTCGCGGGATGGCAGATCGTGGTCTTCACGTCGCCGAAATTCGCCGTGATGGAAAGCATCTTCGTCGCGTCGATCACGCGCCACGCCGCCTCGCGCCCGCCCTTCACGACGAAGGAGAGCACGGCGCCGCCCGCCGACTGCTGCTGCATCGCGAGCTTGTGCTGCGGATGCGATTCGAGACCGGGATAATGCAGGCGCTCGATCGCTGGATGGCCTTCGAGCCAGCGCGCGATCTCGAGCGTGGAGCGCGACTGCGCCTCCATGCGAATACGCAACGTCTCCATGCCCTTCAGCACGATCCACGCGTTGAAGGGAGAGATCGCGGGCCCCGCGGTGCGCACGAAGCTGTAGAGCGGCCCGTTCACGAGGTCGGCGCGGCCGCAGATGGCTCCGGCGAGCACGCGCCCCTGCCCTTCGAGGTACTTGGTCGCGGAGTGGATGACGATGTCGGCGCCGAATTCGATCGGCCGCTGCAGCGCGGGCGACACCATGGCGTTGTCGACCGCGAGGATCGCGCCCGCCTGCTTCGCGATCTGCGCGAGCGCGGCGATATCCGCGACCTCGCAGACGGGATTGGACGGCGTCTCGACGAAGATGAGCCGCGTCGACGGGCGCACGGCCTTGCGCCATGCGTCGAGGTCGCCGAGATCGACCCAGGTCGTTTCGATCGAGAGCTTCTTCAGGATCTGGTCGAAGAGCGGCACGACGGTGCCGAACACGCCGCGCGCCGCGATGAGGTGGTCGCCCGCCTTGAGGAGTCCCAGCGCCATCGTCGCCACCGCCGCCATGCCGGTCGCGGTCGCCACGCAGGCTTGCGCGCCTTCGAGGGCCGCGAGCCGCGACTGGAACATCGTCACCGTCGGGTTGGTGAAGCGTGAATAGATGTTGCCGGGCTCTTCGTTGGCGAAGCGCCGCGCCGCCTCGGCCGCGCTCTTGTAGACGAAGCTCGTCGTGAGGACGAGGCCTTCGGAGTGCTCCTGGAAATCGCTGCGGATCCCGCCGGCCCGAACGCCGAGCGTGCCGGGCTTCTGCTCCGAGGCCATGGCTATTGGTCGATCGTCTGGAGGCCCAGGTCGAGCTGGTAGGACGAAAGCCGCGTCTCGGGGCTCGTCTCGCCGTCGTGGCGCCGCGCCTCGACCCCGGCGAGGTATTCCTCGGTCACGTCGCCGGTCACGTAGATGCCGTCGAAGCACGAGCAGTCGAACTTCTCGATCGCGGGATTCAGGGCGCGCACGTCCTCGATCAGCGCGTCGAGGTCCTGGTAGATCACGGCGTCCGCGCCGATGATGGCGGCGATCTCGCGCTCGTCGCGCCCCGTGGCGATGAGCTCGGCGCGCGTCGGCATGTCGATGCCATAGACATTGGGATAGCGCACCGGCGGGGCGGCGGAGGCGAAGAACACCTTCTTCGCGCCGCTCTCGCGCGCCATCTGCACGATCTCGCGGCTGGTGGTGCCGCGCACGATGGAATCGTCCACCAGCAGGACGTTCTTGCCCTTGAACTCGATCGGCATCGCATTGAGCTTCTGGCGCACGCTCTTCTCGCGGACTTCCTGGCCCGGCATGATGAAGGTGCGCCCGATGTAGCGGTTCTTGATGAATCCCTCGGTGTACTGGCGCTTCAACTTCGCCGCGACTTCCAGCGCGCTGGAGCGGCTCGAGTCCGGAATCGGGATCACGACGTCGATCTCGTCGCGCAGGTCCAGCGCGAGGATCTTGTCGGCGAGGCTCCTGCCCATGTTGCGGCGCGCCTCGTACACCGAGATGCCGTCGATCACCGAGTCCGGACGCGCGAGATAGACGAACTCGAAGATGCAGGGATTGAGCTGCGGGTTCTGCGCGCACTGGCGGGAGAAGAAGCTGCCGCTCTCGTCGACGAGGATCGCCTCGCCGGGAGCGACGTCGCGCATCACCTTGAAGCCGAGCGTGTCGAGCGTCACGCTCTCGGAGGCGACGAGGAATTCGACGCCCTTGTCGGTATCGGCGCGCCCGATGATGAGCGGACGGATGCCGTGCGGGTCGCGGAAGGCGAGCATGCCGTAGCCCGCGACCATCGCGACCACGGCGTAGGCGCCCTTCACGCGCCGATGCACGCCGGTGACCGCCTTGAAGATGAGGTCGGGGTCGAGGCGCTCGCAGCCGACGCACGCGTCGGAGAGCTCGTGCGCGAGCACGTTCAGCAGGATCTCGGAATCGGAGTTCGTGTTGACGTGGCGCCGGTCGTCCTGGAAGAGCTCGTGGCGCAGCTGCTCCGAATTGATGAGGTTGCCGTTGTGGCCGAGCGTGATGCCGAAGGGCGAGTTCACGTAGAACGGCTGCGCCTCGGCTTCGGCCGCCGCCGAGCCCGCCGTCGGATAACGGCAGTGCGCGATCCCCATGTGGCCGACGAGGTTGCGCATGTCGCGCGTGCGGAAGACGTCGCGCACCAGGCCCTTGCCCTTGTGCATGTGGAAGCTGTGGCCTTCGGCCGTGACGATGCCCGCGGCGTCCTGCCCGCGATGCTGCAGCACCGTCATCCCGTCATAGAGGAGCTGGTTGACGGGGCTGCGGGCGACGACTCCGACGATTCCGCACATCTAAGCGCAGCTCCTCATGGCAGCGGAACGACCTGTCCGTCGAGCGATGCGGCCTTCACCGCGGCGAGCCCCTTTTCCGCGGCCTCCCGAGTTGCATATGGGCCCGCGCGCAGGCGATTCAACGGGCCGGACGGCGTGTCGCGCCGTTCGACGAAATGAGAGATGCCGGCGGCGGCCAGCTTGTCGCGCGCCTGCTTGAGCTTGTCCTCATCCTTGAAGGCTCCGACTTGCACGGCGAAGCCTTCGAGCTTGGGTGATTGGACCCCGTCCTTCGACGGGGTGACTGCTGTCGCTTCCACCTTCTTCGCCGCGGCCGGCGCCGGCAGCGGGGCCGCCTTGTCCTTCGGCGGGATCTCCAGCGACGGCTCGGGCTGCGGCGACCGCGGCTCGCGGTCGAAGAGCATCGGCACGAAGATCACCAGCGCGGCCACGATCGCGATCGCGCCGATCAGTCGGTGGCGGCCGCGTCGCCGGATTTCAGCCGCTTCGGTGGACGAAGGAGTCGCCATGGCGCGATTCAGCGTACCGACCGCAGCGCCTCGGCCACGGTGTAGAACGATCCGAAGACGACAATTCTATCATTCGCACCCGCCTCGCGCCGCGCCGCCTGGAGCGCCTGCGCGATCGAGACGAAGGCGCGCGCCGCGAGGCCGCGGCTCTCGAGCGGCTGCATGAGGCGCGCGGCGGAGGCGGCGCGCTCGGCCTGCGGCGCGGCGACGAACCAGCGATCGACGCGCTCGCGCATCGCTTCCACGACGCCGTCGATGTCCTTGTCGGCGAGCATGCCGAAGACCGCGGTCGTCGTCTCGAAAAAACCCATGTCGAGGAGGCCGTCGGCGAGGGCGCGCGCGGCGTGCGGGTTGTGGGCGACGTCGAGCACGATCGCGGGACGGCCCGCCAGCACCTGGAGCCGCCCGGCGAGCGTCACCGTGGCGAGACCGCGCTTCACCTCGCCGAGCGAGATCGGCAGGCGCTCGGCGACCTCGTCGAGCGCGGCGAGCGCGCTGGAGGCGTTCCTGAGCTGCCAGGCGCCGCGCAGCGCGGGCAGCGGCAGCGCGCGCTTCACCGTGCGCCGGCCCTGGAAATTCCACTGCGGCCCGAGCTCCTGGAAACCGAAGTCGCGGCCGAGGACCTGCAGGTCGGCGCCGATCGCGGCGGCATGCGCCACGAGCATCGGCGGCGGATTGTTGTCGCCGAAGATCGCGGGCTTCCCCGGCCGGAAAATGCCCGCCTTCTCGTAGCCGATCGCATCGCGGTCGTTGCCGAGATAGGCCTGGTGGTCGAGATCCACGCTCGCGACGATCGCGCAATCGGTGTCCACGATGTTCACCGCGTCGAGCCGGCCGCCGAGGCCCACTTCGAGGATCGTCAAGTCGAGCCGCGCTTCGCGGAACAACGCGAGCGCGGCGAGCGTGCCGTATTCGAAGTACGTGAGCTGTGTCGCGCCGCGCGCGAGCTCGACTTCGGCGAAGGAGGAACAGAGCGCGTCGTCGGCCGCATCTTCGCCGTTCACATGCACGCGTTCGTTGTAGCGCAGGAGATGAGGCGAGGTGTAGAGGCCGGTTCGATAGCCGGCCTCGATCGCGATCCGCTCGAGGAAGGCGCAGGTCGAACCTTTGCCGTTGGTGCCGCCGACGGTGATGACGACGGGAGATTGGGCCCCGGCCTTCGCCGGGGTGACGGCCTTCGGCGTGACGCCCATCCGGTCCCCTACCTGGCGGACGCGGTCGAGGCCGAGGGCGATCGTCGCGGGGTGCTGCGCGGAGATGTAAGCGAGCCAGTCGTCGAGCGAACGGCTCTTCAAGCCGGGGCCGGCTCGCGCTTCAGCAGCGTGACGAGCCGCGCGATGCGGTCGCGCAGCTGCCGGCGATCGACGATCGCGTCGACGGCGCCTTTTTCCAGCAGGAACTCGGCGCGCTGGAAGCCTTCGGGAAGCGTCTCGCGCACGGTCTGCTCGATCACGCGCGGGCCGGCGAATCCGATGAGCGCGCCCGGCTCGGCGATGACCGCGTCGCCGATGAAGGCGAAGCTCGCCGACACGCCGCCCATCGTCGGATCCGTGAGCACCGAGATGAACGGCTGCTTCGCCGCGGAGAGCTGGTGCAGCGCCGCCGTCGTCTTCGCCATCTGCATGAGCGACAGCAATCCCTCCTGCATGCGCGCGCCGCCGGTCGCGGTGAAGCACACGAAGGGCAGCCCCTCGTCGCAGCAAAGCTGCACCGCACGCACGAAGCGCTCGCCGACCACCGAGCCCATCGAGCCGCCGAGGAATCCGAACTCGAACGCGCCAGCGACGAGCGGCACCGACTTCACCGACCCCTGCATGACGACGAGCGCATCGGTCTCGCCGGTCTCCTTCTCCGCCTCTTCGAGGCGGTCGGTGTACTTGCGGCTGTCCTTGAACTTGAGCGGATCCATCGGCACGACTTCGGAGCCGAGCTCCGCGCGGCCTTCGGGATCGAGGAAGAGGTCGAGACGCTGGCGCGCCGAGAGGCGATTGTGGAAGCCGCACTTCGGGCAGACGTGGAGGTTGTTCTCCAGGTCGGTGAAGTACAGCACCGCCTCGCACGACGGGCACTTGCTCCACAGGCCTTCCGGGACGGCTTTCTTCTGCGTCGTGCCTTCGCGCTTGATCTTGGGCGGCAGGAGCTTGCGGAACCAGCTCATGCAAGCGCCTCCGCGCTGTCCATCGCGCCGCGGAAGCTCCTGATGAGCTCGCCCACGCGCGCGGGCGCCGTGTCGCCCGGCGCATCGGCGACTTCCTGCACGATGCGGCTGCCGACCACGACCGCGTCGGCGACTTTCGCGATGCGCTGCGCGGTGGCGGCATCGCGGATGCCGAAGCCCACGCCGACGGGAATCTTCGTCTTCCTGCGGATGCGCGCGATCATCGATTCGACCTCGCGCGTGTCGATGTTCGTGGCGCCCGTTACGCCCTTGAGCGAGACGTAATAGATGTAGCCCTTCGCGACCTGGGCCACGAGCTCGATGCGCTTGTCCGAGGAGGTCGGCGACAACAGGAAGATCGGATCGATGCCGGAGCCCTCGAGCGCCTTCAGCCACTCGCCCGCTTCCTCGGGCGGGTAGTCCACGATGAGCACGCCGTCGACGCCGGCCGTCTTCGCGCGCGCGACGAACTTGTCCATGCCCATGCGCTCGATCGGATTCGCATACCCCATGAGCACGACGGGCGTCGACGCGTCGGTCGTGCGGAATTCCGCGACCATCGCGAGGATGTCGACGAGCCCCACGTGATTGCGCAGCGCCCGCTCCGAGGACTGCTGGATCACGGGACCATCGGCCATCGGATCGGAGAACGGCACGCCCAGCTCGATCACGTCGGCGCCGCCCTGCGCCAGTGCTTTCATGATCGGTACCGTGAGCCTCGGATGAGGATCGCCGGCGGTGACGAATGGGATGAGCGCCGAGCGGTGGCTCGCGCGCATGCGCTCGAAGACGGAAGCGATTCTCAAAGTTCGATGCCGGAAGCCTTGCCGACCGTCTGCATGTCCTTGTCGCCGCGGCCGGAGAGGTTCACGAGGAGGATCTTCTCGCGCGGAAGCTTCGGCGCGATCTTCATCGCATAGGCGACCGCATGGCTCGATTCGAGCGCCGGCAGGATTCCCTCGAGGCGGGCGAGCGCGTGGAACGCCTGCAGCGCTTCGTCGTCGGTGACGCTCACGTACGTCGCGCGCCCCGTGTCCTTGAGCCACGCATGCTCGGGACCGACGCCGGGATAGTCGAGGCCGGCGGAGATCGAGTGCGTGTCCTGGATCTGCCCGTTCTCGTCCTGCATGAGGTAGGTGCGGTTGCCGTGGAGGATGCCGGGCTTGCCCGCGCACAGCGACGCCGCGTGCTTGCCCGTCTCCAGGCCCAGGCCGCCCGCCTCCACGCCGATCAGCTCGACGCCGGGGTTCGGAATGTACGCGTGGAAAATGCCCATCGCGTTCGATCCGCCGCCCACGCACGCGATGACCGCGTGCGGCTGGCGGCCGCCGCTCATCGCCGGCATCTGCGTGAGGCATTCCTTGCCGACGACGGAATTGAAGTCGCGCACCATCATCGGATACGGGTGCGGTCCGGCGACGGTGCCGATGATGTAGAACGTGTTCTCGACGTTCGTCACCCAGTCGCGCATCGCTTCGTTGAGCGCGTCCTTGAGCGTCTTCGAGCCGCTCTCGACCGGCACCACCCTCGCGCCGAGGAGCTTCATGCGATAGACGTTCTGCACCTGGCGCGCGACGTCCTCCACGCCCATGTAGACGACGCATTCCATGCCGTAGCGCGCGGCGACGGTCGCCGTGGCGACACCGTGCATTCCCGCGCCGGTCTCGGCGATGACGCGCGGCTTGCCCATGCGCCTGGCGAGCAGCGCCTGGCCGACGGTGTTGTTCACCTTGTGCGCGCCGGTGTGGTTCAGGTCCTCGCGCTTGATGTAGATCTGCGCGCCGCCGACCGATTCGGAGAGGCGCTTCGCGTGGTAGATCGGGCTCGGGCGGCCCACGTAGTGCTCGAGCTCCCACGCGAGCTCCTTCTGGAACTCGGGATCCCCGCGGTATTTCGTGTACGCAGCCGTGAGCTCGTCGAGCGCCTGGCGCAGCGTCTCCGCGACGAAGACGCCGCCGTACGGGCCGAAATGCCCGGTGGAATCCGGCGCCGAATAGCGCTGCCAATCAGGATGCGGAATATCCATCTTCACGTTGCACGCTCCGGATGAACTCGACGATCTTGCGCGGATCCTTCACGCCGCGCTCGCCCTCAACGCCCGAGGAAACGTCCACCGCCCACGGCCGTACTGCGCGGATCGCGCGGCCCACGTTTTCGATGGTCAGGCCGCCGGAAAGCACCAGGGGAATCTTGAGGTCGCGGGGAATGCCGCCCCAGTCGAACGTGCGGCCCGTTCCGCCCGGCTGTCCCGGCACGTGCGCGTCGAGAAGGAGCGCCTTCGCCCGGGAGAATCGCTGCGCATATTCTATCAAATCGACCCCCGCTTCCATGCGCACCGCGCGCAGGTAAGGCCTGCCGAAGCGGGCGCAGAACTCGGCGGTCTCGTCGCCGTGGAATTGCAGGACGTCGAGGTCGACGGCATCGAGCACCGCGCGGATGTCGCGTTCCGCCGCGTCGACGAAAAGACCGACCGCCGCGACGAAAGGTGGCAACGTGTCCGTGATCGCGGAGGCTTCGCGAAGCGAGAGATACCGCGGGCTCTCGCGATAGAACACGAGGCCGATGGCGTCCGCACCCTCGTCGCAGGCGAGCCTCGCGTGCTCCGGACTCCGGATGCCACAGATCTTTATCCGAGTGCGGGCCATGGCGCGTGGCGGAAGGCGGGAAGCCGGAACGCCGGATCATACTCGACGCCCGTGAGATAGAGGCCGTCGGGCGGAAACGTGGGCGCCGCGAGGCTACGGTTGCCGGAGGCGAGGAGCTCGGCGAGCCAGGCGACGGGCTTGCGGCCGGAGCCGACATAGACGGCGGCGCCGACGATATTGCGGACCATGTGGTGCAGGAACGCGTTGGCGCGGAAGGTGAAGACGAAGGTGTCGCGCGCGCGCTCGACGCGCGCTTCCATGAGGTTTCGCACCGGCGACTTGGCCTGGCACTCGGCGTCGCGGAACGCGCTGAAGTCGTGCTCACCGACGAGGCAACGCAACGACTCTTCCATCGGCGCCAATTCGAGTGGACGGTGACACCAACCGACGCGGCCGCGGAAGATCGCCGGCTCGACGGCGTGATTGATCAGCACGTAGCGGTAGGTGCGGGACAAGGCGCTATAGCGCGCGTGAAACTCGGGCGTGGTGACATGCGACCAGAGGACGCGCACGCCGGGATGCACGTTCGAATTGGTGCCACGCACCCACGCGCTCTCGGGGCGCTCGGCTTCGGTATCGAAGTGGACGACTTGCGCGCTCGCATGCACGCCCGCGTCGGTGCGGCCGGCCGCGGTCACGCCGATGCGCTCGGCCGCGAGCTTAGATAGCGACGCTTCGAGATGATCCTGGACGGAACAGCGCGAGGCCTGGCTCTGCCAACCGCAAAAGGCAGAGCCGTCGTATTCGAGCCCGAGGGCGATGCGCAACTACAACGAAGCGATGAGCTTCTTCGCTTCTTCCTGTTGCGCGGCGGAGCCTTCCTTGGCGACTTCCTGGAGGATGTCGCGCGCGCCGTCCTTGTCGCCGATCTCGAGGTACGCCTTCGCGAGCTCGAGCTTCGTGCCGACGGCTTCGGCGCTGCCACCGCCGCCGCCACCGCCGCCGCCCGGGGAATCGAGGCTCAAGTCGGCGAGATCGAGCGACATGCCGCTCGACGAGGCGCCGGAAGCCGGCGCGGGCTCGGCCGCCTTCGGCGCGCCGGAGTCGAGGCCCGAGAGATCGAAATCGAAGGAGGGTTTCTCCTCGTGCTGCTCCGCGGACACGTCGGTCGGCGTGGGCTTTTGCGACATTTCGAAGTCGATCGCGCTCTCGGTGGGCGCGGACGAGGACTTGTCGAGATCGAGGTCGAAGCTCGGCGCGGGAGCGGCCGCGGCCGCGGAGCTGCCCGCGAGATCGAAGTCCACGTCGGGCTTCGCCGGAGCCATCGCCTGGAATGTCGCGGTGCTCGACCCGGCGCCCGCGTAGAGCGGATTCTGCGGATCGATCTGCGCGCCCATCGCGGCGGCCTTCTGCCACAGCGGGCTCGAATCGCCGACCGAGGCGTGGAGCTCCTTCGCGACCTGCTCGAACGCGGTGCCGCTCTTGCGCGCGTGGTAGATCTCCAGGAGCTTCAGCATGATCTCCGGGCGATTCTTGTCGCGCGCCATCGCCTCCTTGAGGATTTCCTCGGCCTGCGCATCGCGGCCGTAGGCGATGTACACCTCGGCCTCGGCGACCGGATCGACCTCGTCGGTGTCGATCGTGCCCGGACCGGTCTTGTCGAAGTCGGTGAGGAATGAGCTGTTACCGGTGTCCACGAGGCCACCGCCAGCTTTCCCCGTTCCGGTGGCGGGCTTGAGGTCCGAGGGGAAAGCGCTCGTCATCGAGCTGCTCGGCCCGGCCTCCGCCCTAGCCTTTCGTCGACGGACGAAGAGGAAACCGCCGATGATCGCGCCCAGCACCACGGCGCCGCCGAGCGCGAGGTACGCGGGGTTGTCCATCATCTCGTCGACGAAGGATTTCTCCGGCGGCGGAGCTCCCTTCTTGGGCGCCGCTTTGGGCGCCGGCTTCGCTTCGGCGGTTTTCGGCGCGGCCTTCGGTGCTTCGGCGACTTTCGGCGTTTCGGTGATCTTCGCCGCTTCCGTTTTCGCCGCTTCGGTCTTCGCGGCTTCCGACGCTTTCGCCGCTGCCGCTTTCGCCGCATCGGCCTTCGCCAATTCCGCTTTCGCGGCTTCGGCCTTGGCGGCTTCGGCTTTCGCCGCTTCCGCTTTCGCCGCTTCCGCCTTCGCCGCCTCCGCTTTCGCCGCTTCCGCTTTCGCCGCCTCGGCCTGCTTCTGCGCTTCGGCAAGCTTCGCCGCGTCGCCCTTCGACGGCACGCCGGCCTTCATTTCGATGAGCCGCTGCATGTCGCGGATCTGCTTCTCGAGATCGGCGACGCGCGACTGCGCTTCCTTCAGCGCCTTGTCTTTCGCGATGAGCTCTTCCTGCATCGCGTTGAAACGGTCCTGCGACACGCCGCCCTTCGAGCCCGCGCTACCGGCAGCGGCCTTCGCGTCGGACTTGGAGAGCTTCAGCACGTCGCTGCCCGCGGCCGACGGCGGCGCGGGCGGCGTGACCGCCGCTGAGCCGATGCGGCCCGAGCTCGCGGTGGAGGAATCTTCGCGCGGCGTGAGAGACGCGACGCCGCCGGCGAGATTCTCGCGATACGACTTCCAATCGGCGACTTGCGTGCGGATTTCGGCGCGCGCGTCCTTCTGCTCGATCTGCGCGACGTCGTCGGCGGCCGGGACCTTGAGGATCTGGCCCGTGCGCATGCGGTTCATGTTGTTGCCGATGAACGCCGACTTGTTCTCGCGGTAGAGCGCGACCAGCATCTGCTCGAGACTCACGTTCGAAGGCTTCACCTGGCCCGCGATTTTCGAGAGCGTCTCGCCCTTCTCGATCGGTCCATAGGTGTCGCTCGTCGGCTCGGAGACGACACCCGTGGGCATCTCGGCGGAGGCCGACGGCGCCGAGGGCGTCACGGTCGCGGTTTCCGGCGCGGACGGCGTTGAAGACGGAGCCGCCGGCGTTGCGGCCGGCGGCGTCTCAGCGATTCGCGGCGCTGGGGCCGCCGCCACCGAAGGCGCGACCCTGCCCTGCGCGTACCCCGGCGGATCGAGCAGGATCGGATACTCGCGCTGAATCCTTCCCGAAGGCCACGACATCTCGATCAACACATCGAGGAACGGCTCGTTGATCGGCCCGACGCTGGTGACTTTCAAGAAGGACGAACCGTTCGCGCGCTTCTCCACGGCGAAGCGAAGCAAACGCAGCGATCCTGAGTATTCGATGCGCGCGTCCTGGAACGCCTCGGGCGGCGCGACGCGCACGTTCAGGGTGTCGGCCTCGCCGGGTTGCAGGGAGACAAGATCGATCTCGGCATTGAGGATCTGGCCGAGCGCCGAGTTGACGGTGAGCCGACCCAGCCCGGCCGCGCTGGCCGCGCCGGCGAACACGAGCAGTGCGGCAACCGCCGCCGCGCTTCGCAGAATCCTCATGTGCCCCCGCCTGAAACTGGTGAAATGCAGAATAACATCAGGGGTTTATTGTTTCAACCTCACCCGGTTTTTCACATTATGGCCTAAACGGGATTATTTACAAGGGTTTAGGCCGCCGCACGGGCGGTGACGCCCGCCTTGAGCAGGATCCCGAGCATGCGACGCAACGGCTCGGCCGCTCCCCACAGGAGCTGGTCGCCGACGGTGAATGCTGAAAGATACTCCCCTCCCATCTTGAGCTTGCGAAGCCGTCCGATCGGCACCTCGAGCGTGCCCGTCACCGCGACCGGCGTGAGGTGCTTCAACGTTTCGTCGCGCGTGTTCGGAATCACGCGCACCCAATCGTTGCCTTTCGCGAGCATCTGCTCGATTTCCTGGAGCGGAATGTCGCGCTTCAGCTTGATCGTGAGGCCTTGCGAGTGGCAGCGCATCGCGCCGATGCGGACGCAGAGGCCGTCGATCGCGACCGGCTTCGCTTCGCGTCCGAGAATCTTGTTGGTCTCCGCGTGGCCCTTCCACTCTTCGCGGCTTTGCCCGTTGCCGAGATCGTCGGCGATCCACGGCAGCAGCGATCCGGCGAGCGGCACGCCGAAGTGCTCGGTCGGGAAGCTCTCGTCGCGGAGGATCCCCGCGACTTCGCGATCGATCTCGAGGATCGCGGAGGACGGATTGTCGAGCAGGCCCTTCGCGGCGAACGCGAGCTCGCCCATCTGCTGCAGGAGCTCGCGCATGTTCTGCGCGCCGGCGCCGGAGGCTGCCTGATAGGTCATCACGCTCACCCACTCGACGGCGTCGTTCTTGAAGAGGCCGTCGATCGCCATGAGCATGAGGCTCACGGTGCAGTTGCCACCGATGTAGTTCCTGATGCCGGATCCGAGCGCGCGATCGATCACCGGACGATTCACCGGGTCGAGGATGAGGACCGCGTCCTTCTCCATTCGAAGCGTCGAGGCCGCGTCGATCCAGTAGCCGTTCCATCCGGCCGCGCGCAGCTTCGGATAGATCGCCTTCGTGTAGTCGCCGCCCTGGCAGCTCACGAGCACGTCGAGCTTCGCGAGCTCCTTCACGTCGTTCGCGTCCTTCAGAGCGCCGACCTGCTTGCCGATCGCCGGACCGGGCCCGCCGACGTTCGATGTGGTGAAGAACACGGGATCGATCGCGTCGAAATCCCGTTCGTCGCGCATGCGCTCCATCAACACGGAGCCGACCATGCCCCGCCAACCAATAAACCCGACTCGGTTCATGTGAAATCCAGTAAAGAAGAAAAACCGGTTAAAGGGCTTTGACCACCGCGGAGCCCATCTCCGCAGTGGTCACCGGTTTCGCCTTGGTGAGGTCGGCCGTGCGGAAGCCCGCGGCGAGCGCGGAGCGCACCGCGTTCTCGATGCGCACCGCGATCTCCGGCTGGTCGAACGTGTGCCGGAACATCATCGCGGTGGAGAGGATCATCGCGAGCGGATTCGCCACACCCTTGCCGGCGATATCGGGCGCCGAGCCGTGGATGGGTTCGTAGAGGCCCTTTCCGTTCGCGTCGAGCGAAGCGGAAGGCAGCATGCCGATCGAGCCCGTCAGCATCGAGGCCTCGTCGGAAAGGATGTCGCCGAACATGTTGCCGGTCACGATCACGTCGAATTGCCGTGGGTTGCGCACGAGCTGCATGGCGCAGTTATCCACAAGCATATGCGAAAGCTCGACCTCCGGGTACTCGGGCGCCATTTCCACGGCGATGTCGCGCCAGAGCTGCGTCGTCTCGAGCACGTTCATCTTGTCGACGGACGTGAGTTTCCTGCCGCGTTTGCGCGCGGTCTCGAATCCCACCGCGAGGATGCGGCGGATCTGCGGCTCGGTGTAGTGCATCGTGTTGATGCCCACGCGCTGGCCCTTGCCGCCGCTCACGCCGCGCGGCTGGCCGAAGTAGATGTCGCCCGTGAGCTCGCGCACGATCATGATGTCGAGCCCGGAAACGACCTCCGGCTTCAGTGTCGACGCGTCGGCGAGCTCGGGGAAGACGATCGCCGGGCGCAGGTTGGCGAAGAAGTCGCATTCCTTGCGAAGTCCGAGAATCGCCTTCTCGGGACGCTTGTCGCGCGCGAGCGTGTCGTACTTCGGGCCGCCGACCGCGCCGAAGAGAACCGCGTCGGCATCCTTCGCGAGCTTGAGCGTGGCCGCCGGCAGCGGATCGGCGTGCGCGTCGTACGCCGCGCCACCGACGAGCGCCTGCTCGGTCTCGATCGTGTGACCTTCGCGCCTCAGCACATCGAGGACGCGAACGGCTTCCTTCAGGATTTCGGGCCCGATGCCATCGCCCGCGAGCAGGGCGATCTTCACTGGAAAATCCAGGGCTCCTGCTGCTTGCGCTTTTCCTCGAAGGCCTTGATTTCGTCGGCGTGGCGGAGCGTGAGGCCGATCTCGTCCCAACCGTTCACGAGGTTCTGTTTCGCCGTCGGGTCGATGTCGAAGTGCGCCTGCGCGGGCATGACGACTTGGTTGGGCAAGTCGATCGTCAGCTTGTAGCCCGGCTTCGCGGCGACCTCGTGGAAGAGCGTGTCGACCTGCGCTTCGGTGAGCACGACCGGCAGCAGGCCGTTCTTGAGGCAGTTGGTGTAGAAGATGTCGCCGAAGGACGGCGCGATCACCGCCTTGAAGCCGTACTGCTGCAGCGCCCACGGCGCGTGCTCGCGCGAGGAGCCGCAGCCGAAGTTCTTGCGCGTGAGGAGGATCGTCGCGGCCTTGTACTGCGGCTGGTTGAGCACGAAGTCCGGATTCGGCTGCCGATGCGACATGTCCATCCCCGGCTCGCCGATGTCCTTGAAGCGCCACGCATCGAACAGATGCGGCCCGAAGCCCGTGCGCTTGATGGACTTCAGGAATTGCTTCGGGATGATCGAGTCCGTGTCGACGTTCTCGCGGTCGAGCGGCGCGACCAACCCGGTATGAACGGTGAACTTCTCCATGCACAACATTATAAATGCCGCGTCGGCGACGGCCGCCACGACCGCGTTACAGCAGGACATGGCACCCCGAAACCCGTTTTTTCGTTCGCCTGATCCACTGGATCAAAGTGATCCTCTGGATGAAAGTGATCCCCTGGATCAGGCGAACGAAAAAGAGCCTCCCGACCCATCCTTCGCGCAGTCGCAGAGTCCAGCGCTGAACGTCCGCGCGCTACGCAAGCGCCTGCACATGCCGCAGCGGCTGTTCGCGGGATCGTTCGGATTTCCCGTCGCCACGCTGCGCCATTGGGAGCGCGGCGATCGTCGGCCATCGGGCACCGCGCTCGTCCTGCTCCACGTCATCGGCGAAAATCCGCAGCTCGTCATGCGGGCGGTGCGCAGGGCGCGGCTGCGCGATCCCGGCAGTGTCGCGCCGATCGAGCCGATCACCTCGACGCGCGCGCCACCGGGTTTCGTTTGGCACCCGCCGCCGCGCCGAAAACGCTAGCCGCGCCGGATGTCGACGAAGTGCCCCGCGATCGCGGCGGCGGCGGCCATCTGCGGGGAGACGAGATGCGTGCGTCCGCCGGGACCCTGGCGGCCCTCGAAGTTGCGGTTGGACGTCGACGCGCAGCGCTCGCCCGGCGAGAGCTTGTCGTCGTTCATGCCGAGGCACATCGAGCAGCCCGCCTCGCGCCACTCGAAGCCGGAGTCGCGGAAGACGCGATCGAGGCCTTCCTTCTCGGCCTGCGCTTTCACGAGGCCCGAACCGGGCACCACGAGCGCGAGCTTCACGTTCTTCGCGACGCGCTTGCCGCGCACGACTGAAGCGGCCGCGCGCAGGTCCTCGATCCGCGAATTGGTGCACGAGCCGATGAAGATCTTGTCGACGGAGATTTCGGTGATCGGCGTGTTGGGCTCGAGGCCCATGTA
>Ga0075436_100001334_pt1 | contig 16785 bp, 19 predicted proteins | sample RhiMethybrSRZTD5_FD_75303 | JGI IMG/M metagenome (GOLD analysis project Ga0075436, IMG submission 75303) | Populus rhizosphere microbial communities from Tennessee, USA - Rhizosphere MetaG P. TD hybrid SRZTD5 | ecosystem: Host-associated > Plants > Roots > Rhizosphere > Soil | place: USA...
CGAGACCGCCGGCAACGAGGCCCGAGCGGCGCAGGAAGGAGCGACGATCGAGGATGCCACTCGATTGGCTGGCGAAAGTCAGGGAGCTTCGGGGCCCTTTGTGTTCTGCTCTCTTGATCAGCACAGGTGCCTCCTTCAGCTCGGATACTGGTTGATCCGATAAAAGGTCTTCACGTGCTCGGTTTCCTTGTAACGAGCCTTGCGCTTTTCATCGCTCGTCTCGGAGTCGGCCATGGCCTCGGTCGCGAGCCCGGGCGTGGCGGTGACGGCCGCGCCGAGGCCGAGCGTACGAAGGAATTGACGACGTCCGAGTGTCGCCCTGCTCTTCGGTTTCATCGCCGTATCCTCCTGCCTTCCCCTTCCTGCGCGCGGGCCACCTCAACATTGTCGTTTGTCACGGGCTGCTCGCCGCCAGAGTCGGGCCACAGGATCGCACGTTCAACATCCATCACTGCTTCCACTGACAATACGCGCTGCGCTGGAACACGGTGCGATATGGGAGGCGGAGAAATGCCGCCGACTCTCAAAAAGTCGCGACCATCAAATTTTTCAGACATTGATTCCTCTCGCAGCACTTGCCTTCGGAGTTCAAACATCTCATCGACACATAGATGACGGCAAACGAATTTAATTGACGTTTGAGTACATATTTTGTGCAGATAAAATATGGATACGAACTCGCCAGAACGTTCTTGAGATCGTTGCGACCGGCCACTTCATCCGAGCTGCTGAGCGGCTCAATGTCTGTCAGACGACGGTCAGCGCGTGGAGCCGCATCCTCAAGCAACAGCTTGGGCGGTTGCCGTTCGTGCGAAACAAAGGCGGGTCTCACGCCGGCTGGAGAGCAGTTTCTTCGTTAAGCGCGGAAGGATGACGGGCTTGCGACGATCGGCCGCCGCGAGAGGCGGCAGCGCTTAGCCGGCGCAGACGGTTGGGCGTGTTTGGTCGGCTTGGCTGCGAGCGTCGTTAGACATAGGCCCGCTCAGCATGAATGTTGCATTCAAATGTCAGTTAAATTCGTTTGCCTGATGCGTTTGCCGATGGGAGTCTCCCTTTATGCTATGTCGACCGGTGCGGTTGTGGTCCGCAGCGCCTTTGTGGCGCGCTCGGGCGGAGGCGTCCAGCAAACGAGCTACTCTGAGTTCGGCCGACTGTCTGACGCGAGAGAAGGTCAACTTCGATGATCCAACAGCAGAGTCCAGTTGATCACCAGGCGCCAGCCAGGGCCAATGTCATGCCACACATGGTCTATGTTGATGAGAAAGCCCGTCAGCCCGATCGCGGAGGCCACGACAGGCTCGCCCGAGTGTTTGATATGGCTCTCGGAGAGCGATCAGCGCAAGAGCAGCGCGCGCGAGCCACACAAAGGCTCGCGGCGCTCGGGGAAATGACTGGGGGGATTGTGCATGATTTCAGAAATCTCCTGGCGATAACTGAATCGAGTCTGAGGCTTGCCGAAAAGAGTCCAGAACAGCCCGAGAAAGTGCGCGTCTACATTGCTGCGGCGCGAGAGGGAATTGACCGAGGCGTGAAATTGACTTCCCAACTTTTGGCTTTTACGAAGCGCCAGGAACTCGAGGCGAGCGCGGGAGATGTGAATGCGCTCCTCAGGAATCTTGAACTTCTTATGAGATATAGCGCCGCTCCTGGTATCCGCATCGTACTGAAGCTCGCGTCAGATATCCCGAAGTGCCTCATTGATCCGTCACAGTTCGATGCGGCGGTCCTCAACCTTGTCGTCAACGCGCGGGACGCCATGCCGAATGGCGGCGAACTTCAGATCAGCACGGAGCGATGCGGAGTGGAAGCTGCGATCTCCGACTCGCCCGCGCCTGGTACCTACGTTCGAGTTCGCGTCAAGGACAACGGTCAAGGCATGCCTGCGGAGGTAGTGCGGAAGGTCTTTGATCCGTTTTTTACAACCAAGGGCGAGAGGGGCACTGGTTTGGGGCTGCCGCACGTGTATGCATTCATGCGGACGGTCAGCGGCCACGTTAGGGTCACTAGCGAATGGGGGAGCGGCACGACCGTCGATCTGCTGTTTCCCTCAGTCGAGCCAAGCGGAAGCGTCGCGCTTCCCGCTGAAGGCTGATCTCGGTACGAATCTATTTTTCGGCGATGATTGCGGTGAAATCATCCGATGAGAACGACCAGATTAAGAAAGCGACGTAATTGATGTCCTTCGATTTCTCAGCAGTCAATTTCTCATTGGACCCGGCTCTCGGAATACATCGGGCTCGCATCTGCTTCACCCCACGCTCGAAACCGCGCGCAGCACTGTGAGGGCTGCACCTAAAGTGTCCACATCGACATTGACCGAGTGAACGGCATACACCGGGAATGAGAAGTGCGGCGCACCTGGAACAAGATGCAGTTTTCCAGATTCCAGATATGGGCGAACTGCATTCATTCGGAAATAACCGGAGCCGCCTTCCAAGAGAACATAATTCAGAGCGAGGGGGCCGAGATTGGCCACCAAGCGCGGAATGCTATCAGGGAAACTGACCGCATGATGAAGAGAAAAATCTGGACCCCATTCTACGTGAACATATTGAGGATCGTCCGCTCGATACGTTTTTGGATCAGTCGTTACAAGAACGAGCTCTTCCTCCATCAGCAAGTCGATTTCCAATCCCGGTCGGTGCTGGGGCGCGTACATGATCGCGATATCCACAAGTCCAGCCGCTACATGAGTGATTAAATCTTGTGGCACGTCAACGTGAACGCGAAGCGCTATATCCGGATGTGAACGCCGCATCGATCTGACCCACTCGACCAGCAGCGGCTGCCACAGGCTGACTTCGCTTCCCACCGTCAATACGGCGCGATGGCCTTCAGGCACCGCCACCTGCTGTCGCGCGCGCTGCCACAACTGTACGAAGGTCGGGGCGAATCGAAGGAATTGCTCGCCGGCTGGGGTGAGCGCCGCTCCACTTTTATTCCGAACGAAAAGAGGTCGCCCAAGCTGTTGTTCAAGCAGGCGCACACGCGCGCTGACCGTCGTCTGAGCGACATGCAAACGCTCGGCGGCCTTAATGAAGCTCCCGGTAGAGACGATCTCTACAAACGTCCTGGCAAGCTCGATGTCCATCTCTCATCTAGCATAAAACATGCAGGCAAGTGTCAATTAAATTCGTTTTCCTGCTGTGATGCTGGATGAAAGGGTGACGCCTATGGCGAGGACAGGATGTGTTCGATTTCACGCTTAAGTGGAGTTTTCGGGTGATGCATGCCCAAGGCTGAGTTCGCCATGGAGATGGAAGACGAAGACCGGTCAGCATAGGCCGCAACGGCTCGTTCCGTTCCAGGGGCCTCCGGTGCCGCGATGCCGGCCCTTGCGCACTCTTCGTTCAGTTCCGGCGTCAGGGCTCCGCTGACGCCGCAACCGCCTTGAACAACGCCCGCTTCAACGACCGGGAGACCACCACGTTGGCCTCGAGGAGGAACCACATTGTTGCATGCACGCACGCGCGGGGCACCTGTGGCGAATTGCTCGGACAGCCGTTCACTCGGGCGTCCGGTGATGGCCGCAGCAACCGCTTTTCCCATAGAGGACCGGTCCACCTCCCAGCCCATAGAACCATCCATCTGGTTCAGCGCGATAAGCCGGCCGCTTGTGTCACATACTGCCACGCTGACGCTGACGTTAAGCTCTCTGGCTCGTTGCAGTGCTTGGTTGACGATCTTTCGAGCCTTGAAAAGTGTAAGCATGATCTAATCCTTCGCAGAAGCCTGTCCCTCATTGCGCACTCGCTCCGCATACTGCCCGGCGCCGATGTGCCCCGTTCGTTGTCTTCAATCGTAAGATGACGCTCGCGATCATCGCAGACAAGCGAATATAATTCCGCATTGACTGCAAAAAATTTGTTCTCAAGAGTCGATCAAGAGCTCCACAGCAAGTGTAGATGAAGACCGGAGTCCTCTTTGGACTGGCAGATCGCTTTGACGGACTCTGAACTGGCGCCCAGCAAACACAATGCTGGGTTCAAGTCTTAGCGCGCGCCGGGAGCTGATCGCGCCCGAGCGCGCCGCGAGGTCCCGCGACATACGCTGTCGTACGTACGGAGGAAGATATATGTACGGCTGGACACATGAGGGCGGCCGGATCCAATCCTCGTGTCGTCACCAGCCGTGAAGAAAATTGTTAGCTGGTTTCGGAGCAACATTGATGGGCAAGATCACCGCCGATCACGTCAAGCTCAAGCGGGCATATGAGCCCCCTACCGCCGACGATGGCATGCGTATTCTGGTCGACCGGCTGTGGCCGCGCGGCTTAAAGAAAACCGACGCTGAGATCGATCAATGGATGAAGGAGATCGCCCCCAGCGCCGGGCTCCGGAAGTGGTTCGGCCACGATCCCAAGCGCTGGCAGGAATTTCGGCGGCGGTACAAATCGGAGGTCCGGCACCATCCTGACCAACTCCATGAGTTGCGCACGCTTGCGCAAGGCGGCCGGATCACGTTGGTCTACGCAGCCCGTGACGAGGCCCACAACGACGCCGTGGTGCTCAAGGAGATGCTGCTCGAGGGGAAATAGGCAGATCGGGCGCACTCGACCGCTGGCGCCGGGAATCGCTTTCTCAAGCGGATTGCATTATTGGCAGAATGATTGGCGAAAGATGAGAACCAAACGGGCCCGAGCATCCCTGCGGTCGTCCTACGGCCGAAAGGCCCGTTCGACCTTGCTCTGTCGCTCAGGGCCGCAGCGAGCTTTCTACCTGCCGCGGGTCCGCCGCCCACCATCCTCAGAACGCCGATCCAGTTGGATGGTAAGACGGCAATCGTTGAGGTCTCTCAGCCGACGATTTCTGCCACCGGGCTTCTCCATGCATCATCGACCCCTAGCTTGCGAACCGACCGCCTCGGAGCCGTCGTGAAATGGCTGGTTTCCGCTGATCTGGATCTGCGCCCGTTTTATGCGGCAGCGGCAAGAGATCCGCTGATGCGCCGGGTTGTTCGGGCGTTGCGCGGCCTGAAGCCACTTCGCCCCGCCACGCTATTCGAGATGGCGATCGTTGCCATCACCGAGCAGCAGCTTTCGCTTGCGGCGGCCTTCCATATCCGCTCGCGCCTCGTGAAGCGCTTCGGCACGTCGCTCGACGGGCTGTGGGTCTTCCCGACGCCAGAAAGGCTCGCTCATGCCCGATTGCGCGATCTCGGCGCCTGCGGCCTCTCCCACCGGAAAGCCGAATACGTGCGGGCCCTGGCACGGCGCATCGCCGAGGGAGATCTCGACCTTGAGGCGCTCAAGCGCGAAAGCGATCAGCGGATCACGCAGGACTTACTTCGTAACCGCGGGTTTGGCGAATGGTCGGTACAGTACATCCTTGCCCGCGGTTTCGGCAGGGCCGACAGTCTACCGTCCGGCGATGCCGGCTTGCGGCGAGTGGTCGGGCATTACGTCGCCAATGGACGGCGGCTCACGGCAACGGAACTCGAAGATGCCCTTGCATGGATCAAGCCGTTTCGCGCCCTTGCCGCGTTCTATTTCGCAGTCCATTGGCGCCTGGGGCGGGCGCCGCCGGCCGTGCGTGACGCCATCGAGGCGGCGGCCCTAAAGATCTGACACGAAGCACGCTGAGGGCGCGCTGTCCGCGCTTACTGCGGCGGCGTGACGCTGCGCACCACCGGCAGCCAGACGTCGGATTCCTTCTCGAGGTAGGCACGGAAATCGTCGAGCAGCATCGCCTCCGGCTCGGCGCCGAGAGTCTCGATCTGCTTCTTCACCGCCGGATCGCCGACCACCGCCTTGAGCGCGGCCGCGAACTTGCGCACCACGTCGCCAGGCGTGCCGGCGGGCGCGAGCAGCGCCACGAAGGTGTAGCCCACCAGATTGGGATAGCCCTTCTCGGCGAAGGTCGGCACGTCGGGGAGCCAGGGCACACGCTTTGCGCCGGAGACCGCGAGCGCCCGCACGCGCCCGGCGCGGATGTGCGGCAGCGAGGCCGAGACCTGGTCGATGCTGAGCTGCACGTGCCCGCCGAGGAGATCGTTCATGGCCGGCGCCGTGCCCTTGTACTGGACGGTGGTCCATTTCACGTGCGCCTGCGACTGGATCAGCTCGCTGAACAGGTGATTGCTGGTGCCGATGCCGCCGGATGCGAAGGTGAGCTTCTCGCCCTCGCGCCGCGCGAGCGCGATGAACTCGTCCAGTGTCTGCGCCGGCACGGACGGGTGCACCACGAGGGCCAGCGAGGTGAGCGATGCGGTGCCGACCGGGACGAAGGATTTGTGCCACTCGTAGGGCTTGCGGGCCGCGAGCTCGGGCGCATAGAGCACTGGGCCGTTGGCGCTGAGGAGATACGTGTAGCCGTCCGGCGCCGCGCTCGCGACCGCCTCACCGCCGATCAGCCCGCCGGCCCCGGCCTTGTTCTCCACCACGAACGGCTGCCCGAGCTTCTCCTGCAGGGCATGGGCGACGATGCGGCCGACCACATCGGCGTTGCCGCCGGGCGGATAGGGCACGATCAGCCGCACGCTGCGGGCCGGCCAATCCTCGGCGGCCGCAGGGCCGGGCCGCAGGAGCACGAGGGCGGCGATCAGCGCCATGGCCCATCGCGTGACACGGCTTGCACGGGGACGTCTCATCGGCCGCCTCGCATCGGGTTTCTCGACGAAAGGCTCGTTACCACCGACCGGCGGCCGTGCAAAGCGGCCCGGCGGCGCGTGCGGGCGCCCGGCGCAGCGCTGCGCCCCGCCCCTACTCCTCCCTGTAGCCGTATTGCGGCACGTTTCCGCTCGCGCCGTAATACTTGTAGGGCAGGAATTTCCCCGACATGGTGATCTTCACCCGGTCTCCCTTCGGATCGGGCAGCCGCTCCATCTGCAGGTCGAAGTCGATCGCCGACATGATGCCGTCGCCGAATTCCTCCTCGATCAGGGCCTTCCAGGCCGGCCCGTTGACCATCACGAGCTCGTAGAACCGATAGATCAGCGGATCGGTGGGCGGCATCGGCGTGCCGCGCATCGGCACCTCGTTGAGCATCGCGGTCTCGGCTTTGCCGAGCCCGAAGAGCTCGCCCGCCTTGGCGGCCTGCGGCTTGGTGAGCTTCATCTGGCCGAGCAGCGCGCCGACGATCAGCATCGGCGACATGCCGCCGATCTCGCCGCAGATATGTTTCCAGCTCCAGCCCTTCTCGCGCTTGATGTCGAGGATCTTCTCGGTGAGCTCGGCACGGGTCATGGGTCTATCCTCTCCCGGTTTGCAATGCTAACGGGTCAGCCGTGAATTTGATCAGCTTAGGTGCAATCGGCGGCCGGTGGCTGCGCAAATTTTCCGCGGCGGCCGCTCGAATCCTGGTCAAATGACGACGGCCCGCCAACCAGCGGGCGCGGGACGGCTGACGGCGAGACTGCTCACCGCGAGGACGCGCGAGGGCTCCGCCGTCCCCTACTGCGGCACGAGGCCGTCGCGGCCGACGTTGAGCCGGGGCGCCTCGATCGATCCGTCCGGCTTCTTCACCGCGTTGAGCGCGGTGACGTGGACTCCCGGCTTGAGATCGCCCCGGTCGGCGACCTCGTAGCGCACGATCGGCACATCCGGCGGCACCATGATCTTCTTCTCGCCGCCGCTGTACTTCACCGTGAGCGTGTGGCCGTCGGTGGCGGTCACCGTGTCGCCGACCGTGCCGTTGGTCATGGTGCTGTTGGGGATCGTGTATGGCCGATGCCCCTCGCCAGTGCCGCGCTGCGACTCGGCGAAGATATGCACCTCGAGCGCCTTCTGGCTGCCGTCGGGCTGTGGCATGGCGGCGCTGCCCACGAAATCGCCAGGCTTGATGTCGGCCAGGCTCGCCTTCACGACGCCGACGATCCGGGCGTCGGGGGTGAGCGTGAGCGTCACGTCGCTGCCCTGGGCGGGCTTCACCACCACGCTGTTGCCGTCGACCTTCTCGATGGTGCCGCGCACGCGCACGGTCTGCGGCTGCTGGGCATAGGCAGCGGAGAAGCTGGCGGCCACCAATATGGCGGCGGCGCCCGTCACGATGCGCAGGTTTAGAAATCTCATGTCATGCCTCGACTTTCGAATTGCGCGCTCACATCGGCGGGCGCGCGCCGTCACGCCCGACATTGATGGCGGGAGCAGTGTACGACCCATCGTCCTGCTTGGTCGCCGCGACGATGAAGAACTGCGCGCCCGGCTTGAGATCGTCCTTGTTGCCCGGATTGAAGCGGACGACCGGCGTGTTGGGCGGCACGATCACTTTCTTCTCGCCGTCCTTGTACTTGACCGTCAGGGTCTGGCCGTCGACGCTCTCGACCTTGGTGGCGACGTCGGCATTGGTCATGGTGCTGCCCGGCTCGCGATCCCACGGCGTGAAATTCGCCGGCACGACGCCGCGCTGGGCGTCCATGAAGATATGAAGGCCAATGGCCTTCTGGCTGCCGTCCGGCTGCGGCATCGCAGTGACGCCGATGAACGAGCCATCCTTGATGTCGGAGAGCTGAGCGTTGGTCATTGCGGTGATGCGCGGGTTGTCGGCGAGCTTGACGGTGCTGGCGCTGCCGTCGCGCAGCTTCACGCTCAGCGTATTGCCGTCGACCTTCTCGATCGTGCCGCGCAGGTGCACCGGCTTCGCCTGTTGCGCCCGGGCGGCGGGCAAGGCGGCCGCAATCGCGAGCGCGGCAGCGATCGCCACGAGTCCTGTCATTCTCATCGTCTTCCTCCGGTTTCACGCCGACGACTTGGTGCGCCGGCTGTTCTTTAACTCTTGCCTCACATCGCCGGCGTGAGGCCGCGTCCCACATAGAGCGTCTTCGCCACCACCGATCCGTCCGGCTGCTTGTCCGAGGCCATGATGATGATCTGCGCTCCCGGCTTGAGCTCGTCCTTGTTGCCGGGCGCGACCGCGGCGACCGCGGTGTCGGGGCCGACGATCACCTTCTTCTCCCCGTCCTTGTACTTGACGGTGAGCGCCTCGCCGTCCTTGGCGGTGACCTTCTGGCCGACGACCGCGTTGGTCATCGTGCTGCCGGGCTTCGCATCCCAGGGACCATGACGGTCGGCCACGACTCCGCGCTGCGCGGGAAGGAAGATGTGGACCGAGAAAGCCTTGATGCTGCCGTCCGGCTCGGGCATTCCGGCGATGCCGATGAATGAATCCTGCTTGATGTCCGCGAGGGAGGCCTTGACCAGCGCCGACACGCGCGCATCGTCGGCGAGCTTCACATTGAGCGTGCCGCCGTCGCGGGTTTTTAGCGTGAGCATCGGCCCGTCGGCCTTCTCGATCTGACCGCGGATGCGGCCGGGCTGCTGAGCCCAGGCCGTGGACGTAAATCCCGCGGTGACGAACCCCAAAACGGCGGCCACCGCGGCCACCCTTCCCAACTGGTGCATGACAACCTCCCAAGGGCGCGGCTGCGACCACGACTTTGATCCCGGCCCCGAAGACCAACCCCGCCCCGGGACGGCTATTCCGGGCGTTCTGCGCACCCGGATAATGCCGTTTCATAGCAGTTTTGCCAGCCCATCCGCGACACGATTGCGTGTGATCGATCGAGGCATCCTCAGGGCCGACTGGACCAACCTGCGTCTCATGCCCACATCACAGCCCTGTCACAAATCGAGGCGACCGCCATGTCCATCCGGCCCGTCAAGCGGATCATCGAGTCCCAGCCCGCGATCGAGGGGGCCGGCGTGCGGCTGCGCCGCGCGTTCGGCTTCGGTGAGACCGAAGAATTCGATCCCTTCCTGCTGCTCGACGACTTCCGCAACGACCGGCCGGACGATTACCGCGCCGGCTTTCCCTGGCATCCGCACCGCGGCATCGAGACCATTACCTATGTGCTGGCCGGGACCGTCGATCACGGCGACAGCCTGGGCAACAAGGGCTCGCTCGGGGCCGGGGACGTGACCGCCGGCAGCGGCATCCTGCACCAGGAAATGCCGCAAGGCGACGCGAAGGGCCGCATGCATGGATTCCAGCTGTGGGCCAACCTGCCGTCGCGGCTGAAGATGACCGCGCCGCGCTACCAGGACATCAAGGCCGCCGACATCCCGGAGATCGTGGACGACGACGGCACGCGCGCGCGGGTGATCTGCGGCGAGTTCTGGGGCCGACGCGGGCCGGTCGAAGGGGTGGCGGCTGACCCGCGCTATCTCGACATCTGGGTTCCGCCAGGGAAGCGCAAGACGCTGCCCGTCGAGACCGACCGCCACGCGTTCGCCTACGTGTTCGATGGCTCCGGCACGTTTGCGGCAGCGTCAGCGCCGTTCGGCGTGCTGACCGAAAAAGAGACGGCGGCGGGCGAGACCCTGGTGCGCGAGCGGACCGGCAACCGATCGCTCGTTGTGTTCGACCGCGGCGACGAGGTCACCGTGCAGGCGGGAGACGAGGGCATCCGCTTCCTCCTCGTCTCCGGCAAGCCGATCGAGGAGCCGGTCGCCTGGTACGGGCCGATCGTGATGAACACCAAGGCCGAGCTGCAGCAGGCGGTCAGCGAGCTGCGCAACGGCACGTTCATCAAGCACGGGTGAAACGAGCCTTCGTCATGGCCGGGCTCGCCCCGGCCATCCACGTCTTGCTGCCTGCCGAGCGACAAGACGTGGATGCCCGCGACAAGCGCGGGCATGACGGGCGGAATTTTACTCGATGCGGGCGCCGGAGCGCTTCACCACGTCCGCCCATTTGGCGGAGTCGGCCGCGATCACCTTGGCGAAATCCTCCGGCGTGCCGCCGGCGGGCTCATCGCCGATCTTCGAGAAACGTTCCTTGAAGGTCGGCGAGAGGATGGCGCGATTGATCGCCGCGTTGAGCTTGTCGGTGACGGCCCGCGGCACGCCGGCGGGCGCGATCACTCCGGTCCAGGTGCCGGCCTCATAGCCCGGCACGCCGGCCTCGGCGATCGTCGGCAGCTCGGGAAACGCCGCAGAGCGGTGATCGCTGCCGACTGCGAGCGCGTGCACGGTGCCGGCATGGGCGAACGGCGCAATCGAGTTGAGGCTCTCGAACATCAGCTGCACGCGTCCCGCGATCAGGTCGTTGATCGCGGCCGCTCCGCCCTTGTACGGCACATGCACGATGTCGGTGCCGGTCATGTACTTGAACAGCTCGCCGCCGACATGGCCGGGCGAGCCGTTGCTCGATGAGGCATTCGAGAGCTTGCCCGGATTGGCTTTCGCGTAGGCGATGAGCTCGGTCACCGACTTCACCGGCAGCGAGGGCGTCACCGCGAGCAGCAGGTGGCCGCGCACGACGAGCGCGATCGGCTGGAAATCGCGCTCGATGTCATAAGGCAGCCGCCCCACCATGTGGCGCGTGATGGCGAGCGCGCCGATCGGCCCCATGCCGATCGTGTAGCCATCGGGCGGAGATTTGGCGACCAGGTCGAGGCCGAGCGTCAGGGCGGCGCCCGGGCGATCATCGACCAGGATCTGCGCGCCGCCCAGCTCGCGCGTGAGCTCGGCCGCAAGGATGCGTGCGACGGTATCGGTCGCGCTGCCGGCCGCCTGAGGCACGATGAACCGGATCGGCCGATCCGGATACTCCGCGCGCGCCGCGGCCGGCGCCATGACGGCCAACAGCAACAGGATCAGTCCAACACCACGCATCGCGCTCTCCCCACCTTTTCGCGGATCGTAGATGATTTCGGGGCTGCGAGCCTAGGGCGTGGACTCTTAAATCCGGGCCCCGCGGATCAGGGCGAGTGCCTACTTCCGGTACTCTGCTTTCAGCGTGTACAAGGCGTTGCCATAGTTGAAAGCGGCAAGCTGGCACTCGGCGACGGACTGCTGCTTTACGACAGCCTGCTCCTCGTACTTCGCGCATTCGTTCGCCAGCCTCTGGATCGTCTTGTCGTGCCTGTACTCGGTGGCGCAGTGGCCGATCACTTCATTCTTCTCGGCGAGGCGCTCCTCGCCCTCGGCGACCGATGCATCGAGTTTGTGGATTCTGGTTTCGCAATTGTCGCCAGTGGAATTTCGCAGCGAAGCGGTACCGGGCGAATCGCGTTTGGTGGTGGCGCGCTGTTGGCCATGGCCGGCCGGGGCCGCCGCAATGACGAGAGCGAGAACCGAAACGCAACAAAGAATGGACTTGGTCATCGTTGGCTCCTCCCGTTCCCCTAGCCTCGCGCGAGATCGGCCTCGACCAGCGCGCGGAGCTCCGGCGTGACCTCGGGCGTCACACCGAACCAGAGCGCGAAGCCGCGCACCGCCTGGTGCAGCAGCATGCCGAGCCCGTCAGCGACAGCCAGTCCGCGCGCGCGCGCCGCCGCGAGGAGCGGCGTGACCAGCGGCACATAGACGAGGTCCGCGACCACAGCGCGCGCCGGCAAACGGCCGACATCGATCGCGAGCGGCGGTTGTCCGCCCATGCCCAGCGAGGTGGAATTGACCAGAAGCCCGGCCGTTCCGAGGAGAGCGCCCGCGTCGTCCCAGCGTGCCGGCACGATTGCGGCGCCGAACCGTTCCCGCAGGGCCTGCGCGCGGTCGAGGCTGCGATTGACCATGTGGATGCGGGAGACGCCGCGCTCGATCAGGCCGAACACCACCGCGCGCGCCGCGCCGCCGGCGCCGAGCACGACTGCTGTTTCGAGCCCGCGATCCCAGCCGGGCGCGGCGGCGTCGAGATTGTGCAGGAAGCCCTCGACATCGGTGTTGGTCGATCGGAGCCCGTCCGCCGCGCGCCAGATCGTGTTGGCGGCCCCGACCGCGCTCGCCCGCGCATCGGGCGCGGTCAATGCGAGCGCCGCCTCCTTGTGCGGAATGGTGACGTTCGCGCCGACGTAGCCGCGCTCCGCAAGCCCTTGCAGGAAGCCGGCGAATTCCTCCGGCGGCACCGCCTCCTTGCGGTATTCGCCAGCGATGCCGTGCTGCTTAATCCAGTAATTGTGGATGAGCGGCGAGCGCGAATGGCCGGCCGGCCAGCCGATGATGCACGCCGCGCGGAAATCACGGGCCACGTCCTCTCCTTGCGCCTCGTCCACCAGCGGATTGCGCGGCGTGCCGACCGCGGGGACGCGTCAATCGACATCGCGGGCGGAACTGGTAAAATCCGCGCCCGCGCGGGTCAATATATCCCGATCCGGGTCCCAATATCGGGGTCCCAAGATCCCGGTCCGAAGCCCCCGAAAGGCCCTCCATGCCGCACGTCATCTGCGAATATTCCGCCAATCTCGACGCGAAGATCCGGATCGATGCGCTGCTTGCGACGCTGCACGACGCGATGATGCGCACCGGCGTGACCGAACTGGCGGGCCTGCGGACCCGCGCCGAGCGCCGCGAGCACTACCGCATCGCCGACAACGATCCCGCCAATGGTTTCGTCAACATCACGATCCGGGTCGCCAAAGGCCGGACGGCGGAGACCCGCAAGCTCATCGCGCAGACCATGTTCGCAGCCGCCTCCGGTGAGCTCAAGGAGGTCTTCGCGACCACGCCGTTCGTGCTCTCGGTCGAGGTGCAGGAGATCGATCCCGAATTCCGCATCCACGACAACAACATCAAAGATCGGATGAAGGCGCGCGAGCCGGCCGCATGAAAACCGGCCTTTCCGGCTCGCAAACCGGATGAAGACCACCTTCATTGACTGCAACGAGCAGCTCGCGCCGGTCTGGAATCGCGTCATCCGGCCGGACGATCCGCCGATCACCGTCAATACCACGCCCTTGCGGCCCGCCGACCTGCCGCGCGTGCTGGCAGGCCAGACCGTGTGCATCGACGACCATTCCTACATGCCGACCGACCTGGTGGCGCAGTGCCCTGCCCTCAAGCATATCGTCTTTCTCGGCACCGGCGCGGCGAGCTACATGAACGTGGACGAGCTCGCACGGCTCGGCGTGACGGTGCACACGATCAAGGGCTATGGCGACACCGCGGTCGCCGAGCACACCATCGCGCTGATGATGGCCTGCGCCCGCGACATCGCGCGCATGGATCGCGGCGTGCGGTCGGGCAGCTGGATGCCGCGCGAAGGCGTGCGGCTCCAGGGCAAGACCATGGGCATCATCGGGCTCGGCGGCATCGGCCTCGAGGTCGCCCGCATCGCGCGCGGCATCGGCATGCAGGTCATCGCCTGGAACCGGACGCCGCGCCCGCAGGCCGGCGTCACCGCGGTCGATCTCGATACGCTGCTCGCGACCTCCGACGTGATCTCGCTCCATCTTGCGCTCAACGACGAGACGCGCGGCATGCTCCATGCCGGACGGATCGCACGCATCAAGCCCGGCGCGATCCTGATCAATACGGCGCGCGGTGCGCTGGTCGATGAGGCGGCCCTGGTCGCGGCGCTGGCGAGCGGCCAGATCCGCCATGCGGGGCTCGACGTGTTTCATGCCGAGCCGCTCAAGCCCGGCCATCCGCTCGCCGCGATGGACAACGTGACGCTCACGGCGCATGCGGCGTTCCGCACGCTGGAAGCCTCGATGACGCTGCTGCGGCGCGCGATCGACATCGTGCGCCGGATCGCCCGCGATCCTCAGTAGAGGCCCGGCGTCCCGCCGCCGTCGACTGCGGTGGCGGTGCCCTGGATGTGGCGGGCGCGCTCGGAGCAGAGAAACAGCGTGAGCGCCGCGATATCCTCGGGCTCGGCCATGCGGCGCACGCCGCTCTTGGCGATCGTCTCGGCGCGCAGCTCCTCGACGCTGCGGCCGGACGCTTCCGCGCGCTGGCGCAGCAGCGTCTCGGTCCGCTCGGTCGCCGTCGCGCCGGGATGGATGGCGTTGACGTTGACGCCGTCGCGCATGCCCCGCCGCGAAAGACCCTTGGAGAAATTCGCCAGCGCCGAATTGACCGACCCACCGACCAGGAATTCAGGCTCGATGGTGCGGGCAGCGCCGCCGATGATGTTGACGACGTGCCCGTGCGCCGCCACGAGCAGCGGCCAAAAAAGCCGCGACAGCCGCACGGCGCCGAAGAATTTCAGGGCGAAGCCGTCGAGCCAAGCCTCGTCCGGAATGCTGAGAAAGTCCCCGGCACGGGTCGCGCCCGCGCAGTTGATGAGCGCATCGCAGCGCTTGAAGCGCTCGTTCACCGCGGCAAACACCTGCTCGCAGCCGGCGAGCGTGCGCAGGTCGGCGGCGACCGTCATCGGCTCGGGCCCGGCTGCGCCGACCGCCTTTGCAGCCTGCGCCAGGTTGGCGGCCGACGAGGAGGCGAGCACGCACTGGGCGCCCTCGCGCGCGAAATCGACGGCGATCGCCCGGCCGATGCCGCGGCTGCCACCGGTGACGACCACGACCTTGTCCTGAAATTCTCCCGCCATGTGCTCGATCCCCGTGCGCTTGCGCCGCGATCCCGCGCCATTGACGCCTCGCGGTTCTCGGCGACAATAGACGCCAACAACATCATGGGGGAAGCGCCTTTGAAGCCGGCGCCTTTCGGTTTTGCCAAGGCACGGTCGGTCGAGCACGCGATCGCGCTCTTGTCGCAGCACGCGGATGCCCGGCTGCTGGCGGGCGGCCAGAGCCTGATCGCGACGCTCAACATGCGGCTGTCCGCGCCCAAGCTTCTGATCGACATCAACGCCCTCGACGACCTCAAGCGGGTCACGCGTACCGGCGACATGCTGACGATCGGTGCGCTGGTGCGCCATGCCGAGGCCGAGCACTCGGACATGATTGCGCGCGGCGCGCCGCTCATCGCACGGGCGCTGCCGCATATCGCGCATCCGGCGATCCGCAATCGCGGCACCGTCGGCGGGTCGATCGCCTATGCGGATCCGGCCGCCGAGCTGCCGGCCTGCCTGCTCGCGCTCGGCGGCGAAGTCGAAGTGGCGAACGCGGCCGGGCGCCGGCGGGTCAAGGCGGACGACTTCTTCAAGGACTTGTTCGAGACGGCGCTCGGCCCGGGCGATGTGCTCACGGCGATCCATGTTCCGGCGGCGCGTGCGGAGAGCCGCTATGGTTTCGCCGAGCTGGCGCGCCGTCATGGCGACTATGCGCTTGTCGGACTGGCCGCGGCGGCGCGGGCCGACGGCACCGTGGTCAAGGACGTGCGCCTCGCCTTCTTCGGCGTCGGCCCGACGCCGGTGCGGGCGCGCGCCGCGGAAGCCGCCGTCGAGCGCGGCGAGGACGCGGTAGCGGCGCTGGCGCAGGATCTCGCTCCGCCCGATGACGTGCAGGCGTCGGCCGCAGCGCGACGACATCTCGCCGGCGTGCTGCTGCGCCGGGTCGCGCTGCAGCTTCAGGGAGGCCGATCATGACGGAGCGCTTTTGCGATCTCGCGCTCACGATCAATGGCGAGCCAGTGCGCGAACGCGTCGACGCGCGCAAGACGCTCGTCGATTTCCTGCGCGATGACCTCGGCCTCACCGGCAGCCATGTCGGATGCGAGCACGGCGTGTGCGGCGCCTGCACGGTGCGCCTCGACGGCGCGATCGTGCGCGGCTGCCTTACCCTCGCGGTGCAGTGCGACGGCGCATCGGTCGAGACGATCGAGGGCGTGGCGGATTCGGGCGCCATCGCCGACCTGCAGCAGGCGTTCCAGGCACGCAATGCGCTGCAGTGCGGGTTCTGCACGCCCGGCATGCTGCTGACCGCGCAGGCGCTGCTCGCGCGCGGCGGCGTGCCGAGCCGCGAACAAATCCGTGAGCATCTCTCGGGCAACTACTGCCGCTGCACCGGCTATCACGCCATCGTGGATGCGATCGAGGCCGTGGCGCAAGCGCGCGCAGGACGAACGACATGAAGATCGCCGATGACGTTCCCTCCGCGCTTACCGCGCTCGACCGGCCGAACTCCTATATCGGGCGCTCTGTGCCGCGGCCGAACCTCGCCCGGCTCACCCAAGGGCGCGGCCAGTATGTGAGCGATGTCGCACTGCCGCGCATGGCGCATGTCGCCTTC
>Ga0075436_100001335_pt1 | contig 16778 bp, 19 predicted proteins | sample RhiMethybrSRZTD5_FD_75303 | JGI IMG/M metagenome (GOLD analysis project Ga0075436, IMG submission 75303) | Populus rhizosphere microbial communities from Tennessee, USA - Rhizosphere MetaG P. TD hybrid SRZTD5 | ecosystem: Host-associated > Plants > Roots > Rhizosphere > Soil | place: USA...
GAGGCTGGTCGTCGGCTCGTCGGCGATGAGCAGACGCGGCCCGCACGAGATCGCGATCGCGCCGACGATGCGCTGCCGCATGCCGCCCGACAGCTCGTGCGGGTAGTTGCGCACCCGCATGTCGGGCGCCGAGATACGTACCGCACCCAGGAGGCCGCGCGCGCGGTCCCACGCTTTGCGGCGGCTGGTGCCTTCGTGCACACGTAGCGGCTCGGCCACCTGATCGCCGACGGTGAAGAGCGGATTCAGCGACGCCATCGGGTCTTGCAGAATCATCGCGATGCGCTTGCCGCGGATCGCGCGCATCTCGGATTCGGGCTTGGCGAGAAGATCTTCGCCCTCGAACCGGACGGAGCCGGCGACGATACGCGCGCCTGGCGGCAACAGGCGCAGCAGCGACAGCGCGAGCGTAGACTTGCCCGAGCCCGACTCCCCCACGATGCCGAGCGTCTCGCCGTCGCGCAGCGAGAACGACACCTCCTGCACGGCGCGCGTCACGCGCGTGCCGCGCGCGCTCACGTAGTGCGTGGTGAGGCCGCGCACATCGAGGAGGGGCTCCTCCATGGTCACGCCGCTCCTATTCTCAGGCTCGCCTCAGACGGTGGGGCCCCAGCCCCACGACGTCTTGCGGCTCGCACTACAGTTGCCGCAGCTGCGGGTCGAGCTTCACGCGCAGCCAGTCGCCGAGCAGGTTGGCGGACAGGACCATGAGCATGATGCACACGCCGGGCAGCACGGTCAGCCACCAGTACCCGGCCATCAGTCCCTTCTTGCCGTCGGCGAGCATCAGGCCCCACGCCGGCTTGGGCGGCGGCACGCCGACGCCCAGGAACGAGAGCGCCGCCTCGGTGACGATCACCACGCCGAGCATGAGCGTGGCGAGCACGATGGCGGAATTCACCACGTTCGGCAGGATGTGGCGCTTCATGATCGTGCGCTTGGAGCAGCCGGCCACGATGGCCAGACGCACGTAGTCGCGCTCCTTGAGCGAGAGCACCTCGCCACGCACAACGCGCGCGTAGCGCGTCCAATACACGGCGCCGAGGATGATGACGATGTTCAGCTCGCTCGGGCCGACGATGGCGGCCAGGAAGATCGCGAAGGTCAGCGCCGGCAGCGCGAGCCACGCGTCGGTGATTCGCATGATCACCTGGTCCACCCAGCCGCCGAGATAGCCGGCGAGGATTCCGAGCACGGTGCCGATCACGCCGGCGAAGATCACGGCGGTGAAGCCGACGACCATCGAGACGCGCGCGCCGAAAATCAGACGCGAGAGTACGTCGCGCCCGACGTGGTCCGTGCCGAGGAGGTGCGCCGTGCTCCCGCCCTGCTGCCACGCCGGCGGCCGGAACCGCTCGCCGAGCAGACCGACCTGAGGGTCGTGGGGTGCAATGAAGTCGGCGAAGATGGCGAGCACGGCCAGCGTGGTGAGAACGATGATCGGAAACCACGGCAGATTCTCGCGACGGAAGGCAGCGAGGCGCCATGCGACGGTGAGTGTGGCGGCCCGGGATGTGGCGGCGGGGTTAACGCTCATAACGGATCCTCGGATCGATCACGGCGTACATGAGATCCACCGCGAGGTTGACGAGGACGATCATCACGCCGCCGAGGATCACCGTCGTCTGCACCACGGGGAAGTCGCGGAACGCGATGCCCTCGTAGAGCAATCGCCCGACCCCCGGCCAGGCGAAGACGGTCTCGACCACGACGGCAACATTCACCATGAGCACGAGATTGATACCGGCCAGCGTCAGCACCGGAATCAGCGCGTTCTTGAACGCGTGCTTGCCGATGACGAGCGCCTCGGGCAGGCCTTTGAGGCGCGCGAGCTTGATGTACTCGGAGCCGAGCACCTCGAGCATCGACGAGCGCGTGAGCCGCATGTGGGCCGCGGCGAAGTACCAGCCAAGCGCGAAGGCCGGCATCAGCACGTGCCACGGCGTGCCGGAGCCCGACGACGGCAGCCAGCCCAGGTAGACCGAGAAGAAGAGGATGAGTAGCAGACCGACCCAGAAGGACGGCATCGAGAGCCCGAGCAGCGCGAACACCTTGCCCGCTCCGTCCCACCAGCCGTTCACGCGAACGGCGGCGAGAATCCCGCTCGGGATGCCGATAGCGAGCGAGAAGGCCATGGCCACCAGAGCCAGGAGCAGGGAATTCGGCAACCGCTCGAGGTACAGCTCGAGCACGGGCGTGCGGTAGTAGAACGAGCGGCCAAAGTCCCCGCGCACGAGACCCTTCACGAACAGCACGTACTGCACCAACAGCGGTCGATCCAGACCGAGGTCGGTCCGTATAGCCTCGATGTCGCCCTTGCTCGCGCCGGGCTCGACGAGGAGCACTGCCGGGTCGCCGGTGAGACGGACGAAGACGAAGATCGTCGCCGAAAGCACGACGAGCGAGAGCAAGGCATAACCAACCCGTCGGACGATGAATCGCTTCATGGGTTCCTCCGAGACCTCAGGGACGGTGCGCGATTATACTCATCCGCGTGCTCGACGGCATCCGTGTTCTCGACCTCTCCCGGGTGATCGCTGGCCCGTACTGCGCGACCCTGATGGCCGACCTCGGGGCGGACGTCATCAAGCTCGAGCGCCCGGGACGAGGCGACGATCTGCGCTCCTGGCGCGGCGGCGACGGCATGAGCGCGGCGTTCGCGGCCATCAACCGCGGCAAGCGTGGGATCGCCGTGGAGCTGCAGCATCCGGAGGGCGCCAGGTTGGCCTTCGAGCTCGCGCGTCGCGCGGATGTCATCGTGGAAAACTTTTTGCCTGGGGTGGCAACCCGGCTCGGTCTGGGCTACGAGGCGGTCAGCGGGGCGAACCCCAGCGTGGTCTACGCCTCGGTGACGGGCTTCGGGCAGACCGGGCCCTACGCCAAGCGTCCCGGCTACAACACGATCGCGCAGGGGATGAGCGGGCTCATGGCGCTCACCGGCATGCCGGGTCAGCCGCCCACGCGGGTCGGCGGCTCGGTCTCCGATCTCGCCGCTGCGCTGTGCGCGTTTGGCGCGGTCAACGCGGCACTCGTGCATCGCTTCCGCACGGGCGCCGGCCAGCATCTCGACGTCAACCTTCTGGCCTCGACGCTGAGCCTGCTGCCCGATCCGGTCGCTCAGTACTTCGACACGGGACACGCCCCTCGGCGAATGGGCAACCGCAACGCCAACCTGACGCCGGCAGAGGCCTATCCGACCAAGGACGGGATGATTCAGGTCGTGATGATGAACCCCGATCAGTACGATCGGTTCTGCAAAGCGCTGGACGATTCCACGCTGGCGACCGATCCGCGCTTCGCGACGAATGACGCGCGGCTGACGCACTACGATGACTTTCGCGCACACGTGGAGCGCGCGCTCGCCGGCGCGACCACCGCCGAGTGGCTCGAGCGGTTCGAGCGTGCCGCCATCGCCGCCGGGCCGGTCTACGAGTTCGACGAAGTCTTCGTCGATGCGCAGGTCAAGCACCTGGGGCTCGTGGCCGACGTCGAGCAGCCCGATTACGGCACGGCCCGCATGCTGACGTTCCCGGTGCGCGCCTCCGCCACACCGGCTGCGATTCGCCGCCCGGCGCCACGGCTCGGCGAGCACACCGCTCCGGTGCTGACCGAGCTCGGCGTCACGCCGGCGGAGATCGACCGCTTGGCGGCGGCGGGGACGATCGCGGTCGCGCCGGCCTCGACGGGAGGTTAGTCGCCCGGCGGAACGTGCGTGGTACGTTGAATGCACTGGACCATCTCGTGAACGTTCACGTCCTCGCCTGCGACTACGACGGCACCATCGCGGACGGCGGCCGGTGCTTGCCGGACGTCGTCCAGGCGCTCGCCCGCGTCCGAGACTCCGGCCGCAAAGTCTTGCTGGTCACCGGCCGAATGCTTCCCGATTTGCGCAGCGTTTGCCCCGACGTCGATCGCATGTTCGATGCGGTCGTGGCTGAGAACGGGGCCCTCCTCTATTTCCCGGAGACTCGCGAGGCGCGTGCGCTTGGCGATGCACCCGAGCCCGCGCTCGTCGAAGAGCTGCGTCGCCATGGCGTGCCGTTCGATCTCGGCTCGTCGATGATCGCGACGACGGAGGCCTGGGCCGACCCCGCGCTCGCGGCGATCCGCGACACCGGAGTGGAGCGCACGCTCGTCTTCAACAAGGGTGCGCTGATGCTCCTGCCGGGCGGCGTCACGAAGGGCACCGGCCTCGACGCCGCGCTGACCGTGCTGGCGCTCTCCGCGCACAACATGGTCGGCATCGGCGACGCCGAGAACGATCACGCGTTTCTCGCGATGTCGGAGTGCGCGGTGGCCGTGGCCGATGCGATCCCGGCCTTGCGCGAGCGCGCCGATTACGTCACTCGCGCGCCGGGCGCTCGGGGCGTGATCGAGTTCATCCAGGAGCATCTGGTGAACGACCTGGCGGCCATCATGCCGCGGCTCACGCGGCACCGGCTCACGATCGGCGAGACCGGCGATGGCGAGCCGGTGACGATCGCGCCGCACGGCGCGCGTCTGCTGATCGTCGGCCCGTCGGCGAGCGGCAAGTCGACGCTGACCGGCTTGCTCGTCGAGCGGCTCATCGAAAGCGGACGCTCGGTGCTGCTCATCGATCCCGAGGGTGACTACCAGGCGTTTGCCGAGCTCGAGCGCGTCGTCGTCTTCGGCGGCGGCAGCGAGCGCGTCCTGCCGACCCCGGACGAGCTGCGCCAGCTCCTGCACCAACCGCGCACCAGCCTCGTGCTGAACCTCTCGGCGATGTCGCGCGCGGAAAAGGTCGCGTACGCGAGCAAGGCGCTCGGCGCCGTGGCGATCGTGCGCTCGACGACCGGCCTGCCGCACTGGGTGATCCTGGACGAAGCGCACCACATCGTGCCCGCCGACGGCTCGCCGGTCGGCGAGCTGCTACGTGCGGGGACAGAATCGTTCTGCATGAGCACGCTCGACGTGAGCGAGCTCGCGCCCGATGTGCGCGGACTGCCCAACGTCGTCGCGGCCACCGAGCTGGCGGCGTTCACCGCGGCGAGTCGTGCCGCCGCGTCGGGCCGGCCTCCTTCCCTCGCCGGGCAACCGCTGGCCCAGGGCGAGGCGGCGATTGCGTGGCTGGGCCCGCAACCGCGCGCGCAGCGCTTCCGCGTGGGCAAGCGTCGCGTGCAGCATCGGCGACACGTGCGCAAGTACACGGAGGGCGAGCTGCCGCCGGACCGCTCGTTCTACTTCCGCGGACCTGCGGGCGCGCTCAACCTTCGTGCGTCCAATCTCGTGCGCTTCGTCGAGCTGGCCGAAGGTGTGGACGAGCCGACGTGGGCGTGGCACCTGGGTCAGCAGGACTACTCCAGCTGGGCACGCCAGCAGATCAAGGACGATGATCTCGCTGGCGCGCTGGCCGCGGTGGAGACGGCCGGTCTGCCGGCGGCCGAGTCGCGCCGCCGCGCGCTCGACGAAATCCGCGCGCGCTATACCGTTTGATTGGGGGACCCCTGCGGCTTCCCCCAAACCCCCTCAACGCGCGGGCGCCATCACCCACCGCACTTCGTCGGCCGACTTGTCGTCGCGGAGCCCGAGAAACACCGGATGGCGCAGCTTGCCATCGCCCGTCTTTTCCATGAAGCCGATCTGCGCCACCAGCACCGGCTCCACCCACGTCGCGTCGCGCATGCGCGGCGCATCGATGAACGGCGAGCTCGGCTGTCGCAGACGGGCGAACCGCTGCGCAAGGTCGGCGAGCGTCTTGCCCGTGAAGCCGGTCCCGACCTTGCCGGCGTACCGTAGCGCGCCTCCGTCGAAGGCGCCGATGAGGATCGCGCCAAAGTGCGCGCGCGAGCCATCGGGAGCCGTGTAGCCGCCGATGACGAATTCCTCCTCGGCGCGCACCTTCACCTTCCGCCACGCCGCCGAGCGTTTGCCGATCTCGTAGACCGACGCGGGGTCCTTGGCCACGATGCCTTCGAGACCACGCTCGCGTGCCGTCTCGAACGCCTTGAACCCATCGCTCGCGAGGCGGCGCGACAGACGCAGCGCGCCGCCGGCATGGACTTCCTTTTCGAGCACGGCGCGCCGCTCGACGAGCGGCCGCCCCATCAGCGACTGACCGCGAGCGAACAGACAGTCGAACACGACGTACACGGGTCGGCGCCGCGTCTCCGCGCCGAAGAGCTGAAAGCGTGAGATGCCCTTGTCGTCGAACACGACCACCTCGCCGTCGAGCACGAGCGTCGGCGCCGCCAGCTTGGCGATCGCGGCGGCGATCTCGGGGAAATCGGCGGTTCGATCGATGAGATTGCGTGTGATCAGACGGACGCGGGCACCGCGCTTGTCCGCGATGATGCGGATGCCATCGTATTTTTCTTCGTAGACCCAGCCCGGCAGATGGAACGGCGCATCGACGAGCGTGGCCAGCATCGGCTTGATGTTGGCCCCAGGCGCGGTCGCGCCGCGGGCCTGCCGAGCCGTCGTCACGCGGGCGTCGCGGTCGAGCGCGGCGGATCGGCGCCCGCCGCCTGCTCCAGCTGCCGCGCGCTCGCGCCCGCCGCGCGCGCGATGCCCACCATGCTTCGGCGCGAGACGACGGACTTCGGCCGTGACAGCGTCAGGTCCTCGGTGGCGGACGCATGCGCGTCCCGATGCTTGATCAGCAGCCACTGGCGGTCACGCATGCGAACGAGCACCCAGGAGCCCTTCATCTTCTTGCCGTTCAGGCGCATCTTCAGATCGCCCTTGGCCAGCGCTTTGCCGACGTCGGGACTCTCGGGCTCCCACGTGCCACGATCCCAGATCATCACCGTGCCGCCGCCGTACTCGCCCTCGGGGATGACGCCCTCGAAGTCGTTGTAGTCCATCGGATGCGGCTCGGTCATCATCGCGAGTCGCCGCACGCTCGGATCCAGCGACGGCCCCTTCGCCACCGCCCACGAGAGCATCACGCCCTCGTGCTCGATACGAAAATCGTAGTGCAGATGGCTCGCGCGATGTTTTTGCACGACGAACTCGAGCGCGCGCGTCGCCTTCTTCTTGCCCGCGCGCCCCGGCGGCTCAGGCGTGACACTGAAGCGACGCTTGCGGTTGTATTCCGCGAGCCGGCCGTAGCGGCTCAGGTCGTCGGTCGGCGCGGCGCGCTTGGCCACGGCTCAGCCCTCCTTGAGCGCGTCGGTGAGACGCTTGGCCACGTCAGCTGCCGCCGGCGACGCGGGCACCACCTCGACCGTGTTGGGCGCGGCGCCGAGGCCCAGCGTCAGGGCGCGAGCGAGCTGATCCGTGGACGCGATCGGACCGCTGGCCGCCGGTCCCTTCATTCCGTGCTGGCGCAGCAATGCGATCGCCGCGGCATCGAGCGCGCAACGATCGTCGCTGGCGAGAAACACGCCCGGCGCGACGCGCGTCCCGGCCTCGGGTCCGCCGTCGATGAATGCCTCGAGCGCGTCCATGACGTTCACGGCGGGACGCCACGTGAGGTTGGCCTCGGCGATCATCGTCCGCTGGTGCGGTGAGCGGTGGAGATCCTGCATGTAATCATGCGAGTCGCCGGGCAGCCGCTTGGCGATGAGGCCTACGCTGTTTTTGAGCGACAGCGTCACGTGACCGCCGAAGCGATGCGTCTTGCAGCACATCGTCTGCACGGCGCACGGCGCTTCCGTAAACAGCCGCGCGGCGTGCAAGCCCTGCGGCCAGTGCTCCGCGCGGAACGATTCCCACGCGGGGCGGCCGACTTCGTCGAGCACGATGACGCGGACGCCTGCGCGCGACGCGACGTCCATCGCGCCCGTACGGTCGAGCACGCGTCGGGTATCGCCCATGCCGGAGCGCTCGGCCAGCGTGATGGTGTCGGCGCGCTTCGCCTGCAGCGCGCCGAACAGCGCGGCCAGCGTCTGCGGGTGCGTGGACGCGGGGAACGCGTCGTCGCTGTTGAAGTTGGCCTTGACCGCGACGCCGCGTCCGCTACACGCGCTGAACTCCAGCGCTTCGAGACAGGCGGCGACGGCCTTCGCACGATCTGCCTCGCGCGCAACCACGACCCGCCCGCGCTCCGGCGCGGGCCACGCCGAGAGCGGTGTGGCCAACACCGCGGCCGTGGCCGCGGCCCCCTGCAGCAGCTGGCGGCGGGAGAGCGAGTCCACGCTCTGATTGTACCGGGCCCTCGAAGCGCCGCGTGACTCAGCGCGGACGCGCGACGAAGCGGCGCAGATCGCCTCGCGCGCGCCGGGTCGCGCTATCGATCGCGAAGCCGGACGTCTCCACCGTCCGCTCGGTGTCGCGATTCCAGTGACAGCCGCCGGTCAACCGTGTCCAGAAGGGCTGCCAGCGATCCTGGACCCGCGCCTTGAGACCGCCCGTCGCGCGCACGTGCTCGAGCATGCGCAGCGCGCCGTCGGGCCGCAGCACGCGTCGGACCTCGGCCAGCCCACGCCTAGGATCGGGCACGCTACAGAACACGAGCCCGCTGATCACAGTATCGAAGGTGCCGCCGCGAAACGGCAAAGCCTGGGCGTCACCCTGCACCAACGGCACGCGTGGCGCGCGGCGCCGCGCGGCGAGCAGCGGCTCGCGCGCCGGATCGAGACCGATCACGCGCGTCCCCGCGCCGACCAGGGACAGATTACGGCCGGTGCCGCAGCCGACGTCGAGCGTGCGGCCCTCGGCTCCGCCGACGAGCCAACGGCGCCACCGGCCGAGACCGAATCGCTCGAACAGCGCGCAGCAGGCGTCGTACAGCCACGGGATCTGCTCGATCCCACGTCTGGCGCGCGGCGCAGCCGACCCGGGCTCAGCCGACATGGTAGAGGAGCAGGTAGACGAGCACACCGGTCACCGACACGTAGAGCCACACCGGCAGGGTCCGCCTCGCGATCGGCACGTGTCGATCGAATCGCCCCGACAGCGCGCGATACACGGTGGTGAGCACGAACGGAACCATCGCGGCCGCGAGCACCACGTGCGACACGAGGATCGGAAAGTACACCGCGCGGATCCATCCCTGGCCGGCGAACGGCCGCGAGCCGGCGAGCCCGTGATACACGACGTAGGAACACAGAAACAGCGCCGACGCCGTGCACGCTGCCAACATGCACGCGCGATGCACGGCGATGCGCCGGCGGCGGATCGCGAGCCAGCCGACGACGAGCAGCACCGCGCAGGTCGCGTTGAGCGCGGCGTTGAGCGCAGGGAGCGCGGCAACCTCGGCGCTGAACGGCCGTCCGGGATGATGTGCCAGCAGCAGCACGCCGACCACACCCACGATGGCCAGCGACAGCACGCCGATGATCGACAGCGCAACCCGGTCGCCCATGGGCTGGATGATACGGCGGGACGGCGCATCCTTATATATGGAGGTCAGAGGAGACGGCATGAAGACCTACGTGCTGGTGTTTGCGAGCGTGTTTCTGGCGGAGCTCGGCGACAAGACGCAGCTGGCGACGCTCACGTTCGCGGCCACGCCTGGCGTCAGTCGGCTCGGCGTCTTCCTCGCGGCCGCGGCCGCCCTGGTCACGTCGACGCTGATCGCCGTGCTCATCGGGGAGAAGCTCGGAGAGTGGATCGCGCCGCATCACCTCACCCGTGGCGCGGGCCTGTTGTTCGTCGCGATCGGTGTTTGGATGCTGATCGGCCGCGGCTGATCGCCGTCTGGCCACCGAGCCCGGCCACGACCTGTGCCGAAGCACGGGGCGTGCCAGCGCACGTTGTTTTTGACACCTCGCCGCGCCGCCGCCTAGAATCGTTTTGTCGTTTGCCTATGCACGTCGACCTCGGCGCCTTTTCACGTCAGCTGGCCGATCTCATCGGTCGCTTCGCCAATCACGGCGCGAAGCTGGGAGAAGTCGCGCGCGAGCTGCAAGACGGCGGCGCGCCACCGGCCGATGAGCTCGTAGAAGCGCTCACCGCCACGCGCCTTGAGTTCGTGGAGCTTCGTGCCGAGATCGTGCTGGCGGCCGAAACGCTCGGCGTCGCGGTTCCAGACGTGGTGGAGAGTGCCACCAGTCTGGAGCCGGTGCTCACGGCCATGGCGACCGCGCTCGAGGCGCACCAGCGTCACTCCGCGCTCGAGGAGGAGCGCGATCGCCTCGTCGCCGTGCTGAATCGGGTGGACAGCGTCGGCCATCAGGACGACGACAACTTCGGGCCGCTGGTGACCGTCAAGCTCAAGGCAGCGGAGCTCAAGACGGTGGTGATGTTGGCGACCGACGCGGAGGAGGCACGCTCGCTCGCCGGCCGGGTTCAGCCGTTCGCCGATCTGCTCACCATGATGGAATCGACCGAGGTGCTCGACGATCAGAAGTTCTCCTCCCTCGAAGACAGCGTTGCGCGCGCCTTCGGCCGCCAGATCACCGTGTCCGTGGCACGGCGCCGGCTTCTGCTGCCTGGCCAGACACGCGCACCTCAGCCGCGGCGCGCGGCGCCCAGGCGCGCGACGCCGCCGGCCGAGCCTGTCGCGACCGAGCCGGCGCCGCTCGCACCGGAGCCGGAGCCTCTCACGGCCGAGCCGGAGGCTCTCGCGCCCCAGCCAGAATCTCTCGCACCGGAGCCAGAGCTCCTCACGCCCGAGCCGGAGCCTCTCGCGCCCGAGCCGGAGCCTCTCGCGCTGGAGCCCGAGGTCGCCGCAGCCGAGCCCGTGCGTCTCGCAGACGCGATCCGCGCGCCCGAGCCCGTGCGCATCGCAGCAGCTGAGCCCGTCGTCGAAGCATCGCGACCGGAACCAGCGCGGATACCGCCGCCGACGTACGAGCCGCCGCCGGCGCCCGTGCGCGAGCGCGAGCCAGTCGTCGCCGCCGCGCCCCCGCCGATCGCCCAGCCTTCGGCAGCTTCGCTCACGGACGCCTCGGCCGCGCAGTGGTGGCTCGCGGCCTGGGCGCGGTGGTCAGGGTGGAAGAGCTCGCTCGCGTTTCCCCAGGCGACACGCGAGGAGCTCGGCAAGTACCCTTACCTGCTTTCGGTGCCCATCCAGGAGAGCGCGGATTTCGAGGAAGGACTCCTCGCGTACGGTTATTCGATCATTCTCGAGCACGTCGAGAAGCAGAGTCCTGGCTGCGTCGGCAGCGCGCTCGACAGCCTCAAGACGGGACAGATGAAGCCCGTCGGCACGCAGCTGTACGAATATCTCGTCGCGCAAGGCCGGCTGACGGAGACGTATCCCGACTTCGTCAAGAACGTGCTGAAGGCGGCGGTGCCAGAGCCGGGCCCGTGGGTGCAGGCGCGCATCATCCACTCCAAGGACGACACGCGTGTCTTCCAGCGCCCCACGTCGCGTGTCGGCGAGACCGAGCAGACGGCACAGCGCTTCCTCGCCGACAACCAGCGCTTCAAGGAGCACGCGTTCACGGGAACGTTGGATCCGCTGACGACGCGCTTTTTTCTGATTCAGGCCGCGCTGCGAGACGCGCACGGCGTCGAGGCGAAGCTGACGGTGGACGGTGAGCCATCCGCCAATGGCCTGGTGGCGACGGTGCCGGCGGCGGGCAAAGCCAGCAAGATGGACGTGCGCCGGTTCGTGGCCGAGGGCACGCCTGTGCCGGGGATCGGACGCGACCACGGCGCGCTCTGGTTCGCCGTCTTCAATGCGGATCCCGTGCGCAAGACGGACTTCCGCCTCGCCTTGACGCTGCGCAAAGACACGCGCGGAATGCGGAAGTAACTACTCGTGCGGCGCCGGTGAGGCCGGCGCGGCGGGCTCCTTGGGGCGCGCGAAGGGACTCTTCGTGACGCCGAGCTTCTGAGCGATCTGATTCGTCGACTGAACGGTCTCGAGCAGCTTCGCGAAGGCCTGCGCGGCCTCGTCTTTTTCGCCTTTGAGCTGCTCGTTGGCGTGGCGCAGATCCTCGACGAGCTTGCGATACTCCTCGATCTGCTTCTCGTGCTCGTTGTTCTGCGCGCGATCCTTCGCTTCGGAGAGGTCCTTGCGAAGCTCCATCAGCTCGCGACGAAGCCGCTCGGCGTCGCGCTCGGCGTGCTCGAGCTTGGCCCCAGCCTTCTGCCCCGAGTCGAGCTGCTCCGCCAGGAGCGCGAGCATCTCACGGCCATCCTCAAGCCAGCGGATCAGCCGCTCGCGCACCGGCGCCGCCGCGGCACCATCCATTGGGGTCTCCTGTCCTCGCTTGGACCGCCTAAACCGGCGGCTGGTTGCGTCGAATCTAGCATCGCGGCGGTCCGGATAGCAACGATGATACGGTAGGGCGCGGACGGCGATGGCCCTTCCCCTGGTCACCAACATCGGATCGCGCGGGCGCCGACGCCGCTACCTCATGGGGGTCGCGGGCGTCGCGGTCACCATCCTGGCGGCGGCGGTCTTCGCGTATTTCGGAATCGCACGCGGCGCGCGGCTCGTGCTGTTCTTACCCCTCTTCATGGGCGCGCTGGGCTTCCTGCAGGGGCATGGCGGCACGTGAACCGGTCTCGCCTCGCGCGGGCTGCGTGAGACGGCGAGCGGGGTCGAGCGCGTGAGCGATACGTGGGCGCTCGACCAGCTCAGGCGGCAGGCGCGTGAGATCCTGGCCGAGGCTGTGCTGTTGGCCTTGGCTTTGACCGCCATCGCGCTGCTCTTGCCGAGCCGCTCAGCCTGACGCGAGAGCGCGAGATGCGTCGACTCGGTGAGGTCGGCTCCGAACGGAAGAGCCATCTCGTCGAGTGCGCGCCGATTGTGCGTGGGATCGAACGCGTCGCTCGCGGTGAACAGCACGCAGCGATCCGGAACGCGCTCGCCGCCTTCGAACTCGAGGTCGTCGATCACGTCCACCAGCACGAGGGCCACCCGCGAGGTCGGGATTCCTGGGCGGCATTGTGCGTGCTTGTACGCTGCAATGGACGTACCCGGGGATATACTCGTGGGGAATCTCGAACCGGCAGACGAAAGGAGCCAAGGTCATGTCCGTGAAGCTGTTCGTCGGTGGTCTCTCGTTTTCCACCTCGAGTGAGGGTCTGCGCGGGGCCTTCGCGCGCTTCGGCGAGGTGATGTCGGCGGCCGTGATGACCGACCGCGAGACGGGCCGCTCGAGGGGCTTTGGCTTCGTCGAGATGGCGACCACCGAAGAGGCCGAAAAGGCCATCTCTTCACTCAACGGCACCTCGCTCGATGGCCGCATGATCCGCGTGGACAAGGCGACGCCGCGCGGCGCTGGTGGGCCTCGCCCGCCGCGTCCCGCCGGCGGACCCCGTCCCTACGGCGACCGCCCAGCGGGTGGTGGCGGTATGGGCGGGCCCCGTTTCGGCGGCGGAGGCGGCGGCGGTGGACCGCGCTTCAGCCCCGGCGGTCCACGGCCGGGGGGCGGAGGCGGCTTTGGCGATCGGCCGGGCGGCGGCGGGGGCGGATTCGGCGACAAGCCGGGTCGCGCCCAGCGACGCGGCGCGGGGGGCGGTGGCTTCGGCGAGAAGCCGGCCGGCCGAAAGGGGCCTGGTACGGGCCGGCGCGGACCCAAACGCGGGCTCGATGGCGGCAGTGGCGGCGGCCGTGGCCGGCCGGGCTCCGACGGCGAGTATCGCTGGGGACGCTGAGCGAATTCGAGGAGCGCCACGGGTTCCCCGGGGCGCTCCGAGCGTATGGGGGTAAAGGGGGCCCTTCGAGGCCCCCTTTCCTATTAAGGCAGACCGCTGTCGGCGTGCGGGCCGAAGCGGACGAAAATCTCCATCACGAGCGGGTAGAACAACATAAAGACGAAGCCGGCGGTGGCGATCCAGATGGCGAGCCGCGCGAGCCTCACGTCAAAAGCTCCGAGAGCGATCGGATGATGCGATGCGGGCGTGCGTCCGCGTGCGTCGGCGGCAAGCCTGCGCCTTCGCGATCGATCCACACTCCCGTGAAGCCCAGCCGTTGCGGCGCGACCACGTCCCACTCGAGATTGTCGCCCACCATCCACACACCTTCGGGTCCCACACCCAGTTGTCGCAGCGCCTCGCGGTAGACGCGCTCCTGCGGCTTGCCGCACCCGAACTCCCCTTCGATCACGATCGCACCGAAGTAGCGCGCGAGGTCGTGACGCTGAATCTTGTCGCGCTGCTGCAACGCGTCGCCGTTGGTCACCAGGGCCAGCGGTAGTCCGCGCGTGCGCAGGGCTTCAAGCACCGCACGGCTCTCGGGAAACAGCTGCATCGTCTCACGACGACGCGCGGCGTAGTCGCGCGCGATGGCCGCGGCAAGCGCTTCGTCGGGGCAGCCGCAGCGCACGAGCGCCTCCACGACGATCTTCGTCCACGCGCCGAGCATGTCGACCCGCTCGCGCGCGTGCCGCTCCGGATCGCCGCTCCAGAACCACTTGCGCGTTTCGGCGAGGGTGGCCACGAGCGTGTCCTTCTCGATCGGCAGCGATGCGACGCCACATGCCTCAGCCCACGAAACATCTACGCCCGCCGAATAGGCCAGCAGCGTGTCGTCGAGATCGAGCAACAGCGCCTTCATGCGCCGCTCTCCGCGGCGGCCACCGTGCGCACGTGTCGCGGGTCGCGCACGCGGAGCGCGAGCACGAGCGTGGCCGTGATGCCGCCGAGCGCGGCGATCACGAACACGGCGGGAAACCCCACGGCATCCGCGATCGCGCCCGCGCCGATCGGCGCCGCGACGGCCATCGGCGCGAGCGAGGTGTGACCCAGGCCCACGTAGGTCGGCTGCGCCTCCGTGGCCGGCGCGAACTCGAGCAGCACGTTGAGACCCGAGATCGTCGCCGACGCGGTCTGCACGCCGGCCAGGACGAAGACGAGGCCAAAGACACCGGGCGACGTCGCGGCGAGCGCGATCGCGTTGGCCACGACGCCGGCGATCACGCCGGCCAGGAGCACGACGCGATGGCCCATGTGATCGGCAAGCCAGCCGAGCGCGATCGTGCCCGCAATCGTCCCCGTGAGAAGCAGCCCGGTGAACATCCCGGCGGCCGCGGCCGGCAAACGCCACGCGTGCAGCGCGTAGACGGTGAAGAACGCGACGCCGGCGGTGCCGAGCGCGGACAGCGAGCGCGCGACGAGATACCACGCGAGATTTCGATCCTCGCGCAGCAGCGTCGGGATTCGACGCAGGAACACACCGAGCGGCTCGGACGCGCGCGTCGCGGCCGCGGCCGGCTCGCGCACGACCACCAGGGCGACGAACGAGACGACGAGGCAAACGGTCGCGCACACGAAGCAGAGCGCGTAGGCGACCGGCGGACGATACGTACTCAACAGATCCGCGGTGATCACGCTCGCCCCAAGGCCCGCCACGCTCGCGACGACGCCCGACACCGCGAAGAAGCGTCCGCGCCGCGTGACCGGGACTACGCGGCCGATGAGATCCATCCACGCCGGCATCAGCAAGCCCCCGATGCCGGTCACCACGAGGAGCATCGTCAGTAAGATCGCGAGCGCCGCGCCCGCCGAGCGCTCCGCGAGCCAGTAGGCGGACGCGGCGAGCACGACGAACGGCACACGCTCCCAGATCGTCCATCGGATCAGAAACGGCAGCTTCCGAGACAAGCCTTCCGTGTACGGCGCCGCGAACAGGCACGGCAGAACCCAGCCAAGCGTCATGACGGCCGGAATCGCCCCGATCACGACGTTCGGCGCGCCGAGCCAGGCGGCGAAGGCCGGAAGGATCGTCGACGGCGAGACGAAGGCCAGCGCGGTCATGAAGAGCGCGTAGTCGGAGGCGAGCGCGACGACGTTGTGGCGCGTGTGCGTGCGGGTCACCCGATGATTCTAGCGTGCCACGCAAGCACGGACGGTCAAACGGTACGCAACGTGTCGGCGAGGAACCGACGGAGCCGCGCCTGCATTTCCGCCGGCATCTCGATGCGTCCGGCGACGGTGCCGAGTGCGCGCGCTTTGCGGTACGTGGCGAGATAGGCGCGGCACGGCTCGCAGCCTTGCAGATGACGCTGCAGCTCGGCCGCGAGGGCCGCGGGCATCGCGCCGTCGACGAAGTCGGCGAGGACCTCGATGACGTCGCGGCAGGTCATGCGCCGCCTCCGAGATACCGCGTCAGCTGCTCGCGCAGCGCCATCCGCGCCCGGTGCAGCCGCGTTTTGACAGCGGCGACCGTATCGCCGACGATCTGCGCGACCTCGTCGTTGGACAGCTCCTCGACATCCCGCAACACCAGCACGGCGCGGTAGTGCTCCGGCAAACGATCGATCGCCGCTTCGAGCATACGGCGTGATTCGCCGGAAAGAAGCTTGTCGTCCGGCATTTCCGACCAGTCGGCGACGACGAAGGCGCGGTCTCCGGCGCGGTGTCCGTCGGGGAGAAACGTCGGCAGCATGTCGTCGAGCGAAGTCTCGAGCTCACGCCGCTTGCCGCGCCGCTTGTTCAGGCTCAGATTGGTCGTGATCCGATAGATCCAGCTGCTCAGCGCGGCGCGGCCCTCGAACCCCGCGCCCTTGTTGATGATCTGCAGAAAGACGTCCTGCACGACCTCCTCGGCGTCGGGGGCGCTGCGCGTGATACCGTACGCGAGTCGGTAGACGCGAGCCGAATAGCGGGTCATGAGGGTCTCGATCGCATCTGCGTCTCCGCCGGCAGCGCGCGCGAGCAGACTGCGATCTTCCGTCGTCACGGGGCGCAGTCTACACCCCCGAATCGGTGAGCCACGTGGCCGTGTCCAACAGCTCACGGAGGAGGCAACGCATGTCGCTCAAGGACGAGCTGAAATCGCTGCGCGAGAGAGCAGAGGCCAAGCGCCCGACCGAAATCGTGGCCGCGATGCACCGCGCCGTGGACGAGCTGCGCGCGTCCGGCGCGCCCTCGAAGGTATTGAAGGTCGGCGATACGGCGCCGCACTTCGCGCTGCCGAACGGCGACGAGCACATCGTGGACAGCGCCGCGCTGCTCAGCCGCGGTCCGCTGGT
>Ga0075436_100001336_pt1 | contig 16770 bp, 16 predicted proteins | sample RhiMethybrSRZTD5_FD_75303 | JGI IMG/M metagenome (GOLD analysis project Ga0075436, IMG submission 75303) | Populus rhizosphere microbial communities from Tennessee, USA - Rhizosphere MetaG P. TD hybrid SRZTD5 | ecosystem: Host-associated > Plants > Roots > Rhizosphere > Soil | place: USA...
AACTTCTCCTGCACGAAGGGGCTGTTCTGGTAGTCGCGGAAGCGCTCCTGGATGGTGTCCGCCGTGTAGGCGAGGAAGTCCGCGTACTTCTCCTCGCCCGTTGCGAGGTAGAGGTTGATCAGGTACGCCGGCGCGTGGTCGCCCACCGAGTTCCAGTTCTTCCGCGCCCGGTCCATGCCGAGTGACTCGGCGCGGGGGTCGAAATCGACCGGGTCGAGGTGCGAGAAGTACCCGCCCTTCTTGTCGTCCTTGAAGAACTTGTCGAACAGCGTGACCGTCATCTCGGCGTCCTTGAGGATCCGCGGATCACCGGTGATGCGGTACGTCTGGATCGGGCCCGCGAGCGCGTAGATCTGCTCGTACGCGGGGATGGCGTCGTAGTCGTCGCCGAACTGCGAGGCGAGGATCTTCCGCTCGGTCCCGCCGCGCACGTCCATGCCGTGGTACCAGTAGGCGATTCCCTGCTCGTCGTCCACCGCGCGCATGTGGTCGCGCAGGTACTCGGTTCCCTTCTCCGCGGCCTCGAGGTACCGGTCCTCGCCCGTCAGCAGGTAGGCGCTGGCGAAGCCGTAGATCATGCGGGAGATCGTGTCGGTCTCCTGGCGGGTCGACTCGATCAGCTGGCCTTCGAGCGTGATGTGGGTGCGGTACTTGCGGTAGTCGACGATGCCATCCGCAAACTGGGCGTGGTAGTAGAACTCGGCCAGCTGGCGGATCTGGTCGACCCACCACAGCGCGGACTCGTGCCTGAACTCGTGCGGCGCGCGGCCGGTCAGGATGATCCGCTTGGCCTCGAACTTGAGCTTCTCCTGCTCGGGATAGAAGATGCCGTACGCGAACAGGTAGCGGCCCGGCGTCAGGATGTTCTCGAGCGGCTCGACCGGGTCCTGGAACGGCTCTCCCAGGTTCCGGGTGACCTCGGCGTAGGTCGCCGGCGTCAGCGCCACCTCGAACTCGCGGTCGTCAGTCGTCTTGAGCCCGAACTTTCGGTTCGCGGCGTCGACGCTCGTGACATAGCCCGCGATCGTGTCCGAAAAAGTCCACGTGATTTCGTTCATAACCCTCTTCCTCTATTTGGAGATCAGAATCACCACGCTGCGGCCCGACACCTTCATGGTGTCGGCCGTGATCGGCACCTCGTCCCCCGGGTCGGCGAAGTCGTCCGGCGCCTCCCGCGCCGTGTCGACAAGGCGGTACCAGCTGCGGCCCTCGATCGGCGGAATGTCGAAGTCGAGGTCGCGGTCCTCCATGTTCAGGGCCACGTGCAGGTCGGTACCGGTGCTCACCATGTCGCCGATCGTGTAGGAGAGCACGCCCGAGTTCCCGTCGCCGAAGCCAGGCTCGTGGAGCCGGCATCCGTGCCAGTCGATGTCGCGCAGCCCGCGCTCGTTGTACTCGCCACGCTCGAAGCGCACGCGGTGCAGCGGGCCGGTCTTGCGCCGCAGGTCGATCATTCGCTGGAAGAAGCGCAGCAGGCCCGCGTGCTTCTGCGTGAGCGACCAGTCGAACCAGCTGAGCTCGTTGTCCTGGCAGTACGCGTTGTTGTTGCCGTGCTGCGTGCGCCTGATCTCGTCGCCGGCGGTGATCATCGGCACGCCCTGGGACAGGAACAGGATCGCGCCGAAGTTCTTGACCTGGCGCGTGCGGAGTGTCTCGACCGCCGCGTCGTCGGTCACGCCCTCGATGCCGCAGTTCCAGCTGTAGTTCTCGTCCTGGCCGTCGCGGTTGCCCTCGCCGTTGGCGTCGTTGTGCTTGCTGTTGTAGCTGACGAGGTCGTTGAGGGTGAAGCCGTCATGGCAGGTGATGAAGTTGATGCTGTTGACCGACAGGTGACCCGTGCGCTCGTAGATGTCGGCGCTGCCCGCGATGCGCGAGGCGACCTGGCCCACGAGGCCGCGTTCGCCGCGCACGAACCTGCGCACGGCGTCGCGGTACATGCCGTTCCACTCGGCCCAGCGGAAGCCGGGGAAGTATCCGATCTGATACAGGCCGGCGGCGTCCCAGGCCTCAGCGATGATCTTGCAGTCGGAGAGCTTCTCCGACAGCTCGATGTGCCACAGCACGGGCGGGTACTCCATCGGCGCGCCGTCGGGGCCACGGGAAAGGATCGAGCCCTCGTCGAACCGGAATCCGTCGACGTGCATCTCCTCGTGCCACCACTCGAGGCACTCGATGATCATCTTCTCCGTGATGGGGTGGTTGCAGTTGAGGGTGTTGCCGCACCCCGAGTAGTCCATGTAGTACTGGTGGTCGCCGGCCCACAGGTAGTAGTAGGTCGAGTTCCCCAGGCCCTTGAAGTTGATCGTCGGGCCCTGGTGGTTGCCCTCGCTGGTGTGGTTGAAGACCACGTCGAGGATCACCTCGATCCCCGCCTTGTGCAGCGCCTTGACCATGTCGCGGAACTCCTTGAGGTGGGTTCCGGCCTTCGGTGAGACGCAGTAGTGCGAGTGCGGCGCGAAGTAGCTGACGGTGCTGTAGCCCCAGTAGTTGCTGAGGTTCGGCCCGCCTGCCGGGTTCGGCTTGTCGATCTCGCTCGGGTCGAAGTCGAAGACGGGCAGCAGCTCGACCGCGGTGACGCCCAGCTCGACCAGGTAGGGGATCTTCTCGACAACCCCCCCAAACGTCCCCGGGTGCTTGACGCCCGAGCTTGGGGACTTGGTGAAGCCCCCGACGTGCATCTCGTAGATGATCGTCTCGCTCATCCGCCGGTTCAGCGGCTCATCGCCCTCCCAGTCGTACGCCTCGTCGACGACGACGCAGCGCTGGGAGGTGTGCAGGTTGTCATCCATGCCGCACGCGCCGCCGCGGCTCCACAATCGCGAGTTCGTCGCCTTGGCGTACGGGTCGATGAGGACCTTGTTCTTGTTGAAGCGCTGTCCCTTCGCCATGTCCCACGGCCCGTCGACGCGGTAGGCGTAGTACGCCCCGGCCTTGAGCCCGCGCACATAGCAGTGCCAGAACTGGAAGGTCTTGTTGAACCTGTGGTCGAGCGTGATCACCTGGTACGGCTCGAGGTCGTCGTGGTGCTGGAACAGGAGGATCTGAACGCCGGTGGCGTGCTCCGACCAGATCGAGAAGTTCACGCCGCCCTCGTCGAGCGTCGCTCCGAGCGGGTGGGTCCGGCCGTATTCGAACGCGTGCTGCGGCGGGCCCTCCAACGGCATGACGGGCGCCTCCGGCTCTTTGACCGCGCTCATGCGTCCAACCTCGGCGGGTTCTGCTCGTCTACGTAGCCCTGGTTGAGCTCGACCACGTTGCCCTCCGGGTCGGAGAGCCAGACCGCGCGCATACCCGGGATGAAAACGCCCATGTCCAGGGGCCCGAGGTTCACGCGCGCGTCATCCCCCATCTCTTTGAGCTTGCCGTCGAGGTCGTCGACGATGAAGGCGAGGTGGCGCCATCCCGGCGCGTTGGTGCCGTCCTTGCCGGCGGGCGGCGAGGTGCGGGTCTCGCCCGCGGGAAAGAGCTCGAGGTAGAGATCGCCGCGCTTGATCATCACGACCTGGCCCGCACCGGGGGCGTAGACCCGAGCGCGCTCGAAACCGAAGTGCTTGGTGTACCAGCGCTCGACGCTGAGCGGGTCCGAGCACGTGAGTCCGTAGTGCGAGAACGACGTCCGTGTCACTCAGCGAACCCCCGCGGGCGTGCGCGCCACGAGGATGTCGATGATCTGGCGCGCGAACTGGTGGCAGTGCGCTCCCGTGCGCGCGGTGACGAGGTCGCCGTCGACGACCACGTCCTCGTTGACGTACTGCGCGCCCATGTTCACCGCGTCGCCGTGCAGGTTGTTGTGCACGACGACCTTGCGGCCGCGCACCAGCTCAGGGGTCGGCGCGACCAGCCACATGCCGTGGCAGATGATCCCCTTGACGATCTCGGGGTTCGCGAACGCCCGCTGCAGGAACTCGGTCGCCGGCGGCAGCTGGGTGACGTCCTCGGTGTAGCGCAGGCGGTCGCTCACCATGCCGGATGGCACGATGATCGCCGCGTACTCGGCGAGCTGCTCGTCGGTGATCGTCTCGAAGCTTTCGCTGACCTCGAACGGCATGCGCGCCTCGTGGCCCAGGAAGGTCAGCTTCTGCTGGCCCCACAGGCGGCTCAGGAAGTGGACCTCCGCGCCCTCCTCCGCGAACCGGTGCTGGTAGTAGTGGATCTCGGGCTCGTAGTAGTCGCTCTCGATCAGGATTCCGATCTTGCGTCCGCTGAGTGGCTTCGTCATCAGAGGTGCTGTTCGGTGAACGGCCGGAAGGGAACGCTGTCGTGCACTGTGCGGACGTAGGTGATGTAGCCGCCTACGACCTCGAAGTAGTTGGCGCCGACGGCGTCGATTGGCACCCCGGCCGCGTTGGCGGCCTGGCAGTGCCAGATCACCGCGGCGTGCTCGCCGTCGATGACGATCTTCATGGGGTTCATCTGGAACTTGGAGTAGCCCTTCTGCAGCCCGCCCACCGCGCCGCGCAGCACCGCTGCGCCGACGACGTGGCCCGCCAGCTGCTCGTCCATCTGCATCGTCTCGTTGAACAGGGTCAGCCAGGAGTTCCAGTCGCCCTTGTTCACGAAGTGGTAGTAGTCGTCGATGACCTCGCGCGTGGTTCTGATGTGGACGCTCACAGTGACGCGGAACCCTCCATCGGCTTGAGCTCGTCGACGATGTAGGTGAGGATCACCGCCTCGCCGCCGTCGCCTCGCGTCACCTTCCATGTCTGGTAGGCGTCGAAGCCGAGCCACTTGCTCTTGGCGTCCGGCGGGTTCCAGACCTTGGCCTGCCAGTTGACGACCACCTTCACGTCGGCGTGGTCACCGTGGTTTGTCGCGTCCACCTCCTTGACGGTGTGGACCTCGTCGAAGAACTTGTTGGTGACGTCGTGGTACCAGCCCTTGAAGCCGTCGACGCCTTCGAGGGTGGCCTCGGGGAAAACCATCTTCAGACCCTTGCTCGAGAGCATGGGCAGCAGGTCCTCCACCGGCACGTGCACGTCCAGCGCGCGGTACCAGTCGCGCGCCAGCTTGTCGACCTCCTGGGCGCTCAGCGCCTCAACGGTCTCGCTCATGGTTTCGACACTCCTTGGGTTTGTTTCGCGATCAGGCCGGCTGCGGCTCGCGGTGCGTCGCCATCGCCGCACGGATGCGGTTGACTCCGCGCTCGAGCTCGAACGTCGTGAGGAAGAGGAACTCGTCGCCCGGCAGGAACTCCTGCTGCCATGCGATCAGGCGCGCGCGCAGCGCGTCGTCATTGGGCGCGCTGGGGCCGATGGCCTTGAGCGTCTTCATGAAGTGCTTGATGTAGGCCTTCTGAAACTCGATCGCGTCCTTGCCGGCGGGGGTGACGCCATGGCCGATGTACAGCTTCGAGTCGGGAAGCTCCAGCTCGAGCCGGTCAAGCAGGGCGAGCCACTCGTACACGTGGCCGTCGCCGAAGAAGCCGTGGGTCTTGTTCATGATCGAGTCGCCGATGAAGGCGTGCTTCTGGCCGTCGATGTCGATGACCCACGCGCCGTCGGCGTCCGATTCGCCGGGACCGAGGTCCATGAAGCGAAGCGAGTGGCCGTCGATCGTTATCGTGTGGCCGTCCTTGATGACCGTGTCGGGGTAGACGCGCGGCTCTGGGAACTCGTCCCCGATCATCGCCTTCGCGACCTCGTGCTTCTCGTCGTCCTCGCGGTGCATGAAGTCGATGCACGCCTGGGTCGCCAGCTTCGGAACGTCGGGAAACGCGGCGAGGCCGAGCCAGTGGTCCGGGTGCCCGTGCGTGATCACGACGCACTCGATCTTCTTGCCGGTCGTCTCAGCGTGCTTGCGCAGGCCCTTCGCGTTCGACAGCGCGAAGAGCGCATCGACGATGACGATGGACTTCTCGAACTCGATCATGTACGCGTGGACGTGGTCCGGGAAGACGGGAAACTTGCCCGTCACTCGATGAATCTGCGGCATCACAAACCTCCCATGTCTTTGGAAACCTTCGCTCTCTACTGCGTGACGTAGCCGCCGTCGGCCGAGATCATCGCGCCCGTCGTGAAGGACGAAGCGTCCGACAGCAGGAAGCACACCGTTTCAGCTATCTCTTCGGGCGTGCCCACGCGGCCGATCGGCTGCAGCTGGAATGCGTGCGCGACGAAGTCCGGGTACTTCGCGTTGACCGACATGGTCAGCGGCGTGCCGACGAACGACGGGCAGACCGCGTTGACCCGGATGTTCTTCTTCACGTACTCGATCGCCGCGTTCTTCGTGAGGCCGACCACGCCGTGCTTGGCCACGACGTACGCGGCCGCGCCCGGCAGCGCGACGAGCCCCGCCGCCGAAGCCGTGTTGACGATCGAGCCGCCGCCCTCCGCGAGCATGATCCGGATCTCGTGCGCCATGCACCTCCAGACCGCCTTGAGGTTGATGTTCATGGCGACGTCCCAGTCTTCTTCCTTGATATCCGCGGTCGCGGCCAGGTCGCCGGCGATGCCGGCGTTGTTGAAGGCGCAGTCGAGGCGCGCGAACGTCTCGCCGACGTGCTTGAAGAGGGCGTCCACGTCCTCCTTCTTGCTCAGGTCGGCGACGAAGTACTCGGCGCGGCCGCCGGATTCCTCGATCGCGCGGACCGCATTCTCGCAGTGCTCCTCGTTGCGCTCGGTGATCATGACCCGCGCCCCCCGGGCGCCCAGCATCTTTGCGGTCGCCAGACCGATTCCGGACCCACCACCTGTGACCAGAGCCACCTTGCCGTGAAACTCGCTCAACCCTTCCTCCCTATTCGCTTCTGACTACTGGCCGCAACGCACATGGCCGTGACCGGCTACCTCGTCGGTCAACACCAGGTCGATGAGGTACGGGGAGTCGTCGGCGAGCGCGGCGTCCAGCGCCGGGCCGATCTCCTCGGGACGCTCGACGCGCACGGCGGCGACGCCCATCGATTTCGCCAGCAGGTCGAACCTGATCTCGGGCCGCATCAGGTCGAACGACTCCGGGAAGTCGTGCTCCGCGATGCCGCGCTCGCGCCAGTACTGCTGGATGTTCAGCTTCAGCAGCTTGTAGCTGCCGTTGTTGCAGATGACGAACTTCGCCCCGATGCCGTGGTGCGCCGCCGTCCACAGCGCCTGGATCGTGTACATGCTCCCGCCATCTCCGGTGAATCCGATGACCGTGCGGTCGGGGTGCGCGAGCTTGGCGCCCAGCGCGCCGGGGATGCCGACTCCCAGAGATCCGCCGCGCGTCTGGTAGTAGGAGCCCGGCTCGTCGGGGGAGATGTACCGCGTCAGGTCCGGCGAGGAGGTGAGCGCCTCGTCGAAGATCAGCGCTCGCGAGCCAACCCTCTTCGCGAGCTCGCTCATGAACCGCGCCGGGCGCATCGGGACCTGGTCCCAGGCGGCGGCGTCGGATGCCCGCGCCGACTCGTCCTCGCGCTGGCGGCGCGACCGCGCCTCGTGCTTGCGCTCTTCGGCGGCGGCGACCTGCTCTCTGCTCATCAAGCCGCGCAGCGCAGCGGCCAGCGCGCCGAGGGTGAGCGCGGGGTCGGCGACGAGGCCGATGTCCACGCGGTGGTTCTTGGCGATCTCGTACGCGTCGAGGTCGACGTGGACCACCGACGCGTTCGGCGCGAAGATGCTGTCGAGGTTCGGAAACACCTCCGGCAGCAGGTACGTGCCGGCGATGAGCACCGCGTCCGCGGCCTCCACGATCGGCGTGCTGTGGCTGCCGAACATGTGGCCCAGCTGGCCGCGGTACTGCGGGTGCGAGCCGGCGATGCTGACCTCGGAGCTGTCGGCCCCCCAGACATCAGCGCCCAGGAGCTCCGCAACCTCGAGCAGCTCGGGCTGGCCGCCGGAGAAGGCCACACCGTCGCCGAAGACGATCAGCGGCCGTTCCGCGCCCGCCAGAAGCCGGGCCGCCGCCTCGACGTCGGTCGCCTGCGGAGCGACACGAGTCACCGGCACGGAGGTCGGGATCGCGGCCTCGGTGGTCATCGCGTCCATGACATCCATCGGCAGGGCGACGAACACCGGTCCCATCGGCGGCGTGCTCGCGATCTTGATGGCGCGGCGGATCACCCTGAGGATCGACGACGGGTGCACGACGCGGGTCGCCCATTTCGTCACCGGTCGCGCAATCGCCACCAGGTCCGCGGCCATCTGCGCGTCCATCGCCTCGTACATGACGCCTGACTCGCCGGCGAAAACGACCAGAGGCGCGTGACCACGCTTGGCCTGGTACATCATCCCGACGCCGTTGCCGAGGCCGACGCCGCTGTGCAGCTGGACGATGGCCGGCCTGCGCGCCGCGCGCGCGTAGCCGTCGGCGACTCCTACCGCGATCGTCTCCTGCAGCGTGAGGATGTACTGCACGTCGGGGAAGTCGCGGACCTCATCGAGGAATCCCTGCTCCACCGTGCCCGGGTTGCCGAACATGAAGCGGACGCCATCAGCGCGCAGCTGCTCGAACAGCGCGCGCCTTCCCGGCCGAGGCGCAACCGCCCCGGCCTCTGCGGCATCCTGGTCCCGAACCGCGGTCGACCGCATCAGGACCGGGCGGTCACCTTCGCCTTGGCGCCGTTGCTCTTCGACGCGCTGGAGCGCTGCGGCGCCTCATCCGCGTCGCGGCCTCTCCACCCGTAGTAGCGGCGGCCTTCGTCGAGCACCTCGACCAGCATCTTGCCCGTCATCCGCGAGTCGGCTGTCGAGCGGCCGGTGACGAACGGGTAGTCGACGATGACCGAGATCTCGTGACCGACGTTGCCGTGGTACTGGCCATCGGGTGCCGTCGCGTCGCGCAGGATGTACTCCAGCGGGTAGGGCGGCGGGCCCATGTTGAAGTCGGTGCCGAGGAATCCGGTGCCGTCGTGGTAGTCGTACTCGATGCAGTGGCCGGTGACGTGCCGGCCCTGGATGATGCTCTTGCGGTCCTCCTCGCTTCGGGCGAAGGCCAGGCAGGCGACGCCGTAACACTCGGCGGCGATCGGCTTGTCCTTGCGGTAGAAGTCGAGGATGAGCTCGTGGACGCGGTAGTTGTTGGCCATGTCCACGATCGGGCCGCTCCCGCCCACCAGGAGGATCGCGGCGTACTCGTCGAGCTCCTTGCTGATCTCGTCCAGCCGGTTGTTGTAAGCCTCCTGCTCGCGCAGGTAGTTGTGGGACGAGCGGTACGGCTTCTCGGGCAGCCAGTCCTTGAGGCTGACCGGGTTGTCGAGGCGGTCGCTGCTGTCGATCGCCTTGGTCAGCTTTGCCATCTCCGGGCTGGTCACGCCGCGCCCGAGCGGCGGGTCCATGAAGGTCTCGTCCATCGACGGTGGCAGCGCGTGCGCCCGGCGCCCCGTGCTGGTGGCGAAGACGATTTCGTAACCGGCGGCGTCCAGAGCTTCGACAGGACCGATGAGCTCCTCGCCCCAATAGCCCCATTCCGAGAGGATGCAAAGCACCTTCTTAGCCATCGACCGTTTTGTCCCTCCGAATTTGCATGGCGCCCCAAAACGGCTGAGACTGGGAAAAGGCCCCCGCTTCCCTCTCTGGCGTCCTCGCGCGTGGCGGCGGCGCACATTCTACTGGCTCCCAGACGAACGCAAGACACTTATCGCCGAACCTTGCGCGGGAATCGCTTATCCTCCAACCGCCGGGCCCTCCGGAACCCGGGGCGAGAGAAGGGAGGCGACTCATGCAGACTGCTCAGGACGTAAAGCTCGCGTACTTTTTCCACGGCGATTTGACCCTGGACATGCCCCAGCCCGTGGGGCAGGGACCGCACGGAAACCGCCTGGTTTTCCGGGTGGCAAGCGGGACGATCGACGGCCCGCGCCTGAAGGGCGCGACCATGCCCATGTCGGGTGACTGGATGATCCTGCGCTCGGATGGCTGCGGCGAGCTGGACGTGCGGAGCACGATCAAGACCGACGACGAGCAGCTGATCTACATGCACTACCGGGGCCTGATGCACGGCACGCCGGAGACCATGCAGGCCATGTTCCAGGGCAAGGCCATCCCGGCCGCCGACATGTACCTCCGGGTCGCGGCGTTCTTCGAGACGGGCTCGCCCAAGTACGAGTGGGTGAACAAGATCGTCGGCCTGGGCACGGCCACCGTCGCGGTGCCGAAGTTCAACCTGGACATGTACATCGTCGAGTAGGCCGAGCGCGCTTCCCGCGCTAACCGGGTCTCGCCGGCCAATCCGGGCCGCACAATGACCAGACGCGCTGGCTCAATTCGCTGGGTTCGCTCGGCCGCTTCGGCCTGCTGGCACTGGTTCCGGTGGTCATCCTCGGAGCCGTCCTGGGGCACGCCCTGAACGTCGACGTCCAGCAGCGCTACATCGACAGCGCGCGCACGAGCGCCACCTTGATCACGCAGGTCGGCATCCAGCCTCTTCTCAACGAGCAGGAGCTCTCATCGGGCCTGACGACGGCCGAGATCGCTGACATCGACCAGCGGCTGCAGGGCGCCGCGGTCAGCGATGACGTGACCCGGATCAAGGTGTGGAACACCGCCGGGACGATCGTCTACTCGGACAACCATGCGCTGATCGGCCGCACGTTTTCCATCGACGACGACCTGCACGACGCCCTGGCCGGCAGCGCAAGCGCGAGCGTCACTGACGGCCACGATGAGGAGAACGCCGGCGACAACCTGCCAGGCCCGCTCGTCCAGGCATACGTGCCGCTGGTGTTCAAGGGCGGCTCGAAGCCCAGCGGCGCCTTCGAGGTCTACCTCCCCTACGCGCCGGTCCAGGCCGCCATCGACCGCGAGTCCAACCAGCTCTACCTGGTGCTTGCCGCCGGGCTGCTGGTGTTCTACGCCGCTCTGTTTCCCGTGGCTGTGCTGGCGGACCGCTGGCGCAGGCGGCTGGTCCGGGAGGCCGAGGCGACCGCGCTCGCCAATCTCGCGGTGCTGGAGCGGCTCAACCGCATCAAATCCGAGTTCCTCACCACGATCAGCCACCAGTTCCGCACGGCCCTGGTGGGCATCCAGGGCTTCAGCGAGATGATCCGCGACTCGGAGCAGCTCAACGTCGCCGAGGTCCGCGACTTCGCCGCCGACATCTACTCCGACGCCGCGCGCCTCGACCACGCGTTCACGGATCTGCTCGAGCTCGACCAGATGCAGACGGGCCGGGCGGTCTTGAAGACCTCACAGGTGGACATCGACGGGCTGGTCCGCGAAGTCATCGACAGGATGAAGCCAGGGAATCCGGAGCACCCCCTGGTTGCGCGCCTTGGCGGAGACGGGGCGATCGTCCCCTGCGACCGCGACCGGGTCGCGCAGGCGCTGGTCAACCTGATCGAGAACGCGGTCAAATACTCGCCGCGCGGCGCCGAGGTCGCAGTCACGACCGTGCTGGGCGCGGCCGAGGTCACGATCACGGTGGAGGATCACGGACGCGGCATGCCGGCGGGCGTGCCGGACGACCTGATGATGGTGGGGAGCGGCCTCGGCCTTCCGATCGCCAGGCAGATCGTGCAGATGCACGGTGGACGGATCTGGTTTGAATCGGCGCCCGGCCGAGGCACCGCGTTCCACATCACGCTGCCCTTGAGGCTGCGGCAGTCGCGCGAGATGCCGCGCGCGGTGCCCGAGCCCGCGCGGGTCTAGCCCTCAGAACGCTCCCGTCCGCACCCCCAGCTCTTTGAGCCAGCGCCTGTAGGCGATGGCCGTGCGGTCGCTGCGCAGGTGCAGCTCGGCCTGGAGGTCGAGAGGCAGCAGCTCCGGACGCTGCGATTCGAGGATCGGCCGGTCCTGGGCGAAGATCCGGTCCTGGTACTCGAGCGCGGAAGCCTCCGTCTCGTAGTTCATGCACATCCACATCCAGGCGGTGCTGTCGACGGCGTCGTGCGGCGTGACGCTCAGGAGGATGCCGAACGAGAGATCTCCGTGCTTGACGAGCGACGCCGTCAGCGGGCGGTGCGCGCGGTACGTGTAGGTGACGGTCGAGCCCTGCCCCGTCCCGTACGGGTCGGGCTGGTACACCTTGACGCCTTCGGCGAGGACGCCTTGAGCCGTGATCGACGCCGCGTAGTCCTCGATCTCCGGTCGCGCGCGGTCGCCGAGGATGCCCTCGTGGACGAACGGGAAATGGCCGACGTCGAGGAAGTTTTCGATCACGCGCGGCCCCGCGGCCCTCACCGGGTATGGCCCCGCCAGGACGACGCGATGGCCCGGATCGTCCATCAGCTCGAAGGTCGGGATGCCGGCGGCGCCGGTTCCGAGCGTCGCCCAGACGACCCCGTAGGCGAACCTCGCCCGGTAGGTAACCACGCAGGCCTTGGCCGGCGGCGCCTGCGCGGGATGGGCGGGGATGTGGACGCAGCGCCCGTCGGTGCCGTAGGTCCAGCCGTGGTAGGCACACTCGAGTCGGTCGCCCCCGACGACGTGACCGAGCGAGAGCCGCGTGCCGCGGTGCACGCAAAGGTCCTTCCAGGCGAAAACGGCATCGCCCGCACGCCAGAGCACGATGTCCTCCCCGAGCAGCCGGGCAGCCATAGGGCCGCCACCAGCTAGGTCCTGCTCGCGGGCGACCGGGTGCCAGTCGTCGACCAGGACGGGGTCATCCAGCATCGTCGTGTAGTGTCACGCGACATGACGGTCTCGCGCATCCATCACGCCGGCATCACATGCACAGACGTCGAGCGCTCCCTCAGCTTCTATCGCGACCTGCTCGGGATGCGGGTGCTCGAGGACACGCGGCTGACTCGCCCGGAGGTCGCCGCCCTGCTCGGCACCGATGAGCTCGACCTGCGCCTGGTGAACCTTGACGCCGGCGACGGCCGGATCATCGAGCTCCTCCAGTACACGACGCCACCGGGAAAGCAGGTCGACTACACGAATCGGGACCCGGGGACCGGGCACATCGCCCTTACGGTCAGGGACCTTGACGCGGTCATGGCCGGCATCGAGGCCGCCGGCGGCTCGGTGATCTCGCGCCACCCGGTCCAGGCGGCGGACACCGAAGGCATCTTCGCGCACGCGCGTCTCCTATATGTGCGCGATCCGGACGGCATGATCCTGGAGCTGGTGCAGCTGCCCTAGCCGGACCGTCGCCGTGCTCCGCCGATTGCCATAATTTCGGCGGTCTTGCTCCAGGAGTTGGTCGCCGAACGCTCAGCAGCCATGCCGACGCTGCCTTCCGGCCCGGCGTTCGCCGAGTTCCAGCACGACCGGCTCGCCTTCTTCAGGCGCTGTGCCGAGACGGCCGACGCGGTGGCGGTGCGGTTGGGTCGCGACGACGTGATCGTGTTGAGCCGGCCCGAGCTCGTGAACGACGTGCTGATGACCAACCGCGCGGACTTCAGCAAGTCCTACCTGACCGACGTGATGCATCCACTGGTCGCCGGGAGCCTCCTTCTCGCCGACAGCGACAGCTGGCTCCGGGAGCGGCGGCTGGTCCTTCCCGCCTTCCATCACGACCGGTTGGCCGGATACGGCGACGTGATGGCTGAGGAAGCCATCCGAATCGTGGGCTCGTGGCGGCACCCGCAGCGCCGCGACGTGCACGCCGACTGGATGCGGATGACCCTCCGCGTCGTCACGCGCACGCTCTTCGGCATCGACTTCTCCGACGGGGTCGGGGTCGCAGAGAAGCTGGTGTCGACCCTGATGGACGAGTTCAACCGCCGGATCGGCGGGCGGCGCTCGGTCCTGCCCCTCCCCTCCCTTCGCTTCCTGCGGGTCATGGGCTCGTTGCGCGAGCTCGACCGCATCGCCTACCGCGCGATAACGGAACGGCGAGCGCGGCCGGCGGGCGACCTCCTCTCGATGCTCGTCGAGGCGCGGGACGAGAACGGTGAGCCGATGAGTGACCGCGAGATACGCGACGCGTGCATCGCCGTCTTCTTCGCCGGCCACGAGACCACCGCCTGCCTGCTTTCGTGGACGTCTTTCGTGCTCGCGGGCCGGCCCGAGCTGCAGGCTCGCGTGCGCGAGGAGCTCCGGGCTCAGACCTGTGCGCCCACCTCGCTCTCGGCCCGCACGCCGTTCACCCAGGCCGTGCTGAGCGAGGTCCTCCGCCTGTTCCCGCCCGCGTACGCGTTCGGCCGCAGGGCCCTGCGCGCGACGCACGTCGGAGACCACGTCATCCCGTCCGGCACGACCGTGCTCATGAGCCCCTGGGCCATGCACCGCGACCCGCGGTACTTCGACAACCCGGAGGAGTTCAGGCCGGAGCGGTGGCTCGACGGGCTGGCCTCGCGCCTCCCCCGATTCGCCTACTTCCCGTTCAGCAGCGGTCCGCGCCGCTGCGTGGGCAGCTCCTTCGCCCTCATGGAGGCGACGGTCGCGCTGGCCGCGCTCCTTCCCCGTTTCGAGCTCGGCTCGCCGCCGGCCCGGCCCGAAGCGGCGCCATCCATCACCCTGCGCCCCGCGGGCGGAATGAGCTTGCAAATCTCGCCCATCGGCTGAGCCCGCCGCGCGAAAATACGCGCGAAATGCCGCCCTTGGAGCACGTGATCGCGATCACGGTGACCGCCCTGGTGATCGCGGTGGTCCTGGTTGCCGGCCGGCGCCGGCCCGGGCCCTGGGTCGACACCGGCGCGGTGGTCATCGCCGGGGCGGTCGTGGCCTCCGAGGCCGGCTGGTGGGTGATCAACATCGCGAACGGCACGTGGACCGTGCGCTGGAGCCTGCCCCTTCACATCTGCGAGGCCGGGTGCTTCCTGCTTGCCGCCGCGCTCATCTGGCGCTCGCGCTTTGCCATGGAGATGAGCTATTTCTGGGCCCTCGGCGGCACCCTGCCGGGGCTGTTCACCCCCGACGTGCCCGGCCACTTCCCGATGCCCGTGTACTTCCAGTACTACCTCGAGCACGGACTGCTGGTGCTCGGCGCCTTCTATCTCGTGGTCGTGCTGCGCATGCGTCCGGCGAAGGGAGCCGTGAAGCGAGTGTCTGTCGCGACGGGGCTCTATGCGTTGGTCGTCGCCGCCGTCGATTACTTCACGGGCGGCAACTACCTCTTCCTCCGCAGCCTGCCGCCGACGCGGACGTTTCTTGACTACATGGGCCCGTGGCCCTGGTACATCCTCACGCTCACGGTGCTGGCGGTAGTGATCTTCACGCTGCTCTACCTGCCTTTCGCGCGCCGGCCTTCGGGGCTGAGCGCATCCGCCCAATCGGCCTAGCCGGCACCGGCCGCAGGCGCTTTGCAGCGCCGGGACGGTTGGTGAGCTTCAACACGTGCACGCTCGCGACGAAGAGCGCGATCGGTATCGATACGAAGTCCACCGCAATCGCGGCGCCGAGCGCGCCGATGAATCCATTCGATCTCGGCCAGCCGGCCTCGATGTCGGTGTCGTCGACTCCTTCCATACCGATATAACCGGCCGTTTGACGCTGATACCCGCTATTACCGATGCGGGTCTTCTGTGTACGACGACGCGTTTAGGAGGAGTGAGCGCCGGGATAAACCGCGTCGACCTGGGCATCGCGTCGCTCGAGCGTTTTGATTCGCTGCTCGATCGGAGCCAGCGGAGCGACCTCGCGCAGACGATGGCTCGCTACGCGAGGGCGATGCATGGTCGCACTCTGTGGAACGTCAACTCCACCGCAAGAGGAGGCGGCGTCGTCGAGCTTCTCTCGTCCGTCATTCCCTATGACCGCGGTTCGGGAATCGACGAGCGGTGGGACGTGATCGAGGGATCGCCGGCGTTCTTCAACGTGACCAAGCGTCTTCACAACTTATTGCACGGAATGGAATCCGGCGGCATCGAGATAAGCGATGAGGAGCGCGGCGAATACGAGTCGACCATCAAAGAGAATGCGTCCGCCCTCGCCAAGGACGTCAAGCGCGGCGATGTCGTCGTGCTCCACGACCCCCAGGTCGCGGGCCTGGTGCCCTCGCTTGCCGAGCGCGGCGCCGCGGTCATCTGGCGCTGCCATATCGGCGCCGACCAGCCGAATGAGGCGACGCGCGCAGCGTGGCGCTTCCTCCTCCCCTACCTCACAAAGGCTCGCGCATACGTGTTCTCCATGCGCCGCTACGCGTGGGAGGGGCTTGACCCAGCATGCGTGCACGTCATCGCGCCGGCCGTCGACCCGTTCACCCTGAAGAATCGCGACCTGCCGGACCCCGACGTCGCGGCCATCCTTCACGGTGCGGGCGTCATGCGCCCGTCTTCGGGGTCGGCGCCCGTTGTGAAGTTCGAACGCAAGGCCTCGCTGATCGGCGACGCGTTCGCGCCCGACGCACGCATCGTGGTCCAGGTTTCGCGGTGGGACCGCCTGAAGGATCCGGTGGGAGTGCTGGAGGCGTTCGGCCGCGGCATCGCGCCGAAGAGCGATGCGGTTCTCGTTCTCGCGGGCCCGGCTGTCAGCGCGGTTGACGATGACCCCGAGCAACCCGAAGTGCTTAACGCGGTCGCGTCCTGCCGGGAGTCACTGCCCGCCGGGGTGCGCGATCGCGTGCTGATCGCACAGCTCCCGATGGTGAACATCGAGGAGAACGCGACGATGGTGAACGCGCTGCAGCGGCGCGCGGACATCGTTGTGCAGAAGAGCCTTGCCGAGGGCTACGGCCTCACGGTCGCCGAGGCGATGTGGAAGGCGCGCCCAATGGTCGCGAGCCGCGTCGGAGGGATCGAGGAGCAGATCGAGGACGGCAAGAGCGGACTGCTGATCGACGACGCCCGCGATCTCGAGTCGTTTGCGGCAGCGGTCGACGGCCTGCTCCACGATCCGCCGCGGGCAGCCGAGCTCGGACAGGGCGCGCGCCGGCGTGCGATCGCGCAATTGATCGTGCCCCGCCACCTCGTCGAACAGGCAAGACTGGTGATGTCGCTCCTGGGATGAGAATCGCCCAGATCTCGCCCCTGTACGT
>Ga0075436_100001340_pt1 | contig 16760 bp, 16 predicted proteins | sample RhiMethybrSRZTD5_FD_75303 | JGI IMG/M metagenome (GOLD analysis project Ga0075436, IMG submission 75303) | Populus rhizosphere microbial communities from Tennessee, USA - Rhizosphere MetaG P. TD hybrid SRZTD5 | ecosystem: Host-associated > Plants > Roots > Rhizosphere > Soil | place: USA...
GAAGGCGGACGCCGAGTGGTTCGCTTCGACGCGGCCGGTGACTTCGACGACATCATCGATCGAATCGGGCGAACGCCCCTTCCTCCGTACATCAAGCGCGATGAAGAAGACCGACTCGACGCCGAGCGCTATCAAACCGTCTTCGCGAGCGAGCGAGGCGCCGTCGCAGCTCCGACAGCCGGGTTGCACTTCACTCAAGAGCTGCTCGATCGATTGCGATCGCGTGGAGTGGAAACGACCGAGATCACTTTGCATGTCGGCTACGGCACTTTTCAACCGGTTCGCGTTGACAGGGTCGAAGACCATCGCGTTGAGAATGAATCTTACTCGATCGACGAAGAAGCCGCTGCTTCAATCAATCGCGCGATGAAGGACGGTCGTCGAGTGATCGCAGTCGGCACGACCACGACTCGCGCGCTTGAATCGGCGGCGATGCGGGGCAGCAGAGGAGAAGAGGAGCAAAGGAGCACGGGAGAAGTGACGAGTCAATGCGCGGTCTCCTCTGCTCCTCTTCTCCTCCGCTCCTCTTCGCAAATTCTCCCCGGCCCCCGACCCCAAACCACCAGCCTCTTCATCTATCCGGGATTTGAATTCAAGTTCGTGAGAGGACTGATAACTAATTTTCACTTGCCTCGATCGTCGCTACTGATGCTGGTGAGCGCAATGGCAGGACGCGAGTTGATTCTTAGCGCCTATCGACACGCGATAAAAAATGAATATCGATTTTACAGCTACGGCGACGCGATGTTGATTTTGTAGACGCGAACAGTCAATCAAGGTGTCACTCGGTCACGAGGCACGAGCATTCTTATCAGCCATAGCATCAGACAACCTGTAGCTGCGCCAAACAGCATGCCAGCGCCTATTCCGAATGTCAGGTGACCGATTATGTGCTTGATGTGATGAGGATCGTCCGGCATTGAAAATTCAGGCTCGGTGAAAACGTTTTGGATCCCGCTCAGCACTGAAAAAGCAATCGCCAATATGATCAGCATCTGCTCGAAGACGCTCAGAAGCAGACTAGCCATTACGACGTTTGGATAGCTTCCGAACCGCCTGGTGTAGATCATCCACACTGCGATTAGTACTGAGAGAGAGGTCGCTCCAGTTACGGTGAAGTACCGCACTACGCCGTGCGCGAGTCCCGCGGCGTCAAGCGCCCATCTGACCGCCCACACTATGGCGATGAAACCAAACAGCGGAGCCAACAGCCGGATGTGATCGCGTAGTCCACGCCCGCAAATGGTCATCGTTCCTCCTCGGCTTCGACAGCCCTCACCATCAACAGCGTCATATCGTCTTCGGGCTCGTCGCCCGCCCACTCTCGAACGGCCGACAGAATCGCCGTCTGAATTTCGCCCACCGGCTTGTCGGAATGCTTTTCGATTTCGTCTCGCAAGCGCTGCTCACCGAATTCTTCACCGCGCTTAGACGTCGCTTCGGTGATTCCGTCTGAGTAGAGCGCTAACATATCGCCCGGTTTCAGCAACACCTCGCCAGTTTGAAACTCGGAACATGCAAACATTCCGAGAGGAAAACCGCCTTCAGCTAATTGGCGACCGTTCAACGAGCCAAGCACGATTGGTGGATTGTGCCCGGCATTGACGTAACTGAGCCGACGTTCGGCGTTGTTCCACTCCGCGTAAAAGAAGGTCGCAAATTTAGAATCGTCCGTCACCTGATGAAGATGGTGATTGAGCCTGCTGCAAACTTCAGCAGGCGGGCTGCCCGTTTCGGCCAGCGTGCGCAACAGCGCTTGAAGGTTGGCCATAAGGATCGCTGCGGATATGCCTTTGCCGCTGATGTCGGCTATTGCAAAAACCAAACGTCCGTCGGGAAATTGAATGACGTCGTAGTAGTCGCCGCTTATTCCTCGCGCAGGAATGCACACGGCGGAGAACTCGAGTCCGTTCTTGTCGGGTAGCTGTCGAGGGAAAAGCGCCTGTTGAACCTCGAGCGCGAAACTCAGCTCCGCTTCTTTTCGTGCTAACTGTCTGCGGCTCGATTGCAGTTCGATCTGAACTCGATAAAGAGAAACCAACAGAACCGCGGCCGCAGTTGTAGCGGCAAAGGTCAACCCCCAGGTCGCGAGCGCCGAGCCTTGCACCATTCCGCGGCCAAGAAATAACAGAACGCCTGCTCCGACCAGAAAGCCGATTAGATAAAGCTTGTCGCGGCCTTCAATCGTGAATCCCTGCCTCGGTTGTTGAATAGTGTTTCCGATTTCCACCTTGGGCACTCCCAAATGTACGTCAGACCTTCTGATGAGGTTTGCCCTTTAAATCGCGGCGAGTTCCCCTTCCTTTACGTTAGCCGCTTGAATTCACCACCGCCGTATATTGAGCCTGTTGCAATACCTCTGATCACCAGGAATTCGAATTTCACAGGTCGCATGTTGACAACTAAAAGTGGGTTCATTACTGTCTCAAGGCCTCGCTAGGCTATCAACTCTCTTCGAGCATCGCAACGCGGCGCTAAAGCATGCAACCGATCAAGTCGATCGTCGATCCACAAGATGAAACTTATCGGACTAATTACGCCACAAATCTCTCCGCAGTCGAAAGGCTGAAAGGGGAGCTTGCGCGCTCAACCAAAGGCGGCGGCGAGCAATACGTCAAACGCCATCTCGCGCGTGGGCGCCTGTTGCCTCGTGAGCGCATCGAGATGCTGCTCGACGAAGGCTCTTACTTTCTCGAGATCGCACCGCTTGCCGGTGTAGGCATGGAAAATGAATTCGTCGGCGCAGGCGTCGTCGGGGGAATCGGTCTCGTCTCGGGCCGCGAGTGCATCATCATCGCAAACGAAGCTACGGTCAAAGGCGGCGCTGTCAGCGAAATAGGTCAGCTCAAGAATCGCAGGCTCTCGGATATCGGAACTGAGAATCGATTGCCGAGCATCTCGCTTGTCGAATCGGCCGGCGCCGATCTTCCGGTGCAAGCCAAGATCTTTGTTCCCGGAGGCCGAGGCTTTCGCGAAATCACTCGGCGCTCGAAGCTGCGCATCCCGAGCATCTCGGTCGTGTTCGGCAACTCGACCGCCGGCGGAGCTTATCTGCCGGGCATGTCCGACTACGTAATCATGGTCAGGAACCAGGCGCAGGTGTTTCTGGGCGGGCCGCCGCTTGTGAAGATGGCCACGGGCGAGATCGTCGATGAAGAGTCTCTGGGCGGCGCCGAGATGCACTCGCGGATATCGGGTTTGTCAGATTACCTCGCCGAAGACGAGCTTGATGGTTTGCGCATAGCTCGCGATATCGTGACTCATTATTCCGGTCCGCCTCCGAAACCAACGTTGAAGCCAATCGAGGAGCCGCTGTATTCCAAAGACGAATTGCTGGGTATCGCTTCGGCCGACGTAAGAGTTCCATTCGAAGCACGCGAGGTCATCGCGCGAATCGTCGACGGCTCGCGCTTCGATGAATTCAAAGCAAAGTACGGGACAACTCTCGTGACCGGGTTTGCTTACATTCATGGCTATTCGGTTGGGATACTCGCGAACAACGGCGTGCTGATGTCCGAGTCGGCGGCGAAGGGCGCGCAGTTCATCCAGCTCTGCAATCAGCAAAACATCCCGCTGATCTTTTTGCAGAACATCACCGGCTTCATGGTCGGGCGTACTTACGAAGAGCAGGGCATCATCCGCAACGGCGCCAAGCTGATCAACGCAGTCTCGAACTCGACCGTGCCGGCGATCACGATAATGATCGGCAGCTCGTATGGCGCGGGCAACTACGCGATGTGCGGACGAGCTTATGACCCGCGATTCCTGTTCACGTGGCCTAACCATCGAATCGCGGTGATGGGACCTCAACAGCTCTCGGGAGTGATGGACATCATCAAGCGTGAAGCGCTGAACAAGCAGGGCCTTCCGATCGACGAAGAGAAGCTGGTTGCCTCGAAACAGGCTCTGGAAGCCAGAATCGAGGCGGAGTCCGATCCATACTTTGCTACGGCAAGGCTGTGGGATGATGGGATCATCGACCCTCGCGACACGCGAACGGTGTTGGCGATATCGCTGTCAGCGGCTTACAACGCGCCGGTGGAAGGCACGATGGAGTGGGGCGTGTTCAGGCATTAGTGGGTTGACCCTCCAACCTCAAGTCTAAACGAGTTGTTAGGTCACCAAGGAGGACTATTCTGAGATGTTGAGGAAGAGGCTAAAGGGGATGTGGACAGATCCGGTCTGGAGCAAGGTGATCGCTGCCATTATCTTCGCCCTGCTTGTGAGTGTAGCGACTTACCTAACTGGCTTTTGGCCACCCATCCTGAGACTCTTGAGCAGCATCCCTTCGATAAACGTACCGCTTTGGCCGTTCCTGGTTGGTTTACCGGTGGTTGTTCTAACAGCTTTTCTCGCGGGACGAAGGAATTGGAGGCCGCGAGGATGGGCCCGAGGAGTCCAGCAAGAGATCAGCTTTCATTACCTTCCAGAATCACCAACACTGCACGGATGGAAGTTTACTGAGAAGCCTCCGTACCCTAAGTTCACGACACTTGAGGACGGCTTTTTAGGAAAAACCCTTCTAATCGAGCCGGAAAATGGGTACGGATTGGATTACCTTCTCCAGGCTGTTTCGAAGGTCTCCCGCGTAACGGTCATTGGAAAATGGACATCTGATTCCCCAGTCTACCTTCGCATCAGACTTGTATCGAGTTCAGGCCAAAGCGAGGCTACCGGTTGGATTCAACTTCGCAGTGCGATAACCGCGCCAAAGGAGATTGGCAAACCATTAGAGGACTGGTACGAATGGCTATGGCCGGTGAACCTTAGGTTACAAAACGGTTGGCAACTCTGTGTCATTGATGTCGAGCAAGCTGTGGAACAAACATTTGGCCTGAACGGTTGGAAATACGCACACCTTGAAGGATACCGTGTGCGGGGGAAGATCCATCTCGCCAGAATCCGATGGGAGAATCCTCTATGATCAGATCGCATACAGGCGCTCGCAGACGATGCCCTCCAACTCGGAATAGTTACCGAACATGACCCAATAGCAGCGAGTTGAGGATAATGAACTTTGAGATTCTCGGCGAGATTAGTGACGTCGAAACATCGCATCAGGCCGAGGCGTGCACATCAAACGTTATCTCATCCGAACTTACAATGGCTATCTCTATCCCGCATCAATGTTCGCTTCAATCGAGCTGACTGAAGTCGCTGAGCGTGCTTTTGATGGCGACCAGTGACTGAGCATCGCTACGAATCGCGAGATTTACCAATAGATCTTCACCAACTCAGAGTCGGTGATATCGGTATCCTTTGTGATCAACGGCAAATCCATTACCTTGGCGGTCGCAGCGATAACGCTGTCGAAGGGATCGGAGAATGGATATGCATATGCTTCCGTTGCCATCGAGACTCTAAACTCCGCTAAATCAAATCCCGGCTGTGTTATTAGATGTTCCGCCCAGGCGCCATAGTCTTCGTTGAGCGCGATGCGGCCGACCTTGAGCAGAACGGCTATTTCCCAGAGCACAAATGGCGGCACATAGATCAGCGCCTCTTCACGAGTAGCGGACTTGAATGCTCGCAAGGCCTTGGTGGAAAGCTTAGTTTCTTTGCCGCTCGCGTACCAAATCAGCGGATGTGTGTCGGTGACGTAAACGGACACGGATTTACTCGCCGAGTTGACGGGCCGTACGTTCAATGGATTTGCGGAACAGATCGTCTATCTCAGCCTTGGTATTGTCCAAGTCGTCAAGAAGTCTCATTGATCCGGCGAGCTTCCAATCCTTGAGAAACTCTTCGCGTTCCGCCAAGTCCGAAAGTCGTTCACAGTATGTTTCATCTGGCTGTGCCTTACCCACTTCCCAGCCAGCGACCGTGTTCTTTTCAGCGCCGATTGATGCTGCGAAATCGACAAGCGAACGCTCACCGCGCAACTCTCTGACCAATCGCGGCGTCCATCGAATTTCTTTCTTTGCTATCGAGCTCATGGGTAGAAGTAGCTTCCTCCTCTAAGTGCCTAAAGTCTAAGCGAGAGGTACGGGGCGTATCAAGTACTTTGACTGCGAACTGCAATTGCGGAATCGAATGATTGGGTTGCCCGAAGCCGCTGAGCGTGCTTTGATGGCGACCAGTGACTGATCGCTCCTTCAGAAAAATCCTAATAGCCAATCGCGGAGAAATAGCTCTGCGTGTGATGAGAAGCTGTCGCGAGATGGGTATCTCCACCGTAGCCGTCTACTCCGAAGCAGACGCACGAGCGCCTTACGTTCGCTTCGCAGACGAAGCCGTTCACATCGGACCCGCTCCGAGCAAAGAGTCCTACCTCAACGTCGATCGAATTATTGACGCTGCAACAAGAACGGGTGCTGAAGCCATTCATCCAGGCTACGGCTTCTTATCCGAGAACGCCGACTTCGCCGAGGCCTGTGAAACTGCCGGCATCGTGTTCATCGGGCCGTCGCCGGACGCGATTCGGAAGATGGGTTTGAAGAGCACCGCTCGAGGATTGATGATGAAGGCCGGCGTTCCGGTTGTTCCCGGCTATCACGGTGATGACCAATCTCTTCAGTCTCTGAGCGAGAACGCCGAAGCGATTGGGCTGCCCGTTCTGATAAAAGCTTCAGCAGGCGGCGGCGGCAAAGGCATGCGAGTCGTTCGCGATGCGAGCGAGTTTGAGGACTCGATTGACTCTGCTCGCCGTGAAGCTGAGAAAGCGTTTGGCGATGGAACGTTGCTCCTTGAAAAGTACATTGAGAAAGCGCGGCATATCGAAGTTCAGATTCTTGGAGATCATCACGGCAACCTCGTTCATCTGTTTGAGCGCGAATGCTCGATTCAACGGCGCCATCAAAAGATCATCGAAGAGAGTCCTTCTCCTGCCTTGTCGCCCGAGCTGCGCAAAAAGATTTGCGAAACTGCAGTCGCAGCTGGAAAGGCAATCGGTTACACAAATGCCGGCACTGTCGAGTTCGTTCTCGCGCCGTCAGGTGAGTTCTACTTCATCGAAGTGAACACGCGACTCCAGGTCGAACACCCGGTGACTGAGATGATCACCGGCTTAGACCTGGTCAAACTCCAAATCGAAATCGCTCAAGGTAAGCGCTTGCCTTTTGAGCAAGACGATATCAGGCAAAGCGGCCACGCGATTGAAGCTCGGCTCTATGCGGAAGACCCGAATAATAATTTTCTTCCCGCGACCGGTACGCTTCACGAATGGGATATGCCTCAATCAAGCGATGCCATACGAATCGACTCAGGCGTGGAGCGCGGATTTGAAGTCGGCATTCATTATGACCCGCTGCTTGCGAAATTGATCGCTCGCGCATCTGATCGCGAGTCGGCGCTGCAAAAGCTCTCTCGGGCGCTAAGCGAGCTTGTGGTGCTTGGAGTTCGAACTAATCGCGAGTTTCTGATCGGCTTGCTCGGGCATCAGTCTCTTGTGAGCGGGAATTATCACACCGAGTCTGTCGACGAACATCTGAGTGATCTGATCGACGACGAAGACAGCTCGGACTCTGTGGTTGCTGCAGCAGCGGTCGCATTATATTTACATAAGCGCAGTCGGGCTGAAGCCGTCGTTCTGCCTGATATTCCTGCGAACTACCGCAACAACCCGTATCGCGATCCGTCAATCAAACTGGAGATCGACGAGGAGCCCTTTGAGGTGTCGTTTCACGCTACCGCCGACGGTTCATTTGCGATGAAGTGTGGAGATTGGCAAGCCGACGCGCGGCTTGTATCATCTGAACTCGGAAACGCGCACGGCCCTGAGATCAGATCCGAACACGGAAACGTTCGAATAGCATTTGACAGCGTTCAAAAGCAATTTCGAATCGCGCAAGCCGTCGATCAGTTTTTTGTGCAGAGCGGACGTTTGTCGCGCGTCGTTACTCGATTACCGAGATATCCGCGAGCCCAGTCCGCTTCGGAACACGAGAGCGCTTACGCTCCGATGCCCGGACAGGTATTGAAGGTTCTCGTTTCAGTTGGCCAACAGGTTTCCGCAGGCCACGCGCTCGTGATACTCGAAGCAATGAAGATGGAGCAGACCTTGCGCGCTTCTACTGATGGAGTAGTCGAAGCAGTGCTTGTAAAACCGGGTGATGTTGTTGCGCCCGGCGATACACTCGTCGAATTAGCAGGTGTTTAGAGTACCGACTTTAGTCGGGCAGTGCTGTGTAAAACGGAGCATCGGGATCACAAAGTACTGCCCGACTAAAGTCGGTACTCTGAGCGCCTGCTCTGAACAGCCGCTCTAAATGCACAAATAGAAACGAGGGGTCATAAACTATGTCAGCCATAACCGAAGCGCCGGTAATCGCGACTACCTACCCTTACTTCACCGAAGAACATCACATGTTCCGCGATACGGTGAAGCAGTTCGTGCAGGCCGAGATCGCGCCTCACGCCGAAGAGTGGGACGAAGCCGGTATATTTCCGAAAGGGCTCTTCAAGAAAGCCGCCGACCTCGGCTTGTTCGGAATCAGGCTCGATCCGAAATACGGGGGAAGCGGACTCGATTGGTGGTACACCGCGGCTTATCTCGAAGGCTTCTCGTACTCGAACAGCGGCGGCGCGTCTATGGCGATGTTCGTTCAATCGGATATCACCCTTCCCGTGCTCGATGAGCTTGGAACCGACGAACAGAAAGAAGAGTTCCTGCGGCCGGCCATCGCGGGCGATCGCATCGCCGCGCTCGGCATTAGCGAACCCGGCGGCGGCTCAGACGTCGGCGCGCTGACGACTCGCGCGCGTAGCGACGGCGACGATCTTGTGATCTCGGGTCAAAAGCTGTGGATCACCAACGGAGTTCGCGCGGACTTCATGATTCTCGCGGTGCGAACGGGTGAGGAACGCTACAAAGGCATTTCGATGGTGCTGTTCCCAACCGAGACCAAAGGCTTTGCCGTCGGCAAGAAGCTCAAGAAAGTCGGCAATCTCTGCTCGGACACCGCGGAGTTGTTCTTCGACAACTGCCGAATTCCGAAACGGTACGTGCTTGGCGAGATCGGCAAAGGCTTCTATTACACGATGCACAACTTTCAGGGCGAGCGGCTGGCTTCGGCGATATCAAACGTCGCGATGATGGAACGCGCGATTGAATACGCAGTCGCTTATGGCAAGGAACGAAGCGCCTTTGGACATCCGATCGGCGAATTCCAGGTGTGGAAGCATCGTTTTGCCGAACACAAAGCGAGCATCGAAGCGGGCAAGTGGCTCACCTATCGCGCTCTTGATTTGATTAATCGAGGCGAACCAGCCGTGCGCGAAATCACGATGGCCAAGCTGTTCACCAGCGACCTCTCACAGAAGGTCACGTACGATTGTATGCAGATCTTCGGGGGATTCGGTTATACGACCGAGTATCCGATAAGTCGATTCTGGCGTGACGCGCGCTTGAACACGATCGGGGCCGGCGCTTCAGAGATTATGAAAGAGATTCTTGCGAAAGAAGACAGTCTCTAACAATCGACTCGTCAGCTCAAGGGAAATCATGTCCGCTCAGGTTGGAAAAATTGGTGCGCACGGCGACGAGTTCGTTGAGCTCAAGGAAGACGTCTCCGACAGCCCGTTGTGGAATAAAGATCTCGCACCGGTTCCGATCGCCCGCCGGAACTGGACCACGTACAACTATGCCGCGCTGTGGATCAGCATGGCTCATTGCATTCCGACTTACATGCTCGCGTCGAGCCTGATCGATTTGGGAATGAACTGGTGGCAAGCGCTGATGACCATCCTGCTCGGAAACACAATCGTGCTCGCGCCGATTCTACTGAACTCACATGCCGGCACCAAGTACGGCATTCCGTTTCCGGTATTCGCGCGCGCAAGCTACGGGACTATCGGTTCGAATCTCCCGGCGTTGATGCGCGCTGTAGTCGCGTGCGGCTGGTTCGGCATTCAAGCGTGGATAGGCGGCGAAGCCGTGCACACTCTCATTCGAGCGATGTGGCCCACTTGGCAAACGCTGCTTGGCGATAAGATTACCGCTCCTGCGTTGATCGCGGGTCACACGCCTACAGAATACATTTCGTTTCTGCTCTTTTGGTCGCTGAACCTTTACATCATCTATCGAGGCATGGACTTATTGCGAAAGGTGGAGAACTGGGCAGCGCCATTTGTTTTGATAATGGCTGCGGCGCTGATGGTCTGGGTGTTGTGGAAGGCTCACGGACTTGGCGGGATAATGCACGGCGAAAACAAGTTCGGGAGCTTCGGCTCTTTCTGGAGTGTATTCATTCCTTCGCTCACCGGGATGATCGGTTACTGGTCGACGTTGTCGCTCAACATGCCTGACTTTACAAGATTCAGCCGCAGTCAACGCGATCAAACATTAGGTCAAACGGTAGCCCTGCCAACTACGATGGTCGTTTTTGCTGCGATGGGAGTCATCATCACATCTGCTTCAGTTGTCATCTTCGGCAAAACGATTTGGGACCCTGTTCAGTTAGTCGGGCAATTCACTCAGCCGCTTGTCATCATCGTCTCGATGTTTACAGTCGTGGTTGCGACTTTATCAGTCAACATCGCGGCGAACGTCGTTTCTCCGGCAAACGATTTCGCGAACGCTTTCCCGCGGTGGATCACGTTTCGATTGGGAGGACTGATCACCGGAATTCTCGGCATCGTGATGCAGCCGTGGAGGCTGCTAGCCGACCCTTCTGGTTATGTTTTTCAATGGCTGGGAGGATACTCCGGAGGACTGGGATCGATCGCAGGTGTGCTGATCGCCGACTACTGGTTAATCAGGCAACGTCGTCTCGAGTTGGCTGATCTCTATAGGCTTCATGGTGTGTACAGCTACGCCGGCGGCTGGAATTGGCGAGCTGTCGTTGCAACATTGCTGGGCTGCGCGATGGCGTGGGGAGGTTTGATCATACCGGCGATCAGGCCGCTTTATGACTACGCCTGGTTTGTTGGCTTGTTCGTTTCGGGCATAACGTATACGGCGCTAATGAAGTGGAGTTCCGCAGCAACTACCAGTCAGCGGTTCAGAACTGGAGCAGATTCAGCGCGCATCGGCGAATGAGCGATCGCCCAAGACACTCCGCGACTCGTCAACGTAGCTCGCGACTGAATTCTTTGATACCATCACGAATTGAAATGATTCATCACGTCGGGGGCAGTTCTGCTTAGAAACATGAAATCGCTCACCGCTATTCTCTTTATTATTGTTTTGACATCGCTCGCGAGCGCGCAGGTTGAAGTGAAGCCCGCTCCCGCACCGCCACGTCTCCTCTCGGAGCTTCGCAGCAAGAGCAAACAAGTCAGACGCGAAGCGGCAAACGAACTCGGTGCGAGACGCTCGCGAGGGGCTGTGCGAGCCCTCGTCGAAGCGTTATCTGATAAGGAAGCAACCGTGCGTGAAGCTGCTGCCTTTGCGCTCGGACAGATTTCCGATCCGGCCGCGACTCCGTTGTTGATCCCTGTGCTCGCGGATTCGGAGACAGAGGTGCGGGCATCTACGGCCTTCGCTTTGGGAATGATCGGAGATCGCAAGGCACTCGATGCGCTGTCGTACGCGCTCGGCGATCCGGAATCCGAAGTTCGCGCGACGGCAGCGTTCGCGCTCGGACTGATGCAGGACTTCGATGCGGTTGATGAGATCATAGCCGTTTTGAATGATTCGTCCTTCGACGTTCGCTACGATGCAGTTTGGGCCCTGGGCCGAATAGGCGAGCCCGATGCAGAAGAGCATTTGCGCTCATCGTTGATCTCATTGGATGAGCTCAAGGTCGATGATTTGCGCCGCGAAGCGTTTCGCGAGGCGGTTAAGAACGCGCTGGAAGATCTTCGCACTGAAGCTCACGCAAAGGAACCGGCGGACGGCAGGCCTCGTCGAACAACGGGTGTCGTGAGCGACAACCGTTACGAGAGTCCGGCTCGGCCGATCGGAATTCGTCAATCGACCAAGCCCGCAGCTACTGAAGGCGCGATCCACGCAAGATCGCTTGGCGCGGTAAAAGTGCGAGTGCTTGTCGCTGCGGATGGCCGGGCGGCTCGCGTTTATGTGACGCGACGGCTCGGTTATGGACTTGACCGGCGCGCGGTCGAAGCGATATTGCAATACCGATTCATCCCGGAGTTGCAGGGCGGCTTGCCTCAGTCGAGCTGGACAGAAATGGAAGTGAAATTCTGAATTGGTCCTTGGTCCATAGTCATAGGTCCTTGGCCAATGACTCAGGATCAATGACAAAGGACAAAATTGTTATGTCAAGAATAGTAAGGTGCGGATTGATTCAAGCAACCAACGCATGTTCGACTGAAGAGCCAATCGAAAAGATCAAGCAGGCTAACATCGAAAAGAACCTCAAGTTCATCGACGAGGCGGCTACACGCGGGGTTCAGATCATTTGCATGCAAGAGGTTTTCACCACGCCGTACTTTTGCGCTGAACAGGAACCGCGCTGGTACGAGGCCGTCGAGAAAATCCCCGAAGGCCCGACCGTGAAGCTCATGCAAGAGGCAGCTAAGAAACATGGCATGGTCATTATTGTGCCGATCTACGAGGAAGAAATCACCGGCGTTTATTACAACACCGCGGCGGTGATCGACGCCGACGGGAAATATCTTGGCAAGTATCGAAAGAATCACATTCCACACACGAAGCCCGGCTTCTGGGAAAAGTTCTACTTCAAGCCCGGCAATCTTGGATATCCGACCTTCGAAACTGCTTTCGCGAGAATCGGTGTGTACATTTGTTATGATCGTCACTTTCCCGAAGGCGCGCGCGCGCTGGGGTTGAACGGCGCAGAGATTGTTTTCAACCCATCGGCAACAGTTGCGGGGCTCTCTGAGTATCTCTGGGAGCTCGAGCAGCCTGCTCACGCGGTGGCGAACGGTTACTTCATCGGAGCGATCAATCGAGTCGGGCACGAGCAGCCCTGGGACATCGGCGAGTTCTACGGCAAGAGTTACTTCTGCAATCCGCGAGGCAAGATCATCGCGCAAGCATCGCGCGACTCGGATGAGTTAGTAGTAGCCGATTTGGATCTCGATCAGATTCGCGAAGTGCGAAACGTCTGGCAATTCTTCCGCGACCGCCGCCCCGAAACATACGGCGAACTAACCGAGGGATAAGTGCTGAGTGCTGAGTCCTGAGTGCTGAGATGGAAGGATAAGTTGCTGAGTCCTGAGTCCTGAGTGCGAGATGGGAGTGGAAAGATTCGAAGATTTGATCGCCTGGCAAAAAGCTCGTCAGTTAACGCGAGCTATTTACGAATTCACACGCCGGGGGCCCTGGGCGAAGGACTTTGGGCTCGCTGGCCAAATTCAGCGCGCGTCGGTTTCCGTAATGTCCAATATAGCGGAAGGTTTCGAGAGAAACCGTCAGGCTGAGTTCCATCAGTTCCTCTCTACCGCAAAGGCATCATGTGCAGAAGTACGATCACAGTTGTATGTCGCGCTTGATGTCGGATATCTCAGTCAAACGGAATTCGAAGAACTCATTGCGCAGGCGGAGGAAGTCGGTAGAATAATAGGGGGGTTACGCGCGTCAGTTCGGAAGTTCCACTGACTCAGGACTCAGGACTCAGGACTCAGCTCAGGACTCAGGCTAAGATATGCTTGAACTTGGGATAACCTTCAAACCCGATATGCCGCATCAGCGGATGATCGCGCTTGCGAAGCAGGCTGAAGCTGCGGGATTCGCTTACAGTTGGATTTTCGACTCACACGTCCTCTGGCAAGAGCCCTATCCACTTCTGACCTTACTGGCAACCAATACTCACCGTATGCGATTGGGGACTTGCGTGACTAACCCTGCAGTGCGCGACGCGAGTGTTACCGCAAGTTTGCTTGCGACGCTCAATCGAATCTCCGGCGGGCGCATGGATCTGGGCATCGGTCGCGGCGATAGTTCACGGCGAGTGATGGGCAGAAAGCCTACAACGCTCGCGAGGCTTGAAGAAACAGTCGGCGTTATTCGCGACCTCTGCTCCGGCAAGCAGATCGAATACGAAGGACGCGAGATTCAAATGCCCTGGGCCAATGAAGGAGTGCCGCCAGCGTGGATAGCCGGTTATGGCCCGAAGGCGTTGCATTGCGCGGGACGAATCGGCGATGGAGTGATCCTACAGTTTGCCGATCCTCATTTAATCAAATGGTGCCTCGGCTTCGTGCGCGAAGGCGCTGAAGAAGCAGGACGTGACTTCTCAAAGATTCGAGTGATGAGCGCGGCTGCAGTGTGGGTGTCGAATGATCTCGCGAAGGCTCGCGATCAAGTGCGATGGTTTCCGGCGTTGGTTTCAAATCACGTTGTCGATCTGGTCTCGCGCTACAAACCCGAAGAGCTGCCCGAAGAGTTGACTTCTTACATCCGCGATCGCAAGGGCTACAATTATCTTCATCACGCGGAAGTGGGGAGCTCGAATGCGGAATTCGTGAGTGACGATATCGTCGATCGATTCTGCATTGTCGGTTCTGCTGAAGAGCACGTTCGAAAATTAAAAGAACTCCATGAAGCCGGAGTGACTCAGTTCAACATTTATTTGATGAGCGGCGATGAAGAAGCCACAGTTGAAGCCTACGGCCGCGATGTTGTACCCGCGCTTGAGTGACGTCGCGGATTCCAACTGCGGGTACGAATCTTCAACCATCACGACAGTCGATAGCCCGCCGAAATATTCAAAGTCTCACCTGTGATGTTGCGGCCTTCATCTGATGCGAGGAACACCGCCATCGCCGCGATGTCTTCTTCTTCCACCATTCGTTTGAGCGCGGTCGGTTCGACGTACTGCTTCTCGACCTCTTCATACGGAAGCTTCATCTCCTCAGCGCGATTCCGAATCACTCGCTCGATTCTTGGACCTCGTACGGGGCCGGGCGCAATCGCGTTTGCCGTTATGCCGTAGCGGCCTCCTTCTTCGGCGAGCGTCTGAGTCAGTCCGATCATTCCCCACTTCGACGCGCAATACGGACTCCTGAAAGCGTAAGCCTGAAGCCCGGCAATCGATGTGATATTGATGATGCACCCGCTGCCGCGTTCGATCATGTGTGGCAGCGCGTGTTTGGCGCAAAGAAACGCGCCAGTCAGATTGATCGCGATTGTCTTTTCCCAATCTTCGAGTCTCACGCCGGGAACCAGTGCCGTCGGACCGGCGACGCCCGCGTTGTTGACCAGTATGTCGATATGCTCGAATTCCTTCAGATCTCTCGCGACCATCTGCTCGACGCTCGTTTCGTCTGATACATCCGTCAGGACGGCAAGAGCTCGGTTGCCCGCGTCTCGAAGTTCCTTTTCAACCGCTGAAAGTTTTTCCTCGGTCGGGCCCGCGATCACAACCGCAGCTCCCTCTCTGGCAAATCGAAGAGCAATGGCTCGTCCAATGCCTCCGCCTCCGCCGGTTACGATTGCGACTTTGCCCTCAAGCTTCATTGATGATCCCTGCTTTCCTCATTGCTATCGCGTTGATTAGTTCGTCACGAAACGCCGGTATGATAGCCCATCGCAGTTTTATTGCACAGTTCATGAGCGCGAAGCGCACGTGATTACCCTCAAACTCTTTAGTTCTTGTTCGGCTTTGCGGAAGTTGTCGACAGCGCTGGATTAGTTCGCGCACGAATTGAGGCGCGCTTACCGCTTTAGGGTAGTGACACGAATTGTCTTTCAATTGTTGGCAGATTATGTAAATCCCAAGTGGGGACTCAAGAGGTCTCTTTTGGCAATATCGTTCGTAATCCTCAAACCAGGAGTTTCGCGATTCACAACGCCGGTCAGCCCGCTGGAATAAAAGCCGCTGCAACTGGGTCTAAAAGGCAGGCATCAAACTTGCTGAAAGTATAGACAGCCGACCCCGAAATGGGGACAAGGCCGATGATGAAGAAGAGAGTTGGCAAGCTCGATAGGCCAACCAAAGTTGAAGGAAGAAAGAGAGCAGGGCGCAGAAAGAGAGTCTGAAATGGGCAGCAACGGAAGCAAAAGAAAACTTGTAGCCCTCGATCCGAATACAAAGAGCGACGTGGCGCAGCACTTCGAAGCGGGCCTTAGCGCTCGCGTAATCGGCCAGGACCGAGCCGTTCGCGCCATCTCCTCACTCTATCAAGTCTTCCAGGCGGGCATGACCAACCCAACTCGACCGCTGGGCACGATGCTCTTCCTCGGACCGACAGGTTCGGGCAAGACTCACGTCGTAGAAGCGGCGGCAGAAATCCTGTTTGGTGACCGCAATGCGGTGATCAAGATCGATTGTGCTGAGTTCCAGCACTCGCATGAAATCGCGAAGCTCATCGGATCACCTCCCGGCTATCTAGGCCATCGCGAGACGGCGCCGTTGTTGACTCAGGAGAATTTGGAGAAGTACCGGACCGAACGCGATCCGTTTAGTCTCGTGCTTTTCGACGAAGTGGAAAAGGCGTCTGACGCATTGTGGCAGTTGTTGCTCGGAGTGCTCGACAAAGCGACGCTCACCTTGGGCGACAATCGAAGGGTCGACTTTTCGCAGACGATGATCTTCATGACGTCGAACCTTGGCGCGAAAGAGATGAGCGAGTTGATCACAGGCTCGATCGGTTTCGCCCCGTCGCGAGGCCTGACGCTTGCGGCCGACGATCTGGATCAAAAAATCTATCGCACTGCGTCGGAGGCAGCTAAGCGAAAGTTCTCGCCTGAGTTCATGAATCGAATAGACAAGGTTGTAGTGTTTCGAAGCCTCAGGCACAACCAGTTGTGCGAGATCCTCGACCTCGAGCTAAAGTCTGTTCAGAATCGAATCGACGAAGGCGCTGGTGAGCGCTTCACATTCACGTTGACCGAGCCGGCGCGCGAGTTCCTGCTTTCGGAAGGGATCGAATATCGCTATGGTGCTCGACAC
>Ga0075436_100001341_pt1 | contig 16757 bp, 8 predicted proteins | sample RhiMethybrSRZTD5_FD_75303 | JGI IMG/M metagenome (GOLD analysis project Ga0075436, IMG submission 75303) | Populus rhizosphere microbial communities from Tennessee, USA - Rhizosphere MetaG P. TD hybrid SRZTD5 | ecosystem: Host-associated > Plants > Roots > Rhizosphere > Soil | place: USA...
ACTTCCTCCATCGTCTCGAGCGTCGCGATAGGCTGGTCTTTGTCTATCCCGACCACCCGGCTGCGAACCGCGTCGCGCAAAGCGAGCGGTGCTCCATCAGTTCTTATCACCACGTTCATAGCAAGCTGTGGCCGTTGATTAGAACAAAGGTAAAAGCCTTCGGCTGGAGAAGTGTCCAGACCAATTTGCCTAACGTCGCCTACTACGCCGACTATCTCGCGCGGCTGACGTTGAGTCCCTCCCGGAAGCAGCCGCTTGCCTATCGGATCTTCATCCGGAAAAAACTTTCGCGCGAAACTACGATTGATGAGCGCAGCCAGGGGACTGCTCTCATTGTCGTGATCGGTGAAGAAACGTCCTTCAAGAAGCGGAACTCCCATCGTCTTAAAGTAATCGAGACCAACTACGTTGACCGACACGATCGGCCGCTCCGGAAGCGGCAGAACTGCGCCTCCGTCAATCGCCATCGGAGTTCGCGCGTCGTATCCGGTCAGCGGCAAGCCCTGAACCATCCCAACCGAAGTCACGCCCGGCAGGCTCGCAAGGTCTTCACTCAAGCGCCGGTAGAATCCAACGCGCTGGGCAGGTTCTGAATATCTCGAAGCCGGAAGATTGATCGTAGCGACCAGCAGGTTTGCAGGATTGAAACCCGTGTCGACGCCTCGCAAACGAAGAAAGCTTCGCATCAGAAGCCCTGCGCCGATCAGCAGAATCACGGAGAGCGCGACTTCGATCACCACCAATGCGCCGCGAACGCGAGCTCGGCGCGAACCGCCGCCAGAGCCGCGAGCAGTGTCCTTGAGCGCTTCATTCAAATCCACTCTTGAAGCTTGAAGCGCGGGAGCCAATCCAAAGATCACTCCGGTCACGATTGCTATCAACAACGTAAAACCGAGCACTCGTCCGTCAACTCTTATCTCAGCGGCCCGCGGAATGTTTCCCGTCGCGGCAGACACAAGCAAGGCAACGCCCCAGCTTGCGAGCGCCACTCCCAAAGCTCCGGACATCAACGCGAGCAACACGCTCTCAGTCAATAACTGGCGGATCAATCGAAAGCGGCTGGCCCCAAGCGCGGACCGCACGGCTATTTCCTTTTGTCTTCCGGCAGCCTTCGCAAGCAGGAGGTTGGCCACATTCGCGCACGCGATCAACAGTACGAAGCCAACCGCGCCGAGAAGTATGAAAAGCGTCGGGCGCACGCCTCGCGTCGCAACTTCAGACAGCGGGATTGCGAGCATTCCCATATGTAGATCGAGTTGAGTCGAGGCGCTGTTGTTTGCGGCAAGGCTGTCGACGTCGGCTTGCGCCTGTTGTCTGGTGACTCCGGGTTTCAGTCTGGCAACTACGTTGAGATATCCTGCGCCACGCTCGACCGCATCACGAGGCAAAAAGCTCGGTTCAAACACGCGAGGAATGTAAGCGTCGACTTGCGCAATCGGGAAGTTGAAACCCGCCGGCGCGACCCCCACAACCGTGTAGCTCAAGGTATCAAGAGCGATCGCCTTTCCCACTATATCCGGCGCACCGGCGAACTGTCGTTGCCATAAGTTGTGGCTCAGCATCACGACACGCGCCCCGCCTTCTTTGTCCTCTTCGGGCAAAAAGTTCCTGCCGATAACGGGGTTGATATTGAGGACATCCAGGAAGCCTGCCGACACTCGCGTAACGTCTAACTGCAAAGGGTCGTCGATTCCGGTAAGGTTGACCGAATCTCCGACATAGGCGCCCACTTGTTCAAAGACGTTGTTCTGCTCAACGAGCGCAGTGACATGCTTGAACGAAAGATTAGTCTGGCTCAGTCCGCGCTCGGGGGCGCTTGCGAATACTCTCATTATGCGATCAGGCTCGGCGTAAGGCAGCGGTCTCAATAACACAGCGTTGACAACGCTGAAGATTGCACTGTTGCCGCCGATTCCAAGGGCCAGGGCGATGATCGCTACAGAAGTAAAGCCAGGGCTCCGGCGCAACGTGCGCGCCCCGAAACGTAGATCTTGTAGAAACGTTTCCATAATGATTCCTGAGTTGGGAGTTTCGAGTTCCACGTTTAGAGTTTCGAGTTCCGGATTCCGAGTTCCGAGTTGCGATTGTGAGTCTCAACCCTTAACCGGAAACCCGGAACTCTGAACCCGGAACTCATTCACACCTCAGCGCGACCATTGGATCCACCTTTATCGCGCGGCGTGCCGGCACCAAACAGGCTCCCAGAGCCACTCCTGTGAGCACCACCGGAATCGCGATGAATGTCAGCGGGTCCGTTGCGCTCACGCCATAAAGCAAGGTAGACATCAACCGAGTCAGCGCGAACGACGCCACGAGACCGACGAGCAACCCCGTCCCTACCAGGAGCATTCCCTGCCTTACGATCAGGTTCAGCACGTCGCCGGCTTGCGCGCCCAATGCCATGCGAAGTCCGATTTCGTGCGTGCGCTCGGCAACCGCGTAAGACATAACTCCGAAGATTCCGACGGAAGCCAGGACCAAAGCCACGGCCGCAAGAACGCCGAGCAGCATCATGTTGAAGCGTCGTTGCGACAGCATCTCGGCAAGAGTCTGGCGCATGGTCTTGATGTTGTAAACTGACTGGTCCTTATCGATCGCCCATACTTCACTACGCAAAGCGCCCGCCAGAGCGGAGGGATCACCAGTCGTGCGCGCGACAATAGTCAAACTGCCATCCGGACTTTGCGCCTCGGGCAAAAACGTTTCGGGACGCACGGGCCGGTCAAATCCGGTTCGACGCATGTCACCGACAACGCCTACGATCGTGATCCACGGATTATTGTTTGGTCCCGGCTGGCCGTAAATGTATCGCTTTCCGATCGGGTCTTCGCCGGGGAAAAACCGGCGCGCGAAGGTCTGATTGATTATCGCGACCAGAGGCGCACCCGGCCCGTCGCGTTCATCAAACTCACGTCCTGCGAGCAATGGAATACCCATCACCCTGAAGTATTTGTTGGACACCGAGTCCAGCGGAACCTCGATAGATTCAGCGCCGACCGGCACAGGACGGCCTTCAATGGTGAAGTTAGTGGAGTTCGGCGTATCGTCGAGGAAGACGCTGGCGATTGCACCCACTGATTGCACGCCCGGCAACGCTTCCAGGCGATCCAACAGTTGCTGATAAAAGCCCGAGACCTGCTTGCCGTCCTTGTACTTCGAACCCGGCAATTGTATGCGCATCGTCAGCAGGTTCTCGGGATTGAATCCAAGCTCGAACTGCTGAAGCCGAACAAAACTGCGTATCAACAAACCCGCGCCGACGAGCAGCACCAAGGACAGCGCGATCTCTGAAACGACCAGCAGGTTCCGAATGCGCATCGTTCGTGTGCCGCCGCCCGCGCCGCGCCCTCCCTCTTTGAGCGCGTCGTTCAGATCAGGCTTTGATGCTTGCAACGCCGGAACCAGCCCGAAGACCAATCCTGTCAGTAACGACACGCCTAGAGTGAATAGGAGGACTTTGACGTCGATTTTGGTTTGATCGAGATGTGGGATGTCTGTCGGACTGACCGCGAGCAATGCATCCAATCCCCAGAACGCAAGTAACAAACCTACTGCGCCTCCGATCGTGCCCAGCAAGATGCTTTCCGTCAGCAACTGTCTTATTACTCGCCAACGTCCCGCTCCAAGCGCGAGACGGATCGCCATCTCTTTTTCTCTGATCGACGCGCGCGCCAACAGCAGGTTCGCAACATTAGCGCACGCGATCAGCAGAACGAACCCGACCGCGCCGAGCAAAATCAGAAGCGCCGTTTTGACGCCTTTCGTCTCCTGATCGCGAAGCAGGACCAGGTTGATACCATAGTTCGACTGCGAATACTGATCGTCCAATCTCTTTGCGATCGCGCCCATGTCTTGCCGGGCCTGAGCGATCGTCACTCCGGGTTTGAGCCGACCGACTGCCTTGTAAGAAATCTGGCTGCGCGCCTGCTTTCTTTGAGGTGTAATCGGAATCGGAATCCACAATTCAATGTTCTTCTCGGGAAAGTTGAAGCTCGGCGGCATGACTCCAAGCACTGTTCGATTGACACCGTTCATGCTTATTTGTTGGCCAATGACTCCGGGATCGCTTCCGAAACGCCTCTGCCACAGGCCGTGACTCAACACGACAACCAGATCTTTGCCGGGCTCTTCTTCAGCTTCGGTGAATACCTGGCCGAGCATTGGCTCCACGCCAAGCACTGAGAACAGACTGGCGGTTGACCATAGGCCCATGACGCGCACTGGATCGCCCGCACCGGTGAGATTAAAGCTACGGTTGTTGAAGGCAGCCATGTCCTCGAATGACTGGTTTTGTTCTTTGAAATCGACGTAGTTCGGATACGAGTGCCAGTCCTCGGTCACGCCGAGCTTTGGATTGTCCATCCAGATCATCGAGATTCGTTCGAAGTTTCTGTAGGGCAGCGGCCGCAGAAGGAGGGCGTTGACCACGCTGAAGATCGCGGTGTTCGCTCCAATGCCTATTGCGAGTGCGAGAACCGCGATGGCGGTGAAAGATGATTTCTTCAGCAGCATTCGAACGCTGTACCGTAGATCTTGTATTAAGGTTTCCATAATCATATTTCCGATTTCCGATTGGCGATTGCCGATTGTTTGGCACGAGCGGCTGAAGATCCGCGATGATGCCATGATAGCTACGAGCTCATTGGCTTCCGCCAGAAGCGTAACGAAGATCGTGCCACAATGCTTCCATTGGTCCTCTTCCTGCTTTGCGAGCTTTGCGGTCCTTTGCGAGCTTTGCGCGAAAACGAAGAGGTTCTCCGTACATCCCGTCTTCTTCGGTTCGCGCAAAGCTCGCAAAGAACCGCGAAGCTCGCAAGGTCATTCGTACCGTAGCGCGATCATGGGATCGACTTTGATCGCGCGGCGAGCCGGCACCAAACAGGCTCCCAGAGCCACTCCCGTGAGCAGCACCGCAATCCCGGCGAACGTCAATGGATCGGTTGCGCCGGTTGCAAAGAGCAAGCTCGCCATCAAGCGGGTCAGCCCAAACGCTCCAGCCAATCCAATGCCAACCCCAACCAGCGCGAGCGTCATCCCCTGACTTACAACAAGCCTGAGTACGTCTCCGGTGCGCGCCCCCAACGCCATTCGAATCCCCAACTCGTGTGTACGCTGAGTGACCGAGTAACTCATAACGCCGTACAAACCCACCGCCGCAAGAATCAATGCGACAGCCCCAAACGTACCCAGAAGCAACATCGCGAAACGCTGCCTGGCGACCGATTCATGAACCAACTGCTCAAGAGATCGGGTGCGCGCGATCGGCTGATCTTTATCGATCGCCAATACCTGGCTACGAATCGCGGAGGTCAGCGCGGTTGGATTGCTCTCGGTGCGAACGACCAGCGTCATCGCCGAAAACGGGTTTTGCGAATACGGTTCGTAGGTTTGAAGAGGAGATGGTTGCGAAAGTCCGTACTGCTTCACGTCGCCGACGACCCCGACGATTTCCCGAAATTTCTCCGGGCCGTTTGTAACGTTGATGCCTTTGCCGATCGGATCCTCGTCCGGAAAGTAGCGCCGCGCCATTTCTTCGTTGACGATGGCGACTCGAGTCGTGTCCTTGCGATCCTGATCGGTGAACACGCGGCCTCGCACCAAAGGAACGCCCATCGCTTTGAAGTAGTCGGGCGTGACCGCATAGTAATTGGTGCTCTTGTCTTCCCCGGGCGCGGCGAGCGGACGGCCCTGAATGTTGAACCCGAGCAGATAATCGCTCTGGATCGGCATTGATTGAGTCGCGCCAACCGAGACGACTCCAGGCAGCGCGGACACTTTCTCGATAAGCTGATTGTAGAAAGCGGCCAACTGATCGGCCTGGGCGTATTTCTTTCCGGGCAGAGATATATTGACCGCCAACCCGTTCTTAATGTTGAAGCCGGGATGAACCTGCTGGAGACGATAGAAGCTGCGAATCAACAATCCCGCGCCGACCAGCAACATCAGCGCGAGCGCGACTTCGGTTATCACGAGCGACCCTCGGACTCGATGATGACCGCCCGTGCTTCCGCGCCCGCCTTCTTTTAATATCTCATTGAGATTCGGTCTCGATGCCTGCAAAGCCGGCGCCAGCCCAAAGAGTATTCCTGTAAGCAATGTGACGGAGACCGTAAAGGCGATTACTCGTCCGTCGAGAGCTACATCTTTGACTCGCGGGAGATCATCAGGCGCCAGCGCCAGCAACAAGTCCGTCCCCCAAAGCGCAAGCAATATTCCTACGATCCCTCCTGCAAAGGCTAATAAAACGCTCTCGGTCAATAACTGCCTAACCACACGCCAGCGGCTTGCGCCGAGTGCCGTCCGAATCGCTATTTCTTTTTGTCTCGAAGTCGCGCGCGCGAGCAAAAGGTTCGCGACATTTGCGCAAGCGATGAGCAGAACCAACGCGACCGCTCCAAGCAGAATCAACAGAGCCGGCTTGATGTCGCGAACGTCGTACTCCTGCATCGGGAAAACATTGACGCTCCATCCGGCGTTCGACCCCGAATACTGCTCAGCCAATCGCCCCGCAATGGTGACCATCTCGGCGTTAGCCTGCTCGACCGTTATGCCTGGCTTTAGCCGGCCGATCACCGACAGATAGTGAGCACCGTGCGCTTGAGCTAGTTGCGCAGTGAATCCGTTTGGTGTCCAAATCTCGGTGTCGCGATCGGGAAACTGAAACGAAGCAGGCATCACTCCGATCACCGTAAAGCTTGTCGCATTGAGCGAGATTGATTGACCGATGATGTTCGGATCTGAACTGAAGCGTCGTTTCCACAAAGAACTGCTCAGGAGCGCGACGTTTTGACCGGGCTGATCCTCTTCGTTGAGGAATGTGCGACCCAGCGTAGCATTAGCCCCCAGGATTTCGAAGAGAGTCGCCGACACTCTTGCGCCTCGAAGCCGTTCGGGTTCAGCGTCCCCGCTCGTGAAGTTAAAGGCGGTGCCCCCATAAGCCGCGAGCTGCTCGAACATGGTGTTCTGCTTCTGCCAATCGGTAAAGTTGCCGGGCGATACCGAGAACTCTGAGAACTGCGGGAGCTTGTTTTCTCTCAAGACCATCAGCCGGTCGGGATCGCTATAGGGAAGCGCTCGCAGCAGAACCGTATTGACGACGCTGAAGATAGCGGCGTTCGCTCCAATGCCCAGAGCCAGAGCGATTACCGCGATGGCGGAAAAGCCGGGATTCTTCACCAGCATTCGAACCCCGTAGCGTATGTCACTCAGAAAGTGGTTCATAAGCTCCCCCGATCATAATTCTCGGATTTGCGTTGGCCGCTCTGCGGACTTTGCGTTTCTTTGCGCTCTTCGCGCGAAACAAGGAGGTACTACTTCCACGGTTTCCCTTCCGTTCGCGCGAAGATCGCAAAGGACCCCAAAGTCCGCAAAGTCATTCGTATCGGAGCGCTACCATCGGGTCTACCTTCGCCGCGCGCCGCGCTGGCACAAAACAGGCTCCCAGAGCCACTCCTGTCAGAACTACTGAAACTGCCGCGAATGTTATCGGGTCAGTTGCCGTCACTCCAAACAACAGAGACGACATCAACCTCGTCAGCCCAACTGCCGCAACGAGCCCCGTTCCAACGCCGAATCCCGCAAGGACAACTCCTTGCCCAACGACGAGCTTCAGAACATCTTTGCGCTCAGCGCCCAGCGCCATCCGAAGACCGATCTCGCGCGTACGCTGCGTGACCGCATAAGACATCACGCCGTAGATTCCAACGGTAGCCAGAATCAAAGCGACCGCCGCGAACACTCCGAACAACGCCGTGTAAAGCCTCGGCTGCCACACTGATCTGGCGACGACTTCGGTCATCGGCATCACACGAGTCATCGGCAGATCACGATCGAGTTCTTTTATTTGAGCGCGAACTGCCGCGATTAAACTCTCAGGCCGGCCGGAGGTTTTTATCGCGAGACTCGACCTGCCGATCGGCATCTGAGCAAACGGCAAGTAGACAGTCTTGCGCGTCGATGCATCCAGACGTTCATGTTTCACTTCTCCCACGACGCCTACTATCGTGTGCCAGGGTTCGTTGTCCTCGGGCGGGCCGAACCTTATACGCTTGCCTATCGGATCTTCATCGGGCCAGTACTCGCGCGCGAGTCGCTCGTCGATGATAGTGACGCCGGTTGAACCCAGATTTAAGACATCGCCTCGCACCGCAAGTTGCGGCGCATCCTGCGTCGTATCGCGCTCGTCGAAATCCCGGCCTCTCAAGATCGGAATTCCCATTGCTTTGAAATAGCCGGGACTTATCACGCAGTGATTGATCATCGGCGCCTGCCCTACGGACAAGACCGGAAAGCCCTCGACGGTGAGGCTTCGTCCCCAGTTGTTACCCGCTAAGGGCAAGCCGGAGTTCGAGCCGGCAGCCTGCACGCCCGGCAGCGATCCGACGCGATCGAGCAACTGACTGAAGAACGCAATACGATTTTCAACCTTACGATATTTATCTCCTGGCAGACTGATGTTGAACGTCAGCACTCCCTCGGGATTAATTCCCGCGTTGACATTATGCAGACTGATGAAGCTGCGCATCATTAAGCCGGCGCCAACCAGGAGCACAAGCGAGAGCGCAATCTCGGCTACCACCAGCAAGCTTCGAAGCCGGCCGCGACCGCTGCCCGAACTGCTTCGCCCGCCTTCCTTCAGCGTCTCATTCAGGTCCGGGTTCGAAGCTTCGATCGCAGGCGCAGTGCCGAACACCAGACCGGTCAGCACCGCACACGTAGCGGTAAAGCCGAGCACTCGCCAGTCCAGATCGAACTTCATCCAGAAAGGTATGTCGATGGGGATCGCCGCAAGCAGCAAGTCCATTCCCCACAGCGCGAGCACCAACCCAAGCGCTCCGCCGATGAGGCCCAGGAGCAAACTCTCCGTCAGAAGTTGTCGAAAGATTCTTTTTCGATTAGCCCCGAGCGCCGCTCGAATCGCGATCTCTTTCTGCCGAGCGGTCGCTCGCGCGAGCAACAGGTTCGCTACGTTCACACATGCGATCAATAACACGAACCCTACGACTCCGAGGAGAATCAAAAGCGCCTTCTTGTAATCGCCGACCAGGTTCGCTCGCAGATCGATGACGTTGACGCCGAAGCCTTCGTTAGTGACGGGGTTCTCCGCTTCGATGTTCGCGGCGATGCCGGTCATCTCGGCTTGCGCTTGCGCGAGCGTGACACCGGGCTTCAGGCGCGCCATTGCGTTGATACCGTGATCGTTGCGCGTATAGATCTTCGCTGTGAGCGCCAACGGCGCCCACGCATCGGCGACGTCCGGAAATTGAAATCCCTTCGGCATCACGCCGATCACTACGCGTCGCCGATTATTCATCGTGAGGGTCTGGCCGAGGATGTTTGGATCTCCGCCGTATCGTCGCTGCCATAAGCCGTAGCTCAGGATGACTACCAGATCGTGGTCGGGTTGATCTTCATCGGCGGTGAAGGTGCGTCCGAGGATCGGAGCTACGCCGAGGATTTCGAACATGCCCTGATTCACGAACGCGCCTTTGATCTGTTCGGGGTCAGTCGAGCCGCCGGCGACGCCGCCTGCCATTGCAAAACCGCCACTGTCATAGCAGGCGATGTCTTCAAATGATTGATTGCGTGCGCGCCAATCGAGGAAGTTGGCGTAAGACACATTCATCGAGGCAATGCCTTGCTTAACGGAAGTCTCGTCTAGCTGAACGAGCCGCTCGGAATGAGGATACGGAAGCGGCCTCAGCAAGATTCCGTTCACGAAACTGAAGATGGTGCTGATAGCCCCAATGCCAAGCGCTAACGAGAGCACGGCGACTAAGGTTAGCCCCGGACTTTTCCGAAGCATGCGTGCGCCGTAGCGTGTGTCTTGCAGAAGGTCACGAATCATATTCAACCCCTGACTTCACACTCCTGGCTGCTGAGCTTCTGATCGTCTTACCAATCGTTGTGCCAAGTGCCCTTTGCTGCTGATTGTTGAAGAGGCAAGGTTTGGCTCGAGTTTTCATTTATTAGCAGCTCGGCTACTGCTCGCTTGCGGGACTTTAGTTTCCCACTAGCGCAACCAGGGTCCTGTTCAGCTAAAAGATTTGCAGGAAGTGCGGACCTATTCTAATCTAACCTTCCTTGTAGTGAATTGGAGATTTCAAGACCGATCCCAGTTCCATAGTTAACGGCTAATGGAATGAATGGAAAATGCCACAACCAGAGTTTTCGCAATGGATAAACTTGGTGCTTCAGGTTCTTCGAGAGCTTGGGGCTCAGCACGCCCGCGAGAGGTTGTTGACTGTATCGGGCGGAACGAAATCGTGCCGGACGCCGTGCTTGATCAATCCGATTCTCTTATCGTTCAATCGTTGCGCTGTTATACTTCTCTCGGATCAGGACGCGTTTAAGATAGATTGCATAGGTTTAGGCATGGTCACCAAAGACCAACTCGAAGAAACAATTCGCGGAGTCATTAGCGAGTTTAAGAGATCGAGGCGAATCCCCGATCCCACTGCGGATGAGTTGACCGCTGCTTTAGAGGCTCGCGTCGATGACCTGTTCGATCAAGAGTCAAGAACTGAGACAGTTGAAGCTGCCTGTGAGATCGTTCCTTCGAACGATTCGGACTTTGAAGCCGATATGCAGACATTCGCGGAAGGGACGGACGATCTTCCAGCCTACTCGGGAACGTACTCGCGCGCCGACATCTATTTTGATCATGACTGATGGCCTACCTTTTCGACACAAACGTCTTTCTCAAGCGCAAGGCCAATCGACGAGAGGGCTGATAATGGCAATCGTTGTCGACACAGGGCCGCTTTATACATCGCGACTTCGATATGTTTCGCCCCAAACATTGCGATGCTTTCCACCTTCTACCCAGTAACTACGTAAAACCAAGTTCGGCGTTGGGCGTGCAATTTACAATTCGAAAGAAGAGAACGACCGCTTTTTGTTTCGGTGCTTCTGCCTTGCGCGTTCGGTTATCTCCTGTTAAAAATTCTCCAGCTTTTTTTGGCTGTTCCTTCAAAGTAAACTAATCAAGATTGGATCACGAGATGCGTTTGCCTCGCGGCTTTGCTGACGACGTCAAGAATCAAGGCGACATTGTGCGCGTAGTTTCCGATTATGTCAGCCTCAAGAAGCGTGGAGCAAACTATCTTGCATGCTGCCCTTTTCATTCGGAAAAGACCCCGTCGTTCAACGTTCATCCCGGCAAAGGGCTGTTCAAGTGTTTCGGCTGCGGCGCCGGCGGCAGCATCTTTGATTTCGTGATGCGAATAGAAGGCTGCGGTTTCCCTGAAGCTGTTCGCATCGTAGCCGAAAAGAGCGGCATCCCTGTCCCGGTTGTCGACGAGACCGAAGATCACAAGAAGATCTCGCGAGATCGCGATACCGTGCTTCGTTTGAATGAATGGGCCGCTGAATTCTTTGAGCTTCAGCTAAACAATAGCGACGAAGGCGAGGCCGCGCGCGACTACATTCGTTCGCGAGGCATCAAAGAGGAAACTGCGAAGCTTTTTCGGCTTGGTTACGCGCCTGATACCTGGGACGCGCTTACAAATCATCTCAGGGAGCGAGGCGCAACTACCGATGACATTCACAACAGCGGGCTCGCGGTAGTCAAAGACACCGGCGGCTTCTACGATCGCTTCCGCGCTCGAATCATTTTTCCGATAACCGATTCACAAGGGCGAGTGATCGCGTTCGGCGGAAGAGTAATGGGGGAAGGTGAGCCGAAATACCTGAACTCGCCTGAGACTGCGTTGTACACGAAAGGGAGAAATCTCTTCGCGCTCGGTCACGCGCGGAATGAGATTCGACATCTCGGGTTTGCGATTCTGGTCGAAGGCTATCTCGACTGTATGATTCCATTTCAGGAAGGCGTGCATAATATCGTTGCGAGTCTCGGCACAGCGCTCACAGATAGCCAGGTAAGACTTCTTCGCCGCTACATGGATCAACCTCAGATCGTCGTGAACTTCGATCCCGACTCCGCGGGCCAGGCCGCCACCATGCGCTCGATCGATGTCTTATTGGCTGAAGGCTTCAAGGTGAACATACTCGCGATGCCAACTAATCAGGACCCCGACGAATTTGTTCGAACTCACGGAGTCGAGAGTTTCCGCGAGCTCCTCAAGACAACGCAGCCTTATCTCGATTACATAATCGAGGTGTCGATAGCCGCGCACGACACTTCGCGGCCGACTGGAAAAGTAGCCGCCATAAATGCGATCCTGCCGCACCTCGCAAGAATGCGCGACAAAGTCGCGCGCGCAGACTACGCCGATCAGCTCGCGGACCGCCTGAAGATAGACTCTCGTGTCGTGCGTGAAGAGCTAAAGCGCACGGCAACAAACCGCCAACACGCCCTCGACAAGAAAAAAGTCAGATCCTCCGAGGAGATAACGGTAGCCGAGCGCCAACTGCTCGAGCTGATGCTCGCAAATCAAGAGGTGCGGGGCGCAATGCTTTCGGCGTTGACTGAAGACGATTACTCAGAACTGGCTACTGGAGCCGTTTTCACGGCGATCGTTAATCTCGAAGGACGTGCGCTCGAACCTAGCTTCGAGGCCCTTGCAGACCTTGTCGAAGGTGACACTGAGCGCGAGATTCTTCCGGCGCTGCTGATGAGCGACCTCTCGTGGGCGGGCGGCGACGATTTCGATACTCTTTTCAAGAAGGCAACCGAAGCGCTTTCCTCGCTGCGCCGAAGAAGGTTCGAGCGGATGCTTGACGCGCTTCAGATTGAAATGGGGAGCGCCGAACGAGCTCAGGACGTCGAGCGTTATCAGCTTCTGTTCCGGCAGAAAATAGAAATAAAGAATCGAATGCTCGCGCTTTCGGCAATTTAGTTTACCGGACTCCGTAAGCGATCATCCAATTGAAACGACAGCTTCGCGCATAATGCTCGTCGATTTGAGCAATGAGTTGTTAGGAAATTATTACAATGCTTCGTTGAGCATAAATTATTCGCGATTGAGCGATTAGTATCTTGACAGAATTTTGCATTGAGGGTACGAATTCACAGTGGCTTTGACAGCGCCTCGATGAAATGCCCCACGGGAGAGCAAGCTTGTCCGAGATCGAAAAATATTCAGACGAAGTAGAGAAACTTCTCGAAGTCGGAAAAGAGAAAGACTATCTCACCTACGACGATATCAATCGATTACTGCCTCCCGACATGAATTCCGCCGATGAGATCGAAGCGATACTCGACGTGATCGGCGCCGAAGGTATTTCAATTTCCGATTCGGACGAAAAGTTCATCGAAGCCGCAGCAGCGGTCGGAAATAACGGCGACGGAAAAATCGAAGAAGTACTCGACGAAGAATTGGACCTCGACCTGACTCCCGGGACGCTGGATAAAACAAACGATCCCGTTCGTTTGTATCTTCGAGAGATGGCGGTCGTGCAGTTGTTAACTCGCGATGGCGAAGTCTCAATCGCGAGGCGCATCGAACGAGGCCGATTGCGCGTGTTGAAGGCGATTTCTCGCTCGCCGTTGTGCATCGAGGAAATTATTCAGATCGGCGAGCGTCTTCGCCGCGGTGAGCTTCATATCCGGGAGGTCGTTCAATTCAGCGAACAGGAACCGGTCACTGAAGAGCGCATCGCTGAATACGAAACTCTGACACTTGAAGCCATCAATGAATTGAAGAAAAGCTACGCGCGCATGCTTAAGCTTTATGATCGTGTTCTGGATGAGCCCAGAAAGTCAGCACGGTTGCCCAGGCAGCGCCGAAAGCTCGCAGTCGCGCGCATCGAGCTGAGCAAACAGGCGCGGGACCTCGATTTGTTGTTGCAACAGAATGGTCATTTTATCGCTCTGATTCGCGACTGCGTGAATAGCGCGCGAGACACAAGAGCGCGAATCGAGAAAGCCCATCGCGCGATCGAAAAGAAGAAATGGAATGAAGACGAACGTGAGTTGAGACGCAATCTCCGCGACGCCGAGCGAAGGCTCGCGGAAATGGAAACGAGTTGGCACGCTTCGGCAGTTGAGCTCGAGCGTTCGCTGATGTCGATCAACAAAGGCGAGCGCGAAGCCGATATCGCGAAACAGGAATTGATCGAGGCAAATTTGCGGTTGGTGGTTTCCATCGCAAAGAAATACACAAACCGCGGGCTGCAGTTCCTCGACCTCATCCAGGAAGGCAACATAGGACTAATGAAAGCGGTCGACAAGTTCGAGTGGCGGCGTGGCTATAAGTTTTCGACTTATGCGACGTGGTGGATTCGCCAGGCGATCACTCGCGCGATTGCCGATCAGGCTCGCACGATTCGAATTCCAGTTCACATGATCGAACAAATCAATAAACTGATTCGAACCTCGCGATCGCTTGTTCAGGAGCTGGGCCGCGAACCAAGCTCTGAAGAGATCGCAAAGAAGATGGACATATCTGTTTCAAAGGTTCGGAAGGTCTTGAAGATCGCTCAAGAACCCATCTCACTGGAGACTCCCATCGGTGAAGAAGAAGACTCGCACCTGGGCGACTTCATCGAGGACAGAACAATCGCAAATCCCGCCGACGCCGTGATCACGACAAACCTGCGAGAGATCACCGAAGAAGTCTTGAAATCGCTGACGCCCCGCGAAGAAAAAGTCATCAAGATGCGATTTGGGCTTGGCCCTCACGGCAGCGAACACACGCTCGAAGAAGTGGGTCAGCACTTCGCGGTTACCCGCGAGCGGATTCGCCAGATCGAAGCAAAAGCACTCAGGAAACTCCGCCACCCATCACGGTCAAGAAAGCTGAAAGCTTTTCTGGAATCCGCCGCTCGCCCTTAGTTCTTAAGCAACGAGTCCAATCTCCAATCTATCCTTCGGAAAAACCCTCTGATTCGTCCTATCAATGTAATAGCCGACTTTGTCCCCGGCGATTGTTGACAAGAACTCAGTATGTCGTTGCCTGCCAGCCTAGATTCAAAGCTGAACCAGCCTCATATAGCCGCGCTCGATGGATTGCGCGCCGTAGCCGTTTCTCTGGTCATTGTTTCGCACTTCGGTTTCGAGCTCGTGCCGGGAGCGCACGGAGTGATGATCTTCTTTGTGCTGAGTGGTTTCTTGATCACGTGGCTACTTCTGAACGAAAGCGAGCGAGACGGAACAGTTTCCTTGAAGAGTTTTTACAAGCGACGCACACTTCGAATTTTTCCTGCCTTCTATGCGTATTGGCTTTTGCTGATCACGATTTTAATCGGCACTGGCAAAGCAGTGCTGTGGCCTCACGCGTTCAGCGCGTTGTTCTATTCGAGCAACTACTATTCTGCCATCTACGGCGACCCAAACAATGGCTTCAGTCATACGTGGTCGCTCGCCATTGAAGAACAGTTCTACCTTTTATGGCCTTTCGTTTTTCTTCTTCTGCGAAGCAATCTCAAACGGATGACGACTTTTCTGAGTTTGCTCATTGCCGCTGTTTGGCTGCATCGCGCGGTTCTTTGCTTTGGCTTTCACGTGGATCAGTCCTACATTCAAGCCGCATTCGACACACGACTCGATGAACTGATGGCCGGTTGTCTGCTCGCGGTGTTGTTGAAGCGCCGAGTGCTCTCCCGGTTTTGGCAGTTGGTTTCCAGCAATCAGCTCTTGCCGTTTGCGACGATCGCCCTGCTTATGATTTCGGTTTATGCGGGTGAGTTTTATGTCGTCAGATATCGAGATGTCTTCGGCTTTGCAATCGAGCCGCTATTGATCGCGATCCTTATCGCACAGATGATCGCCTTTAGCTCAACAACGATATGGGGCTGGACTGAATTCCGCGCGGTGAAGTTCCTCGGGCGAATTTCATATTCACTCTATCTCTATCAGCAACTCACCCTGCATGCAGTGAAGAATGCGCTTGGCGGCTATCCCATCATCGCTCAACTCGCAGGTGCTATTCTGGTCACTGTTCTCATCGCGACAGCCTCGCACTACATAATCGAGCAACCCTTCCTCAAGCTTCGATCGTCGTCATGGCGCCGCCGACTTAGGCTTGCGTACGAGGCGGGCATATCCTAGCTTCAATCGATTGGTCGAATGGGGCGATCCGTTCGTCCGAGCGTCTTGCTTTGACTCGAGGGCTCTTCTTCAACGGCGGTTGAGGAATCAGGCGGGTTCTCCGTTGAAGGCGTTGGCGTGATTTGTTTTTCTTGCAATGGCGGCAGGTTCCCAGATGCCTGCTTGTACCGCGAAAGCATCTCATCGACGCGAGCACGAGAGCGTTCAGCTTCCAGTTCGCGGTCAGCTTCGGCTACTCGATTATCGGTTAATGAGCCACCCGACTGCCTGATCCTTGCTCGCATCTCTTCGATGGTCCCCGATGGATCCGTGCTGTCAAACGGCGATTGAACTGCCGCGAGGTTTTCGCGAATCGCGGTCAGATGAGTTTCTGCCGCGAGATCTTCACCCTGGCGGCGGCGTTCCTCTCGCAACCCGCGAGCGCGTTCTGCGGCTCCGTTTGCTTCGGTGATTTGTTGTTTGATCAGCGTGCGTTGCGAATCAAGACTCAGGAGCTGCCTTCCGCTTTCAGAAGCTGCCGCTTGATCGCCGCGCTCTCTCGCGAGTCGTTCGCGTTCAGCGACGCCGAGGATTTTCAGATCGAGTTCCGCAAGTTCCTTTTCAAGGACCTTGGCCGAGGCTCGAGTCTGAACCTCGAGCTCGTTCAAGCGCGCGAGCTCAGCTCGAGTGACCTCGCGCGCTTCTCGATCTGGTCCGGTAGTTCGCTCGATCAGATTGTCGAGGTATGAGTTGATGAGGCGCTTCGTCCGTTGCCACATTTTTCTTCGCCAAAGTTTATCGGTTACTGCGCAACAAGACGACTCAA
>Ga0075436_100001345_pt1 | contig 16726 bp, 14 predicted proteins | sample RhiMethybrSRZTD5_FD_75303 | JGI IMG/M metagenome (GOLD analysis project Ga0075436, IMG submission 75303) | Populus rhizosphere microbial communities from Tennessee, USA - Rhizosphere MetaG P. TD hybrid SRZTD5 | ecosystem: Host-associated > Plants > Roots > Rhizosphere > Soil | place: USA...
GTGCGCATCAATCCCGCGACTGGAAAGTAGACCGCGAAGAATCCGTCGAGGTTCGAGTATTCATAGGCGGGCGGCTCCGGCTCACCGTGCCGCCGCGCGAGATCGCGCGCCGTCTCGCGCGTGACCGTGCCCTCGAGATGGACGTGGAGCTCGGCTAGCTGGTCGATAGCGTCCTGCGCTCCCACACCTGCATGCCCGCGAGCGCGACCAGCAGGAGGACGGCCTCGATCCACGTCGCCACATTTGTACCCAGCACTCCGATGAGGGCCGCGGCCGCCCCGGCGATGGCGGTTCCGGCGCCGAAGTGTCGCGTGAGCCTCAGCCGAAAAGCGACCACGCCGAACAGGTAGATCGCGATGCCTCCGCCAAGGGCGAGGCTCTCCGCCGGCGACAGCGGCTGGTCGATCCGGCCCACCGCCAACCGTGCGCCGGCCGCGAACACGATGATGCCGGCGACCAGGATCAGGTGGAGGTAGCTGTACGCGTCAGAGCCAGCCAGGACGGGCCTCGCATTCGCTCGCAGCCGGTCCTCCGCGACGGCCGCCAGCCGGTCGAAGTACGTCCACCACAGCGCGATCGTGATCAGCAGCATCAGCGCCGCGCCCGCGGTGACGGTCGTCTCGAGGCCACGCGTCGATGCGCCGACCCCGATCGCGACGACGGACTCGCCGAGGCAGATGATGATGAAAAGGCTGTTGCGTTCGGCGAAGTGTTCGACCGCCACCTGCTGCAGGGCCACCAGGCGCTTGCGGGTCAGCAGGCCAGGACCCGCGTAGTCGATCGCCGCCGCGATCGCCCAGAGCGCGACGAGCCAGGTGCCGCCGGCGATGGAGCCGGCGACCAGCAGGGCCATCCCGACGATCACGGTGACCGCAAAGCCCGCGATGGCACGGAACGATGCAAGCCCGCGACGCCAAACGTCCATGTAGAGCCCGAGATGCAGCAGGCGCACGGCGGTGTATGACACGGCGAAGAGGACTGAGCCGCCTGCGTAGGCATGCGGCAGCGCCAGCGCGGTGATGAAGATCAGGACGGTCGCGAGCAGCAGCACCGCTCTCACCGATCCCGAGTCGGGATCGTCGGCGTTGGCGGTCCACACGAACCCTGACCATGCCCACCACATGAGCGCCATGACCAGCAGGGCGCGGCCGAATCCCGGCCAGGTCAGGTCGCCGGTCAGGAGCGTGCTGATCTGCGTCACCGCGAAGACGAAGACCAGGTCCCAGAGCAGCTCGACGGCGGATGTCCGACGGACGGCCACCAGGATGTCGGTCGATTCCACGGTCCGGGAATAGTACGCATCGGAGCCGGCTTATCGATCTTGTGAGCAGCGCCGGCACTGACTCGATCTACGACCTCGAGCTGCCCCGGCTCAGCGGCAAGCCCGAGAAACTTGCCGACTATGCGGGCAAGGTGATCCTGGCCGTCAACGTGGCCTCGAAATGCGGCTTCACGCCGCAGTACGCGGGCCTGCAGGACCTCTACACGAGATATTCGGAGCAGGGCCTCACGATCCTTGGTTTTCCGTGCAACCAGTTCTTCCACCAGGAGCCCGGTAACGCGGAGCAGATACAGGAGTTCTGCAGCATCAACTACGGGGTCACGTTCCCGCTCTTCGAGAAGGTTGACGTGAAGGGCCCCGAGCAGAGCCCGCTCTACGCGATTCTCACCCAGACGCCCGACGACGCCGGCAGCGCCGGAAGCGTGAAGTGGAACTTCGAGAAGTTCCTCGTCAACCGCGAAGGCCGTGCGGTTCGGCGGTTCCGGTCCAAGGTGACCCCCCAGGACCCGAAGCTCGTCGAAGCGATCGAGAGCCTGCTCTAGGCCCCGTTAGGGTCCGCCGGCCTGCCCGTCGCAGCCGGGCTGCACTTTCGCCACAGCGGGAACGTCGGCCTGCAGGGAGCGGTCAGCGGCGTTGTAGTTCCTGACCCCGATGCGCAGCTGGTCGACGTTGTTGGCGGTGTAGCTCTGGATCTCGTGCGTCACGGCAGCCTGGATCGCGGCTAGGTCGGCCTTCACCTTGGCCACCTGGGGCGCAATGCACGCCGGCACCGGCTGGTTGAGGGCGGTCATCGCAGGCTTGAGGTTTGTATCGAGCTCGTTCAGGGCCTGCTGACAGCTCACCGAGAGCACTCCGGTGCACGACTGCGAGACGTGTATCCGTGAGGTGCTCAGGAAGGTCATCGTGGGGGTCAGGACCGAGCTCACGTAGCGGCCCGCGAGCGCGAAGTCCGAGCGGGCGGCGAGCTGCGGGATCGGTGTCGCCGTGGGGCTTGGCGTGGCAGTCGGCTGGTCGGTGGATGCGCGTAGGAAGGGCAGCTGCGACAGCCCGAAGTAGATGGAAAGAAGAACCAGCAGCGCGACCGCTATGAACGCTGCGACAAGCTTCAGCATCCGGCTGCGGTCGCCTGAGCCCTGGGCCCAGGACTGCCAGGGCGGCGCGGCGTCCCCCGTCGTGTAGCTCAGCGGGGCGATGATCGCCGGGCTCTGCACGGCCGGCGCCGGGGCAGCTGGACCTCCGAACGGCGGCGCGGCCGGCGGCCCCACGAAACGTGAGATAGGGTCCTGCGGCGCGAACGGATTGACCGGCGGGCTCACCATCGTCTCGGCGATCGGGACCGCTGGTTCGGCGGCCGCCGTGGCGGCCGAATAGGCCGGAAAAACCGATTCGTGGTGGGCCACGGGGATCCATTTCTGGCCGTCCCAGACCCACTTGCCGTCCGGCGACATCATCGGAGGCTGGGCCGGAGGGCTCGAACCGGTGCTCAAGATGCGAGTCAATCTAAGTTGCGTATTCGGGACTTCACCGGATCTGATCGTTAAGACTTGTTAAGGCGACCGGATCGGCCCGGCATGAAACTTCCGACCGTTTATCGCATTTGATTGGCGGGTTGGACGACAGAAGCGGTCTTCTTCAGCGGGCTCGCCTCGGTGATCAACGGGCATTCGAGGACGTCCTTCGCCCTCTGATCGAGCCTGCTTACAGGCTTGCCTTCGCGATGCTGGGGGAGCGCGAAGCGGCGGAGGACGCTGTGCAGGAGATGGCGCTCAAGGGCTGGCGGCATCGCACGAGGATCCGCCCGGAGCTCGGCACCGCGCGGCCCTGGTTCCTTGCGATTGTTGCGAACGAGTGCCGCATGGCGCGCCGGCAGCGCTGGTGGTCGGTGCTGCGGTTCGCGGAGCCGCCGATGGCGGCGAGCACGGACAACGACCTGACGCGGCGCATCGACCTCGGCCAGGCGCTCGACCGTCTGCCGCAGCGGGACCGGATGCTTCTCCACCTTTACTACGTGCTCGACCTCCCGCTGGAGGAGGTGGCGCAGGTCCTCGGCATCGGCATCGGCGCGACGAAGTCGAGGCTGCATCGAGTCGCGCGGCGGCTGCGACCGGATCTCGACACGGTGGAGGCACTGACATGAGCGATCACGATCTCGGCGCGGCGATCCGCAACGTTTTCGACAGCCGACACGTGGCGAGCCCCGGCCTCGACCAGCGTGTCGTCAACGCGATCCCGTGGGAACAGCGGCCTGCAAAACGGTGGGTATTCAGGCCGCGCCTGGCGGGCGGGGTTGCGGTTGGGCTTGCCGCACTGCTAGTAGTCGCGCTCGCCGCCCCTTCACTACTCAGCAAGCTGGGCCTATTCCTGCCCAGCACCAACGGGTCAGAGATCGCCTACTCGCTGGCGGCGGTGGACGGCAATTCAGTGTTTGTCATTCAGCGGGGCGAGTTCCAGCGAACTGGCCACGAGGACAACGTCCTCATCGAGTCCAGCGATGGTGGCCGCACGTGGTCACGGCGGATTGGGTTCGACGGCGTCTACGACGGCATGCAGATGTTCGGCGCCGACGGCTTCCTCTGGGCGATCGACATGTCGTTTCCGCCCTGCTCGAGCGCGCCTTGCGGTTCCCCTGCGAACACGCTCATCGCTTATCGGACCACCGACGGTGGCGCCACCTGGAAGTCGCTGCCCAAGCCGGCGTTCGCGGCCGAAGACGCGTTCTTCCTCGACGCCTCACAAGGCTGGGCCGTGGCCTACGGCAACGGAGTGATCGGGATCGGCAACGAAAAGCTGTACGCCACTACAGATGGCGGCCAGAGCTGGACCTTCACCTGTGACCTCCCGCTCTCGCAGCCCACGAGCATGGTCAACGGCGTTGGCGACTACCGAGTGACCTTCAGTGATCCGCTTACCGGCTGGTTCGTCGGCAACGGCAGCATGTACAGCTCGCACGACGCCGGGCTGACCTGGCAGCCCCTGACCTTCGACGCTCCAGCGGCGGTCGCCGATTGGACCGTGGCGCCCAGCCAGCCAGTCTTCAAGGGGCAGGACGGGATCATCGGCATCGGGTACCGCAACCCGAACGGCGCCGACAATGCGACCCCCACGCTCGTCTACTTCTATGTGTCGAGCGATGGCGGACGCACGTGGGTTGAACCGCGCCCCGCGCCAGACGCCACGGCGCCCGTCGGCGACGACTGGGGCCCGACGTACCTCGGCCCAGGCCACGTCTGGCTGACCAGCCTGTCTTTGAGCGGCGGGGACAACGTGCAGTCAGGTCCCGCCGTGGCCCGCTCCTCGGACGGCGGCCGGACCTGGAAGCTGGCGACGCACACGCCGCGGATCCTCACCATGGCCTTCACCGACGCGCAGCATGGATACGGCCTTGACGTCTCGGGCCCGACGAACACAAACGGCATCGTGGGGACTTCGGACGGCGGTGCCACCTGGTACCGGGTGAGCGTCCCGAACTTCAGCTGACGCCGGCATGTGTCCGGAACGTCCGGTCAGGCGTTACAGTGACGAGGCCGGCCGCGCCGGGCGGAGCTGTCGCCGCGATACACACTCCAAGGAACTTGTTACGACGAAGATCGGTGGTGCTGGTCGCGGCGCTCGTGAGCGCTGCGATGCTGCTCGGTTTCTCAGCCTCGGGCAACCTGCCGAGCTGGGATAGCTCGCCCAACGCGTCCGCCCGCACGGGGTCGTTCGCGTACGTTCCCACCAGCGGCCTTCCCCCGTACGCCTTCGTTCCGTACGGCAACGGGCTGGCGCTCACGCCCCCGATGGGTTGGAACGGATACAACCATTTCGGCTACGCGGTGACGGCCGACACCGTCCGGGCGATGGCGCGCACCCTGGTCGCCTCCGGGATGAAGGCGCTCGGCTACACGAACGTGAATCTCGACGGCGGATGGGATCTGCCGAACCGCTCCGCAAACGGCGAGCTCCAGCCTGATCCGAAGAAGTTTCCCCACGGCATCAAGCCGGTGGCCGACTATGTCCACGCCCTCGGGCTGAAGTTCGGGATCTACGCGAGCGCGGGCTACAAGAACTGCGCCGCCACGAGCGCGGGCAGCTTCGGCCACTACCAGCAGGATGCCAGCGCCTTTGCGGCGTGGGGTGTGGACTACGTGAAGCTCGACTGGTGCTACCTGCCGGTCCGCAAGTACTCCTTCATGTCCCACGCCGCCCTCAGCCAGATGCTGGCGAGGCAGTTCGGGAACGCCATCCTCGGGTCGGGCCGCAGGATGCTGCTCGACGTCAACGACTGGATCGACCCCTCAACCAGCGCATGGGCGAGCAACCTCGGCAACATGTGGCGCACGGGCCTGGACATCAGCGACAACTACCAGAGCGTGCTCGCGAACTTCATACGGGACATGAGCCACTACCTCGATGCGGGCCCCGACCACTGGAACGACCCCGATATGCTCGAGGTCGGAAACGGAGGCATGTCGCTCAACGAGCAGCGCACGCAGTTCAGCCTGTGGGCGGAGCTCGCTGCGCCGCTGATCGCCGGCAACGACCTGACGAACATGTCGCACGACGTTTTCGCGATCCTGACCAACACGCAGGTCATCGCCGTCGACCAGGACTCCCTCGGCCAGCAGGGCTACCCGGTGACCAACCGCAACGGCCACTGGGTCCTGACGAAGGCGCTCGAGAACGGCGATCGGGCCGTCGTCCTCTTCGACCAGACCGGCAGGCCGGCGGTGATCCGGACGACCATCTCCGCCATAGGCCTCTCGGGAGCGACCCGGTATCAGCTGCGCGACGTCTGGACGGGCAGCGTGACGACCACGAAGAGCGTCATCTCGGCGCTCGTGCCGGCGCACGGCGTCGTCATGTACATCGTCGGCCCGTCGGCCTAGACCCTCACCTCACGCATCAGATAGATCTCGGTGCGCTCGATGTGGCGCGCAGGATCGGGGTCGAGCGCCTTCCGGTCGGCCGAGTTGTAGTAATCCGCGTCGGCCTCCTCCCACGACTTGTCACCGTCGTAGCGGAGGATCCAGATGAACCGTTCGGGCTCGTCGCTGGTCCAGGCGTCGACAACCTCGAAGCCGAACTGGTGGCGCAGCGGCGCGACGGACGACTTCCACTCGCTGATCCAGTCCTGCAGCGCGCCGCTCTTGATCGTGTAGACCCGCAGCTGATGCACGTCAGTACCAGTATGTCGGGCCTTCGGAGCGCGAGCCGCTGGGCGGATCGACCGCCTCGCCCTTGGGACCCGCCAGGTGGCGCACGACCCTCTCGACGCGCGCGATCATCGAGTCGTAGTCGTCGCCGTGATCGGGGTGCACCGGATGGCCGAAGGTGACCGAGACCTTCCCCGGCCGCGGCACGCGGCGGTAGCGCGGCATGACCTCATACATCCCGTCGACATACGCGGGCACGATCGGGACGCCCGCGTCCATCGCCAGGATGGCCGCGCCCTTGCGGAAGGGGCCGATCGCGCCGGTCGCCGTCAGCCGGCCTTCCGGAAAGATGATCACCGACCAGTTCTTGCGGAGCAGGTCCTTCAGGTACTCGAGATGCGGTCTGGCCCCGCCGGTTCGCGGGATGGGAAACGCGTCGACGGTGACCTGGGCAATCCGCGCTTCCCACTTGCGCTTGAAGATCGAGTCCGCCGCGGCCACCACGACCGAGCGGTGACGGTAGCGGGAAGGGAGGGCCTCGGCCATGACCACGGCGTCGAGGGCGCTCACATGGTTGGCGACGAACACCGCGGCGCCGCGCAGCCCGTCGATGCGGTCCCGCTCGTGGACGGTGAGCCGGCAGAAGCTCGACAGCGCTGGAAACAGGAAGCCTGACTGCAGGGCGGCTCGCATCCGCCGCATCCCGCGGGTGCGCGTCCAGTCCTGCGTGTGGAGGGTGTCGGTTTCGACCGGCGGCTGCGCTTCCAAGCCCTTTGACCCCGAATTCTGAGGCCTGTTTGGACCCCGCTGGCCCACAATTTGCGCGGAATTGATCTCCACTGTCGCCTCACGACCCCTGGCCAGCCCGCAGATCCGGCGGGTCAACCGCGCCTACATCCTGGTCGGCGTCGCCGAGGCGTCCTTCGTTCCGTTCCTGCCGATCTTCCTCCTCGAGCGGGGTTTCAACGCCGCGCTGATCGGGGTCGTCACGTCAGCGGCCGGCCTTGCGTCATTCGTCGCGGCTCCGATCTGGGCGCAGCTGGCGGACCGCGGCTGGCGGGCCGAGCGGGCGCTTGTCGTGGCATGCGGGTCAGCCGCGGCGGTCGTGCTCGTGCTCGCCCTGCCTGGGGTGCCAGTCATCCTCGCGCTCGCAATCGTCGCGCTGTGGATCGCGCGTTCACCGCTGGCCTCGCTCCTGGACGCGATCGCGCTGCATCGCCTGGGCGCCGCCCGCACGACCGGTTACGCGCGCATCCGCATGCGCATGAGCGCGGGCTGGGCGGCGTCGGCCATCGTCATAGGCGGCCTCCTGCAGGTGACCGGCTACTGGCTGATCCCGTTCCTGTACGCGCCGCTCATCGCGATCTTCGCGATCTGGGCGTGGCGCAACATCGTCGAGGTCTCGGAACCGCCAATCCGCACGCCGAGGCCCCGCAGCAGCAGCGTCGGCGACATGCGGCAGGCCATCGGCGCGCTGTCGGGATTCCTGGTCAGCGTGTTCCTGCTCGGGGTCGGGTTCGGCGCGACCGGGAACTACATCACGCTCCAGATCGACGCCCTCGGCGGCGGCGCACTCTTGATCGGCGCGGCGGCTGCCTTCCAGGCCTTCACCGAGGTGCCGACCATGGCGTACATGCACCTGCTGGTGGCGCGCTTCGGCACGCGCCGCCTGTACGCCGCGGGCTGCGCGATCTACTTCGCCCTGTTCCTCTCCTGGGCGTTCGTCACCAGCCCGTTGTGGATCGCACTGCTGCGCCTGGTCGCGGGTGTCGGTTTCGGCTTCATCGCGGTCGGCGCCGTGGTGATCGCGGACGAGCTGATCCCGCCGCAGCTCCGCGCGACAGGCCAGGCGCTGGTGAAGAGCACGATGTTCGGCCTCGCGCCCATCGCGGGCACGCTTGGCGGAGGCCTGGTCTACGCGTCCCTCGGGCCCTCGACGCTGTTCGTCGCATCCGCCGTCGTCACGGCCGCGGCCGGGATCGTCGGGCTGACCTCGGTTGCGCGACGGAGGCCTGCTGTGCCGGACGAGGAGGCGATCCAGGTGCCGCTCGAGGCGGAGCCCGCGGCTGTCGGGGCGCCGTGAACCGGCTCCGCGATCAGCACATGGTTGATGCGATTCCGGCCTGACTCGATTTCGACCTTCGCCCCTTCAAAGCCGCAGTAGTCGAGCAAGCAGCGGTAGAGCGCGGGCGAGTAGTAGTGCGCGCGGTAGCCGAGCTGGCGCCCGCCGAGCGAGTAAGCCGCCGCCGAGAAGCAGTCGGACACGAGGAGGCCGTCGTGCCGCAGGTTCCCGGCGAGCCAGCGAAGGTGTCGCATCGACGAGCCGCGAGGCAGCCAGCTCGAGAGGCCGACGAACAGGGCGACGTCGAACTGGCCGAAGTCCGCGAGCCGGGCGCGCATCTCCGGCGCCGTCAGGTCGCCGGTCACGAAGTGGAGATCGATGCCGAGACGCTCGGCGCGGTGCCGCAGCGGCTGCTCGAGCTCGCCATGGGGGTCGAGGTCGGAGGCGATGAGCTCGACGCGGCGCATGAGCTCGGGGCGCGACCTCGCGATCGCTTCGAGCGGCCGGAACAGGTCGTACGCGAATCCGCTCGGCGCCGTGAAGATGCGCACGCGCTCGTGCTGCTCCAGCCGCCACGTGAGCTCCTGCTCGATGTTCGACGTGAGGATGTCGAGGCGTTCGTGGACCGCGCGGTGAAGCGGGTAGTCCAGATAGATCCTCTCCAGCCGTCCTTGACGTGAGCCGGCGGCGTCATAGATGTCCGTCATCACGCCGGCCGAGTAGCCCTCGCGGAGCAGCCTGCGGCCAATGCGAGTCAGCGGGAAGAACGGCTCGCGCCACGCGCCCGCGAAAAAGCTCGGGACCAGGTAGCGAAAGAGATAGCCGGCGCTCGCCACGCGGCGCGCGGTCGATTGCCTGGAGGTGCCGAGAACACCGGCGCCGGCACGTGCCTTGTGCAGGTCGATGCGCGGCCGGACGGCCGCAACCGCACCGGCCAGCACCTCGCGAGGCTCCGAGCCGCTGACGTCGAGCACGCACACCGTCGTCGCCGGTCGATACGCCTTCAGCGCGCCCAGGGCCTTGAGGTAAGACTCGCGCGCGCGGGTCATGTCGGCGATGTTCTCGTGGCGGTCCCGAACGGCCCCGCGCGTGTTGATTCGCTCGAGCGCGACCCCGGGGTCCACGTCGAGAAAGATCACGATGTCCGGCAGCCACACGCCGTCGAACCCGAACGTGCGGGCGAGGCGAGCCACGAAGCCGGCGGCTTCGAGCGATGGCAGCCTCCGCGCGCTGTCCTCCGGCATCGGCTTGCCTTCGAGGAGAAACGCGAACATCGCCACAAGGTCCTCGACCCTGGAGCGCTGGCGCGGCGCGCCCGAATGGGTGGCGGCGCTCCTGTAGTTCGACCCGCGTCCGGTTGCCGACAGGACGAGGTTGCAGTCGCTGACCATCACGTCGCACCCGTATCGACGCGCCACCGAAATCGCGGCGTCGTCCTGGAACATGAGGTGCGCGAGCTTCAGGTAAGGGTACAGGCGAAGGTTCGCGGTCACCCGCTTGGCGAGCCTCTGGCACAGGCGCGCGATTCGGGCCGCGTGGGGAAGGCCGCGCGGGTGGAAGCCTGGGGCCATGTGGTCCTGGTCCGGGCCGAAAACCCAGTGCTCGTCGCCGGCGGCGCCGGCCACGACGCCGCACTCAGCCGAAAGCGCCATGGGCAGCGCGCGCGAGAGGGTGCTCTTGCCGCTGCCATCGATTCCGATCACCGCGACGTGAAGCGTCATGCCGCCACCTCCAGGAACGAAATGGTGTCCGCGATCTCCAGGCAGAGCTCGTGATGCGCGACCTCGGGGTCCTCGTCGAGGAAGAACTCGACGGCGCGCCGGTCGACGAGCCGGATGTGCAGGGGCCGGCCCGGGGAGAGCCGGAAACGGCGCGGGCGCCCGCCTCGCGGCATGAGGAGCACGCCGGCAGCCACCTCTCCAGCCTCGATCTGAGGGTCGAAGGGGATGCCGCCGATCCGGGTCGTCATGACGGTCCCGGCGAGCAGCCGGTAGCGCTCGAGGGTCTCGCCGTGCGCGACCTCAACGCGCTCACACGCGGCGGGCCAGACGGCCGCCTCGACCAGCCGCGAGCTCGCGGCCGCGAAATACTCGAGGTGGTTCACTCGCTCCAGCCCCGCAAGCGCGGCGGCGGCGGCGCGGCCACCCGCGAACCGCCTGTGCCAGCGGGCCAGGTCGCCTGAGGTGCGGCCCCACTGGCCGAGGCCGCACATGACGACGGCGTGGCGGACGTCGTCATCACCGGAGTCGGTTCCAAAGCGGCAGCGGATGACCGCACGCCTGGAGCTCCGGCCGGCCCGGATCGCGGCGCCCAGCTGGTGGATCCCGACGCGGGGATCCCGGGCGACGCCGAGCTGCCGGGCCAGGACATTGCCCGAGCCCATGCGCAGGCCGCCGACCAGGGTCCGGCAGTGAGCCTGGGCGTCGAAAACGCCCTCGACGGCTGCCCGCAGGGTCCCGCCGCCGCCTCCGGCGATCACAGCCGCCGGTGGGTCAGAGCCGTCCAGGAAGGTGGCCGTCGCCAGGCGGGCGGCGGGATGATCGCGGACGAGCGCCACCTCGAGCTCGCGAACCGGCCCGCAGCTGTCGCGGAGATCCCGCATGAGCCCCGCGGCCAGCGACGGCGCGGTGCCGGTCCCGCTGGCCGAGTTCACGATGAGCAGAACCCGTTCGATCACGGTCCGCAGGATCTCGCGGACTGGATCTCAAGTTCAGTCTCAAGCGGGTCTCATAATTGGTTTTCGAGTTGAGCACCACTGCAGGGATCCGCTTCACAGTCAACCCGGTCCGATCGCGCGTCGGGGAGACGGAACGCGCCCGGCTGCTGGAGAACCCCGGCTTCGGCCGGATCTTCAGCGAGCACATGGTCTCCATCCACTGGAACCCGAAGGAGGGCTGGCACGACGCGCGGCTCGGGCCGTACGCGCCGATCTCGCTGGATCCCGGCACCTCGTTCCTGCACTATGCGCAGGGGATCTTCGAAGGGCTGAAGGCCTTTCGCCAGGCGGATGGGTCGGTTGCGGTGTTCCGGCCGGACGCCCACGCTGCCCGGTTCCGCCGCTCGGCGCGACGGCTCGTGCTGCCGGAGCTGCCCGAAGAGCTTTTCATCGAGGGTATCGAGCTGCTCCTCCAGCAGGACCACGCGTGGGTGCCCTCGGCGCCCGAGCAGAGCTACTACCTGCGGCCCTTCATGTTCGCCACCGACGTCGGCCTGGGCGTGCACGCCGGCGCCGATGTCACCTACCTCCTCATCGGCTCGCCCTCGGGCTCGTACTTTCCGCGCGGCGTCAAGCCCGTCAAGGTGTGGCTCTCCGAGGACTACACGCGGGCCGCTCCGGGCGGGACCGGCGAGGCCAAGACCGGCGGCAACTACGCCGGAAGCCTGATCGCGCAGGCACAGGCGGAGCGCGAGGGGTGTGACAACGTGGTCTGGCTCGACGCGGCCGAGCATGCGTATGTCGAGGAGATGGGGGGCATGAACCTCGCATTCGTGCTCGGCAGCGGCGACGACGCGAGGATCGTCACGCCCGCCCTGACGGGCACCCTTCTCCCCGGCATCACCCGCGACTCGCTGCTGCGGCTGGCGAGCGATCTGGGCTACGGGACTGAGGAGCGGCGGATCAGCGTCGAGGAATGGCGCAAGGGCAACGCGGACGGATCGATCACCGAGGCTTTCGCCTGCGGCACGGCAGCCGTGATCACGCCGATCGGCGAGGCCAGGTCAAAGAGCGCGTCGTGGACGATCGGCGGCGGCCAGCCAGGGCCGGTGAGCATGCGGCTGCGCAAGGCTCTGGTGGACGTTCAGCGTGGCGCCGCTCCGGACCCGCACGGGTGGAGGCACCCGATCCGGATCAAGTAGGCGGACAGCCGCCCGGGCTCGCCTGGTACTCCATCAGGCCCAGTCCGGCCATTGGATCTCCGCTGAGCCTGCACAGGTTGTGCTGCGTGAACCACACGTCCCGCTGGGGCATGTCCACGCCGGTCAGCGCGTAGAAGACGACCCAGACCCGATCTTTTCCCGCGGTCCAGGTTGCGAAGCTCTGATCCGCGGTGGCCGCGTCCTTGGGCCAGCTGCCGTCGAAACGCGTATGCCACGGCGATGCCTTCGGCAGGTACGGCTCGACCGCGTATTTCGCCGCGATCGGGTAGTAGATGAGCTCGTCTCCAGGTTGTGCATTGGCCTGGATCGTGTGCGCGACCCTGTCCCACTGCACGCCGTTGGTCCCGTTGTGCAGGACGTCGGCGGTCGATCCGATCACAACGGCGAGGAGCACGGCCGCGCACGCGGCCGCGACCGCGCGCATGACACGTGAGTCGCGCGCGATGAGCAGGGCCGCTGCGGTGGCAAACACGAGGACGAATCCGAAGGTGATCACGCCGAGGACGCGGGGCAGGATGACGGCCTGCGTGCCCTGGAGCGCGAGCGCCAGCGCGACCGCAAACGCACCCCCGGTGAGGCAGAGCGCGACCACCGCGGCGCGCAAGCGTCCGATTGCCCCGGCGACCACGGTGCCGGCAGCCGCAACGACGAGCAGGATGAGCAGGACGACCAGCGCCACGGATGGCAGCGTGTTTCCGAGACTTGCGTAGTCCGCTCGCACCCAGGCGAGGTTGAGGAGAACGGTGACCCAGGACTGCAGGTCCTGGCCCAGGCCGGGAAATCGCTGCGCCTCGATGCGCCCAAGCTGCTCGCGCAGGAAGAAGAACCACGGCAGGATCGAGATCCAGCCCACGACCCAGCTGCCGAGAAACCAGCCCCGGTGGCGAAGCAGCAGGATCAGCAGAACCTGCGGAGCGAGCGCAAGCGCCGCCGAGTAGTCGGTCCACAGGGCCAGGCCGACGCTCGCGCCGTGCAGAATCGCGAAGATCCGCCAGTGCCGCGAGTCGTGACCCCATACCAGCAGCAGATAGGAGACGAGGACGAAGAACCACACCAGCGCGTACATCCGCCCCTCGTCGCTGTACCAGATGAGGAAGGGCGAAAACGTGACGAGAGCCGCGGCCAGAAGTGCGCCGGCTCGGCCGACAAGCCGCAGCACGAGGAGGTAGACGACCGCAATCGTCGCCACGCCCGCTGCGACCGACGGCGCGCGCAACGCCGCCACGACACCCATGCCGAGGTGCGCGTCGACCGCGACGAGGAGGAAGTAGAGCGGTGGATGCGAGCCGTTGAGCGCGACGGTCTGGATCACGTTGCGCACGCCGATCTCGGTGTAGTACGCCACCGTCATCTCGTCTTCCCACAGGCCCCGGTTGAAATCGATCAGCCGCAGCGCGAGCCCGACCGCGCACAGGACGATGACCGGAAGCCAGACCGTGGGAGACGCGAGATTGGTCTGCGGAACTCTCTCCCTATCGGCGAGCCTGTCGAGAGGCCCGCTCAGGGACGACAGCACAAGGACAACAATAAGGAACAGGGAGTGACCCGAATGGGTATCGCCCTTGAAAGGGGGTTTGTCATGGCGAAGGGGAAAGTGGTCATCGTCGGCGGCGGCAGTGGGGGCGACGCGGCGGCGTTCGCCCTGCGCAAGAAGGGATACGACGGATCGATAGCGATCCTCAGCGCGGATACGGACAGGCCGTACGACCGGCCGTACCTCTCGAAGGAATTCCTCCGCGGAGAGGTGGAGCTGCCCAAGGTGTTCCTGCACGACGAGGCCGAATACGGCCGTCAGGGCATCGACCTGCGCCTGGGCACGCGCGTCAGCGGCGGGTCACTGAAGGACCGGTCGGTCGTGACCGGGGACGGCCACTCCGAGCCCTTCGACGTGCTCGTCCTCTCGCTGGGCGGCACGCCGCGCCGGTTGCCCGGAGTCCCGGAGGCCGAAAACCTCTTCACGCTTCGGTCGCTGCGCGACAGCAGCGCCATCAAGCAGGGGCTCGCCGGCGCGTCGCGCGTGATGCTCGTGGGCGCCGGATTCATCGGCGCCGAGGTCGCGGCCTCGGCGAGGGCGCTCGGCAAGGACGTGCTCATCGTCGAAGCCGCGCAGGTGCCGCTGGAGCGGGCGCTCGGGTCGGACGTGGGACGCGTTTACGCGGACATCCACCGCGACCACGGGGTCGACCTCCGCAGCGGCATCACGATCAAGGAATGGCACGTCGAAAGGGGACGCGTGATGGGCGTGACCCTCTCCGACGGCAAACGCGAAGAGGCGGACGCGGTGGTGCTCGCGGTGGGCATCGACCCCAACCTCGACCTGGCGAAGTCCCTTGGCCTCCCGATCGAGGGCACCGGCGTGCGCACCGACGAAGGCCTGCGTGCGGCCGAGGCTGTTTACGTCGCCGGTGACATCGCGGTGCATCCGCATCCCGTGCTGGGTCGGCCCATGCGCGTCGAGCACTGGGAGGTGGCGAAGGGTCACGGCCGCGGCATCGCCGCGTCCATCGCGGATGGGCACACTCCCTACAAGAAGATTCCCTACTTCTGGTCCGACCAGTACGACGTCAGCCTGGAATACCGCGGCCACGCGTCAGGCGAGGACCGCGCGGTGTGGCGCGGGGACGCGGGCGGCCGGAAGTTCTCCGTGTTCTACCTGCGCGACGGTCGCGTCGACGCTGTGCTGTCGATGAACGACAAGGAGGGCGGCGAGGCGGGCGCGAAGATAATCGAAAGCCGCGCTCAGGTCGACGAGCGGGTCCTCAAGGACATGGGCTCTGACCTGACGGCGCTCGCGGGCTAGGGAACCGCTTCGACCCGGATCCGGGCGTCGACGATCACGGTGCCGTGCGGGTGCACGATCACCGGATTGAAGTCCACGTCGGCGATCTCCCGGTGGGCGTCGGCCATTGCGGCCACGCGCACGAGCAGGTCTTCGAGGGATGCGACGTCGACCGGCGTGGCTCCGCGATAACCGTCGAGGAGCGGGTACGTCGTGAGCGAGCGGATCATCGCCGCCGCATCCCCACGACCGAGCGGCGTGAGCCGAACCTGCGTGTCCTTGACGAGCTCCATCGCGCGGCCCGAGGCTCCGACCGCGACGACGGGTCCGAAGTGCCGGTCCTGCACCACGCCGACGAGCATCTCCACACCGGGAGGTGACATGCGCTGGACCATGAAGGCCAGCACCTTCTGACCGAGCGAAGTCATGTGCTGGGCGATCTCCTTGGCCGCGTTTTCCACCTCGTGCGCGCCCTCGAGGTCGACGCGGACCGCGCCCGCGTCCGATTTGCGCACGAGGCCCGCGACCATGCCTTTGAGCGCGACCCTGCCACCGAGCTTGCGCGCGGCGTCGCCGGCGTCGTGCGGGCTTGCCACGAGGAGTGATTCCGCGGGCGTCAGCCCGTAGCAGGAGAGCAGCGCGTAGACAGCCGCCGGCTGCAACCAGCCTGGCCCCTGGGCGAGCGTGGCTGAGATGACGGCCGCCGCCCGATGAGGGTCGATGCCTGAAAGCTGCGCGGGCGGATCGTGCGGCGCCTGCTTCCACGTGACGTACCGATAGGCGTGGCCGAGCGCGCGCGCCGCGTCCTCCGGAAATGAGTACGCCGGCAGGTGGTTGCCATCGCCTCGGAGAAGGCTCGTGAACTCGGGCGTGGACATGAAGACGCCGAGCACCGGGAGGGGCTTTGCCAACGAGGCGACGGCGGCGTGGATGCCGCGCGCGATGTCGCCGGCCTGGGTGCCGCGCTGCGGCGTGTAGATCACGATCAGCGAGTCGACGGAGCCGGACGCGGCCAGCACCGCGATCGCCTTCGCGTACTCGTCGCCACTTGCCTGCGCGAGCAGCACAACCGGGTTCTGCACCACCGCAGTCGAGGGCACGAGTCCCGCGAAGCCGGCCTTCACGTCCTCGGCAAGGTCCGGCACGCGGAGACCTCGAAATTCACACGAGTCGGCGCACAGGACGCCAGGCCCGCTTGCGTTCGTGATGATGCCGACGCGATCGCCCGAGGGAAGGGGTTGATCGGTGAGCAGCTGCGCGGTTCCGAAGAGCTCCGCGAGCGTCGCCACGCGAATGATGCCGGCCTGCTGGAACAGGGCGTCCTCGCCGACGCTCGAGGTCGCTACGCGGATCGTCGAGGGGCGCACGAGCGTGCTCGAATGCGATGTGGTCGCGGCACGCGCGCCCGACGCCGAGCGACCGCCCTTGACCGCAAGGATCGGCACCGTGCGCGCCACCCGCCGCGCGATGCGCGAGAAATGGCGCGGGTCGCCAAAGGTCTCGAGGTAGAGCATCACCAGGTTCGTCTCGGTGTCCGCCTCCCAGAACTGAAGGAGGTCGGAGCCGGAGATGTCGGCGTTGTTGCCCAC
>Ga0075436_100001346_pt1 | contig 16711 bp, 10 predicted proteins | sample RhiMethybrSRZTD5_FD_75303 | JGI IMG/M metagenome (GOLD analysis project Ga0075436, IMG submission 75303) | Populus rhizosphere microbial communities from Tennessee, USA - Rhizosphere MetaG P. TD hybrid SRZTD5 | ecosystem: Host-associated > Plants > Roots > Rhizosphere > Soil | place: USA...
CCGAAGCTTTTCCAGCTCATTCTGGATCTCTCCATTGAGGCCGTGGGGGCCGAACGCGGCGTTCTCATGACGCTCGAAACCGATGGCGAGCTGGTGGTGCGAGCGGCAAAAGGAAGCGCGTTTCGCATCAGCTCGACGGTGCGCGACCGCGTGCTGAACACGCATGACTCGGTGCTCGTCCGAGATACCCAAATGGAGGACGCGTACCGGATGCGCCAGAGCATTGTCGAGCAACGCGTCCGCACGTTCATGGCCGCGCCGCTCCAGACCAAGGACCGCGTAATCGGGCTGATCTACGTGGATTCCCCGTCGCTCATGCGGGTGTTCACCAAGGATGATCTCAACCTGCTCACCGTTATGGCCAACACGGCTGCCATTCGCATCGAGCATGCGCGCCTGGCGGAGATCGAGCATCAGGAGCGGCTGATGGCGCGCATGCTGGAACAGGCGGCGGAGATCCAGAAGCGCCACCTTCCCGCCAAGGCGCCTACGGTGCCGGGTCTCGATCTCGCGGGCCACAACGCGCCGTGCCTCACGGTGGGCGGCGATTATTACGACTTTTTTCCGTATCCGAATGGCCGCGTGGCCATGGTGCTGGGGGATGTTTCGGGCAAGGGCATGCCCGCATCGTTGCTCATGATGAGCCTGCAGGCCCGCGTGCAGGTGCTTATCGAGGAGCCGGAAGATCTTGGCGCCGTGATGACGCGCCTCAACCGGCTCACCTCCACCAACTGTCCCAGCAACCGCTTCATTACGTTTTTCATGTGCCTGCTGGACGGCTCGACGGGCGATCTGATCTTTTCTAACGCCGGCCACAACCCGCCGTTGCTCATGCGCGCCAACGGGGCCGCGGAATGGCTGGATGCCGGCGGTTGCGTTCTCGGCATCCTGCCGATGATGAAGTACGACGACGCACGCAGCCGGCTCGATCCGGGCGACGTCCTTGTGGTATTCAGCGATGGCGTTACGGACGCCATGAATCCACAGGGCGACGAATTCGGCGAGGCGCGCCTGGCCGAAGTGGTAACCGCGCACCGCGCGGAATCCTCCGCGTCTATTCTGGAGGCCATGAACCAGGCCATTGCGGACTGGGCCGCGGGAACGCCGCTACCCGACGACTTGACGCTTCTCATCGCGCGCCGGACCGGATAACTGGTCTGGGCTGGGGCGCGCCGTTTATGCACCAGCGTTTTTCCTCTCCCACTTCACGGTTGATGACTGGCCTCGTTGTAACGCTGGCCACGGTGGGCTTATTCTCCTGGTATGCGCTGCATCAAATCGCCGGTCTCAAGGACCTGCAGACGCGGCTGGTAGACCGCAATCGCCGGGATTCCCTGCAATTGCTGCGCATCCAGAACAACCTGCATTCGCTTGGGCTCGCCATGCGAGACATGGTCAACGGCGACGAGCCGTACGGGATCCAGGCGTATCAAGGGCAGTTCAGACGCACGCGTGCCGATCTGGAAGATGCTCTACGCCTCGAAAAGGAACTGGCTTTGGTGGAGCGTAGTCCCGAACGGCAGGCTTACTTCTCGCAATCACTGACGCAGTTCTGGACTTCGGTTGACCAGATGTTCTCCCTCGCGGCACGCGGCAACGACGCCCAGGCACGTGACTTAATCCGTAGGTCTCTCGAGCCGCAGCAAGCCGCGATCGTGTCCAATGTTGCGGGTCTGCTGGGACAAAATAACGAAGCCGAAGCGCGTGCCGCCGCGCGCATTCAAAACATTTATGCGGGCGTCGAACACAATGTTTACTACTTTCTGGGCGCGGCGTTAGTGGCGATCGCACTTACCAGCCTGTATCTGATCCGCTCCAACCGCCAGCTTTTCGACCGGCTGGCGCTACTCTCCGGCCAGCGCAGTGACCTGGCACGCAAGCTGATCAGCATGCAGGAAGAGGTGCTGCGCTCGATTTCGAGAGAGCTGCACGACGAGTTTGGCCAGATTCTGACGGCCATCGGCGCCATGCTCGCGCGCGCCGCCAAGCACGATGCGCCCCCAGCGTTTCGCGAAAGCCTGCAGGAGGTGCGCGAAGTGACACAATCCACGCTCGAAAAGACCAGGAGCCTGTATCAGTCGCTGCATCCGGCCATCCTTGATGATGGCGGCCTCGAGCAGGCCTTGGCCTGGTACCTGCCCGTTTTCCAGAAGCAGACCGGCATCCAGGTGCAATACCAGAAGACCGGCGCCAGTTCGGTGGTGGCGGATGGCATCGCAATCCACGTTTACCGCGTCGTGCAGGAAGCGTTGAACAATCTGGCGAAGCACTCGCAGTCGGGGCAAGCGTGGGTACGGATGGATTTTTCGCACGATCGCCTCCACCTGGAGGTGGAGGACCACGGCATCGGTCTACGCGAAGAGAAGCTGGCGGGAATTCGCCGGGGTATCGGTATGGTCGCTATGCGGGAGCGGGCCGCGCTGCTTCGCGGTAAGATCGAATTTCTACGGCCTGCCGAAGGTGGTACGCTGGTCCGTCTGGACGTGCCGCTGAGCGCGGGCACGAAGGAGTGAATCCAGAGGCCCCGGCGCGTTCGCTCCGCGATCGCTATGAGTGAAATCTCGGTTCTGCTCGTTGATGACCATAGCCTGGTGCGCAAGGGCTTCCGGCGCATACTGGAAGATGATCTGGAAATCCGCGTGGTTGGAGAAGCGGCCGACGGATCTGAGGCTGTAAGGCTTGCGCAGGAACTGAAGCCCCGCGTGATCGTCATGGACATGGCCATGCCCGGGCTCAACGGCATGCAGGCCAGCATCGAGATTCTGAAGGTCCTGCCCAATACCGCCATTCTGATGCTGAGCATGTATTCGGAAGAGAACTACGTGCGCAACGCGCTGGAGGCCGGCGCCAAGGGCTACATTCTCAAGGATGCGCTGGACATCGATCTAGCGGCGTCGATCAAACAAGTGGCGGCGGGCCAAAGAGTGGTGGCGCCAGGCCTGCTTTCTTCCACGCCCGAGCACGATGCCGATAGCGGCAAGCTCACCAATCGCGAGAAGCAAATCCTGCAGTTGATCGCCGAAGGAAAATCGAATAAGGAGATCGCGGCGCTGCTCGATCTGAGCGTGAATACCGTTTCCGTGCACCGCGCCAATCTCATGGAGGCGCTCGGCATCCATCGCACGGCGGAGCTGGTGCTATACGCGGTGCGCAAGGGCCTGGTCCGGATTCCGTGACCCGCAGGGAGCTTATACTCGGTAGTCCCATTGTTTTCAGTGCGGGCCGGATGTGGGCTGACCGCAGTTCCGAGCTCCCATTTAGGCTGGTCGAAGTCACATCGCCGGCCGGAATCGATTTTCATCACAACAGCGGCGCGTTCGGAGGCAAGTACCTGCCGGAAACGCTCGGCCCCGGCTGCGCTTTTCTGGATTACGACAACGATGGCTGGCAGGACCTCATTCTCATCAATGGGATGGACTGGCCGGGGCACAAGCAGCGGCGCACCACCATGCGCCTTTACCGCAATAACCGTAACGGCACATTCACTGACGTGACCAGGCGCGCGGGTCTGGACGTCGAGATGTACGGCCTGGGCGTCGCGGTGGGCGACTTCAACAATGACGGTTTTCCGGACCTGTTTGTTTCGTGTGTGGGACAGAGCCACCTTTTTCAAAATACCGGCAAGGGGACGTTCATCGATATCACGCCGCGCAGCGGCTTGAGAGGCCGGCAGGGCTTCAGCACGTCGGCCCTATGGTTCGACTACGATCGTGACGGCCATCTGGACCTGTTCGTCTGCAATTACGTGCGGTGGTCGCCCGAGCAGGATGTATTCTGCAGCCTGGATGCAAAGAACAAATCATACTGCACGCCCGAAGCATACCGGGGCGCAACTTCCTGGCTGTTCCGAAACCGCGGCGATGGCACCTTTGAAGACGTCACGGCCAAGAGCGGCATCTTCGATAGCAGCTCGAAATCGCTTGGCGTGGCCATGCTGGATCGCGGACTCGATGGCTGGACCGACCTGTTCGTCGCCAACGACACACAACCCAACAAGCTCTACCGCAACATGCATGACGGCACGTTCCAGGACGTCGCGCTCAAAGCGGGTGTAGCGTTTAGCGAGGACGGCAAGGCACGCGCCGGCATGGGCGTTGATGTTGCGGATTATGACAACTCGGGAATCCCCGGCCTGGTGGTCACCAACTTCGATAACGAGATGCTGGGGCTTTATCGCGGAACCCAGGGCGGCATCTACATCGATCTGGCGCCGCGTTCCAACATCGGACGTCTTTCGCAGCGCAGCCTGGGGTTTGGCTGCTTCTTTTTCGACGCCGATCTCGACGGACTCCTCGATCTGCTGGTGGTGAACGGCCACATTGACGACACGGTGCGCAATCTGCGCGCCGATACCAACTATGCGCAACCCCCGCACCTGTTCCTCAACCGGGGCCCCGATGGATTTCGCGATGTAGCGTCCGAGGCCGGGTCGGATTTCGCGAGCCCCAAAGTGGGACGCGGCGCCGCGTTCGGCGATTTCGATAACGACGGCGACCTCGACGTGCTCATCACCACGAACCATGGTCCGGCTCACCTCTACCGCAATGACCAGCTCGCGGGCAACCGCAGTATCCGGGTGCGGCTGGTGGGAACGAAGTCGAACCGCGACGCAATCGGCGCCTCGGTTCACATCTATCGTGGAGGCCAGACCAGTTCCCGAATGGTGAAGAGCGGCTCGAGCTACCTCTCTCAGTCTGAGCTGCCGTTGACCTTCGGCATGGGCAAGCGGGACATGGCGGAGCGCATGGTCATTCACTGGCCCAGCGGCCAAACCGAAGAACACAAGAACCTGCATGCCGGACGGCGCTACGAGTGCATCGAGGGCAAGGGAATCCGCGAAGCGGGCTAAACCGGTCTACGCAGCAGTCAGCAGCACCGGCTTGCCGCGCGTGATCACAACCGTGTGTTCGTAGTGCGCCGCCAGGCTCCCGTCTTCGGTGCGGAAAGTCCAGCCGTCATTTTCCAGGTGCGCGAGGCCGTTTCCGGCGGCGATCACCGGCTCGATGGTGATTACCAGGCCCTCCGTCAACCTCTCGCGAGCGCTGCGGTCCGCGAAATTAGGTACCGAAGGCCTTTCGTGTATGGTTCTGCCCACGCCGTGTCCACCGAGCTCGCGAATCACTTGAAATCCTGACCGCCGCACTTCGTGCTCTACCGCGCGGCCAATCTCGTACACACGAGATCCGGCCTGCGCCACGCCCAGCGCTTTGTGAAAGGCGCGTACCGCACAGCGCGCCAGATCACGACCGTGCTCGGAGACTGGCGGAACATTCACGGAGACCGCTGCATCCGCGTAGAACCCATCCTTCTCCGCCACCAGATCGAGCTTCACCAAATCGCCCGGCTGGATCACGCGCGCCCCGGGAATACCGTGCATGGCTTCGTCATTAATGCTGATGCAAACCTCGGCCGGAAATCCGTAAACCAAGGGCGGCGCCGAACGCGCATCATGCATTGCCAGCACGCGCGCGCCAACTGCATTGAGCTCGGCGGTGGTGATGCCCGGCCGCACTTGTGCCGTCATCGCGCGTAACGCCTGAGCGACGATGCCACCGATGGCGCGCATCTTCTCAAATTCCGCGTTCGACTTGATGGACATTCCCCATCATTGTATGGGATCGCGAAGCCGCGCTCTCGGGGATGGTATATTGCCCTCTTATGCGCATTGCCGTTATCGGCCTTGGCTTCATGGGCAGCACGCATTTGAAGGCGCTTAGGAGCGTCCACGGCGCAGAGCTCGCTGCCGTCGTTTCGGGAGACGAGAAGAAGCTTGCGGGCGATCTGAGCGGTATCCAGGGCAACCTCGGCGGGCCGGGCGAAAAGATGGACTTCTCGCATATCAAGAAGTACCGCAGGTTCGACGAGGCCCTCGCAGATCCGGAAATCGAAGCCGTTGATATTTGCCTGCCCACCGACCAGCATGCTCCAGTGGTTCTGGCCGCCTTGCGGGCGGGCAAGCATGTGCTGGTCGAGAAGCCTATGGCTCTCGATGGCGGCGGGGCCGACCAGATGCTCGCCGAAGCGCGCAAGAGTGGACGGGTGCTCATGACCGGCCAGGTCCTGCGCTTTATTGGCGCGTATCGTAAAACTGCGGAGCTGGTGAAATCGGGCGCGCTCGGACCGGTACGCTCGGCATTATTCCGTCGGCGATGTGCCGCACCGGCATGGGGCCAGTGGCTCGCCGACCCGGCCAAAAGCGGCGGAGGCGTGTTCGATTTACTGATTCACGACGTCGACTTCTGCGTGCACCTGCTGGGAAAGCCTGCCGCCGTGTCGGCAGCCGGATACGAGAAACTGGCGCAAGGCATCGACATCATCGTGGCTGAGTTTCACTATCCGTCGATCGGAAGCGTTGTGCTCACAGGGGGCTGGCACCATCCCAAGTCGTACCCGTTCTCCATGGAGTTCACGGTGGTGGGCGATGGTGGCACGCTCGACTACAGCTCTGAAGGCCGCCCGCTGGTGCTTTACGCCGCCGACGGAGAAAAACAGGTGCTCGATTCCGTAGAAGGCGACTGGTTTGCCGAAGAATTGAAATATTTTGTCGATTGCGCGGCTCACAACCGCAAGCCCGAGCTATGTCCTCCGGAGGAATCGGCGCTGGCCGTGAAGCTCGCTCGCCTGATGGTGGAATCCAGAGAAAAGAACGGGGAGAAAATCAAATGCAGCTTTTAAGAGATCTGGAAATCGGCGTTATGTTCTGGGCAGGCCGCGATCCGGTTGAAACCATCCGCGAATTGAAGGCTCTCGGCGCGCGATGCGGCCAGATCGGCATTACGGGCGACTTTCCCCTTGCAGGCGCGGCTGCTAAATGGAAGGCCGCGCTCGAAGCGGAGAAGTTTCCGGTCGTTACCGCGTTCTGCGCCTACAACGGAGAAAGCTACGCCGACGTTCCCACCGTGCAGCAAACCGTGGGCTTCATCCCCCCCAAGACGCGGGCCGAGCGGGAACAGCGCACCTACGCGGTCAGCGATTTTGCGCGTGAAGCGGGGATTACGAGCATCGCCACCCACATTGGTTTTGTGCCCGAGGACGAGTCGCATCCAGATTATGTCGCGGTTCGCGATCTGGTCCGCCGGATCTGCGACCACGCGGCCAAGAACAACCAGACCTTCGCACTGGAGACCGGACAGGAAGCGGCCGACACGCTACTGCGCTTCTTCATGGACGTGAACCGTCCCAACCTGGGGATCAATTTCGACCCCGCCAACATGATCCTTTATGGAACGGGCGACCCGGTAGAAGCGCTGGGCACGCTCGCCGCGCACGTCATCTCCGTTCACGCGAAAGACGGCGACTGGCCACCCAAAGGCGTTCGTGGCGCGCTGGGCGAAGAGAAGCCTCTGGGCCAGGGAGCGGTGGGGATGGAGCGCTTCGTCCGCAAGCTGAAATCCATCGGTTTCAAAGGTCCTCTGAATATCGAGCGCGAAGTCTCGGACCAAAAGCAGCGGCTGGCAGACATCGCAATGGGCGCAAAACTCCTGGAAGAACTGCGCCGATGAGGCGACTGCTATTTGCGCTCGCGCTGCTGCCAGGCTTGTGCGCCGCTGCCATCCACACCGAGATCGGTGAAATCAACGGCGCCAAGTTCCGCATCGACGTGCCGGAGAAATGGAACGGCGGACTGGTAGTTTACTGTCACGGCTATAGTGACAAGCCCGCGAGTTACGAAAACAAGCCCATTCCCTTTATCGACATTTTTACGAATCAGGGCTTCGCATTCATACAGTCGGGCTACGCGGCGGGGGGCTGGGCGATTCAGGAAGCTGTCGAAGACACGGAGGCACTGCGGCGTTACTTCATTCGTAAGTACGGTGCGCCCAACGAAACCTACGTCACGGGGCACTCCATGGGCGGATTTCTCACCATGGTGCTCATAGAATCATTCCCCAATACCTACGACGCAGGACTTCCACTGTGCGGGCCTCTTGGGGCGTCGACGTGGTTCATGGAGCGTGAGCCGCTGGATCTCCGAGCGGTCTTCGATTATTACTTCCCAAACACACTTCCGGATCCGGCAAAGGTTCCATCCGATTTCAAAGAAAGCAAGGAGCTGAACGAGCAGATCACCAGCCTGCTCGATTCCAAGCCTGCGCAGGCCGATATTATGCGCCGCTGGTGCGGCATTCACACGAACAAAGAACTGGCTGCCACGGTGATTTTCTTTACGTATGTCCTGATGGACCTGGAGCAGCGCGGCGGCGGAAATCCTTTTGACAACCGCAATATTATTTACTCGGGCACGCCAGACGACAACGCGCTCAACGATGGCATAAAGCGCTACACCGCCAATCCGCGTGCCACCGAGTACCTGCACACGTATTACACGCCGACGGGGCGCCTTACGCGGCCTATGCTGGCCATCCATACTACGTACGATCCGATTGTCCCGCCGTGGGTGCCGAACGCCTACTCCCTGCTGACACAACAAATGGGCACAGGGAATTTGTTCGTACAGCAGTACGTCAAGCATGACGGCCATTGCGCCATCAACAACGCCGAGGTCGCGCGCGGCTTTGCGGAACTCCGCGACTGGAAGAAACGCGGAATGCGGCCCGCCACCGGCGCATCGCGCTAAGCTGGACTCTAAATGCACTTGCTGACCGGACCCGCGGGATCCGGTAAAACATTCGCCATTCTCGAACGACTGCGTGCTGCGCTGCGCCGTAAGGACACGAGCGTGCGGCTGTTAGTCCCCACTGCCACGATGGCGCAGCATCTCCGTAACGAATTGGCGCGCGAGGGCTTTATCTTTTCGCCTTCGTTGATCCAGACAATCCATCGCTACATCGAACCCTGGGTTGGCGATCTGCCAGAAGCTTCGGGAGCGCTTTTCCACCTGCTGCTCGAAAAGACCGTGCGCAGGCTGGACCTTCCCGCATTCCGAAAAGTAGCGCACCTCGCTGGATTTCAGGCAAGATTGGCAGCGGTGATCGAAGAATGCGCGTCCGCGGGCTGCGGTGCGCGTTCGCTCGGGGACCATCTTCCACCGGACGGGCCGGGCCGCGACCTGGCCGGAGTCTTCGACGAGGTGAGCCAGGCTCTCGTCCAACAGAAACTTGGCCTACGCTCCACGCGGCTCAGTTTGGCGGCCGCACGCATCGCAGCAGCAGGCACCGCAGCCGTGAAAACCATCTGGCTCGACGGCTTCTTTTCGCTCACCGACCCCGAGCTCGCCATGGTGCAAGCCATGGCGCGACACGCGGATGTAACCGTCACGCTTCCATCGACGGAAATTTCAGCCGGCACACGCGCGCGTCTGCTGGCAATGGGTTTTGACGAAGAACGGCTCGAGCACACTCGCATCGCGCCGGACCGCGAGCTATTCGTCGCTTCGGGCATCGAACGGGAGGCGGATGAGATCGCGCGTAGGATTCTGGAACAGGTCTCTCGTGGGCGGCTATTTCGCGAGATCGGAATCATTGTCAGGACTCCCGACGTTTATGTCCCTTTGTTACGTCTTACCCTCGAGCGCTTTGGCATTCCCGCCCGGTTCTACTTTGACTCCGTCTTGATGGAGCAACCTGCGGTACGGTGCCTGGCCGGCGTCGTAGATGCGATGTTGGGCAGATGGCAGCACGACGCAACCCTGCAGGCCATGAAATTGGCGCCCGGGGCCGGTGTCTCCGGACCGATGGACCGCTTTGATTTCGAGGTGCGCAAAAGACTGCCTGGCGCCGGTATTGAGGCGCTACGCGACTTGGCCGCGGGGATCAGAAGCGAAGATCACGGGCTGCAGCGGCTGTTGGATCGTTTTTCCGAGTTGGACGCGTGGCGGTCGCGGCTACTGAATCCCGCGGAATGGTCCGCGCACCTCTCGACGCTGCGTGCGTTATATCGACCGCCGCGCCCGCGCGATCACGTGAACCATGAAACAGTGCTCGAATGGCGATCACAGGCACAGGCGCTCGATGCCTTCGCGAGCGCTGTTGACGAAGCCGCGCTTTCCTTCGACGCAACAGTCAAGCTTCCGCTGACCGATTTTTGGCCGGCCGTGAAGGCGGCGCTCCGGTTGACGCCGCTGCGCCTAAGGGACCAGCGCCATAACGTGGTGCACGTGCTAAGCGCCTACGAGGCGCGGCAGTGGGAGTTGCCCGTAATCTTTATCTGCGGGATGGTGGAAGGCCAGTTCCCGCGTTACCATCCGTCCGATCCATTCTTGCCGGATCATGTCCGGCGCCGTCTGAAAGAACGCGGCTTTCGCATTCGCACGGGCGACGATGGCGAGAAAGAAGAGCGGTTCCTGTTCGACTCGGCGCTGAGCCGTGCGACTCTGTCGGTGATCCTGAGTTACCCGAAGAACGATGCGCGCGGCGAAGAGAACCTGCCCTCTCTGTTTCTGGATCCGGCGGAGCCACGAACCGCGAGTTGCCCGGTACGGCCCGCGGTAGCGGCGCCGGAACTTGTATCCGCTCCAGTAATCATTCGTTCTGCCGATTTGCTGCATGTGATCGAACAAAAGTACACCGAGATGCGGCCCACGGCGCTCGAATCCTACCTGCAGTGTCCGTTCCAGTTCTTTGGACGGCACACCCTGGACCTCGAAGACCGGCCTCCCCGCCCCGAAGATCGCCTGGAGTTCCGGGCCTGCGGCAAAATCGTTCACAGCGTGATCGCCGAGTGGCTTTTGACGCGCGGCCCGATCGACGGGATTTTCGAGAACGTTTTTCGCAAGATCGCGGAAGACGAGTCCGTTCCTGCCGGCTACAAAACCGAACTCCTGCGCATCAGAATGCTCCGCGACCTGCGCCACTTCGCCGAAACCGACGCGTGGCCGGCCGACTACGAAAGTCAAAGTGAGGTTGCGTGCCAGTTCGAGCTCGATGGCGGCCTGAGAATTCGTTGTCGAATCGACCGGCTCATTAAGACGCCCGATGGCCGCGCGTTTGTCATGGATTACAAATACAGCAAGAAGAAGGTTACGGAATACATCTCCAACAAGAACCTGCTGCAAGGGCCGCTCTATTGGCTGGCTGCCGAGCGCGGGTTCCGGCTAAACACGGCCGCCATGTACTACTGCGGCCTGCGCGACGAAGTGTCGTATGGAGGTTGGGGCGAAAAACCAGGCTGGCTGCAGGCGACTGCAGTCGAACCGTTTTCGGCCGAGTGGCTCGACGACGCGGTCCAGCGGAGCGTGCGCGCCGCTCAAGAGATCGCCGCCGGACGTATCGTGCCGTCTCCCAGCGATACATCAAAGTGCCGGTTCTGCAATTTCAAAGATGTTTGCCGCTACACGGGCGCGGAAATGATAATCGCGGAGGGCGCCTAATGGATTTCACTCCGCGACAGCTCGATGCGGTGGACGTCGCGAAAGCGCGCCAGGACACATGCATCATCGCGGGCCCAGGATCGGGAAAGACATCCGTTCTGGTCGAATTCTACCGGCGCCTGGTCCTCGATGCGGAAGTGTTACCGGAGCGCATTCTAGCCATAACTTTTACCGAAAAAGCCGCCCGCAACATGAAGGAGAAACTGGCCAAGCTGTTCCAGAAAATGCCGGAACGTCGCCGCCAGCTCGAGCAAGGACACGTCTCGACGATCCACGGTTTCTGCGCCCGGTTGTTGCGTGAAAATGCGATCGCCGCAGGCATCGACCCGGAATTTTCTGTGCTCGACGCACGTCAGTCCATTCTCATGCAGCGGCAAGCCGCGAACGACGCGCTCGACCAGATGTTCGCTGCCGGGCCGGAGCCCATGCGCCGGCTGATTTCCGGTCTCAAATCGCCCGATATCGCGAGCTACCTCCCCGGCGTGTATGATGGCATGCGCGCCGCGGGAGTCGAAGCCGCCGATCTGCCTGCATTCCATGTGTCTGCCGGCGACGATTTCGACGCATTGAAGAACGCTGTTCGCCAGCTCACCCTTGAAAACACGCTCGGCTGGAACGAGAGCCAAAAAGAACGGCTACACGAAGTCTTGGCCGCGGTGCTTCGTGTTACCGAACTCGCCGGTGCGCCTCTCTCCACCGAGCACTTTCGGGCCATTGGTGAGTTCCCGACCAGTCTCAAAGGCTTGAAGACCAAGACTGCAATTCACGGCCTTTTGATGTCGATCAAGGATCAGATTCTCCCGGATCTGTACCGAAGATTCCTGACGGAATACTATTCGCGCGAGCGCGAACTGCTGATCCGGATAATCCAGCGCTTTGACCGGCTATACAGCGAGCGTAAGCGTAGTGTTAGTGCCCTGGATTACGCCGATCTCGAAACGTTCGCCGTCCGGGTGCTGCAACGGGACCGCGGTGTTCGTGAGCGTGTACGAGCGGCGTTTCTCCACGTCCTCATGGATGAATTTCAGGACACCAACGGCCAGCAAGCCAAGCTTGTCGCCCTGCTGCGAGCACCGGATTGCTTTTACGCCGTTGGTGACATCAACCAGTCGATCTATGGCTTCCGCCACGCCGATCCTGACGTCTTCCGGGCTTACCGCAATCAAGTGGAGACGAGCGGCAAACACCTGGTGGAGCTCGAGGAGAACTGGCGCAGCCGTCCGGAGATCCTGAGCGCGGCGGAAACTATCTCACACCACGCCGCCGGGATCGAGCATCGGTCGCTGGTCGGCAAGAGACAATTTCCTGAAAAACTCCAGCCGTCTGTGGAAGTACTGAGCGCCATCGCGGACACTCAGGAAACGGCGCTGGATCTTGAAGCGCGGTGGGTGGCGCAGCGGATACTGGATTTCGCCGGATCGCTGCCGCTCGCCTCCGGACCGGCGGGATTCGGTGATATCGCCGTGCTGGTTCGTAACTCCGAAGTTCTGGCAGCGTTTACAGGCGCGTTCGAACAAGCCGGCATCCCCTATTTGCTGAATCAGGGCAAAGGATTTTTCGAAACGCGAGAGGTCGTGGATCTCACCCGCCTCCTGCGGGCCATCAACAACCCACGCGACGAGATCAGCCTTGCGGCCGTGCTGCGCTCGCCGTTCGTCCGCGTGTCCGACGAAGCTTTGCTGCGGCTGAAAACCGGCGGCAACCTCGGCACGGCGCTGCGCCGGCTCGATCACCTGGAAGCGGCGTTTAGAGCGGATGATCTCGACAAGTTGCGCCGCTTCCGCGAGCAATTGTTCCGCTGGCGTGAGTCCCGCGACACAGCGGGATTTGATCGCCTCCTGATGCGCGCTATGGACGAAACCGGCTACAGCGCCAGCCCGGGGACCCGCGCCTTAGCCAACATCGAGAAGTTCCTCGCTCTGGCGCGCGAAGCGTCGTCGCGCTTGACGCTGGCGGAATTCGTCGATGAACTGGAGTCGCTGCGCCTGGCTGACGCGCGCGATCCGGATGCGCCGCCTGAAGACGCGGTAAAAGCGGTGCGTATTATGACGGTGCACGCCGCCAAAGGCCTCGAATTCCCCGTGGTATTTCTGGTGGCGCTGCACAAGGGCGTGCAGCAGACTGTAGACCCATTCTGCTTTTCCCCGCGCCTGGGGTTGGGCGCGCGGTGGCTGAATCCCGTGTCCGGCGAAGAAAAGGGCGACTGGTTTCATAACGCGATTCGCGAAGAGGCGGGCCAACGGGAAACCGACGAAAGTAACCGCCTGTTCTATGTGGCCATGACGCGCGCCGAAGAACATCTGGTGTTTTCTTATTCGAGTTTCGGCAAGCAGAAAGAATGGGCAGCGGCGCTCGAATCGGCGTTAAGCCTCGACTTGCGCACGCCGCAACAAAGAGTGCAGCGCATCGAGCCGCCCGACGGCGATCCGTTCCCGTTGAGGATCTTTGCCACCGATACGCCACCGGAGCTGCTCACACGCAGTGAGCCGGGACCGCTGGCGGCGACGGTTCAGGTGCTCGCCCGTCTCCAAGTGGGTGACCAGCACGATTTCGCCGCCAGCGTGACCGCAATTGCGCATTTCGCCGATTGCCCGCGCCGTTATTTTCTGGAGACCTATCTGGGCTGGCCGGGCAACGCTCCCCGCACTCTGCGGCGCGTGGACGAGGACGAGACCGGCGATGAGCTCGACGCGAGCGAGTTCGGTCTCCACGTCCACGCACTGTTAGCGGGCCAGACCCTGGCGCAAACCACGCCGGAAGCGCAAAAGCTCGCCGATGCTTTCCGCACCAGCGAGCTCGGCCGTCGCGCCGGGCGCGCTTCACGAATCGAGCGGGAGTTTGATTTTCTGATGGCGATCGAGGATGTGGTGCTGCGCGGGCAAATCGACCTCTGGTTCGAAGAGGGTGGCGAATGCGTGCTGGTGGATTACAAGACCGACGATGTCAATCCGCGCGAAACGGCCTCCCGGGCCGAGTTTTACGCCCCTCAGTTACGCCTATACGGTCTCGCGATCGAGCGCATTACGGGACGTCTACCGGACCACGCATTCGTGTACTTCCTGCGTCCCGGAATCGCCATTCCCGTGTCGCTCGAACGCTCTCTGTTGGACGATCCCGAGACGCTCGTGCGAGATTTTCGCGAGGCCCAGTCCTCTCTCGACTTCCCGCTGCGCGAAGGCGACCGCTGCGTCCGCTGCCCGTATTTCCGCGGCCTATGCCCGGCGGGCTCAGGGGTGCCCGATGTAATCCATCCGGCCGCCATCGACGGTGAGGATCTGGCCGGTGACGAAGCCGGAATCGGGTGAGACCAGAAACGCGACGGCGTGCGCGATGTCCTCGGGTGTTCCCACGCGCCGCACCATGGCCTTGGCGGCGAGCTGATCGGTGATAGCGGAAATCTGTTCGCCGGTGCGTCCCGCGGTAACCATTTCCGTCGCGATAAATCCTGGCGCCACGGCATTGACCGTGATGCCCTGCGGCCCCAACTCCATGGCGAATCGGCGCGTGAGCACTGAAACTGCCGCTTTCGTAGCCGCATAAAACGTTGTGCCGGCCATCGCTGTCCCATGCGCCGCGATTGAAGTCAGATTTATGATACGGCCGAATCGCCGCAACTGCATTCCCGGTACAACTGCGCGCGTAACGTTGACCAGCCCATCCACATTGACCCAGCGCATGCCTTCCATTTCCGAGTAATCGAAATCCGCCAGATCGCCGCGGCGGAAAACACCCGCGTTGTTGACGAGGATCGCAATCGGACCCAACTCGCGTTCCAGCTCATCCACCATCCCGCGGACCGCTCGAGCGTCACCGACGTCCGCGCGCACGGGCATCGACCGGCCACCCGCTTTTCGGATCTCCATCGCCGCCTTTTCCGCATCGTCGGACCGTTCGCGATAGTTGATCCCGACTGCCGCGCCCTCATGAGCCAGCCGCAACGCGATAGCCCGCCCGATCCCCCGCGAGCCGCCCGTAACCAGCGCCATCTTTCCTTCCAGCATCATGCACTGATGATAATGCCACAGCCGACGACTCGCCGCAGATTTGGCAACGGTAGGCACATTCGGTGTTCTGGAAAGCCATTTCACCACACGGAAGCGATGTGCGTTTTCAGCAGAGCATGGCGAAGCGGCGTTGGCGCGCGGAAAGGTCTCCGGTACAGCTTAGGCGCACTGGTCGCACTGTATGATCCGAAGCGCACAGAAACTGGTACGATTTATGGACCGCATGGAAAAAGCAAATCGTAACGCTGAATGCGACGAAATAGAGCGGTTCGCGAGTTCGTTAGGCAGGAATCCGCATTGCACATACAATTTTGAAACTATGGGCCACACGCTTGCACTCAGTGGACAGTCGATCGGGATAACGAGAGAAGATTTCGATGATCGGAAGTGGCAAAAGAAAATCCGCAACGCAATTCAGCCGCGGCGCTCGCGGTACAGTTAGAGCCGTCTCGATTGCTGGTGGACGCGCGACTTACACCCCTGCCACGGGAGATGGCCGGCCTGCGGCGATCGTTGTGGCCGACAGCCCGTCCCACGATAGGGTGGAGCGATGATCATGCGTTTGTGGGCCGCTGCGGTTATGTTGACCAGTCTCTGTGTTCTCCGCGCCGCCGACCACATTCCGCCAAGAAGGTCGTCTCAAATGGAGAACGGCCCTGGAGGCGTGAATACGTCATTGCCGCGGCTGCCCTACCTGCCGACAACCCAGCGCTGGTGGACCCGCATGTTCGATGCCGGGATCAAATATGTGCGAATTGGCCAGTACGAAGATACGTCCGACATGACGGGCTGGGATTGGGTGGAGCATGAGAAAGGGAATCTGGGGCTCAAGCCCGAAGTCGATATCTACGTCGATTCGCTCGTGGACAACGGAACGATCGTCGAATTGCAGCTCCTTTATGGCAATCCGATTTACACTTCACCAGCTGGAATTCTTCCCCGCTCCATTACTCCCACTCCGGCTTCCGTGCATAACCGCGATCTTAGTCTCTACTCTATTTTTTGGCCGCCGAAGACACCGGAGCAGATTGCGGCTTTTCTGCGGTACACCAAATGGATGGTGAATCATTTCAGTGGCCGCGTGCGGTATTACTCGCTCTGGAATGAACAGGACGGAAGCTACTGGAACCTGAATCCGGATCCAGAGGAATATGGGCGTCTGCTCGCGGCATTCGTGAAGACCGTGCACGAGACCGATGCGGGGGCAAAGATAGTCTACGGAGGGCAGGCTAGCTTGGATACTGATTTTGCGCGCCGCGCTTTGGGAGCCTGCCAGTGTGCTTCCGCCATCGACGTCTTTGCCTACCACACCTATCCCGGCGGCTACATTTCGAACGCGCCTCCTGAGACCATGGATTCGGGCGCTTTCGGCACGAATTCTACGATCGCCCTGCGTAAGGCGGTGAGCTCCTATCCCGGCATCAAACCGGAAATTGAG
>Ga0075436_100001350_pt1 | contig 16686 bp, 13 predicted proteins | sample RhiMethybrSRZTD5_FD_75303 | JGI IMG/M metagenome (GOLD analysis project Ga0075436, IMG submission 75303) | Populus rhizosphere microbial communities from Tennessee, USA - Rhizosphere MetaG P. TD hybrid SRZTD5 | ecosystem: Host-associated > Plants > Roots > Rhizosphere > Soil | place: USA...
CGGCGCTCGAGGATTACAAGCTGGACATTATTATCGGGCAGGGGCCCTCAGCGCGCACCCACACCATGGATGTGAAGCCCTTCACTTTTGTGGGGGCGACCACGCGGGCGGGGTTGCTCTCAGCGCCATTGCGCTCGCGCTTCGGCATTGTGCTGCGGCTGGAGTTCTACACCGATGCCGAATTAAAGATCATCGTGCAACGCTCGGCCGAGATTCTGGGAGTGGTCATAGACGACGCGGGATCCAACGAGATCGCCAGCCGCGCCCGGGGCACGCCGCGCATTGCCAACCGGCTGCTGCGCCGGGTGCGCGACTTCGCCCAGGTGCGTGGGGCCGGCCGCATTGACCTGGCTACGGCGCAAAAGGCGCTTCACATGCTGGAGGTGGACCAGCACGGCTTCGACGAGATTGACCGCAAGCTGCTGCTCACCATCATCGAGAAGTACCAGGGCGGACCGGTGGGCGTGAATACGCTGGCGGCGGCGCTGGCCGAGGAAGCGGACGCCATTGAGGAAATTTACGAGCCGTTTCTCATCCAGATCGGCTTTCTCAACCGCACACCAAGAGGCAGAACCGTGACCCGATTGGCTTATGAGCACTTCGGCATTTCGCCCAGCCGGCGGCAGAGCTCGCTCTTTTGAAAGAGGAATAATTAGCAGAACGAGCCACCAACTACTAACTGCCACCTACATTGAACAAAAGACTGCAAAAACTCCTCAGAGGTTCGTTCTGCATTCCAGAACCCGGCCTTGTTCGCCCGCGAGTGGGGCGGCCTGCTGGTACAATGCTGCCGCACTCTCGCTCGCTAAACTGAAATTGAATGCTGGCTGATCATTTTCGGCCCCGAGGCGGCGGTTATAACGCAGTCTGGGCGCTACAACGCAGGAGAGTCTTGTCCCGCCTGTTATCACTGCGCGTCTTCAGCATCCTGATGCAGGGAATTCTTCTGCTCCATGCCTCTGTTGCCACAGCTCGTGACCATCCTCACACGGCTGCCGCTATGGTCGAACGGACGCGCCCAGTCCTCTCTATTCCCCGGTTGTCGCAAGCACCCGCATTGGAAGACTTTCTCACAATGCACCCCAGCGGTCCGGCGGCCGAACACATGGCCGAGGTTTCCCATTTCCTTCAGCGCGATCCCAACGACGGCGCGCCTTCCACCCAGCGCACCCACGTGTACCTCGGCTACGACAGCAAGAACCTCTACTTCGTCTTTGTATGCTTCAACAATCAGCCCCGGCAAACCCGCGCCCGCCTCTCCCGCCGCGAGGATATTTTCGACGATGACACCGTTGAGGTCATGCTCGACACCTTCCACGACGAGCGCCGCGCCTATGTCTTTCAGACCAACGCCCTGGGCGTGCAATGGGACGGCACCTACGCCGAGCAGGCGCAGGGCGACTTCGGCAATTTCGATTCTTCCTGGGACACGGTATGGGATTCCAAGGGCAAGCTAACGGGCCAGGGTTTTGTGGTCTGGATGGCAATTCCCTTCAAGAGCCTGCGCTTTTCTTCCGACCCTGACCAGAGCTGGGGCATCATCCTCAACCGCAGCATTCCGCGCAACAACGAGAACACCTTCTGGCCGGAAATTACGCGCCGCGTGGACGGGCGGCTGAACCAGGAAGCCACGCTCAAAGGGATGGAGGGAATCGCCCCCGGGCGCAACATGCAATTCATTCCCTACGGCATCTTCCGCTCCTTCCGCGCCGTGGATACGCGCGATCCCCTGCCCTATTTCGAGGCCGCCGACCAGGGCCGCTTCGGGCTGGATTCCAAATTCATCCTGCACGACAGCCTGGTGCTGGACGTCACCGCCAACCCGGACTTCAGCCAGGTGGAGTCCGACCAGCCCCAGATCACCACCAACCAGCGCTTTGAGGTTTTCTTCCCGGAAAAGCGCCCGTTTTTCCTGGAGAACGCGGACTATTTCTCCACCCCCATTGATTTGGTTTTCACGCGGCGTATTGAGGACCCTCAGTTCGGCACCCGGTTGACCGGCCGCCTGGGCTCCTATTCGCTGGGCATGTTCGCCGTCAACGACCGTGGGCCGGGCTATGACGTGGCCGACGGCGATCCCAGCTTTCATAAGGGCGCGTACTTTAATATCGCGCGCCTGAAGCGCGACCTCGCCCAGCAGTCGAGTGTGGGCGCAATCTTCACCGACCGCGAGTTCAATGGCAGCTTCAACCGGGTGGGCGGGTTCGACACGCAGCTGAAATTCGGGAAAAATTGGACCGCGCAGGGTCAGGGTGTGGTGAGTTCAACCCGCAACCTGGACGGCACCTATCAGGCCGGTCCGGCATACAAAGGAGATTTGCAATACAACGACCTGCACACCAGCTACGAAATGCAGTACAACGACATCAGCCCTAATTTTGTGAGTGATCCCGGATTCGTGCCCCGCGTGGACATGCGCGAGGTGCGCCAGTTTGCCCGCTACCGCTTCCGTCCTAAAAACAGCTTCCTCGTTTCCTGGGGCGCGGCCATGTTCTTCGACCGCATCTACGGTCACGACGGAACGTTTCTGGATGGCTCCTACGAACCGCACCTCACCTTCGAGTTCAAGGGCCAGACCTATTGGAACTTTATTCCGTACGGCAGCTACCCGGAGCAGCTGCGGCCCGTGGATTTCTCGACCCTGCCGGCCCTAGCCGCTTACAACCAGCACCTGGTCGGCACGTCGTTTGGCACAAGCTATTTTCGATGGGTCGTCCTGGGAGCGTTCTATGGCAGGGGCGCCAACGTAAACTACGACACGCCCATCAACCAGGCGCCAGTACTCGACAACAATGATCTGGCGCAGGTGTTCCTGACCATACACCCTTCGAAGAATCTAAAAATAGACAACACCTATTTGTTGAACCGGCTGGTGGACCGGCCCACGGGCATGAGCGTGTTTACCAACCACATCATCCGCTCAGAGTGGAACTACCAGATTACGCGCGCCCTGTCGCTGCGCCTGATCCCGCAGTACACCACGGTGTTGGCCAATCAGCGCTTCACGTCGCTGGAAACCAGCAAGCAGTTCAACGCCGACTTCCTCATCACCTACCTCGTGCATCCCAGCACCGCGATTTACGTGGGCTACAACAGCGACCTGCAGAACCTGGTTTCGCCTCTGGGCTTCGATCCCAGCGGCAACCTGCTGCGCACCCGCGGACGCTACCTCAACGATGGCCGGCAGGTATTCGTGAAAGTTTCCTATTTGTTTCGTTTTTAGAATCAACCAGATACAGCGGCACAGAGAAATCCGATCGAAGATGTACGATTGTCGATTCCTTCGCCCGATAGAACTGTTTGAATCGTCAATCTTCAATCAACAATCGTCAATTTCTGCTAGGCGAGTTGCCACACGGTGTCGAGCACCGATCCGTCCACCCATTTGACAATGGCCACGGGGCGCTCGGTGCGGCGGGGCCGTGCGGGCTTGCCGCCACAGATTTGTTCTACTTCTGCCTGAATGTCCTGAATTGGCCGGATAGGCAGGCGGGAGCCCTTCACCGCATCGAGCAAGTCCCGGCGGCGGGGATTGATGGCGATGCCGCGCTCGGTGGCGACCACATCAATCATTTCACCGGTGCCGGTGATGGTCGTAACCTCATCCACAATCACGGGAATACGGTCGCGGAAGGAAGGCACGGCCAGAATACTGCAGCCGGCGAAGAGGCAATTTTGCCAGCCCCCAATGCCGTGCAGCAGGCGGCCATCGGAGTGGGTGACCACATTGGCGTTGAAGTTCACGTCCACTTCTGTGGCGCCCAACACCACCGCATCCACCATCGAGGCGAAGTTGCCTTTGCCGTGAAAGTTGTAAGAAGTGAACGGCGAGGTGGCCACGTGGCGCGGGTCAGCGGCAATGGAGCGCACGCCGTCCAAATCGAAGGTCTGCCCGTCGAGAATGTAGTCGGTGAGGCCCTCCTGCAGCATCTCCACCAGGTAGCGCGTGGAGCCGCCGCGCACAAAGCGCGCTTTAACGCCATCCTCCTTCATCATGTGGCGCAGGTAATCCACAAACGCCAGGGCAATTCCGCCGGCGCCCGCCTGAAATGAAAAACCATTGCGCATGATGCCGGCGTCGCGCAGGAACCGTGCCACAAATTCCGCGATCCGCAGCCGGTCGGGGCTGCGCGTGATCTGGGTGGTGCCGGAGACGATCTTGGCGGGTTCGCCGATGGAATCCACCTGCACCACAAAGTCCACACTGTTGCCCGGGATTTGCCAGGGCACGCAGGGAAAGGGCACCAGGCTGTCGGTGACCACGATCACGCGGTCAGCATACATGGAATCGGCCAGTGCAAAGCCCAGCGAACCGCAGGCGGACTTGCCATGCGAGCCATCGGCATTGCCAAAGGGATCGGCGGTGGGCGCGGCGATCACCGCGATATCAATATGAACTTCGCCATCCTGAACGGCCTGCCAGCGCCCACCGTGGGAGCGCAGCACGCCCACGCCACGCATCTTGCCTTGAGTGGTGTAGTCGCCCAGCGGACCATTCATGCTGCCTTCAATGTGGTGGACGACGCCGGCCTCCATTAAATCCACCACCGCCGCCTGGGAGGGAAACGAAGCGCTGGGAAACCACATCAGGTCCCGTGCGCCCAGTTTGCCCGCGGTTTCGAGCGCCATCACCGCCACCCGGTCGCCGTCGCGCAGGTGATGGTGGCTGGAAATGACCATGCCGTTCCGCAGCCCGCATTTGCGCAGCGCCGTTTCCAGATCAGGGACGCGTTTGTCGCCGTTTTCGGGATACTGGACGCACGAGCGAATAGCCGGAGCCGCCTTATGACCCTGCGGGTCATCTTGAACCGCACCCGCGTAGGGACGCTGGTCCTTACCGTTGACGGAGATGGGCACCAGGCGCCCGGCGGCATTGCGGGCGAGTTCGACGCGGGTTGCGGTTGTGCTCATGAGGTCAATCGTTAGTCGCTGGTCACCGGCCAAAGCTGTCTGCTGTTGGCCTTTGTACCAGCGATGTCTTTCCGGCTGTCGCCAGGGCAATCCTGCCCTCGCACTTGCTGTGCTAGGAATCGGCTACTGAATCACTCCCATCTCCTTGGCCCGTTTCACCAGCTTCCCTGCGCGCTGCACCACGGGCGGGTCAATCATCTTCGAGCCCAGGCTCACCACGCCCAAGCCGCGCTGCTGCGCTTCCTCAAAGGCGGCCACAATCCGCTGTGCTTTTTCTATCTCGGCTGGCGTGGGCGCAAAGGCCTGGTGCACCACCGCAATCTGCAGCGGGTGCACGCAGCCCATGCCCTCGAACCCCAGGGCGCGCGACTTCTGTCCCCAGCGCAGCAGGCCATCCATGTCCGCCACGTCACCATAAACCGAGTCAATGGCCGTCACCCCGGCGGCCCGGGCGGCATTCACCAGGCGCGTGCGGGCATACAGGGACTCCGCCCCTTCGGATGTTTTCACCACGCCAAGATCCGCAGTGTAATCCTCCAGGCCGATGGTAATGGCTGCAACATTGGGAGTGGCGGCGGCCACGATAAACGCGTTCTCAATCCCCAACGCCGATTCCAGGATGGGCATCAGCCATATGGGCCGCGAAATCCGATGCTGCCGCTTGAGCTCGGCGATTTTGCGATCCACTTCCATCACCTGCTCAGCACGTTCCGTCTTGGGGACCAGCACCATGTCGGGCTGCTCGGGAATAATCTCTTCCAAATCGGCGAGCCCCATGGGCAACTGGTTGATGCGCACCGTGCGCTCCGCTCCAGCAAAATCCACGGCCCGCAGGGCATTGCGTGCCAGGATGCGGGCAGCATCCTTTTCCGCCGGGTGGACGGAATCTTCCAGGTCGAGAATGACCGCGTCCGGCGCGTGCAGGCCGGCGTTGATGAAATATTTGGGCTCGCTCCCCGGCAAGTAGAGCCGGGAGCGGCGCAAGCGGTCGCGGGCCGCCGGCGGAGGAAGAGGCACCGCCTCGGGTAATGCGCGGCGGCCCTGGCCCAGCCCGGCGCGCCGTACCGCCGCTTCAATGCGTGCGGCGATCACGAACGGCAGCGCGCCTTCATCGTGGATGGTGACGTGAGCGTCGCGCACTCCCAGATCCGACAGCGCTTGCCGCGCCTGCGCCAGGATGTTCTCGCCGTAATAGGCAGCCACCCTCGACTCGAGCCCGATCTCAATGCCGCCTTCCCCGCGCGCTTCGAGCGCCACCTGCAGGTCGGAGCGTACGTCCTTGCCGCAATGTCCGGCTTCCCCGCTGCGCATGATCTCCGCTTTGGCCAGCCCGCTCATATCTGCTCCCGCATGGGCGTCGTATCCAGAACTGCCAGCGCCTCCTGCGCGTATTCCTCCAGGTCGGGCCCGATCCATTCCTCGTCCAGGCGCACGGCGTGGAAGCGCACATCGCAGTGATCGCCATCGAAATGGACGATGACGTGGAAATGCTGGCCCTCCCTTTCTTTCGCCAGACGATCGCGCAGGGCCTGGGCCACTGCCATGCCGTAGCCCAGCATGGGCAGCGGCAGGAAGCCGCCGTTCTCCGAATAGTCCTCCACATGAATGTGGTTGACGTGGCACTCGTAAGCCGTGCGGTTCTTAAAGTCCGCCAGCTTGAGCGTCGGAACCTGGCTCCTGAGCTGCGCCAGGAACACACAGCCGTCCTCCTCCACCAACGGCGATACTAACAAGGCCTGCAGCTTCTGGCTAAGCGCCTTGGAATCGTCGAGGTTATCCTGGCGAACCTGCTGATACAGAGCTTCCATGCGCTGGTTGGTTTTCATTTATACCCAGTTTGAGAGTTTCACAGTTTCAGGTTTCGAAACTAAGATTAACTGCTAGTCTGCCGCACCCGCGGTTTCGGAGGCGCGCTCCAGCGTCGCCAGGATCGCATCCGTCATCTGCATGGTCGAAGCCGCACCCTGTGCGATCGCCTTGGGACCGCCGGAAATTCGCATCATGTCATAGGTCCGCACCTTGCCCTCGCGCACTACCTCCGCAATCGCCGCTCGCACCCGCGACGCCTTTTCGCTCTCCCCGATATGGTCGAGCATCATGGCGGCAGAAAGGATCATGGCAATGGGATTCACGATGGGCGGGTTCAGCTCCGCATATTTCGGCGCCGAACCGTGCGTGGGCTCGAAGACGGAAACTTCCTTCCCGATGTTGCCGGAGGCGGCAAAGCCCAGCCCGCCAACCAGGCCAGCAAATGCATCGGAGATAACGTCGCCAAACAAATTGCTGGCGATGATGCAGCCGTAGTCTTCCGGGTTCTTGGTCAGCCACATGGTTTGCGCGTCAATGTTAGTGGACCAGAGCGGGATCCCAGGATAGTCACGCGCCACGTGTTTGGCCACTTCCTCCATCAGGCCGCTGGTTTCGCGCAGCACGTTGGGCTTTTCGCAGATGGTCACATTCTTGTAGCCGAACTTTTTGGCATAGTCGAAAGCAGCGCGGCAAATGCGCTCCGCCGCCGGGCGAGTGATGATGCGCAGCGAGACGGCCAAGTCCTCGCCTTTCACATTCTGGAACGCCTTGAACTTGGGATGCGTGGCAAATGCGGCGCGCACCTGTTCCGGCGGGTTGGTCCACTCCACGCCGGCATAGAGGCCCTCGGTGTTCTGGCGGAACACCACCACGTTCACCTGCGGCTCCTCATAGCCGCCGCCTGGCTTTTTGCGCACGAAATTCAGCGGGTTCCCGGGAAAACCGATGCAGGGGCGCAGGCACACGTCCAGGCCAAAGCGCTGGCGCATGGTCACGATCGGGCTGTAGTAGGTGTAGCCCTTGCCGCGCAGCGCCGGCTTGAGCTCGGCGTCGGCTTCCTTCTTGGGCTTGGAAGTGATGGCGCCGAACAGGCCCAGCTTGTGTTTGGCCAGCAGCTCCACGGTGCGCTCGGGGAGGGCGTTGCCTTCGTTGATCCAGCACTCCCAGCCGATATCGGCGTGAATGTATTCCGCCTCAAAGCCGACGGCGTTGAGCACACGGATGGCTTCGGGCAGCACCTGGTTTCCGATCCCGTCGCCGGGCATGCTAATGATGGTGGGTTTGGACATGAGCGCTATCTCCGATGATGCAGGCGTTACAGTTCCGTAGGTTTCAAGGTTTCTCAGGTTTCGGTCATCAACCGTCAATCCGCAATCGTCAATTTTGTCCTTACCAGGTTCTCGACTCCCCGTGCCACCACCAACGATTGTGGCACGCTGCCCAGGGGTGGGAAATGGAACTGCTCACCACGGTATGTGATAAGACCGGAAGTGAAGTCCACCTCCACCTCGTCCCCTGGCATTACGGTCTTGCCGCCGGCTTTTAGCTGCGATGCAAACTGCTCGCGCAAACGCGTGACAAACTGTGGCGCCTCGATGCACAAAAATCCGTTATTGAAGGCGTTGCGCAGGTAGGTTTGCGAAAAGCTGGCGGCGATCACCATGGGGATGCCCTTGGCCTGCAGCGAAGTCACCGCTTGCTCCCGGCTGGAGCCCGTGCCGAAATTGAAGCCCCCTACAAACACGTCGCCGGCTTGCGTGCATCCCGCTAACTGCGGGTCGTAGTTCTCCATGATGACGTTGGCCATCATCTCCGGCGTCATGTCGTCGCGGTAGGTATAGTCCTTGCCGTAGATCGCGTCGGTATTGATGTTGTCTGCGGTGAGGAAGATCAGCCGCCCACGCACGCGCTCCGGAAAACCGGGCAGTATTTCGACTTTTTCTGCTTGCGCCGTGGCCGAGCGCAGTTCGGTGTAGTGCGGCGCCAACCTGTTGGCTCGGATCTCAGCCCGGCCCGCACCCATGCTTGCGTTGGGCCGGGTTTCTGACTCGGCCCGACGGGGCGAAGCCCCGCCTCCACAGTCCTCGCTTCCACCCACGTTGACCACACTGCTGATATATCCCGCCACGGCCGAGGCGGCCACCACCTCCGGGCTGGCCAGATAACAGCGGGCATCGCGCGAGCCCATGCGGCCCTTGAAATTGCGATTGGTGGCGGAAATGCCGACTTCGCCGGGCTCCAGCAATCCTACGCCCAGTCCGATGCACGGGCCGCACCCTGCCGGCAGCGGGATGGCGCCGGACTCCAGCAGCGCTTGCCATGCGCCGCTCCGCTCTGCTTCCTCCTGCACCCAGCGGCTGGCCGCGCCCAGATAGAACTTCACGCCCCGCGCCACCTTTTTGCCTTTGACCACGCGCGCGGCAGCCTCCAGGTCCTCCAGCCGGGAGTTCACGCAGGAGAGCAGGTACGCCTTCTGAATCGCAATCTTCTTATGCTCCATTTCCGCTAACGACGTCATCACCTGCACCGTGTCCGGCCCGGAGACGTGCGGCGTCACTTCGTCGAGATTAAGGGTGATGCGCGCGGCATAGGCAGCATCGGGATCTGCCTGCGGCGGAGTCTTTCGCCAGCGATCCAGCTCTCCGGCGGTGAATCGCTCAATTCCCTGCCTGGCGAGAGCCTTGTGAACGCGCTCCAAATAGGCGAGCGTAACCTGGTCGCAGGGAAACCAGCCCACCAGCGGCCCCCACTCCGTGCTCATGTTGGAGATGGTGAAACGCGCGTCCATGGACAGGGTGGCCACTCCCGGCCCCGCGAATTCCACCGCGGCGTTGAGCACCTCGTCATGAGTGTAGAGGCCGCAAAGCGCAATAATGACATCTTTGCCCGTAGCCCCCGCGGGCAGCCTGCCTTCCAGCACCACCTGCACAGTGCGCGGAACTTGCCACCAGAACTCGCCCGTTGCCCACACCGCGGCAGCATCGGTGCGCACCACCGGGGTGCCTACGGCGGCCAGCGCGCCATACATGTTGGAGTGCGAGTCGGAAGCGACCACAAAGGATCCGGGCACCACATATCCCTTTTCCACCATGATCTGGTGGCCGATGCCGGAGCCGGCCGGATAGAAGTCAATGCCATGCTGCTTGGCGAAAGCGTCAATCGCGCGATACTTCTTCTGGTTTTCGTCGCTCTGGTTCTGGATGTCGTGATCGAGGGCGAAGACCGGCTGCCGATTGTCGTGGACCTTCTTCGCGCCGATGCCCTGAAATTTCTTCATGACGGCCGAGGTGTTGTCGTGAGTCATGATATGGTGCGGCCGGATGGAAACGAAGTCGCCCGCGCGCAGCGGACGCTGGGGACCCTCAGCGAGGTGGGCTTGCGCGATTTTTTCAACTACGGTTTGCGGCATACCGAAATCTCGTTTCAAAAACTGCGCATTTTGAATGACATGCTGTGGAGAGTCTGTGCTGTGACAAACTGCACATCAGCGACGATCCCGTCTGCGTGTTGATTTTACGCTCTCCCGTTTCGCCGCCGCCTTGCGCACATCCGACTTCAGCAACCGCATCAACTCGCTCACCGACCGCAGCTTTTCCAGCTTCCACACCGCATCTTTCACCTTCTGCTGCGCGGGCCCGGACAGCACGCCCTCAGCCAGCGCGGAGAACTTCTCCTCGATCTCGCGATCGGAGAGCGGGTTGCGCGGATCGCCCTTGGGAAAGTCCAATTGCCTCGTGAACTCCCTTCCGCCCGTGGTGCGTACGGTGACAATTACTCGCTGCAGTGCGGGAAAAACTTTCTCGATCTCCGGGTCGCCCACCACCTCCACTTTGCGCAGTTGCGCGCGAATGGCTGGATCCATGATCTTTTCCGGCGTGAACTGCAGCGGCGTCACTTGCCGGTCTACCAGGGCAACGGCTATGACGTAAGGCAGCGAGTGGTCCGCGGTCTCTTTGCTGCGCGGGTCATACTTGCTGGGATCGGAAAGAATGTCGGCCGCACGGGCCAGCGAGCGAATGCGAATGGTGGCCACCTGATCAGGCTTCAGGTCGTGCTCGCGCACCAAGTCCAGCACCGCGGAAATAGGCGTGTGGGTAAGCGCCTCGGTTGGAAACGCCTTCATGCCGCATTGCGTAATTCTCCAGCTTTCGCCCAAACTGCCGGTGAGCACGCTCAACTTCCACTCTGGACCGAAGCAGTGCGTCAGCCCTTCCTTGCCGTCCACCACATGCTCGGGACCGGTGTAGCCCTTTTCGGCGAGCAGCGCGGCCAGCACTCCGCTCTGCGTCGCCATGGGATCCACGGTGTTCTTCATCATGGTGAGCTTTCCGGCCGTGACCGCGCCCAGGGTGGCATGACGGCTGGCGGAGATGCCGATGGCGTGCTGGATCTGCTCCCAGCCGAGATGCAGGGCCCGTCCGGCGACAATGGGCGAAACGAAGGCGGTCAGCGTGGCATGGTGCCAGCCGCGCTCACGAATGCCGGGAATGGCGGCCTCACAAAAGCGGCATTCAAATTCGTGTCCCAGCACCAGGCCGACCATCAGCTCGCGGCCGTCGCTCTTGGCGCGCTCGCAGCAGGCCAGCGCCGCGGGAAAAATGTCCGACGGGTGCGACGGGTCCTGCTTCCAGTAAATATCGTTGTAATCCATGCAGCGGATCATTAACCCATTGGCCAGCGCGGCGGAAACTGCGTCCACCTTCTTGCCGGTGCCGATAATGGTGGCCGGCCCGGAGCCGGCGATCTCATCCAGCACCTGCAGCGCGATTTTGACGTCGTGCTGCTGGTAGCCGCCGAGGGCGCAACCCAGCGAATCCAGCAGGAACCGCTTGGCTTGGTACACGGCGTCTTGGGAGAGCTGGGCGAATTTCAGTTCTGCGGCCCAGCGCGAAATTTCGGCGGTGACGGTCGTTTTCGCGGTGCTGTGAGCGGTAGCCATAATCAGGGGTTACTGGCCATTGATCAGTGGCCGGTTTGTCGTCATCGGCTCACGGGCTAAATGCCCAGCGCTAATTGCTAACGGCTATTTTTTCAAATTCTTGAGCGGCAAATACGCCATGAAATCGGCATGGTGGACGATATAGGCCTCGGTGCTGCGCTTCACCAGATCGCCCTCGGCGGCGTGGGCCGCGATGATGTGGCACACGCGATCGGGGACGCCGCATTCCATGGCCAAGGCCACGCCGGTAAACGGATGGCGCAAAAACTCGCCGCGCTCGCTTTGCCGCGTCACCGGCTTGCCGGCGGGTCCCTCCACGGTTTCATACTCCAGCAGTTTGCCCACATCGGCCAGGATGGCGCCGGCAACCACGGTATCCATGTCTATAGGCAGGGCACGTCCCATGAAGTCCTTCATGGATTCGGCGGCGCGCCGCGCAATGTGCACTACGCAACGCTTGTGCTCCATGAAGCTGACCGGACAATTGGGGATTAGCAGGGTGAACGGGATCTGCTCCAGGTCTTCGGGTTCAAGCGGGCTGAGTTCGAAGGCGCGCACCCAGGTTTGGGTGGCTTGGTCGCGCAGCTTGGCGTCCTGGATCCAGTCCAGTTCCGGCCACAGACGCCGCACCGCTTCCCGCATGAGTGCTTCTCCCCTGCTCGTGAAAACCCTTAGCTTACCTTGCCTCCGCCAGGTAGTCGAGTCAGGGAAGCGGCTGGACAGCACAGGTCAGGCATCAGCGCCAAGGATAAACGGAATCAAACGTCTGTGAGGTGCGCCATGCTCCGGTACGAATGTGATTTCTGTCACCGTTTGAGAGAAAAAAACGAAGCTTGGATTATGGGATTTGCCGCCGAGAACATCGGCGTAACCGCGGCCCGCCGCGAGGTCACCATTTTGCCGAAGTGGGATGAGACTCGCTCGGTCGACTACCTGGCGGTGCATTTCTGCTGCGATCAGTGCCGTCAGAACTACATAGCCGGTATTTTTGGCGAAGAACCTAAAGAAGGCGAAATAGTGGAAGAAGTGGCGGTGGTTCCGCAAAAACGTATTGTGCGGCAATATCCCGGCGCTACCGTCGAAACCCGGGTGCAGCGGCGCAAGCCGGCCCGGGCGAAGTCCAAAGCGCGCCGCCGTAAGGCTGCCTAGCAAAGAGTCATGCGCTGATAACTTCCCGCAAGCGCGCGGCCGCCTCTTCCGGCGTGATGTCGCGCTGCGGCGACGCCAGCAGTTCGTATCCCACCATAAATTTGCGCACCGTAGCCGAGCGCAGCAGCGGGGGATGGAAGTGGCCGTGCAGGTGCCATTCCTCATGCGCGCCGTTGTCGGTGGGCCGCTGGTGGAAGCCCATCGAGTACGGGAATGACACGTTAAACAGGCGGTCATAAGCCCTGGTCAGCTCCTGCAGGAGTGTTGCCAACGCGGTGATTTCTGCAGTTGTGAACTGGTCCATACCGGCCACATGCCGGCGCGGCAGCACCATGGTTTCGAACGGCCATATCGCCCAGAAGGGGACCAGCGCCAGGAAGTGCTCGTTCTGCAATACCAGGCGCTCCGCCTGCCGAGCTTCCAACTGCAGGTAATCGCACAGCAGGCATGAACCGCTCGCCTCCCGATAATCTCGCTGCGCCAGCTGTTCCCTTTCCGGAAGATTAGGCATGGTGGCATTGGCCCACACCTGGCAATGCGGGTGTGGATTGCTGGCCCCCATCATGCTGCCGCGGTTCTCGAAAACCTGCACATAGTTGATCGCCGTAAGCGCCGCCAATTCGGAATACTGCTCCGTCCATAGCTTCACCACCTCGCGAATCGCGCCTGCATCCAGGGTGGCCAGGGTAAGGTCATGACGGGGCGAATAACAGATCACCCGACACACTCCCGGCTCGCCCTGGGCCACCAGCAGGCCGCGCTGCTCGAGGTCGAGCACCGCGTCGGGAGTTTGCGGCAGCAGTGCCGGAAAGTCGTTCTCAAAAACCAGGGTGGAGGCGTACTGCGGATTGCGGGCCCCGCCGGCTCGGGCATTCCCCGGGCACATATAACAAGTCGGATCGTACGGCGGCACATGCACGCGCGCCGACGCCTCTATCTGGCCCTGCCAGGGACGTTGCGTGCGCTGCGGCGAAACCAGCACCCACTCGCGGGTGAGCGGGTTGAACCGGCGATGTGGGTCCAGGGTTAGATCAAGCGGCATGCTTTAATGCCTGTCATCTTCAGCGAATGCGGTCCGAGCCTGCGACGGCAGCGCGAGTCGAAGGGCCTCGCATGTAAATGGACGCGCTACGGGCAGATTGGAACGGCAATATCACTCCTCATACCCATTCGGATGCTTCCGCCGCCACTCCCACGCGCTGGCCACAATCTGCTCCAGCTCGGGATAGCGCGGCTGCCAGCGCAGTTCGCGGCGAATTTTGTCCGAGCTGGCCACCAGCACCGCCGGGTCACCTGGCCGTCGTGCAGCATCCTGCGCCGGAATGGCGTGCCCGGTCACCTTGCGTGCCATCTCCACTACTTCGCGCACGCTGAACCCGCGCCCATTGCCCAGGTTGTAGATGAGTTGGTCGCGCGTGGCCAACGCCTCCACGGCCAGCACGTGCGCCGAAGCCAGGTCGGCGACATGAATGTAGTCGCGGATACAGGTGCCGTCCGCCGTTGCGTAATCCGTGCCATAAATAGCAAGGCTGGGACGCTTACCTTGCGCCACCTGCAGGATGATGGGGATCAGGTGCGACTCGGGGCGATGATCTTCGCCCAGCTCCCCAGCCGCTCCGGCCGCATTGAAGTAGCGCAGGCTGGCGTAGCGCAGCCCGTGAATGCGGTGGAACCAGCCCAGCATGCGCTCCACCAGCAACTTGGATTCGCCATAGGGATTGGTCGGGTGCAGGGCCGCATCCTCCAGGATGGGCGTGCGCTCGGGATTGCCGTAGAGGGCGGCGGTGGAGGAGAACACCAGCCGTTGCGGCCCGTGCTGCAGCATACATTCCAGAAGGTTCAGCGTGCCGGCAGTGTTGTTGCGGAAGTAGCGCTCCGGAACCTGCATGGATTCGCCCGCCTCGATGAGCGCGGCGAAGTGCATGACCGCTTCCGGACGATGCCGCTGCAGGACTTGGCCGAGAGCTTTGTGGTCCCCTACTTCTCCGTTCACCAGCTCGGTGCCGTGGGGAACTGCGCGGCGATGCCCGTGGCTGAGGTTGTCATAGATTACGACCTCGTGGCCGGCGCGCAGCAACTCGGCAGCCACCACGCTGCCGACGTAACCGGCGCCTCCGGTGACCATAATCCTCATCCGCGTGCCAGTGTAATGGTTGCCGCCGCCTACCACCTAGCACCCAGTCCTCGCGCCGGGAGTATCCTCGCAGGTACTGGCAATCTAAGGCTTATCCTCGATTGCTTCCGCTTTGTTGCGAGCTAATCTGGAGTGTGCCCAACCACAACTCTGGCCGTGTTTTCCTGGGGACTGCCGCCCTTGTGCTGCTGCTGGCAGTTTCTACCGTGATTGCCGCCAGTCCGGCGATGGATGCGAGCAAGGCGGTCTCTTCGCCGGCGCTCAAGCCCCGCTCGCCCGAGCCCACTTACCAAATTAAGGTTGGACTCGATGGTGAGGTGTATCCCGTTTTCGCCAACTATGCCTCGCTGCAGCGGCCCGACGACCGCAATTGGGGCGCTGTCGAAGTCACTATTGCCAACTCCACCGCCTCTACCCTGGAGAATCACATCGCGGTGAAGGTGCTGGGCTGGAGCGACGAAGAGATTCAGACCGTGGATGTGGACGCCGGCGCCGTCCGCACCTTCTTGTTCGCGCCCACGTTTTATCCTCGCCTCTATAAAAACCGGGAAATCACCGCTGCCACCGCGCTGGTTACGGTGCGCGATGCCCGGGGCAAGCTGTTGTTCACGCGCACGGTGACGGTCCGTCTGCGCTCCGCCGATGACATCTACTGGGGGCCGAAATTCGAGTACGCGCCCTTCATCGCCTCCTGGGTAACGCCGCACGATCCTCTAGTGGAGCAGGTGCTGAGCCGAGCCAAGGAATTCGCTCCCGGGCGGCGGCTGCCCGGTTACGAGCAAGGCAGGAACGTTGCCCAGCAGGAGCTATCCACCTACGTACAGGCCCGAGCCATCTATCGTGCTTTGCAGGTCACGGGCGTGTCTTACGTAAAGAGCTCCATGACCTTTGGCCGGAACGCCGACATCAGCGAGCGCGTGCGCACGCCTCACGAGTCGCTGGGGCAGATTTCCGCTAACTGTATTGATGGCGCTGTGATGTATGCCTCCCTCTTCGAAAATCTGGGCATGGAGCCGGAGATTGTGCTGGTTCCCCATCATGCGTACATCGGAGTGCGGGTGGCGCCGGAATCCCAGCAGTATCTGTTCATTGAGACGGCGTTGATCGGCCGCGCCAGTTTTGATCAGGCAATACGGACCGCCGGCCAGGCTATGAAGCGCTATTCGGCGGCTCAGGTGGTGCGTATTCCCATTTCAGAGGCCCGCGATGTGGGCATATACCCCATGCCGCTCGCTTCCCAGACAGCGCAAGGGAACTCGCGCCCAGGTCTCTCCCCCGGCCACTGAGGCGAGGCCTGCAAAATACCCAAATCGGGAAACAGAGCTTCGGGCCCTATGCACGGCACCGACTTTAGGCTATTGACATCCTCCAAAGTCGGGCTAAAATACCCACCAATTTCCGGCGAAGGCGCCTTGGGTCCCCTCCAGGGATGCCCGGAAGTTATGAGCACGGTTCAACGACGTCCACCAGCCCTCGATCCGAGTATCAGCATGAAGCCACAGTGTCGGCATCCACGGGTGCAGATTGTCGCCCGCGAAGAGGACTCCGAATTTGTCGAGTGCCTCGAATGCGGCGACATCTTTGAGGCCAGTGAATTCAAGGACATGGCCATCGAAGAGCGCACCCCTGCCAACGAAGCCTGAGCGCCTCCACTGTCGGTGATCCTGCTGTCGCCACGATGAGGGAGGGGTCCGTTTGGCCATCCCCGGTACCCCCACCTTAGTCACCAACGTAACCTCCTAAA
>Ga0075436_100001351_pt1 | contig 16685 bp, 7 predicted proteins | sample RhiMethybrSRZTD5_FD_75303 | JGI IMG/M metagenome (GOLD analysis project Ga0075436, IMG submission 75303) | Populus rhizosphere microbial communities from Tennessee, USA - Rhizosphere MetaG P. TD hybrid SRZTD5 | ecosystem: Host-associated > Plants > Roots > Rhizosphere > Soil | place: USA...
TGCCCGATCTGATGTACTCGTTCTTCGCGGAGGTGGCCAAGGGAATCTCCGATAGAGTGCGCCCGTCTGGCTACCAAGTAGTGATTTCTATCTCCGAAGAAGACCCAAGCATCGAACGCGAAGAAGTGGCTCTTCTCCTGGCCCGGCGTGTCGACGGTCTGATTGTGGCTTCGGCTCAATCCCCGTCGCGTACCGGCTTGTTCCGCAACGTCGAAGAGCACAAAGTGCCTTATGTATTGATCGATCGTAAGATCGCCGGGCTAAAGGCGAACTATGTGGGCGTGAACGACGAGGCGGTCGGGAAAATCGCCACTGAGCATTTGATCGCGTGTGGGTGCCGATCGGTCGCCCATATTGGCGGTCCGAAGGTCGGTACCGCCGTCGGTCGTCTCGAGGGATACAGGAAGGCGCTGGCGCGACATGGTTTTGGGGCCGCGACGTCACTGGTAGTCTCAGGCCAGTATCAAGACAGCGGTGGCTATAAGGCAATGCGACAACTGCTGTCGCGGAGGCAGCGGCCCGATGGCGTGTTCTGTTTTAACGATCCGGTGGCAGCCGGGGCGGTGAAGGCAATTCTAGACGCTGGACTCAAGATTCCGGAAGACATCGCCGTGATAGGTGTCGGCAACGTGCACTATTCGGATCAGTTGCGGGTTCCGCTCAGCACGGTAGACCAGAGCAGCGCTCTGGTGGGGCGAAATGCAGCAGAACTTCTGTTGCAGCTTATCGAGAAGCGCGCCAGGGGAACCCGCACTATATTGCTGGCGCCCCGGCTCATCGTGCGAGATTCCAGTCTGCGCAACGGCGCATCCCGTTGATCGACCTGAATCCCTTTGGAAAACAAGCACTTCCTCGCAGTCGGGTCGCAGTTCGCGAGAAAACGTGTACTTAAACGATTACGTAATCGCTTAAGTGGGGCTGTTCAAGAGCTAGGGTTTTTTCGCACTTGTTACAACGATAAACCGCTAAATTTCAATTTTCCGATTGACACCGTCAAAACGTCATGACATAGTTCTCCTAACCGAAAGGTATTAGTCTGCGGATCTGCGTTACCGCGGGCTGGACTGCCCTGTTGGCAGGGAGGAGTTTATGAAGTCTGGCTTCAGGTACTCACGTCGCTTTGCCGTCTCCGTTCTTCATGTGGCGCTCGTCACCATGGCTGTGATCCTCGCGATCCTGCCCCAAGTGGTGCTAGCCCAACTCGAATCTGCAAGCATTAATGGCACGGTCAGCGACCCTACAGGGGCGGTGATTGGAGACGCCAAGGTCGTACTTCATAACGCCGCAACCGGCGTCGACAAGACCACCACTACCAATGGGGCCGGTCGCTATGTGTTGATTGATATTGCACCCGGGACATATTCGCTGTTGGTCAGCGCACCAGGGTTTAGCACGGCTTCTCGCTCGGATCTCACTCTCTATGTGAACCAGACAGCCGCCGTTGACTTTAAGCTGGTGGTCGGGGCTACGCAGCAGACGATAGAGGTGGCGGCAACGGCTGCACAGATCGAATCCTCCACGGCAGAACTGGGTACCGCCATCGCCACCAAAGCGGTGAACGATCTCCCGTTGAACGGCCGAAACTTCACGCAGTTGCTGGCGCTCACGCCAGGGGTTAGCCCGATCAGTGTGGCGCAGAATGCCGGCGGCGGCGGCGGTTTTGCGGGAAATGCTATCGGCTCTTTCACGTTTCCGGCGGTCAATGGCCAGCGCAACCGTAGCAACATGTTTCTGTTCGACGGCCTGGTCGATCTGGGATCCTTCATCGGTAACTACAACTTCGAGCCGATCGTGGATACCATTCAGGAATTCAAGGTGCAATCCCACAACGACCTGGCGGAATTCGGGGAGGCAACCGGAGGGATCGTCAACGTGGTGAGCAAGCCGGGGACAAACGACTTCCACGGGACTGTCTGGGAATACCTGCGCAACGAACAGTTTGATGCCCGGAACTTCTTCATCGCCAACCGAAACCCGTTGCGGCAAAACCAGTACGGAGTTGCGGGTGGCGGCCCTATGTTCATTCCGAAACTCTATAACGGAAGAAACAAGACGTTCCTGTTCGGCGGCTGGGAAGGTTATCGGCAGCGGCTGGCAGCTCAAACGCTGACGGTGACTCCCACGGGTCAGGAGCTGGGAGGAAACTTCAACGACATCTCCCAGGTGCTCTACAACCCGTTCTCCACTGTGCCGGACCCCGCCCATCCTGGTGAATATTCACGGGCCCCCTTCCCGAACAACCAGATTCCGGGGAACCTGCTCAACGCGGCGAACGTGCTCTATGCAAAGACGCTTTTCCCGGCTCCGGTGGGCACGGGCGTGCCCGGTTACAACCTGGTAGACGGCACGCCGCAGGCCACTAACCAGGACTCGTTCCATCTTCGCGCGGACCAGGTGTTTGGCAGTAAGGACACGCTGTTCTTCCGTTATTCCACGTATGACCAAACGCGGACCAGTTCCGCCGGATATCCCGGTGCCCAGAATCAGATCAAGCTAAGTGGCGATAACTTCGGCGCGCACTGGACGCACACATTCGGCCCCACAACGATTCTGGACATGCATGTCGGGCGCAACAACGGCGGCAATTTCATCGGGGAGGTATTCACGAGCGCGCCAAAAAACTTCCCCTCGGCATTGGAGCAGGCTGGGTTTGCGTCCAACTTCATCGGAGCTTTCCAGGGTGGCAATGGTCCTTTCGTTCCACTCATCAGCATCCAAGGCTACCTGAGCGCTGGGGGCAACAATGTCCAGGACACAAAGATCGCCGATACCGTGCAATTTGGCGGCGATTTCACCAAGATCCTGGGCCGCCACACCATCAAGTTCGGGGGAGACTTCGCCACGAATAACTCGTTCTCGCCGATCTTCAACGCGACTGAAGGCTTCAGCTCGTATGAGACTTCCAATCTCGAAAGTCCCGGTGGAACTGGCAACGCCATGGCCTCGTTTCTTTTGGGCGTGGTCGACAGCGCCAACAGGCGCAATGTTCTCGTAACGGAACACGGCGGTTGGGTGGACGGTGTCTATGTCCAGGACCAAATCAAGGTTTCCGACCGGCTGAACATCAACATCGGGTTGCGCTACGACGTAACGTTGTGGCCCATTTACGGCAGTTTCAAGACCGGATCAATCTACGTTGGAGATCTGAACCTGAACAACGGCACCTACGTGCTGGCAGCCCAGCCGCCGGCCTGCAGTTCGACGCAAGGCTTCCCGTGCATCCCTGGAGGCACGCTGCCGGCGCATGTCGTCGTGACATCCAACAGTAACCATTCCATTTACAAGAACGACCATAGCAACTGGCAGCCGCGCATCGGGCTGGCTTACCGGTTATTCAACAAGACGGCCATCCGGGCCGGCTACGGCCGGTTCTTTGACAATTGGTCGGCCATCATCCAGCTCGCGCAGAACTACGGAGGTATCTGGCCAAACGTGGGTCAACTGCTGGCCAATAACCTGAATCATACAACCGTGGACACGGCGAGCACCGATCCATTCCATTTGGGTTCCGGGGGCGTGATTTACCCCGCAGCGACGCCTTTCAACCAAGTCAATTGGTACGTAGATCCGTTAGTCAAAATGCCGTACTCGGATCAATGGAATTTTGGCATCGACCACCAGTTAACGCAGGATACTGTTCTGTCCGTGGGTTACGTCGGTTCGCATGACGGCCGGCTCAACTGGGGCGGCTACAAGAACATTGCAACAGTACCTGGACCCGGGGACGCAGCCGTAGTGGCCAGCCGCAGGCCTTTCCCTTACATCTCGCCTAGTTTCTACGACCAAAGCGTTGGACGGTCCAGCTACGAAGCCTTTGAGTTCCGGCTGGATCATAAGACCGGCAAGGGGCTGACTTACCTGGTATCCTACACCTACTCCAAGTCCATTGATAACGGTTGCTCGGGCTTCTTTGGAGCAGAAGGTTGCGAGATCCAGGACCCATACAACTTCAAGGTAGACCGGAGCATATCGGGATTCGACCTGACGCATATCTTGTCAGTTGCGGCTGTGTACCAACTGCCGTTCGGCAAAGGGCAGAAGTACGATTTCGGCAACACCGCCGCGAACTATATTCTTGGCAACTGGCAAGTGAACGGAATCCTGAGCCTGACGTCCGGAGTACCGTACGATGTCTTAGTTAGCGGCGACATTGCCAATACCGGCAGCACCACGGAGCGGGCGAACCTGGTCATGAGCAATACCGCAGCTCCGAATCAGAGCCCAGGTCTATGGCTCAATCCGCAGGCATTCGCGGTGCCGGCGAACTTTACATACGGCACTTTGGGCCGGAACTCGCTGCGAGGACCCTATTTTCACAACTTGGACATGTCGCTGTTCCGAAGGTTCCCTATAAAAGAAAGACTGGGGATAGAGTTCCGGGCGGAGGCGTTTAACCTGACTAACTCGGTGGTGTTCGGCACCCCGGATAGCAATCTGAGCGATGCAAACTTCGGCAGGATCACCAGCACCCGCAACACGCCCCGGCAAATTCAATTTGCGGCGAAGGTGTATTGGTGACGCCCGTCAGCCCGGGGGTTCGCGTACGGTGAGTACCTGATCGGCTTTGATGTTTTCGATGTGCTGGACCGTTCCGCGTGGCCACGTGATTTCCACAAGGCGTGCCGAGCGGTCCGCACCCAGCCCGAAGTGCACGCGCTTGTCGCTGGCTGACAGGTAGCTGCCGGTCGTGCTCACAAACCCGTACTGTGGCTTCCCGGATTCGCCGATCAGCTTTATCCGCGCGCCAATGCCGTCCCTATTGCTTCTTGCGCCGATGGTATTGATGATCAACCAGTGATTGCCGTTTCCTCCTTGGTTCATAAGAATCAGGGGCGGACCGTCGTTGCAATTGATAGCCAGATCCAGGAAACCATCGTTATTTAAGTCGCCGAAAGCTACACCCCGGGCGGCCATGGGCAGCCGAAAGGGTTCTCCGGAAGATGCTGAGATGTCCACGAACCGGCCACCTGTATTGTGCATGAGCAACGGCGGCTCCTTGTACCGGATCGAAGGCTGCGTCAGTTCGATGTTATCCATCACATGGCCTTGCGCGATGAACAGATCTTTCCAACCGTCGTTGTCATAGTCCAGAAAACGGGCGCCCCAACCGGAGTGCATTTGGGTGATTCCGGCGACGCCGCTTGGACCCGAGACATAATCGAAGGATTGACCCTGCTTGTTTCGGTAGAGCGCGTACCGTTGGTTAGCCAGTGCATTCACGAACACGTCCGGCCAGCCGTCGTTGTCATAGTCCGCGAAGTCCACACCCATGCCTGCGAACGCTTTGCCGTCTTCATCGTAAGCCAGATTGAGCTGCAGGGCGGTCTCCGTGAAGGTTCCATCTCGATTGTTCCGGAAGAGCTGTTGCGGGAAAGAGTCGTTGGCCACAAGGATGTCCGGCCAGCCATCCTGATTGAAGTCATTGACCGCTATTCCCAGGCCTTTTCCCGGCGAGCGGCCGATACCCGATTTCGTGGAGACATCCGTGAACGTGCCGTCTCCGTTGTTTCGGTAGAGGATGTGGGAGATTGGCGGAAAGAGGTCCGGGTGGCAGTAAGATTGATAGCCAGGCTTGTTCTCGCCGCACGTTCGGCTGCTGCTAAAATCCCAATCCAGATAGCGGCTGACCATCAGGTCAAGCCGGCCGTCACAATCGAAATCCACAAAACAGGCGCCTACCGACCAGCCGCCGGCTGCAACTCCAGCATGGCTTGTAACATCCGTGAAAGTGCCATCCCCGTTGTTGTGATAGAGGATGTTCCCGCCAAAGTTGGTGACATAGATGTCCGGGAAGCCGTCGTTGTCGTAGTCTCCGGTGGCCACACCCATGCCGTAAGAATGACCTTGCACGCCGGCGCGTTCGGTCACGTCCGTAAACGTGCCGTCGCCATTGTTTCGATAAAGCCTGTTCCAATACTTTGGATCACTCTTATCCGGGTGTGACCCTGCCGGCATGGGATCGCGCAGAGCGGCTCCATTCACGAAGAAAAGGTCTAGCCGCCCATTGTTATCGTAGTCCAGCATGGCGACGCCTCCGGACATCGACTCCAGCAAGTACTTCTGTGAAGTGCGGCTGGCTTGATGCCGGAAGGCGATGCGAGTGCGCGGCGTGGCATCAGTGAAGACCGGCAACGTTGGTCCAGACCTCGCGCTCAGCACCCGTGCTGCCAACGAGCCGGAGATGGCGGTTAGAAAGGAACGCCGATCCAGATTGCTTCCCAGAGCAAGATTATAACTGATGGTTGAAACCAGATTCGTTTACGGAGAGGACCGTTCGCCCTTGCCGCCCGCTTTGGAATGATCCGAACTCTTAGCCGCGCGCGCACTGGCAGCTATGGCGAGCGCTTCCTCGATATCGTGGGCGTCCGGCTTCAATGCCAGGGCCAGGCGCAGCTCTTTTTCGCCAGTTTCCAGGTCGCCGGACTGGCAACTGATCAAGCCGAGGTTCTTGTGCAAATCCGCGTTCGAACGGCAGTCTCCGCAGATTCGAATGGCCTCCTGCAGTTGCTTGATCGCCTGCGGCCAATCCAGCGCCTTCGCAGAAGCTAGGGCGAAGTTGTTTAATGTCTCCGCCTCGGTGGTCAACTGCTGCTTCTCCTTGAGCGCGACGAAGCGCGCCTCGTATTGTTTGGCCTGTCCGGGGTCGGTCTCACGCAGCACACGGAGCAGATTGAACAGCGCCTGTGTCTGATCCGGATCGATGGTGATGGCCTTCTTCCAGGCCTCCACGGCCTCCCGATTGTTGCCGGTGTCCTGCAAAGTGCGGCCCAGCAGATAGTAGGCATCCGCATTTTGCGGCTCCAGCTTGACGACGGTTCGAAGCACCGAGACGGCCTCTTGAGAGTGACCCAGGTTCTTTTCGACTACCGCGAGCACGTAGTGCGCAGGAGCATAGGCTGGAGCCGCGCGGCAGGCAGCTTCCAGTTCCAACCTGGATTCCTCGTAGTGACGCTGGTCCATGAGGACGCGGCCTTTGTTGTAGTGCACCGCGGTCGCATCAGGCGCCAGGCGGCCCGTTTCGGTAAACTCCCGGAGGGCACCGTCCAGATCGTAATTGTCCGCCAGAGCAATCCCCAAATTGAGATGCGCCTCTGCGGAGGCGGGCGCCAGCGCGATCACCTTCCGAAAAGATGCGATCGCCGCCGGACCATTGCCCAGGCGCCCCTGAACCATGCCCAGCGCCGTGAGGATCTGAGTGTCCTGCGGGGCGAGGGTCCGTGCTTTTTCCAGCGTGTCGCGCGCTTCGGCGAGCCGGTTCTGCTGCGCCAGAACGACTCCCAGGTTGAGGTAGCCCTGCCGATATTGGGGATCGTTTTCGACGGCTTGACGGAAGAGCGATTCGGCTTCCTTGATCTTTCCCTGGCGGTCGTAAATTACGCCCAGATTGCCCTGCGCCTCCGCAAACTGTGGATCGATCGCGAGAGCGGCCTGTAGGTGCCGCTCAGCGTCCGCGAAACGGTCCTCGCCGAGGTCCAGGACGGCCAATTGATTGTGTGCGGGCGCCATCCTCGAGTCGAGAGTAACTGCCCTGTCGAGAGCATCGCGTTCGCCCTTGCGGTCTCCCAGCTTTTCCAGAGACAGCGCCAGATTGTACCAGGTATGCTCGTCGCCGGGCTCCATCTGCAGCATTTTGCGATACCTCTCCGCAGCTTCGCGCGCGTCGCCGGATTCTAGCAGCGAGTTGGCCTTGATCCCCTCCAGTTCCACCACCTTGTTCGAGACATCCTGTTGCTTCTGCTTCTGGAACTGCTCCTGAATAGCGTGGGCGCGCTCGTCCTGGTGCAAAGCGCGAAGCACGCCCATCAACTGAAAGCGGGCTTCGGAGGAATCCGGCTTGAGTTGAAGGGCCTTCTCCAGATGCGGGAGCGCTTCCTGCGGTTTTCCCCTCTTCGCGAGAACGAAACCGAGGTTGTACTGCACCTCGCTGTCGTCGGGCTTCATGCTCGCCGCTCGCTTCAGTTCAGGCTCGGCCTTCTCCAGATCGCCCAGCCCGCGATATACCGCTCCCAACAGGTAGCGCCCCGCGTAATCTTCCGGATGGTGTTTGGCGTATTCCTGAGCCGGCTCCAGAGCATCGGAATACAGGCCGATAGTGGTTAGGGCTTTGACCAGAGAAAGCCGCGAGGTATCGTCCTTGGGGTCGCGGCGCAGCGCCTCCTGATACTCCTCCGCCGCCTCGCGAAACTGGCTTTGATGGGCGTAAATGGTGGCTAGATTGAAGTGCGCCAACGCCACACTGGGCTGCGCCTTGATCAATTCTTTCAAGATCTCGATGGCTTTCTTGGGATCTCCATTCTGGGAGTGGGCAACCGCCATGGCGATCTCCAAACCAGCGTCGCTGGGTTGGATGGCGAGCGCCTGATTCCAATAGGAAATGGCCGCCACGTAGCGGTGCTCGGATGAGAGCAACTGAGCCAGGTGATCGAGCGCATAGACATTCTTGGCATCCAGCTTCAGCACCTCACGGAACTCGCGTTCGGCATCCGAAAGGTTTCCTGCCTCCAGCAAGACCGTTCCGAGAGCGTTGTGCGCCGGCAATAGTTCCGGCTTGGCGCGAACGGCGAGGATCAGATGTTCGGCTGCCTGGGAGGACTTGTGCTGTTGCAGCAAAGCAAGCGCCAGATTGTATTGAGCTTCCCAGGAGCGAGGGTCCATCCGCACGGCCGACTCGAACGCCCCCACGGCACATCCGATCTGATGGCGCTCGCCGAACCAAGCCCCAAGTGCGTCGTAGGCGGCGACGGAGGGTTTGGCCTGTATAGCCCTGTCAAGTTCGGCTGGTCCTTTGCACGCGGCAGGGACTTGACCTGCTGCGAGGGAACCGAGGAGGAAAGGGAGGATACCACCAACAATGCCGGCAGTCATTGCTGACCCGAATACGACAATTATACGCTTGGTCCGGACATGCACAAGTGAGTTAAAATGCTAGCCACGTTGGTAGTGCGGTGGGACCGATGGATCGCGGAAAGCGAATGCGGCGTAGCACTTCAGTTTGCACCTTTCTGCTCGCGCTTCTGTCCGGGGTAGTCGCTCAAGAGATCGATACCGCGATCCTTTCGCGGTCGGCAAAACAGTTTACGATTCTCGATCAGATTGAACGGCCGAAAGAGCGGCAGGCATTCACGGCCATCTACAAGAAGCGAGACCCAAGCCAGAGATTGGAGGCTGCGCGATCATTCCTCTCCGCCTATCCGGATTCCTGGCTGCTTGCAGAAGTCTACGATATCGCGGCAAAGGCCTGCATTGATATTGGCGATTTTCGCGATGCCCTGACGTACGCAAATGAGTCTTTGCGCCCACTTCCGGAGAACCCACTGCTGCTGGTTCCTGTGGCGAACGTTCAGGTCCAGATGGGATTGTTTCGCGAGGGTGAAAGAAATGCCCGAGACGCACTCGAGTACCTGGAAAGATTCGCTCGCTCATCTTCGATTCATGAAGGCGACTGGCCGGCGCTCAAGAGACAACTGCAAGCGTCGAGCCTGTACGCGCTGGCGAGGGTCGAGCTGACAGGTAGTCTAGGCAAAGTTCATGCTGCGGTCGCGGACCTTGTCCACGCTGCGGAGCTCAATCCGAATGACGCGGAGATCGAATATCTGCTCGGACTGGCGGAGGTTTCGCTGAATGACCGGGATTCTGCGGCGCGGGCCTTCGCCGCCGCGGCGCGGCTGACCGGGCCGGTTCAAGCGCGAGCTTTGAACCAATTACGGGAGATGCACCGCAACGCTGCGGATTACCCGCCGGAGGCCACGCCCTCTGCTCCCGACCCGCCGGCGATGTCGCCGGGGCGTTATGCGGGCTCCGCAGTGTGCCGGACCTGTCACGCGAGCCAAGTTGAGGCGTGGCAGCAAACGGGCATGGCACGCATGTTCCGGCCTTACCGGCCGGAGAACGTGTTTGGAGACTTTGCGGCGCACAAGGGGTTCGAGGAGGCTGCCGGTGAATGGCCGGCGCGTACCTCCAGGGAAGGCGATCGTTACTATCTCGCTACACGCGGTTCAGATGGCAAATGGGAGAGTTATCCTATCGACTTCACCATAGGATCAAAATGGCAACAGGCTTACGCCACGCGATTGCCTAATGGCGAAATCCACGTTTTTCCAATCCAGTACAACAAGGTCAAACGAGCCTGGGTGAATTATTGGAAGATCATCGACCCGCCTGGATCCGAACGCGCCGACGTTGGCGTCTTCCATACGATGAACCTCCGGACTAACTATCAAGCCAACTGCGCTCCATGCCATACGAGCCAGCTACGAACCGTGAAGCCGGGCTCCGCCGCACCACGGGACATGGTTTTCAGCGAGGGTGGCGTGAACTGCGAGATGTGTCACGGGCCTTCGGCAGGCCATGTGGAAGCTATGCAAGCAGGCAGGCTCCAGGCGAAAGGTCCCGGAGATCCGCCCGTGGTTTTCGCGAAGCTGGATAACCGCGAATACCTGGCCATCTGCGGGCAGTGCCACATGCAATCGGCCGTGCGTGAGGAGGGCCCTCAGGGCGAGTGGAACTATTCGGGGTCGAGCAAAGCATTTCGCGCCCGGTATACGAGCCGGCCATTGACGGACTTCTCGCGGCGGGCTTTTTACAAAGACGGACGGTTCCGCGAAACGACATTCATCGGTGAGGCCTTCATGCGCTCGGCGTGCTACCGGCGAGGCCAGGCGCAGTGCAGTCATTGCCACGATCCCCACCCGGCGGATGCGGCGACGAATCCCACGTCTTTGAAGGATCGGGACCGTCCCGACCAGATGTGCCTTCAATGCCACGCCGATTACGCCGTGCGCATCGAGGCCCACACGCATCATCCCGTATCATCGGAGGGGAGCCGCTGCCTGAACTGCCATATGCCGCGGATCATGAACAGCTTGTTGTTCCAAGCCAGGACGCACCAGATGGATGATATTCCGCGGGCAGATACCACGCTCCGTTTCGGACAGAAAGAAAGTCCGAATGCGTGCCTGCTATGCCACCAGGATAAGGACGCGCAATGGGTCGCTGCCTGCTTGCAGTCCTGGTAATTCTTCTTGCCCCATCTGTTGCATGGTGCGCCGGCGACACCTATGTGGGCTCGAAGGTTTGCGCGGGATGCCACCCCCGGATTTATAAGCGCTACATGAGCGTGCCCATGGCTCACTCCATGAGTCCGGCAACTCAGGCTGCGCCCGTGGGAGAGGAACCGGTCAAGGTATTCAGCGCCAAATTGAACCGCTCGTTTCAGGTCTTTCGCAAGGACGGTGACATTTATCAGAATGAGTCGGAGACTGACGCCAGTGGGGGAACCGTTTTCACGGCAGCCCACAAACTCGAATTTGCCGTTGGTTCCGGCGTGAATGGATATACATACATCGTCCGCCGTGGCGATTCCCTCTTCGAAGCGCCTCTCTCCTATTACTCTCGAACGAAGAGCTGGGAACTCTCTCCGGGTTACGAGTTTGTGGATTATGGATTTAACCGACCGGTGGCGGCAGCCTGCCTGGCGTGTCACAGCGCGCGTCCTCGGCCTGTTCGTGACCGTAGTGGTCTGTATCTCGATCCGCCGTTTCAGGAGTTGGCGATCGGGTGCGAGAACTGTCACGGTCCCGGCGGTTCGCACGCGGCAGCGCACGGAGCGGTGAAATCAATCGTCAACCCGGCCAAGCTAACTGCACGCCTGGCAGAACAGATCTGTATGAATTGCCATCAGGGCGGAGACACCAGAGTACTTCAGCCGGGCAAGGATTATCTGGACTTCCGGCCTGGTACGTGGCTCAACGATACGCTGTCCATCTTCAAGCTTGCTTCCAGGAACAACGACGAGGACCTGCTCGACCATCATGCCGCCATGGAATCCAGCAAGTGCTTTGGCGGAAGCGGCGGCAAGCTTAGCTGTCTGACTTGCCACGACCCGCACTCGAAGCCGCCACCGGCCGAGGCGGCTGTGTGGTACCGAAGTAAATGTATGACCTGCCACTCCGAGGCAAGCTGCAAGGCCCCCGTCCAGAGCCGGCGTGAGCATTCCAATGATTGCACGGCATGTCACATGCCGAAGCGCGACGTGACAGTAATCTCACATTCGGCGCTGACCAATCATCGGATTATCGCGTACGCGAGCGAGCTGCTGAAGCACACTGCGGTTGGTTCCGATGGGGGCCTGATCCATATCAACCCGCGGCCTGGCGACGCCCGGTTATCACCACTGACGTGGCTCGCCGCATATGGGGAGCTGCTAGCAAAGGGCCCCGCCGTTCAGGCGCGTTACCTTACCCTGCTCGATCAGTTGGAGCGAGATGAGCCGAATAACGGCGTCGTTCAAGCGGCTCTGGGAAGCAAGGCGCTGCGAGCGAAGTCCTCGGACTCAAACGCGAAGGCCATCGCTCACCTGACGAAAGCGCTGGAACTCGGGTTCAGCAGTAGTACAGTTTACGCCGATCTAGCGGAGGCGCTAGCACGCGACGGCCGCCTCGATGAAGCCGTGGATGTATTGAGCCGCGGGATTTCGGCAAATCCCTACGCGCCGGAACTCTACAAATCGCTTGCGCTTCGATACATATCATTGAAGAATTACGCGCAAGCGAAGCAAACCATGCAGCGGTACGTGGAGCTATTCCCGGAGGATGATTTTATGCGCGGGCTCCTCGCCCAGGTTGAATCTCCCGCTGGCGCGCATTGACTAAGATCATGCGGACTCGGGCGCCGGTGTGATTCTCAGGGTCCATGCATATTCGCCAGAAGGCCGTCTGACGGAAATTACCAGATTGCCTTGGTTCTGCGACCACTGGACAGCCGCGGGTGTGCCCAACAGTGAGACTGTCGTGCCGCTCTTTGCCTGAAGCGAAGGAATGGTGACCACCTGATCCGGCTGGCTAAGCAAGAACGCATAGAGACTGTCGCCCTTCTTCGTAAAGCGAATATCGATGCCCTCGGCGCTCTTCGCCGAATCCCGAACCCAGGGCCGCGAGCCGAAGATTCCTTCACCGTTCACGCGCAACCAACGGCCGAGCGCATGCAAGCGGTCAAGTTGAATATCGGAGATGCTGCCGTCCGGCTTCGGGCCGATGTTCAGCAGCAGATTGCCATTCTTGCTGACGATATCGATCAGCAGCGCGATCAGCTTGTCCGAAGCGATGACCTCCTTCGGACCCTCTACGCGGTTGTATCCAAAACTGAACCCAAGACCGCGGCACGATTCCCATTTCTTGGGAGTGATCTTGTCATAGTGAGAATATTCCGGCGTCGTGAAATCTGAGAAATCAACGCCAAAGCGATCGTCGATCACTCCATCCGGAACCCGATTGTAGTATTTGGAGAAAATCTCGGTTAGTTTGCCAAGCTTGGGATAGGTGATGTCGTTCCACATCACCGCGGGCTGGTATCGCTCCGTTAGTTCCCGCCAGTGGGCATCGGCATAGCGCGTATACTCCTCGGTTTGCGGCGCAGTGCTCCTCATATCCTGTTCACTCGCAATGGGCTTCGGTTCGAAGGTCCAATCCAGTCCGCCGGAATAATACAGTCCCATTTTCAAGCCCTCGGCGCGAACGGCTGCCGTCAGCTCGCCCACCAGGTCACGCTTCGCCGTAATGGAATCACTCGGACGCTTAGGATTCGGCACTTGGCTTGGCCACAGCCGAAATCCATCGTGATGTTTGCTAGTGAGGACGACGTACCGCGCACCGGTCCCGTGGAACAGTTTCGCCCATTCGGAGGGCTTCCACTGCTGCGTGTCTTTGTTAAAAATCGTCGCGAAATCATAGTAGTCGAACTTTGCTCCGTAAGTTTCGATGTGGTGTTTGTAGGTGGGTGAATCCTTCAGCCGGAGTGAATTCAGGTACCACTCCGCGTACGGGTTCTGATAGAACCACTTGTTCTGATCGACCTTACCGAGTTCCCCCGATGGCGGCGCCCAGGCCGGAACGGAATAGAGGCCCCAGTGAATAAAGATTCCCAGCTTGGCGTCGCTATACCAATCCGGGACCGTATGAGTTCGAATGGAATCCCAGGTGGCGTCGTAGTGTTTCCCAGATGCCGCCCGAAGCACGCTGCCTGCGAACGCCCCGGAGAGCACAAGGTGAAAGGTCCTTCGGTTCATGCTCAAAACCTCCAGCTAAGGAGAAATCGTCTCACAAAATCGGGCTTGAAAAAAGGCCCGGGGGAACAATTTTATCCTGTACTTTACCGCTTAAGGTCGTCGTTGCAGACACGCTCGAGTCTAGCGAGAGGCGTGGAAGGCCTTGTCCTGACCGTAGATTGTGATTAGCGGATGGCGCACGCAGGCGCGATACTCGTATTCCCGGTTCGGCGTCAGGTTCTTGAGCTCGAACGAAAACTCTCCGATCGAAGTGGGAGGAGATAGAGGGAGATCGATCCATGGCTCAATCTTTTCGGATGAGTCCGTACCATCTTTCTTAGGGCGGTATTGGAATCCCACCTCCACCCTTTCCACGTTGCCGGGATTTGTGAGCCGGCCGTGGAGAATCGAGGTCGAGGTGGATGTGCTCCAGTCCGCTCCCATGGTCAGCACCGCCGGCGGCGTCAGGCCGGGTTGAGCGTTCGTGATCTTCAACACAACCGGATCAGGCCAGCGGCGGTCTGTGTACAACCTCTGCGCGCGGTAAAGTTTGATGTGCAGGCCACCTGTGTCCTCCGTCCACGTAGTCCTAGGTTTCACCTCAGGACGATACTCGACGATTTCGTCAGATTGTCCCAGAACGGAGATCTCCGTCTGAGGGGTAGCACGAACCGAACGCAGCGTTATGGTCTTGGCCTCGCCCAGTCTCCAAGGTTGCATTTTCGTGAGGAAGGCATAAACCGTGTTCGAATCCTTGTGGCGAGTGAACCAAATGTTGTTCTCATTGGTAATGACCCAGGGGCGCACGTTCTTGATCGACTCGCCGTTGACAAAGTTCCAGAGAGCAATCTCGCGAAGCCGGGACTCCTGCTCGATCGCGATCTCACCATCGGGCTTCGGACCAATGTTCAGAAGGAGGTTGCCGCCTTTCGCGCGCGTTTCGATCAGGACCTCGATCAGCTCCGTGCCGGACTTATAAATCTCGTTCGTCGGCTTCCAGGGCCATTCGGTTCCCATGGTGAGATTCCCTTCCCACGCCCCGGGAAGGGCGATTCCTGGAGTGTACTGCTCCGGGGTCTCCATGACTCCCCGGGTGATCACAAGGTTTGGCTGCAGACTCCAGGCATAGTCAACCAACTGTTCGGCGGGGCCGTCGAAGAAGAAATAGTCAATCGGCCCGTAGTTGGTAAGGAGTTCCTTAAGCTGGCGCTTGGTGTAATCCATGAGTTCGGGAATGTCCTGAGGGTAGACACCCTTGACGTGGCGATTGATGGTGATGCCGTGCTGGTGAAGCCAATAGAAATCGTCGGGTGAGAAGTAAAACCCGATCGCGATTCCCTGTTTGCGGAAGGCATCGACTAGCTGGCGCGTGATGTCCTTGCCATACGGTGTTTGTGTGACGCTGAAAGGGGTTGTCGCTGTGTCCCACATGCAAAAGCCGGCGTGATGCTTTGTGGTGAAGGTCACGTACTCGAAGCCGGCGAGCTTGGCCAGAGCGGCCCACTTCTCCGGCTGGTAGCGCTCCGGATTGAAGGTGCCAGGCAGGATGCGGAAGAAACGATCGACGTAGTCAGGCGAGGCACCGACCAAAGAATGTGAGATAACGCCACCCAGCGCGCCATCTACGCTCCAGTGGATAAACAAACCCAGGCCGCGATCGCGAAAAACCTCGACGGCTCCAGGATCATTCGTCCGGCCGGAAGTCTGAGTCGATGCGGTGTCAACGTATTGTTGCGCGGACAGCGGCAGTACGAACAGGAGCGCGGCAAATTGAATCCGTTTCATGACTGTCCACGATTGTACTCCGCACTCTTTTAGTCTGAGCTGCCGAGAGTACACTGGTTTGAGTTGTGAAGATGGTGAAGCTCGGGTCAAGTGCTGTCTTCGTCGGCATTTTGGCCGCGAAATTCAAGGGCAGGCCTTAGCCAACGCTCGTATGTCGGTCCAGCCGTTCACGCCCAGGTTTTGCAGCTATCCCCAAGGTGCTCGCCCCAGTCTGTCTCCATCGCCGATTCGAGGATCATCACGTTCAGGTCGATGCCGGCGGCCTTGGCCCTTTTTTCCGCGCCGGAAGTGAATCCGGAATTGTTAATATTATCGTTAGAAGTTCTTAGCGCTTTTTTATGTTTTCTTAATTCTCTTTAGGGCCGCGGTTTATCATGGCGCTCTCCGAGGACATAACGGAGCAGTCAGGGCACCAGATACCATTACGGCTGAGAGTCGAAAACTGTACTCCGCTAGCTGCAGTCTGGCGCCTTACGCTTAAGCGAGATTATACCGCCTCTACCTACTCGGGGAAACGTGCGCCGATCCAGCGGCCGCACTGCTACATGCTAATCAGCTCTCGGCCAGCCTTTGAATCGCAGATAGACGCCGATAATAGTTGGCGGACAGTTTTTCCTTGACGAAGCCGAACAATTCTTGCAACGACTCCATTACCAGTTTTCCGTCGGCATCCCTGACCGCAATGGAGATGCTTGCTTGATGGACATCCATGCCATTATACTTTCTGCTATCCGTGAGGGTGTGACCTGACCGATGTTTTGTACCAGTCCGATTGAGAGTATACCTCCGTGGTGAGAGGGCAGGATTTCCTGTACCAGTTTCAGAGTGAGTCCCCGGCTGGTAACGACCCGGCAACTTC
>Ga0075436_100001352_pt1 | contig 16679 bp, 13 predicted proteins | sample RhiMethybrSRZTD5_FD_75303 | JGI IMG/M metagenome (GOLD analysis project Ga0075436, IMG submission 75303) | Populus rhizosphere microbial communities from Tennessee, USA - Rhizosphere MetaG P. TD hybrid SRZTD5 | ecosystem: Host-associated > Plants > Roots > Rhizosphere > Soil | place: USA...
GCAGGAGGATACCTCCAGCTACTACCTGCTTGGCTACCGCAGCAGCAATCCCGTGCGCGACGGCCGTTTCCGGCGCATCACCGTACGATTGAACCGGCCGGACCTGAAGCTGGTTTATCGGCGCGGCTATTATGCCCCAGCTGATTTCCGGCACACCAACCGCGAGGATCGCGAGAACGAACTGGAGCAGGAACTAGCTTCCGACCTGCCCAGCACCGATCTGCCGGTCTTTCTCTCGGCGGGATACTTCCGCCTGGGGCGTAATAGGTTTTTTGTGCCGGTTTCCATCGCAGTACCGGGGTCGGAGATTCCTTTCATCCGCAGCAAGCAGCAAGACCGCGCCACCATTGACGTGCTGGGAATTGTGCTCGACCCGGCCAAGCGTCCCATGGCTCGTGTGCGCGATACCGTAAAGTTGGCGGTACGCGGGTCGCTCGAAGTGCAGCGCAAGAATGTGCAGTACGACACAGGCGTGCTGCTGCCGGCGGGCAAGTTCCACCTGAAGTTCATCGTACGCGAGAACCAGACGGGCAAAACCGGGTCCTTTGAAACCGACCTGGCCATTCCCGACATGAAGAACACGCCGCTGAAGATGAGCACGGTGGTGCTGGCCAGCCAACGGCAGCCTGTTAAGGGGCAGGAAGAGAATCCGCTAGTGCGCGGCGGGTGGGAGTTGGTGCCCAGCGTGACCCACGTGTTCTCGTCCAACCAGCAGCTCTACCTTTATTACGAGGTGTATGACCCGGCGCGGGAGGCCGCTAATGAAGCTCCCGGTTCGCGGCGGACAAGCACAGGTTCCGGGATTCGCGTGCTGACCAGCGTGGCATTCTTTCAGGGCGGCAGGAAGACGTACGAAACGCCGCTCGTGACCGCACGGCAGCTCAACCTCTCGGACCGGCACGCCGCCGCCTTCCAGGTGGAGGTTTCACTCAAGGACCTGAAACCCGGGTTCTACACTTGCCAGGTCAACGTCATTGATGACGCCGCGGGAGCTTTCCTGTTCCCGCGCGTGGCGTTGCTGGTGCGGCCGCCGGGCGACGCCACTAAGGCCGCCGCCGAGCAGGTAACACCGCTGCCGTCCTTACCTCCGCAGGCGCCCCAGCGTTAGCATTTTACGAAGCGGCCTTATTGCAAGCGCCCTTCGATTACGCTCTCCGCGGCGCGAGTAGGGCAATCCGGGTCATCCCAATCCTGTTTTTACCGCTTTTTACCCCCCATAAGGGCTGCTAAACCGGGATTCCCGTCTGCAGGCCAAAGAGGATGGTGATATCAGCAGGGTATCCTTTGATACAACTCCACAATAAAGCGGCAACATCTTCGTTATGTATATGTACAATGTGGCTCATTGTCGCTGGGTTACGCCTTCCCGGTGGCTCCAGTCAGGGTAATTAATTGCGGCACCCCGGTCCGGGAAGTTTGTTCCGGAAACGCCTGTGCCTGCCCCAGCTTGCAGTCAGAGAGGCTCAACCGCGCATGAAGGTGCATCTTGTAAACCCAAGCCACGTCTCCTTCGGTACTGCCGTTATCACCCCCCGCTGGCTGTATGTGCTGGCTGAGGCCACGCCGCGCGAGTACGGCGATCCTGTGCTGGTGGACGAGACCCTGGAATCCCTCGACTTTGAAACGGTGCAGCCCGGGGATGTGCTGGGAATTGGGATTCACACGGCCAACGCGCTTCGCGGGTATGAGATTGGGCGCCAGGCGCGTGCCCGGGGAGCGCACGTAATTTTTGGCGGGATACATGCCACCCTGTATCCGGAAGAGGCGGCGGAGTTGGGCGGGGCGCATGCCGTGGTGACGGGCGACGGCGACCTCGCCTGGCCGCTGGCACTGCGGGACTGCCGCAACGGCGCGCTTAAGCCCCTATACCACGGCGGCCGCATTGAAGGCGGCACCTTCCTGCCGGCGCGCTGGGATCTGATTCCGCGCAGCCGCTACATGTGGGCCTCCGTGCAGACGGTGCGCGGTTGTCCCAAGCATTGTTCCTTCTGTTCGGTGTGGCGTACGGACGGGCAACGCCCGCGACAGCGCTCTTCCGACGCCGTTATTGGGGAAATCGTGCAACTGCGGCGACTCGGATTTCGCTTCATCGCCCTGGCCGACGACAACTTCTATCCCGTGACCTTGACCGACTTGCGCCTGGCAGCTGAGCAAGGCAACACCGCCCGGCTGCAGGAACTGCGGGAGCTGCGTGAGGAACGCTTCCAATTGATGGCGCGGCTGGCCCAGCTTCCTGCGGACATGATTTTCTTTACGCAGATCACCATGGAGGCGGCGGAAGACCCGGATTTCCTGGACGCCATGCGGGCGGCGCGCATCAAAGGCGCGCTGGTGGGTGTGGAATCAGTCACTCCAGAAGGCCTGAAGAATGTTTACAAGGATTTCAACGCCGCCGGAGAAAACCTGGTCGAGCGCTTGCAGACTTTTCGCCGGCACGGCGTGCATGTACTCGGATCATTCATTTTCGGGCTGCCCAGTGATCGCCCGGAAACGTTCACTGCAACCGCCGAGATCGCGCAACGCGCCGAGGTGACCTTTGCCCAGTTCATCATGCTGACGCCTTTTCCGGGCACAGTGGACTTCCAGCGCTGGGAAAAGACTCTGGGCCCTGATCCGCCGCAGGTCGCCGGTATACCAATTACCCGGCGCTGGCTCATCCCGCAGGCACATCGTCCCAAGTTGTACTGGGACCATCCGGTGATGACGGCGGATGAAGTGCGGGCGCGCACGCAGGAAGTCTGGGACAAGTTCTACAGCCTGAAATCCATTTGGGAACGAGCTCACTTTTTGCAGTCGTACCGCAGCCAGCTGGCTTTCGTTCTTATATCCAAGATCTACCGCCAGATGTATGCCGACACCGGAATTGCAACCGATAGCGCGCGCGTGGCTTGGTCGGCGCGCTGGGCCCGCTGGCTGGCCAAGCCCTGCCGGCGCCTGTTCGCCGCCCGACCCATGCCCGAGCTCGAGGTTCCGGAGGTGAATGGAGCAGTGTTCGGCTCCCGGCTGGCGGCAGAAGCTATGGGGCTCAACGGGTTTGGCGATGCGCCGCAATCCACCTGCGCTGGCTAGACAGCGGCTTCACTGCTGTGTGTCCAGCGGGTGCGTACTCTTCTGATAGAACTCGTTCTGGAGTTGCAGGCTCACGCTGTCCGCTTTGACCGCGCGGATGGCCTGCACCAGGTTGTTGATTTGGGCGTTCATGCGGTACTCGCCCAATTCCTTGGTGGCTGCCGAGCCATCTCCCGCATAGTGATTGGGAAATTTGGCGTACCACCAAATGCCGGTGTAAAGGTTGGGGGGAAGATGCTGGCGGTTGAGGTCGGCCCCGGACTGCTGTTTAGCGCGATCCTGGTGGACCAGGTCGGGGCGGGAGATCATGGTATCGGAAGTTTCGGACTCCCCGGCGTGCTCATCCACGGTAGTTTTCTTGGGCGGCCCACCGGGCGGCACCTCGCCGTGGGCATAAATGTAAACCACATAGTCGTGCGGCTTATAGAGTTGTGACTGGGCGAAGAACGGCAGCAAGTATTCGTTGCCGCCATGGCCATTCACGATGATGATCTTCTTACAGCCGTTACGCGCCATCTCGTCCGTGGTTTCCTGCAGCAGGTCCATCTGCATTTGCGGGCTGTAGGCGATGGTTCCAGGCTGGTGTTTGGCCTCAAAAATCTGGCCGAAGTAATACTCGGGAAAGACCACCGCATACTCCTGCCCGGCGGCGTGCAGAGCGATATAGCGGGCATTGATCAGGTCATTGCCCAGGGGCAGGTGGGGGCCGTGTTTTTCCAGTATGCCGAAAGGCAGCAGACACGTGCCCTGCGCCTGGTGTATGCCACGGACAAAGTCGGGTGCCGTGAGCTCTTCCCAGTGAACTGAAAGCTTGCTTTGGGGCCAAGCCAGCACGCTATATAACGGGATGACCATTAAAAGGACCAAGCATTTGGGCAGCATGAAACGCGTCTCCTTAAGGAACCGTGCATTTTAGCACCGTGCTCGGGCCGCCCTGGGGGCGCGGTCCTGTCCGGCATTCCCCCTCTGCAATCATGGGGACGGGAAATTTTCGGCGTCGCAGGGGTATGATAGAGCGCAAGGTTAGGGGCCGTGAAGAAGCTGAACTTCCTAGTTTCGTTGACCACGAACGACAACGATTATCAGATCGAGCAGGCCAACTCCGCCAAAGACGCGGCCCGCCGCCTGAATGTGGACGTGCAAATCATCCACGCCGATAACGACGCCATCACCCAAAGCCAGCAACTGCTTAAGGTAATTCAGTCAGGAGCGGCCCCGCGGCCGGATGCCATTATCTTTGAACCCGCTGGCGGCACGGGATTTCCTCAGGTTGCCCGGGCGGCCACGGCGGCCGGCATCGGTTGGGTCGTGCTCAACCGCGAAGTCGATTACATTGCCGAACTGCGTAAGGGCTGCAAGGCTCCCGTTTTCTCCATTACTTCCAACCACGAGGAAATCGGCAGGATCCAGGGGCGGCAATTCGCGGCGCTGTTGCCCAAGGGCGGCTTTGTGCTGTACATCCAGGGTCCCTCGGGTAGCCCAGCCGCGCAGCAGCGCACCACCGGCATGTATGAAACCAAACCCGTGAATGTGCAAGTGCGCATGCTGAAAGGCAAGTGGACAGAGGTAAGTTCCTATCAGGCGGTTTCTTCGTGGCTTCGCCTGTGCACCTCGCATGAGATCCACATTGACTTGGTTTCAGGCCAGGATGATTCCATGGCCATCGGCGCGCGCAAAGCTTTTCAGGAGCAAACCAGCGTCACCGAACGTGAGCGCTGGCTGAGCCTCCCCTACACTGGGTGTGACGGCATGCCTCAGACGGGCCAAGCCTGGGTCAGCAGCGGGCTGCTGGCCGCTACCGTGGTGGTGCCGGCCAATACCGGCATGGCCATGGAAATGGTGGCGCAGGCGGTGAGCACGGGCAAACAACCGCCGGAGCGAACCTTTACCGTGCCCGAATCATTCCCGTCGGTGGAAGAACTCGCACGCGGCCGGACGAGGTCACAGGGCATCACCGGTTAATCTATTTTAAAAAGAGGATTTCAGACTTCCAGTACCCTGGAACAGGGCTGGGCAAACTTGTAAGGAAGAATCTTCTGTCCTTTGCGTTCCAGAAGAAGCATACGCCACGGTGACGAACAACCGTCGTCCGCGTTAGCTAATCAGGCAATCACTTAGCTTTTGGTGACCTGCTCGCTGGTTTTGTCGCTGGCGCTGGCAGTGGTCACAGTCGCCTTGGACTCGTCGCGCAGACCTTCCTTAAGCGCCTTGATGCCTTCACCGATGCCCTTGCCCAGTTCGGGCAGCTTCTTGGGGCCGAAGACAAACAGGGCGATCATAAAGATCACCAGCAGGTGCATGGGTTGGAAAAGGCCTTCAAACATCAAAACCTCCGGGAACTTGGAACCGGTAAAAACCTGGGTACACGTTACAAGAGGGCATGATTCCTCGTCAACTTCCTCGGACGGACACGTTCAAAGTAGTACCACAAGAAGCTAAAAGGAACGAAGAGGGCGAGAAGCACCAGCGGGAGAGGCTTCTGCTCATATCGTATTGATAGGTACATCATCCACAATGCCCCGACGGGTGGGATGACGAAGAGGGCTACGAATGCCAATGCCATCAGCAGACGAGGCATATACGTCTGCCCCGCCGCGATGAAGAACCCCGCCACAATTATCGCAATGAATCCTACGACTATATATGGTAATAATCTCACGATTCCACCGCCGCCGGCATCACGATCCCCCCAACATTGCTGGGAATTGGGCACGATATGGAGAAGGCGAGGAGATAAGAGTGCTTCCGCTCCGTTGGCAGAAAAAAAGAAAGCGCGCGGCGCGCGCCTTCTTTGAGCGGTTTCGACTCTGGTCAAGCCTTATCGTAGACGGCGATGCTCTTCACCTTTTTTCCGTGGGCGTCTTTTGCGGTCGAGGTCACCGTACGAGTTTTGCCATCCCGAGATAGCTCAATCGTGCCGCTAGTCGTGACCTTGTGGTCCTTCTTAACCGTGAAACCTAAGTGATGGGCGCTTCTAAATTCCACGGACCGTGTCTCTGAATTGGGATCGCCGGTGACTGGATAGTCTTTGCCGTCCAACTTTCCTGTCCACTCATTATGTGTCGGACTCCCCGACGCATCCGTCCCATCTATGCTGACCTTCACGTTATCACCCGAAGGCTCGTAAACGACCGTGCTGTTCTTCGGTGCCCCGGCGGGAATCTTTGACTTCGCCTCATTCAGCTTCCATGTCCCCATGAAGCCTTGCTGGGCGAAGCATGTAACTGCTGCAACGAAGCACACGCCAAGGGTGAGTACGATGGTTCTTGGCTTCATATCCTCTCCTGATTGCAAAGCAGAATTGGAGGCCCGGTGGTTCGAGTCATTCTAGTGCGGCAAAAGGAATTGCACCATTGCCTTCGAAGGCCGGGAACCCTGGGCGAAAGCATTTTTTGCTGCCTGAGACTGAATCTCAAACTGAGATAGAAAGGCCGGCACAAGGTCCAGGTAAGTGGTTTGTTTTCAGCGTCTCTGTTTGGCATAGGAAGTGCCATTTCCTGCGCGTGTTCGCGTGGTCGAACCTGGCCGCCGGGCACATACCACTTTGCACGGCCGGAATCGTGGGCCGGGCAGCGCAGGAGAGGCAGCATGGATACCAACCGGTCGGCATGGAATGGGGAAAGCGAACCGAGCGCGCAGGTACGGCGTCGCGCTACTACCCCCGTAACAGACCCGCATCGCAACGAACAGCACAGCCCCACCGGGGAGCGGGAGGAGCGTACCCGGCGGCGTATTGGGTACGGACTGCCCTGTGCCAATTGCCGGACTTACTATGCCGCTGACCTGCAGGTCTGCCCTTATTGCGGATGTCCGGAGCGGCTTGCGCCCAGTGCTGCTCCCACCCCGGCTACCGACCTCAAGCAGGAATTGGAGAACCTACGCGCGGAGATCGCGCAAGCAATAGGAGAGGCCGTCCCCGAAACTGGGGATATGACTCAGACGCCTGATCAGCGTGAGCACTCGCTGAAGGAATACAAATCGCAGATTTACGCCAGCCACACCCAAATCAATCCGGCCACGGCATTCCGCTGCACCCTGGAACGGAACCATCGCCAGAGCTACGAACCGGCCGCCATCTGCAAAACCTGCTACAACCAGGCCGCCGAGCGGTTGGAGCAGTTGGAAGCCGCGTTATGCATAGACGTGCGGGAGGCCGCACAGCTTATCTATGAAGCGGTATGGTCCGACCCTTCGCCTTCTGATCCCAGCCGCACTTATCAGAATGCCGCTGAGGCCGTACTCGGCGAATTGCGACGGCGCGCCGGTATGAGCATTCTGTTCGGTGCCATTCCACCTTACACGCACTGAGGAACTCTACTTCGTCTGCTGGGCGTAAATGGCGCGGGAGTCCGAAAGCAGCTTCAGAACGTGCTGTTTCTCCGCCGCCGATCTCCAGTCGGGATAGTTGTTCACCGCCTGCGACAAACGGTCAATCCAAGCCACAAAATAGGCGGCATCTTTGGCCGAGCGCACCGGTTCGCCGCCCACGCTGATGTAAATCGGGCTGGTGGTTGCGTAAGGATACAAATCGAGGATGGGCAGCTCCGCCTTCTCATTCCACGCCCGCAAGATGCACCAGCCGCTTTGCGAAATGGGCAGCGTGCCCTGCGCATCAGCCGCTTCGCGTTTTCCGGAGAGCGCGATTTCGCGTGCTACTTTGCCGTTGCACAACACCTGCAGATGGTCCACCGGAACAATAGAACGCAGTGCCGCAGTAAAATGCACCTGGTTGGTTGCCGCGGGTAGCTTCAGCTCGCCGCCCAACGACTGATCACCCAAAGAGAAGCGCAGCAGCGGACCATTGGTGGCGAAGGTGTGGCCGTGGCGCAGGGAACTCAGGAAACGATGAATGTCGGTCGGACCTGGCGGCACTTGCGCGTACACGCGGTTCAGCCCCACTGGCCCCCGGAGGGAAGCGAAGTTGGCCATGGCGTCGGTCCCGGCGCCGGTTGGGATATGGAAGCCGCAGTTCAGCAGCTTGTACCACACCTCCGCGGTGGACTTGTGATCGCTGAAGCCGAGGATTTCCATGTAGTCCACTTTTCCCAGCGCCACGTCCACTGGAAGTTCATCGGTAAGCGGCGCCGGATCGGCAGGATCGGGAAAGGTGTCGAAGGGGTGCACGTAGCCCACCAGCGCGCCCTGGGCGTGCGCCATGTCGGCAATATCGGCGTTGGTTGGGTACAGGCTGGCTGCGGCGGTGTTGGGATAGGCCGCATAACCTGGAATCAGAAAGTTGCGCGTAAGGTTGAGCAGCCCCAGGTGGCCCCAGTAGCTGGTGTGAAATTCCTGACTTTGCATCAGCAGCCTATCCGGTTTAGACGCGGGATCAGGGCCAATACGGAAGTAGGCAATGTCAGGGACACGCACTTCCTTGTTGACCACCAGGTCCTCGATGATGCGAAGGTTCTCGGCTTCGCCCTGCTGCACCAGGTGCTGTGGGGTGTTGCGATAGAGGCCGGCATAATTCATATGCACGTGCAAGTCGGCGCTGATCCAATGCGAATTCCTGGTAGAGCTGTTGCGTGCAAGCCCTCTGTTCGTAGCCGTATTTGATCTTGTGTCCTTCCACTTGATGGCATGCAGGTGAACGGTCATGCCGCCCCGCCCATCGGGTGCCATCGCGACATCCTGTTTTTCCACCCGGTACTCGAATCCCTTCATTACCTCGACCGAAATGGAGCCTGCGGGAACGGTTACATCGCTGTGCCCCGAAGTATGGAAGTAATGCGCTTCAAATGCCTGCTTTGCGGGATCCAGACTGTCGTCGGCGTGCATCCATGCGTTATCGGGAGCGTAGGCACGCTGGTCGGAGCCAAGCACGAAAACGCGCGCGGCGGTGGGCTTGCCGGATTCATTCAGCACGGTGATGCTCAAGCGGCCCATGGCCTTTAAATAGCGGCGCTGCTTGCTTGCCAGCTGCCGTTGCCGGCCGCCCGGGATATCCTGAATCCAAAACGATGTATTGCCGCCGCGGTTGGAGATAAATGCAATGTGCCGTCCGTCAGGGGACCAGCGCGGAGCGGTGTTATCGTATTCGCCATAAGTCAGCGGAAAGGCGTCACCGCCAGCGGCGGGAATGACCCAGAGCTGGTTCCACTGGCGGCCTAGATAGGAGCTGTAAACCAGGCGCGTGCCGTCGGGCGACCAGTCCGGCCGCGCTTTCCAGGTGGTTTCCTCGTAGTAGATTTCATGCGCCTCAGCGCCGGGCTGCGCCTTCATGCGCCAGAAGCCGCCGGAGCCGTAGATGTGTCCGCGATTGGAGATGAACGCCAGTTCGCTTCCATCCGGCGACCATGTGGGGCTGATTTCGGTATCGAATTGGCTGTAGTAGTAGCGAGGCAAGGAACTGCGGGTTTCGCCGGTCAGGCGCTGTACGTTGTTTAGGGTTCCATTGCTGAAATCGCCCGCAAAGATATGGAAACGGCCATTATAGGCGGTGCTGACGAAAGCAATGCGCTTGCCGTCGGGCGAGAAGCGCGGCTCCACGTTGACATTGCCGCCGGAGGTCAGTTGCTTCGATTGCCCGTTCTGCAAATCGAGAGCATGCAGTTCGATGGCATTCTTGTAATAGGTTGCGTACACGATCCAGCGGCCATCGCGCGACCAGTCGGGCTGGTAATCGTAGCCGGAGCCGGCGGTCAGTTGTACTGCTGTACTCGAGTCCAGCCGCTGACGCCACAGCGAGCCGGCCATGGAAAAGACGACCTCCTTCGAATGCGGCGACCAGGCCACCGCACTGGGCCCGGTGGTGAGCTGCGGCAGGTACATCTCGCGATAGTAATAGGGGTGCGGCAGGGCGATCTGCTTCAGCACCGGCTGGCGATCAGCGAAGGCGGTGCTGGCCAGCGCCAGCATGAATATGATGAGAGTGCGAATTCGCAAGTTAACTCCTGAAGAGCTCGATATCCGCGTTCATGGCGCCGCAACCGGCAGCAGAATGCGGGACGGGTGCTCGCGATCGTGATAGACGCGAATCTCCGCCTTGCGCATGTGTGCTGAGGTTGTCTCCAGTTCGCCGGTCTGCAGGTTGCGGGAAAAATCGGGGAAGAACGATCCCGAAATCTGCACCCGGATGCGGTGTCCCGCCGCAAATACATTGCCTGTGCGCAGGTTGGGCAGAGTCAGCTTGTAGATCTGCCCGGAAGTGAGCAACTGCCTGCCGCGCTGCGGCTCGCGGTAGCTGGCGCGCAGCACGTCATTGCCAGGGCTCATCAGATTGAAGGCGGTACCGTCGGGAGCAACGTCCAGGAGGCGCGCCCAGAGATCGAAGTCGGGGCAGTCGCAGGAAACGTAAATCTCAACCGTAATCGGTCCCATGACGGCAACATCCTTGGCGAGCGGCTCGGAGTCGAATATCAGCACGTCCGGTCGCTTGGCCATTTCGCGGAAATCATGAGCGCCCAGCTTCCCCGCGTAAGGGTCCAGCACCGGGTGCGCCGGATCGGAGGTGAAAACGCTGAATTGCTCGTCCGAGGGCGCCGCCTGCGCCAGCGTCCCGCCCTTCTTTTCCAGGCTCGCGCCAGACAGATAAAGTGAGGTCGGGCTAGCCTCTGGCGGCCAGGTGTCTTCCTCATGCCAGCGATTCTCGCCCATGAGGAAGAGGCGCACTGGCTTATCCCGTTCGACTCCATTGTTGATGCCGCGCAGGTAGTGGTCCATCCAGCGCAGCACCACCTGGTCGTAATCAATGGCAGCATTGGGACCGAAGTCGCGCTCCCCGGCGTTGGATTTGCCGGTCTCCTGCACACCGTGGATCCACGGCCCAATCAGCAGCTGCGTGCGCGGGTCGCCGTCGCCCCTGCGGGTGGCGAGCAGGCCGAGAAAATTCGTGGTTGCCCCCTCCGGCCCATAATCTTCGTCATACCAACCCGAAAGGTTGAGCACGGCGGCGTGCACCCGGGAGTATTTGTCCCGCAGTTCCGCCCAGTTCCACCACGAATCGTCCGGCGGGTGGTGCAACCATTCGTAGTAGAAGGGCGCGACGCCGCGCAGTTCGGTGAGCGAATCCAAAGGAAGGGTCCACAGCAGCTTGTCTTTGAGCTTGGGCCACTCGGCTTCTGCCTCTTTGTAGGTTGACGGTCCGGGCAGGTGGTTCTTCACCCGCAGGTCGGGTGCAATGTCGTCCCAGATCCACGCAATCCAAGACATATCGAAGGCGCCGCTGGAGTAAAAAAAATTGCGCGGAGTAGAAAACGTCATGGCCGGCACCATGGCCTTCAGGTGAGGCGGGCTCTCGACTGCGGCCAGCCACTGCACGGCACCAGGATAGGAGAGCCCGAATGTGCCCACGTTGCCGTCCGACCAGGGCTGGCGCGCTGCCCATTCGATGGTGTCATAGCCATCGCGGCCTTCATTCTGGTAGGCGGCAAAGTTCCCGCCAGACGCATAGCGTCCGCGCACGTCTTCCACAACCACGGCGTAACCACGCTCCACCGCGTGCCGAAAGGTGGTGTAGGTCTTCAGCGCATCCTCTTGGTCGTAGGGAGTGCGATAGACCAGGGTAGGGAACCGTCCTTGGAGGCGAGGGAGCAGGATGTCGGCGCGCAGCACGATCCCGTCGCGCATGGGAACAGCCACGTTTTGTTGCAGCACCAAGTTAGCCGGTGCGGCAACGGCAATTTCAGTTGCGAAGAATAGCAGGAGCAGTGTCCCGCGAAGCGGTCTCATCGGAAAGGCGTAGCGTAACACCGGCTCGCAAGCGCGGACAATACTTGCTTCAGTGGCCGCTCGCGTGCGCCCGGCGGCTTGCCCACACCCAGTTCAGGAAGGCGACCCATGCCACCACGAGGAGGACGTAGAACGAACTGCGCTGCATGGCGGTCAGAAACACCATACAGATGCCGATGCCAACCACCGCCAACACCGGTCCGGCGGGCAGGCGGAAGCGGGCCTCTGCGGGAGCACGGCGGCGCAGCACGAGCAGGGCGGCGCACACGATGCCGTAATAAAAGAGCCGGGCAACGGCTGAAAGCACAACGTTCCACTGGAAGCTACCGGTGAAGGCCAGCACCCAGAGCAGTGCCGCAAACACCACGATGGACACGTAGGGTGTGCGGAAGCGGGGATGGACGGCGGCGAACACCTGCGGAAAATCTCCCTGTTCCGCGAGAGCGAAGGTCAGCCGGGGAGTGTTCAGAATCATGGAAGAAAGATAGCCAACGATGGAAAGCAATGCGCCTACGGCAACAAAGGCGGTACCCACGTTGCCCATGAAGACATGTGCCGCGGCGGCCAGAGGGCGGTCACTGGCGGAGGAGTTGGCCAGCACGCCCAGCACAACCACTTGCACCAGCGTGTAAACCACGGCACAGGTGGCCAGGGCCGCGACCAGGGCAAATGGTGCATCGCGGCGCGGATCCTTGGCTTCGCCCATGGGCAACAGCGCGCCTTCGAACCCGCCATAGGCAAAGACCATGAGGATCATGGCATCCAGCCACGAGCCGCTCCCGGTAGTGGAAAGCCCGATGTGGACAGGCTGGTGGTGAGCAAAAAGATAAATGCCGCCCAGAGCAATGAAGAGCAGCAACGGCAGCAATTTGGCGATGGTAAACACGTTGCTGAGTTGCGTGCCCGCATTCACACCCGCGTAATTGGTCGCAGTCAGTATCCCGATGAGCGCGCTCAACACAATCACCCGCGGGACGGGTGCCTGGGCGTGCAGCCAGAATTGCGCCAGGTAAATGACAAAGAGGTTGGCATTGGCGGCCGCGGAAGCAAGCCGGACCAGCCAGGTAAGCCAGCCCATCACGATACCGGTGAACCGCCCGAAGGCAACGCGGGCGTAGAGGTAGGGGCCGCCGGTCTCAGTGAAGCGCGAGGCCACCTCCGCGAAACACCCCATGATGATGCCGCTGAAAGCGGCCGCAGCCAGCCAGGCCACCGGTCCGGCAGCGCCCAACTGACGGGTAATCAGTGACGGCAGGCCGAAGATGCCGCTGCCAATGATGGAGTTGACCATGAGCGCGGCCAGGCTCCAGCGCCCGATGCTCCGGACCAGTCCTCCGCGTGCGGCCTTCGCGCTCTGCACAGCAAGGGTTGTAACACAAGTAAGCTAAAGGGCTTACACAAACCTCCGGGGTTGATGAGGGCCGCCTCGTCCCCGATCAGGGTGCAACCTGCCCTCCAAACGCGCCCCTCTAAGCCTTCATATGGCTTCCGAGCGAGGAAGCTAAAGGAGGCTTATCCATGGGAATTTTCCTGTGGTTGTTTTTTGTACTGCTGGTGCTTTGGCTGATCTTCTGGCTGGCGGTACACGTTACTTCCGGGCTCATTCACCTGCTGCTGGTGGTGGCGGTGATCTCGCTGATTGTGCATTTTGTGCGCGGACCGCGTCGTTCAACGGTTTAACGCCTCAGCGGGCATACAGGTAAGCCGGTTACTTTGGATGCCGGGTTACAGCCGGAAATGCCCGCTGGGAGCGGTTCCCCCCGGAAGTAACATTCCGTTACCAAGGCTCATGGACACAGGACATCTGGCTGCTGCAACCTACGGATGAGAACGTAAGCTTGTCTTCTTGCACCATGAGCGGCCGGTGCGGGAGAAGGGAACAGGGCCATGGACGAAGTGACAGCTCGCATTGAGCGTGTAGCGGAAGACCTGCGGATGATCCAGCAGGAACTCAATCTAGCCGCCATGCAGACGCCCGCGGATCCAGAGGAGGAGCCGGTGAGCGTGGATGCGCTTGAAACCCTGAAGTCAGCCCTGGACCAGATGCGCCATTTCCTGTGGTTTTACTGCCAGGTGGTGAACCAGGAGTCCGACCTGCGCGACAAGCTGCGGCAGGCATTGCGCCAGGGTACCGAAGAAGAAAGTGAAACCGCTTCCGCCGTGGATCGCCTGTCGCAGGCCGCCACCCGCGCTTTTTCCCACTATCGCCTGAACGGCAAAAAACCCAACTGACATCGAGCAATGAAATTGGGTGATTGGGTAAATTGGACCCACAGCAACCCACGCAGCCGAATTGTGTTATCGGTGCAGGGCGGGTTTCCCAAGTTCTTGCCTGCCGGCCCCGCTGTGCGCATCAGGTACTCAATGGCGGAATTACCAATTGCTCAATCGTACTAGGCTCCCACGCTCTGCAACTGTGCCACGCCCGGCAGGAAGCGCATGGGAATGTCGCGCGAAGTGAGCAGGCCAGGCTTGGCCTCCAACAGCGCAGGGATGCAATTCACGGCGATGGCGGCGGTGGCCAGGTCGCCGTGGATGCCACCGGGAATGGCCAATTTGAGGTCGGGAACGCCGCTAAGCTCGATGGTATCCACCGGTTCGGGCGCGCCCAGGTACATTTCCAATTCCAGACGCACGTTTTCCTGGCCGCCGCCCAGGCCGCGGGCCACTTGGCGGACCCCTTTAACCCGGCCGGGAGCAACCTCCAGGAACTCGCTGCGAACGGTCTCCTGGGCCACTGCCGGCTCGATGGCTTCTTCGATCGTGTCCACACGCAGGCCAAGCGAATCAGCAATCATACCCGCCGATTCCGGTAGCCCGTGGTGCTTGATGACGCCGGCCTGCACCTGCGCCCGGAACTCCTCGACCGTCATGCCGGCGCCCACTTTTTTCTGCAGAGGAAGGCGGCGGCGGGAGGCATCCACCACGCGGCGCACCGCTACCCGGCGCACTTCCTGGCAGGCAGTGGAGAGCGTGAGCACCAGCTTGTCCATCGCGAAGCCGGGATTGACCCCGGTGCCCAGCAGCGCCACCCGGTGTTCGCGCGCGGCACGGTCCAATTTTTGAGATAGCTCGCCATGCTTGCGGAACGGATAAGCCAGTTCCTCGCAGGTGGAGACCACGTGACTGCCCGCCTGCAAGCAGGCGAGGAGCTGGTCGGTGACCTGGGTCAGATAGGAGGAGGTGGTGTGCACGACCACGTGAGCGCCGGCGCGTAAAACATCTCTGGCTTCTCCCGCAATGATTACGCCCAAGTCGCGCTCGGCGCCTACAATTCGTCCCAGATCTTTGCCGGCCTTCTGGGGGTCCGAATCAATAGCTCCCACGATCTGAATCTCGGGCTTTTGCAGCATCAGGCGCACAATTCCCGCGCCAATGGGCCCCACTCCGTACTGGATCACGCGAATTTTATGAGTGGTCAGAGAGGCCTCCAGCCCCGGGCCAGAGAGCCCGGCAAAAAGCCCATATTACATGATGGCTGGAGGCGATTCAGTGACGAGAGACCCAGTTTCAAAGTTTCGCCGGGAGAGCCGGCACGTCTCAGTTGCTGCCCCACCCGCTATAAGTTGACCCGCCGCATACCTTCTTCGGGATAGCGCTGGCCAGCTGCGACTCCATGGGGCGCGACTTTTTCGATACGCGCCAGATCCTCGGCACTGAGCCGGATCTGCGCTGCCGCAGCGTTCTCTTCCAGGTACTTTTCCCGCTTGGTACCAGGAATCGGAACGATGTCATCGCCCTGCGCCAGCAGCCAAGCGAGCGCCAACTGGGCGGGGGTGCACTTCTTTTCCTGCGCCAGGCTCTGCACCCGTTTGGTCAAATCCAGGTTGCGCTGCAGGTTCTGTTGTTCGAAGCGCGGATTGCGACGGCGCCAGTCGTTGGGGTCCAGGTCATTCAGGCTCTGGATCTTACCCGTCAGGAAGCCGCGTCCCAGCGGACTATAAGCCACGAAGGTGATGCCCAGTTCGCGGCAGGTCGGGATGACCTCGGCTTCGGGATCGCGCGTCCACAGCGAATACTCGGTTTGCAGTGCGGCGATAGGATGCACCTTGTGGGCGCGGCGAATGGTCTGGGGCGCCGCTTCAGAGAGCCCGAGATAGCGTACTTTGCCTTGCTCGACCAAACGCGCCATCGCTCCCACGGTGTCCTCGATGGGCACACTGGGATCAACCCGGTGCTGGTAGTAAAGGTCAATCGTGCTCAGGCCCAGGCGCTTCAGGCTGGCTTCGCAGGCTTGCTGCACGTATTCGGGACGGCCGTTGATTTCGGCCCACCCACCGTCTGGCGTACGTACATTGCCGAACTTGGTTGCCAGGAACGCCTTCTCCCGGCGGTCACGGATGGCGTTGCCCACCAGTTCTTCGTTGTGGCCCATGCCATAAGCGTCCGCGGTATCGAGGAAATTGATGCCGAGGTCCAGGGCGCGGCGGATCACGTCTATGGATTCCTGATCATTGCGCGGGCCATAGAATTCGGACATGCCCATGCATCCCAGGCCGATGGCGGAAACCATCACTGAGGTGCGGCCCAGGCGGCGGTATTGCGTGACGTTCTTGCTGTGTGTGCTCATTGGCTCCTCCGTGTGAATTTCTGATGTCCTGCAGATTGCGGCCTTGCAACAATCCCGCCAGCGCGGACGCAGGCGGCGCTAGTCGCTGACTCTGCCGCCGATAATGGTTTTCTGCACCTCGCCACGCGGGCTGAGGACCACGAGGTCGGCATCTGCGCCGGCCGCAATAACGCCCTTGCTCTTTTCTCCAATCACGGCTGCGGGATTGGCGCTGGCCAGCTGAACGGTTTGCTGCAGTGTCCAGCCGGTAAATTGCATAACGTTGCGCACGGCCTGGTCGAGTCGGAGAACGCTGCCCGCCAGCTTGCCGTCGGAGGTGCACTCATTACCCCGTACCTCCACCTCAAACGATCCGAGGCGGTAGCGGCCT
>Ga0075436_100001353_pt1 | contig 16668 bp, 6 predicted proteins | sample RhiMethybrSRZTD5_FD_75303 | JGI IMG/M metagenome (GOLD analysis project Ga0075436, IMG submission 75303) | Populus rhizosphere microbial communities from Tennessee, USA - Rhizosphere MetaG P. TD hybrid SRZTD5 | ecosystem: Host-associated > Plants > Roots > Rhizosphere > Soil | place: USA...
TCAGTACTGCGAGCAAAGAAAAGCCCGGATTCTTGCGCAGCCACCGCAACCCGTATTTAAGGTCCGTAATCATCTGCTTTTATGATCTGTTTTAAAATCCGTGTTCCTTCAGTCGTACCTAAGCGCGACTAACGGATCCACCTTAGTTGCCTTTCTTGCCGGCAAAGCACACGCTGCGAGTCCAACCACGATCATCGCTATCACCGTCACCGCGTACGTCAACGGATCAGTCGCCGTAACACCAAACAACAACGTGCTCAAACTCCCGATGTATCTGGTCAACACAAATGCACCCGCCAGACCCACGACTATCCCAATGACGGCCAACGCCATTCCCTGCCGCAACACCATCCGCAACACGACACTGCGCTCCGCGCCGAGCGCCATGCGAATGCCAATCTCCTGTGTGCGCCGGCTGACGGAGTAAGACAACATTCCGTAAAGCCCAGCACAGGCCAGCAACAAAGCAAGCACTCCAAACAAACCGGCCAGCGTCGCCACCAAACGCTCCTGGCCCAACGATTCATCCACCTGCGATTCCAGCGTGCGCAGACGAAACAGCGGCAGGTTCGGCTCGATCGACTGCACTGTGCTACGAATCGCAGCGGCGACGTGCAGCGGATCGCCCGCGGTACGCACCTGGAAAGTCGTTTCGCGCCACGAGCTCGCGTCTTGCAAAAACGGCACATAAAACGTGCGGGGCGTTTGCTCTCGCAGGCTCGTCGCCTTGGCATCCTTCACGACGCCGACGATCTCCACTTCGCCGCCATCGTCTGCTCCGCGATCGAAACGTTTGCCAAGCGCATCCTGACCGTTGAAGTAGTAACGCGCGAACGCTTCATTCACGAGCGCGACCCTAGGCGCGGTCTCGTTGTCCTGCGTCGTAAGATCGCGGCCGCGCAGGATGGTCATGCCGAGCGTGCGACAGAAGTCTGGTCCAACCTGCGCGAGGTAAGGTATGTCAAATTCGATATCACCATTCACGCGCATCAAGCTGTCTTCCGGCGCCGGCGGTTCGAAGCCGGGCACGCGAATGCTTCCCTGCGTGCCGCCACCACTCAGCAATCCCTGCCGCGTCAGAGTCACTGACTCGACGCCGGGAACATTTCGCACGCGTGCGAGCATCTCCTTGTAGAGTCCGGCGATCTGCTTGCGTTCGTAGTGAATGAGTTGCGGATCGACGTTGAAGACGAGCACGTGCTCGCGATCGAACCCCATGTCAACGCGGTGCAAACTCGCGAGCGTGCGGATGAAGAGTCCGGCGCCAATGAGGAGCGTCAGCGAGAGCGCGACTTGCGTGACGACGAGTGTGCGGCCCCAGCCAAACCAACGACTCGAACTGGTACGCGTAGCCTTCAGCGACGTAGTGAGATTGAGACGCGTGGCGCGCACAGCGGGAGCGAGTCCAAACACGACCGCAGCGAGCAACGAAACAACCGCAGTGAAACCGAGAATGCGCCAATCAAGCGGCGCGTTTATGGCGAGTCGCGCCCCCGCAGTCACCGGATTCTGTCCGCTCGCAAAGATCTTCAATAGCAGACTGCTGGACCACATCGCGAGCAGTAGTCCGAGTCCGCCACCAAGTAAAGCGAGCAGCAGACTCTCGATTAGTAGCTGCCGTACGATGCGCCAGCGGCTCGCGCCCAACGCTGAGCGCAGCGCGATCTCTCTTTGACGAGCCGTCGCGCGGGCGAGCAACAGATTCGCGACGTTTGCGCAGGCGATCAGCAACACCAGGCCAACCACCACCATCAACAACCGCAGCGGCGTGGAAAACTGACGGCGCAACACGTTGAAGCCTTGATTCGCCGGCAGGAGATGCAAACGTTGCTGTTGAATCGCGTCGCGCCTTTCGGCGCTTGTATCTGATCCAAGTTCGGCGAGGGCTTGCTGCACTGCCAACGAAAGCCCGGGCTGCGCCTGGGCTTCCGTCACGCCGTCGCGCAAACGCGCGAGCACAAACGTCAACCCACCTTCGCGCGATCGGCTACGTCGCGGCAGGATCTGATCTCCAGGCGCCGACGGCAAATAAACATCAGGCGCGCTGCCAACGATCACTCCAAAGAACTCGGCCGGCGCGACCCCTACGACCGTGAACGGCCGATTGTTCACAAACACGTTCTGACCAATCACCGACGCGCTCGAACCGAAACGTCGTTGCCAGTAGCTGTAACTAATGACGGCCACCGCTTGCGGATTCGCCTCGCTATCGTCTGACTCGTTGAACATCCGGCCCGCAGCCGCGCTGATACCGAGCGTCGAAAAGAAACTGCCGGAGACGAGTTGGCCCTCGACCACTTCCGCGTTGCCGCTGATGCTGGCGTTGACGCGCGTCACAAAATTGAAGAAACAAACATCCGAGAGCGTCTGCGTTTGCATGCGCAGTTGTTCGAACGCGCGATACGAGATGTTGCTCGAGTGTTTCTCCTGCGGCTCGCCTCGTTCGAGAAACATGAGTTGCTCCGGATGACGCACCGGCAGTGATTTCAAAAGCACCGCATCAAGCAAACTGAAGATCGCCGCGTTCGCTCCGATGCCGAGCGCCAGTGACAGCACTGCCATCGCGGTGAAGCCCGGATTGCGACTCAACCCGCGAAACGAATACCTCAAGTCATTCATCTGTGGGCCTCACTCATAACGCAGCGCCTCCAGCGGCTCGACTCTGCTCGCACGCCACGCCGGTACCAAACACGCCAACAATGCCGCTACGAGCAACAGCAACGACACGCCACCGAACGCATACGCGTCGAACGCGCCGACGCCATACAACGTCGATTGCATCGCTTTTCCAACAAAGTACGCGCCGATCAATCCAATCGCTGCACCGCACACCGCGAGGATCGTTCCCTCCTTCAGAACCAGATTGATCACTCGCGAACGCTCCGCGCCAAGCGCCATGCGAATTCCAAACTCGTGCGTGCGTTGGCCCACAGCAAACGCCATCACGCCATAGATACCAACCGCCGCGAGTAACAACCCGAGCACGCCAAAACAGGAAAACAGCACGACCGTAAATCGATCGATCGCAAACGCTTCGTCAATCAGCTCATCGAGCGTTTTCACGCCCGCCAGCGGCAACTCGGGATCGACCGCAGCAACCGCCGCGCTGATACTCTTGATCGCCGACTTAGGATCGCCTTCAGTCTTCACGACCATGGAAGCCTGCGGCCATGGACTTTGCGCAAACGGCACGTCAATCTCCGCGAAGTCTTCACGCATCCCGGCGCCGCGGACGTTGTGAAACACACCCACGACCTGCCACTCGATTGGCTGTCCTCTTGGTTTCCCGGGAATTATCTCGTCGGCAAGAATGCGTTGGCCGATCGGATCGGCGCCCGCAAAAAAGCGGCCGGCAAAATACTCGTTGACGAGCGCGACGCGCGGGCTCGTGGCCGTGTCCTGCTCGTTGACGTTGCGTCCTTTAGTTATTTGAATGCCGAGCGCGTCAGCATACTCAGGTGTGATCATCTGAAATGCAGAACCGGCGCGCTCAGCGGAATTCGCAGGCGGCGGTTGGCCCACGACGCTAACGCGAACTCCGAAACCCGCGCCGCGACCGGGCGTACCACTTGTCGCTGCAACTTTCGTCACGCCCGGTACCGCCCTGATGTGTTCGAGCATCTGCTGGTAGTAAGCGCGGATCTGATCCGGACCCTGGAGACGTTTGTCAGGCACAGGCAAACGAAATGTAAGCGCGCGATCGGTGTTGATGCCCAGATCGATCCGCGTAAGATTCCAGAACCCACGCAGTGCCAGGCCGCCCGTTGCAAGCAGCGCCAGCGCGAGCGCGAACTCCGCCACCACAAGAGCACGAAACGCGTTGCGACGCGCACCACTGCCGCCGGTGCGCCCGCCCGTCTTCAGCACTTCATTGAGATCGAAACGCGTCGCCTGCCACGCGGGCGCGGCGCCGAACAGCAACCCGGCTAACGTTGAAACTCCAATCGTGAACAGCAGCACCGGCACGCTGATGCGGATTTCGGCTTCCGACGGCAGCATCGTCCCAACCGGCGGCATGACGGCTTCAATTCCATCGATGATCGCGACCGCGAGCAGCACACCGAGCGCGCCACCAATCACTGCGAGAATCAAACTCTCCGTCAAAAACTGACTGAACAAACGCGTGCGCGTGGCGCCCAACGCCGCGCGCAACGCGATCTCCCTCTGCCGCGCGGTGCCTCGCGCGAGCAACAAGTTCGCTACGTTCACACACCCAATCAACAACAGGAAACCAACCGCGCCGAGCAGCAACCAAAGATTGCGCCGCGTCTCGGGCGTCACGAAATCAAGATGCAACGGTTCGACACTCACGCCGCGATTCGCGTTCGTGCGCGGAAACTCGCTCTGGAGTTGGGCCGCAATCGTGTCCATCTCCGCCTGCGCCTGGGCCAACGTGACGCCGTCTTTCAAGCGCGCCATCACGAGGTTAAAATTTGAATCGTGCGTCAGTTGTTCCGGCCTGAACGTGAGGGGAATAAAGAACTGCGAATTGAGACGATCGTAAGTGCCGGGCTGAAGCACGCCGACAACGGTATAAGGTTCGCCGTTCATGCGAATCGCTTTGCCGACGAGATCGCGATTCGAACTGAAGTGGCCGCTCCACAAACGATGGCTCAGGATCACGACGTGATCATTGCCCGGTTGACCTTCTTCAGGCGTGAAGTCGCGGCCCAGCGACATCGGTAAGCCTTCCATGGTGAAGAAGCCGGCCGTGCGTCGTGAGCCGGCGACTTGTTCCGGGCGATCGTCAGTCGCGATGTTGAAGGTCGCTCCGCCCCACGAGTTCATGCTTTGAAACGAAGTGCTGCGCCGTTGCCACTCAACGAAATCACCGGCGGCGACCGAGTTACGATTGCCACGCTGCCTGGTCCAAACCATCACGAGTTGGTCGGACTTCGGATAAGGCATCGGCTCAAATACCGCATACACGACGCTGAAGATCGCGGTCGTCGCACCGATACCCAGCGCGAGCGTCAAAATCGCGGTGATGGTGAAGCCTTTGTTCTTTGCAAGCGTGCGCAGGCCAAAGCTAAGGTTCTGTTTTAGAGCTGACATAGTCATTCATACCTAAGTGCTGTCAAGGGATCGACCTTCGTTGCGCGCCGCGCTGGTGTGTAGCACGCCAGCAACGACACGAGCACGAGCAATAGGGGAATCACTGTAAACACCAAAGGATCCGTTGTACTGACTTCGAACAACAGACTTCTGATCGTCCGAGTCAGGACCAGCGCGCCGGCAATTCCAACCACGACGCCAATCGCCGTGAGCAACATCGCCTGGCCCAACACGCTGAGCCGCAATCTGCCGGGCTGCGCGCCGAGCGCGAGCCGAATGCCGAACTCTTTCGTGCGGCTACTCACGTACAGCGACATCGTGCTGTAGATACCGACGGCCGCGAGTAACAACGCCAGCGCGGCGAAACCGCTGAGGAGAATATTTGTCAAACGTTGGGTGCTGAGCGTGTTGCCGATCAACTCCGTCATCGGTCTGACCATGTACAAAGGAATGTCGGGATCTACGCGCCTGATTGCCGCGCGAAAGCTGGTGAGAGCGGCGGCAGGTGGACCATCGGTGCGCACCACGAGTGAGGCACGAGGAGCGGGCGCCTGGGCCAACGGCATGTAAATGTGCGGTTGTTTTTCTTCGCTGAGCTCGATGTGCTTGATGCCGCCGGCGATGCCGACGACGGTCATCCACTCGCGATCGCCGGTCGTCTCGATACGTTTGCCGATCGCGTCGCCCGCAGGCCAGAAGCGCCGGGCGAGTGGTTCATCAATGATGGCAACGCGAGTTGTCTTGCTGGTGTCGCTGTCTTGAACGTCGCGCCCCTGCAAGAGAGGAATTCCGAGGGTCTGAAACGTACCGGGTGCGACGCTCTGAATTTCTGATTGGGTCTGCGCCGACTGCGAAACGTTTCCTCCGGAAGGCAGCTCCTGGCCGTCGATGAAGAAGCCGTCAACGTTCACACCATCGCCGAAAGGCAAATTGGTGGTGACACCTGCCGACTTTATTCCGGGCGCAGTTCGTAGTTCCTCGAGAGCGCGAGTGTAAAACTGCAACGTCTGCTCTTCGCTTTGATATTTCGCGGCGGGCAGACTCGCGACCATCGTCAACGTCTGTTCCGGATTGAAACCGAGGTCAACCGCATTGAGACGTTGAAAACTCTTCAGCAACAAGCCCGCGCCGATTAACAGGACCAACGAAAGCGCAAACTGCACGGCGACCAACGCCGCGTTCAAGCGTCGATGAGCGACACTGCCGCGCGCGCCTTCGCGCAGACCCGCGGCCATGCCCATCGCGTAAGCACGCACCGCCGGCATGAAACCGAATAACAATCCGGTGACTATCGTGAGCGCGGCAGTGAACACCAGCACACGCAAACTCAAACTCACCTCTTCAATGCGTGGAATTCCGGCGATCGGCAACCTGTTGATGAATCGAATCCCATACGCCGCGAGACCGATGCCTGTAACGGCGCCGATCGTGGAGAGCAAGAGGCTTTCGGTTAACAGTTGGCGCGCGATCCGCAAACGGGTCGCACCGAGCGAGATGCGCACTGCCATCTCCCTTGTGCGTGCAGTCGCGCGCGCCAGCAACAGATTGGCTACGTTCGCGCACGCGATCAGCAGCACGAGGCCCACCGCCGAAAGTAGTACGAGGAGTGGCTTCTGCGTTTTACCAACAATCACTTCCTTGATCGGCGTGACGATTGTCCGTGGTCCATTGCCTTCGTTGATGCCGACGAATTCACTCGAGGTCGGGTGTTGCCGGCCGAAGTCCTGGAGCACTTGAGTCGTGTCGGCTTGTGCCTGCGCCAGTTGCACGTCTGTTTTGAGCCGGCCGATTACCTGATAAAAGTAGGGCGCCGTTCGTTTCTCGTCGAAAGCGAGAGGTAGCCAAAGATCGATCTGGGTCCGTGGGAACTTGAAGTCCGCCGGCATTACACCGACAACCTGTGTCGGCGTATTGTTGAGGTTCAGGGTGCGCCCGACGATATTTGGATCACCACCGAAACGTCGTTGCCAGAGTCCATAACTGAGCACGCAGACGTTATTTCTTCCGGCAGTGTCCTCACCCTTGTCGAACGTGCGACCGAGGATCGGGCTGATACCGAGCACCTTGAAGAAATCGGCCGTTACGTTTGTTACGGTTAATCGTTCTGGTTCGCCGACACCGGTCAGGTTGGTCCCGCCGCTGTTGTAAAGAGCGACCGATTCAAACGTGCGATTCTGGTCGCGATAAGCCGCGAAGTCTGCCTGCGAAACGCCCCAAGTCGGCAAATCGAGCTTCGGACTCGACTGCATCATGTGCACCAGACGATCAGGGTCGCGATAAGGCAGTGGCCGCAGGAGAATGCTGTTGACGAGACTGAAGATCGCCGTGTTCGCGCCGATGCCCAATGCGAGCGTTACAACGGCGACGGCGGTAAAGCCGGGCTGCTTCTGTAGCATTCGTGCGGCGTAGCGCAAATCCTGGAAAAGTGTGTTCATAACGCCTGCTTTGCCTGAACCTCAGATCTCTTACGGCTTGATGAAGTCAGTACCACTACGCGGTACTGACCTCTTGACCCGTTTTTGGCCGCAAGTCGTTTCACTCGTATCTGAGCGCGATCAACGGATCGACCTTCGTCGCCCGGCGCGCGGGCACGTAACACGCGACCAAAGCAACGAGCACCAGCACGACAGCGACGCTGATGAAGGTGATCGCGTCGGTGGCCGTAACCCCATAAAGCAACTCGGTCATCACGCGCGTCGCCGCGAAAGCGCCGATCGTTCCGAGTGCAAGTCCGGCGATTGTGAGCGCCATTCCCTGTCGAATAACGAGGCGCAGCACGTCACCCGGTTGCGCGCCGAGCGCCATGCGCACACCAATCTCGTGCGTGCGTTGAGCCACGGCGTAAGAGATCACGCCGTAAAGACCGACGCAGGCAAGCACGAGTGCGAGCATCGCAAACAGTCCGAGCAGTAGCATCTGAAAACGTTCGCGCGAGATCGCGGCGGCAAAGACTTCGTTCATCGTTCTGACGTTCGCAACCGGCTGGTCCTTGTCCACCGCCCAAACTGCCTGCCGCACCGCTCCGGCGATCGACGCGGGTTCACCGTTCGTCCGCACGACGAGATCGCGCGGCGCCAGCCACGATCTTCTTTCCTGCGCGGAAGGTGCATACAACTCAAACTGCTGCTCGCCATAGAAACCGTTCTGGCGCACGTCGCCAACGACACCAACAACCGTGGCCCATGGGTTCGGTGAATCGACTGGTCCAACCTTGAGTCGTTTTCCAGTCGCGTCTTCACCCGGCCAGAAATGTTCGGCAAGCTTGCGATTGACGACGACGACCGGCAGCGAATTCGGCACGTCGTGCATATCGAAGAAGCGGCCGCGTTGGAGCTCGATTCCGGTGGCGCGAAAGTAATCGGTACTGACAGAACGATAGAGCGCGAAGGGCAGGTTCATGTCACCGGGCTGCGCGCGCCCTTCAACGCTGAAACTGAATTTCATCCCGCTGGTGGACAACGGCAGAAACGAGATCATTCCGGCTGATTCAACTCCGGGAATCTCGTTGACACGTCGCAGCAGCTCGTCGTAAAACGCGCCGCGCGTTTCCGGCTTCAGGTACTTCGGCATGGGCAGATCCATGCGCATCGTCAGCAGATGATCGGTTTTGAAACCAAGATCGACCTGCCGCAACGCTTGAAAACTGCGAACCAACAAACCCGCACCAACGAGCAGCACGACTGCAAGCGCCACCTCCGAAACCACCAGCAACCGGCGCACGTGACGACCAGAAACGCCACCACCGAAGTCCCGTGCCGTGTCGCCCAAAGTGTCATTGGGATTTGCGCGCGCCGCGTGCAGCGCGGGCGCAACGCCAAATACGATCGCGGTCATCACGATCGCCGCGAGCGTAAACAGCAACACGCGCGCATCGATGCTGATCGCCTGAAGTTTCGAAAGACTTTCGGGCAAGAGTTTCGACAGCGCCTCGACGCCCCAGATTGCGCCCAGGGCGCCGAGTACGCCGCCACCTGTGGCCAGCAACAAGCTTTCGACGAGAAACTGTCGTGCGATGGTCCAACGACCGGCGCCGAGTGCCATACGAATCGCAATCTCGCGTCGCCGCGTTGTCGCCTGGGCCAACAGCAAGTTCGCGACATTCGCGCACACAATCAACAGCACAACGCCGACCGCCACGAACAGGATCAGAATCGGCAGCCGCAGATCGCCAACGTAGTCCTGATGAAACGAGCGGACGAGAATGCCCAGGCCTTCGTTCGTACGCGGATAATCCGCGGCCAAACGAGCGGCGAGAGATTCGGTTTCACTATTGGCGCGTGTGATCGTGATGTCCGGCTTCAGCCGCGCCACGACGCGCAGGTAATGATCGCCACGCCCGCTCGCTTGCTCCGGTTCCATCGCCCATGGGATCCACAACTCAGCCTCGCGCACTGGGAAAAAGAAACCCGCGGGCATCACCCCGACAACGGTGAACGATTCGCTGTTGAGCGTGATCTGCCGATTGATAATTCCGGGATCGCCGTTGAAACGCCGGCGCCATAGAGCATCGCTCAAAACCACGACATGTTCGCGACCGACTTGATCTTCATCGGACAAAAACGTCCGCCCCAACGCCGGTTGCACACCGAGTAGACCGAGAACGTTCGCGGTGACGAGTTGTCCTTCCAAGCGCACAGGCTCACCGGCGCCCGTAAGATTCAGGCTCAGATCGCTGAACGCGCCAACGTCTTCGAAGACTTCATTGTGTTTGCGCAGGTCGAAGAAGTTGGCCGGTGCCATCTGGTTTTGCGCGATGCCGAGACTCGGCGTGTGCTCCCAAACAGCAACCAGCCGCGAGGGATCCTTCAAAGGCAACGGCCGTAACAACACGGAATCCACGGCGCTGAAAATCGCAGTGTTCACGCCGATACCCAGCCCGAGCGTGATCAAAGCCACCGCAGTCAAACCCGGCCGCTTCAGCAGACTCCGAATCGCGTAACGAATCTCATTCAGCATGTTTCGCCTCACTCGTATCTGAGCGCGATCAGCGGATCAACTCTTGTCGCCCGTCGCGCCGGCACCAGACATGCAACCAGCGCAACCACAGCCAGCAAGGCGCTAATCGCCACGAACGTCCACGGGTCTCGTGCTTCAACACCGAACAGCAGGTTCGTCAGACTCTCGAGATACTTCGTCAACGCGAAAGCCGCGCCGAGCCCGACTGCAATACCGATCAACGTCAACGCCATTCCCTGCCGCATGATCATCGACAGCACGTTCGCGCGATTCGCACCGAGCGCCATGCGGATGCCGATCTCCTGCGTGCGCTGCGCGACCGTGAACGCAATCACACCGTAAAGGCCAACGGCGGCCAGCGTCTGCGCGATGACTCCGAAAAGCGTCAGGAGCCTGGCAAACATTCGTTCCATCGCGAGGGTTTGGTTGGCCTGTTCGATCTGCGTGCGGATGTTGCTCAACGGCAGGTTGCTATCGACTTCGCGCATGGCTTCGCGCACGTCGGCAACGTAAGCAGCAGGATCGCCCGCAGTGCGCACTTCGACAGTCGCTGACGTTAACGGTCCTGATTGTTTCCACGGCTGGTAAACCGTTGGTTCGATCGGGTCGCGTTGGCTCGTGTATTTCGCGTCGCGCGCGACGCCGACGATCTCGATCTCATCAGGTTTGTCCGAGTCGAAACTGAACCGTTTACCGATCGGATTTTCATTCGGGAAGTGCGCCTTGACAAACGCTTGATTGACTACGGCAACCTCGGGTGCACGAGCGTCATCCTGAGCTGTCAGATCGCGGCCCAGCAGCAGCGGAATTTCCATCGTGTGGAGAAAGTTCTCGCGCACCTCGTGGACCTTGGCCTCGCTCTCGGCCGGCTTACCATCTGGTCCAAGCACGCCCGCTATGTACACGGAGCTGCTGCGCGCACCAAACGAAAGCAAAGCCATGCGCGAGAAGGTTACCGACTGCGCCCCAGGAACAGCTTCCAAACGCGCGAACATCTGTTCGTACAGTTTCGTGAGCCGATTGTCTTTGTAGCCGCTCATGCTCGGATCGACGTTGAACAGCAATAAGTTGTTGGCATTAAAACCCGTGTCGACGTGTTGCAGGTTGCGCAGGGTGCGAATGAGCAAACCCGCGCTGATGAGCAGCAGCACGGAAACCGACACCTGGACCACGACGAGAGACTGGCTCAACCACGATCGCGCGATCGCGCTTGAGCTGTTGCCGGTGTCTTTCAATGCCGGCGTCAGATCCAGGCGCGTCGCACGCAGCGAAGGCAGAATGCCGAACACCAGGCCCGTGACCATTGAGAGCCCAAAGGTGAAAGCGAGCACACGTAGATCGAGCCTGGGATCGAGCGCGGCCAGTTCTCTGCCGCCCCAGTCACTGATCACCAACAATCCATTCTTAATCCAGCTCGCGAAAAGAACGCCGAGCGCGCCGCCGATAGTTGCCAGTAACACGCTCTCAGTCAACAACTGGCGGATCAGCCGGTGCCGGCTCGCCCCCAACGCGAGGCGTACCGCGATCTCTTTCTTACGTCCGGACGCACGTACGAGCAGCAGGTTCGCAACGTTTGCGCAGGTGATCAGCAGTACGAGTCCGACAATCCCCATGAGCAACAACAGCGGCGTCGCGAACCCGGTGCGCGACATCATTTCTCCGCGGCTGCCGGATTCCGCTTCGAGGCGTGGCAGATCCTGGGGATCCACATTGCGCAGCGGTGTGCGTGCGCGCGCCTGTCTCCCGGCGCGATGCTCGAGCACCGATTGTTGGAATGGTCCAGCGAGCGTGGCTTTTGCTTGTTCGATCGTTGCGCCCGGCTGCAATCGGCCCATCATTCTCAGCCACCAGATGCCCGCGCCGCGCATGTTGGTTAGCTCGCCCGCCACCGGCGGTTCCCACGCCAGCGGAATCGACACGTCCTGCGCCGTTCCCACGTCGCCTGTGCCGATGAAACCTGCGGGCGTGACTCCAACGATCGTGAACGCGACGTTGTTGATATTGACTTGCTTGCCGACCACGGAAGGATCGCTGCCGAAGCGAGTGCTCCAGAGACGATGACTCAAGACGGCCACTGGAGTGGCGCCGAGGTTGTCGTCAGCGTCGGTAATCGTGCGACCCACGATTGCGGGCACGCCAAGCGCGCTGTAATAGTTCCCCGAAACGACCTGGCCGGTGACGACTTCTGCCTGCCCGCCGGCATTGAGGTTCATATCCATCGGCGAAAAGGCAAACACATCCGAGACGACACCTTTCTCCTGGCGCAGTCGCGTCAACGTTTGCATCGGAAAAGATGTGCCGACGGTCAAACCGGTCGCTCGATCGCGTCGATTGCTGCCGTTGAAGCCGCCTGGTCCAAACTTCTCGCCGTTCCAGCTCGCCTTGAACAAGACGAGCTCGTCCGGGTTCTTGACCGGCAGCTTCTTCAGCAACACCGCATCAACCACACTGAACAGCGCGGTGTTCGCACCAATGCCGAGCGCGATCGTGAACACAGCGACGAGCGTAAACCCGGGCTTCTTCAGCAGCATTCGCAGCGCATAACGGAGATCCGTGATCATCTGTGAAAATCCTCGGTTCCTATTCGTAATGTAGCGCGACTAGCGGATCGACCTTCGTTGCTCTTCGCGCCGGCAAATAACACGCGAGCAAAGCGATGATGAATAACGCGCCCGCCACGAGCGCAAACGTCGCCGCGTCGTTGGCACTGACTTCGAACAACAACGTGCGCAACAAACGCATCAACCCAAACGCGGCGCCGATGCCAATCCCGACGCCCAGGACCGCCAGCAGCAACCCTTGTTTCAGGACCATGCGCAGAATGTCTGACGGGCTCGCTCCGAGGGCCATGCGCACTCCGATGTGATGTGTTTGCTGGCTGACTGAATACGAGACCACGCCGTAGATCCCGATCGACGCAAGCAACAGCGCCACAATCGCAAAGATGCTGATCAGCAACGCCGGAAAACGTCGCATGAACGACGCCGGGGTTTGCGCGATCATCTGGTCCATCGAGTTGATGGCGAGAATCGCGGTGTCAGGTTCGATGGTCCGAATCTCGTTGCGAATCGACGCAGCGAGCGCAGTCGGATCGCCATCGGTCCGCACTACGAGACTCATGAATGGACCAGCGGATTGGCGAAACGGATAGTAAAGGACGGGCCTGACGGCCTGATCGAGTCCGGTAATCTTGACGTCACCGACAACGCCGACGATCAAATCGCCATCGGCCTGAATCGAGGAGTATCGGAGTTTCCGGCCGACTGGATCGCGGCCCGCAAACAGTCGATCGGCAATCGTCTTGCCGATGATCACTACGCCGGGTTTGCCCGCGGCGTCACGGTCGTCAAACGCGCGGCCCGCGAGCAAAGGCACACCGAGCGTGCGGAAGTAATCGTCGCTGACGATGCGTATGTTGGCTTCGATCTCTTTGCCCGGTGCGGGCACGGGATCGCCGTCAATGAAGAAACGCGTCGTATTGCCGGCGTTGAGCGGCAGGATGTCGACGGTGCCGGTGCTGGAAACACCGGGCAGCGATCGCACGCGTTCCTGAATTTGCTGGCTCGCGTTGATCGTCTGGTTGTCTTCCGTGTATTTGCTCGGCGGTAGCACGAACATCACCGTCAACAAGTGGTCTGTCTTGAAGCCGACGTTTGTTTGCAGTAGCCGCAGCAGGCTCTTCATCATCAACCCCGCGCCTACGAGCAACACGACCGCGAGCGCGATCTCAGTCACGACCAGCGCGCTGCGCAAACGATGACTCGCGCCCGCGGCCATGGTGCGCCCGCCTTCTTTCAACACTTCGTTCAGATCGAGTCGGGCCGACTGCAACGCTGGCGCCAGGCCAAACACGACGCCGGTCAACAACGAAAGCACAAACGAAAACGCGAGGATGCCGCCGTTCAGACTTAACGTCTTAAGAAACGGCATCGCGATCAATTGGTTCTGCGGTAGTGCGGAGACGAGTGCGGGCACGCCCCAGTAGGCGATCATCAGACCAGCGGCGCCGCCGAGCAGCGACAGCAGGATCGACTCCGTCAACAACTGCCTGATCACGCGCCAGCGACTCGCGCCCAACGCCGATCGGATCGCCACTTCCTTTTGACGCGCGAGCGATCTCGTCAACAGAAGACTCGCGACGTTGGCGCACGCAATCAGCAGCACGAAACCAACCGCCGCCAGCAACACGAGCAGAATCGGCCGGACGTTGCCGATCACTTCTTCCTGAAGCGGCACCAATTGCATGGTCGTGCCCGCGTGGGAGTCGTTGTATTCCTTTTCAATCCGGCTCGCGATCAGGTTCAACTCGGATTGCGCCTGCGTCGCATCGACACCCGGCTTGAGGCGGCCAATGAGATTTGTGCCGTGCATGAAGCGGCGGGTGCGCTGGTTTTCCGTTGGCTGGTACGGCACCCAGAGATCGTTCGGCCGCAGCGCGAATTGGAAGCTCTCCGGCAACACGCCGATGATCGTGTAGCTCTGGCCGTTGATGGTGAGCGCGCGCCCGATCACGTTGCGGTCGCCACCAAATCTTTTTTGCCAGAGGCCGTAATCGAGGACAGTGACCTTTGGCCCATTCGGTTGATCTTCACCCGGTTGGAAGGTGCGGCCGATGATTGCATCGACTCCGAGCACGGAAAAGAAATTTGCGCTGACGCGTGGTCCACCAACGAATTCCGGTTCGCCATCGCCGCTGAGGATTACACGGGCACCGGTGTAAGCGGCGAGTCCTTCGAGCACGTTGTTTTGCTGATAGTCCTGGTAGTCAGGGTAGGACATCTCGCGTTTCGAGAATTCTTCTTTCGGCGTTTTCTCCCACAAGTGATACAGACGATCGGGCGACTTGTAAGGCAAACCGCGCAATAACGCCGCATCGACGACAGTAAAGATCGACGTGCTGCCGCCGATGCCGAGCGCCAGTGTCATCACGGCCACCGCGACAAAACCCGGCCGTTTGAACAGACTGCGAAATGCAAACTTGAGATCTTTAAGCACAGATTCCATTTACTCGTACCTCAAAGCAGTTAAGGGATCGACCTTCATCGCGCGGCGCGCCGGGACGTAACACGCGATCAGGGCGACGAGCAGTAACACGAAGGTGATCGCCGCAAACGTCAACGGATCGTTCTCGCCAACGCCGAAGAGAAGGCTGCGCAGCAAACGCATGAGACCAAACGATGCGGCAAGTCCGAGCACAAGACCGGCGCCGATTACCGCCATGCTCTGGCCCAACACAAGTTTCAAAACGTCGGTAACCTGTGCGCCGAGCGCAAGTCGAATGCCCAGTTCGTGCGTGCGCTGCGTTACCGTGTAAGCAGTCACGCCGTAAATTCCCGCCGCCGACAAGAGCAACGCGATGCTGCCAAACAGTCCGAGCAGAAACAGGTTGAAGCGCGGCTGCGTGACTGACTCGCTCACCACGTGTTCCATCGTCTGCACTTCAGAAACCGGCACGCTGCGGTCGACTTCCGCAACCACCTGCCGCAGCGCCGGCGCGATACTCTGCGGTTCGACCGTCGAACGGATCACGATCGCGTTCATCTCAAACGGATTCTGTTTAAATGCAAAGTAGAGCTCGGCCGGTGCTTCTTCGCGCAGTTCGAGGCTACGGGCGTTTGCCGTCACGCCGATGATTTCAAACCACACCGGCTGATTGTTAGGACCAGGATTACCGAAGGTGACGCGCTTGCCGATCGGGTCTTCACCGGGCCAGTCGCGTTGGGCCAATGCCTGATTGATCATCAAACGCAGCGGCGCGTTCGCATCGTCGGCACTCGTGAACGCACGGCCCTGCATCACGGGAATGTTCATCGTGCGGAAGTAGTCTGCACTGACGCTGCGGAAGTTTGTGACGGGCCACTTATCAGGCGTGGTAACGGGACGTCCTTCGATGCGGAACCCGACCGTTGGACCGTTGCTCAACGGCAACGTATTGATCACGCCCGCGCTTTGCACGCCGGGAATGTTGCGTGTCTTCTCCAACACGTCTTCGTAAAAGGCGACGTAGTCCGCATCGTTTTGGAACTTTGGACCAGCCGGCGAGAGTTTCGCCGTCAACACCTGTTGCGGCGTGAATCCAGCGTTGACTGACTGCAACCGCATAAAGCTGCGGAACAACAGACCTGCGCCGGCGAGCAATACCACCGACAGCGCCACTTCAGCCATGATCAAAGCGTGGCGCAAACGCGTGTGACGCGTGCTGCCCGCCGTCCCACGGCCGGTTTCTTTCATCGCTTCCTGCACGTCCGTTCTGGAGCTGTGCAGCGCCGGCGCGAAGCCGAAGAGAAATCCAGTCAGCAGCGATGCGCCGAGTGTGAAACCAAAGACGCGCCAATCCATGTTGATCTCACTGAGGCGCGGAAAGTCGCCCGGCAGCAACTTCTTGATCGCCATCACACCGTAAGTCGACAACGCCAAACCCAGCACTCCACCCGCCAGCGCGAGGATCGTGCTCTCGGTTAACAGTTGGCGTATCACGCGCAAGCGCGACGCGCCGAGCGCGGCGCGAATCGCCATCTCTTTGGTGCGCGAAGCGGCAGTCGCCAGCAGCAAGTTCGCAACGTTCGCGCACGCGATCAGCAGCACGAACAGGACCGCGCCAAACAGCAGCCACAGCATCTTGTTTGACTTACCCACGAGATGTTCCTGAAGTGAAAC
>Ga0075436_100001355_pt1 | contig 16653 bp, 13 predicted proteins | sample RhiMethybrSRZTD5_FD_75303 | JGI IMG/M metagenome (GOLD analysis project Ga0075436, IMG submission 75303) | Populus rhizosphere microbial communities from Tennessee, USA - Rhizosphere MetaG P. TD hybrid SRZTD5 | ecosystem: Host-associated > Plants > Roots > Rhizosphere > Soil | place: USA...
GACAGCGCGGGAAGCAGCTTTTGGACATCTGCTCCCTGGCGGTACCATTCCGTTACCCGGTGGACGGCGAACGTGTGCCGAAGATCATGGATTCGAGGTTGAAACGAAAATGTGTCCGGGCGGCGGACCCCGCACATTTTCCGCAGTCGCTTAAAGGTTCGTTCTGCAATCGCCGCTTTGATCCGCTCGCGTGTTTTGGATTGGAATAGAGGAGAGTCAGATCGATTTTTCCGGTTTGGAGACGACAGGTAGTTTGCAATGACCCGCTGGACGTCTTTCCCGAGTGGCACAAGTCGTGTCTTGTAAAACTTGGTCTCACGAATGCGAATGAGATCATGCACGAGGTCCACATCTGCCACGCGTAGTCGTAGAGCTTCTCCGAGCCTCATCCCGGTACCGTAGAGGACCAACAGTAGTGCCTGGAACGTGACCGCGGTGATCAGGCAGGCAGAGCAGCGTTGACATTGCGGCAGGCCCTTGAGAAGCAGTCGAAGTTCGGTGCGAGAGTAAATATAAGGAATGAAGTCCTGCGGCGGTTTCGGTGCAGTCTGCGGAACCGGTGATTGTTGCAGCCGGCCCCGCAAACACCAGTATGCAAAGAACAGTTTCAGCGCGCCGTATTTTCCCCGCCAGGTACTGGAACGAACTCCCCGGCGGCCATTGAGGAACTGTGTAATCTGTGACGTTCTGACCCGGTGGAGATCAAGATCTCCATAATGATGGAGGAACGAGCGCAGAATCGTCTCCGGTCCGTGGAGGTAAGCGCCAACGGCGCGTCTGCGCTGGATGTAGAGACCAATCGCCTCGGACAGTTTCATAGCAAACCTCCGAGGCTGACCTTCGCAACCGTCCGCAATGCGTTCAGGTCGACTTTCGCATAAACTCCGGCAGAATCGGTCTTGCGATGTCCGAGGATGTCACCGATCTCCTTAAATGAGGCTCCCTGCTGCAGCAAGTGAGTTGCGCAGGCATGTCGCAGGCTGTGTGGCCCCTTCTTCGGACACCGGATGCCAAGCCTGTTCAAATGAGTACTCGCGATGCAGTACATAGTGGAGGGATTGAGCGGGCGATATGGCGGACGGAGCGTCACGAACACGTTGCGGCACGCTGTGCGAGGCCTCGCTTTCGTGAGGTATTTCAGAATGGCGTCGCCGACATCCCTGCGCAGCGGATATAACTGCGATCCCGCCTCGCTTGGAATGCGTGACGACGAAAGTCTCTGCCTGCCAATCGATATCGTCGAGGAAGAGCCGGCGTACCTCACCACTTCGCAATCCATAAACAGCGACCAGCAGCAGGATTGCCCGGGCGCGGATGGCAGCCGGGCTTGATCCTTTTGAGCTTTGGAGTAGGCGCCGGACATCGTCCCATGAGGGCCCTTCCGGAAGGCCAGCATACTGATAGATCTTGGGCCCCTGGATTCCTGCAGCGATTCCTGGCTTACACCAACTGCGCCGCTCCGCGTGCCGGAAGAACGACCGTAAAGCCTGCGCGGCCGTGGAAACTGATTCGCGATTCCAGCCATTATTGGCTTTGAACGCAAGGAACTCATCAACATCGTCCAAACTGGCCGATGACAAGAGCCGATGCCGATCAGCGAACCAGTCCAGGAACTTCGATGTCTTCCCTCGATGGGATCGTATGGAGATCGGCGACAGCCCTTGCTCCGTCGCCATGAACGCCACGAAGTCATCGAGTTCGTCAGCAAAGCGTGCACGTGGCGGAGACGGCATCCTCAACTTCCCATGAAAGCGCAGCCATTTCTTTGCGACGTAGACGAAGTAGCTAGCAGACTTTTCATAGCTCCGTGCTTTGGGATTCGAGTGCTGCTCCTTAACCCAGTCTTTTGCGGCTTGCTTGATTTCTTCCAAGCTGACTTCGCGGAGGTCGACCATCTGAAGTAAATGGATTACAGCGATCAGCTCTGGTGCCATGCTGTGAAGGGCTTTGTGACTCGTTCCTTGCTGATGGCAGTGCTCTAAGAACTGCTCACGCTCTTTGAGAAGAGGGGCTTGTTTGTGACGCGCCACCACCCATTTCAGTTGGAAAATGTTTTCTATCATTCGCCGGGTCTCCTTGAACCCGGCGACATTGTCGAGGATTTCAGGGGGCGCGGCACGAGGCTTGCTGAGCGGTGGAGTGGATGAAAGAATGCTTCGTTGCGTCAGGTTCGGCGCTAAGGAGACAAATCGTGGGAACGGCTAGGAGCCTGGAGATCTACCAGTTTAAAGTGACGTTGATCGGCATTGCTCCGCCGATCTGGCGCTGTATCCAGGTGCCAGGAGGTTTCTCCCTGGCACAGCTCCATCGCGCTTTGCAGGTCGCCATGGGCTGGGAGAACTACCATCTGTATATGTTCCAGCTCGGCAGCAAGAAGTATGGACCGCCGGACGTAGATGAGGATGACGACTTGGGATTGATTAACGCAAAGCGGGTGCGCGTTCGTGCTGTGTTGCCGGGCGTCGGGCTCAAGTTCACCTATGTTTACGATTACGGCGACAACTGGCAGCACGAACTGCTACTGGAAGCAGTCGTCATGCCCGATCCGGCCACGGAGTATCCACGATGCGTTGCGGGCGAGCGCCGCTGCCCCCCGGAAGATGTCGGAGGAATCGGAGGTTACGCCCGCTACCTGGACGCAATGTTTGATCCAAACCATGCGGAACACGAAGAGATGATGATGTGGCGAGGGCCATTCGATGCTGAAGAGTTTTTGGTAGAGAAGGTCAACCAGAAACTCGCCAAGAAGTTTCGCTCAAAGCTCAAAGCGAGTGTGCCGCGCACAGCAGTCGCGACATCGAAGCCGTTCGTGAACGGTCATCGAATGATAAGGACCTTGATCACGCCAGTTCCTGCAAGGATGCAGCGAACTCCCGTCAAGTCACGTGGAACCGTCCCACTGGAGTTAAACCAGCGCGAACGAGATTTGATCATCTCCCACACCTTCGCCGACAAGTCTCTGACGGACCGGTTGCAAATCGCGCCGCAACCAGGGCAGCGGTCTGTGTTTCGCTTCACACTCGACGAACTCGATGAACTGGTTGGCGATGTGGCTGCCGAAGCCAATCACGCGAAGAACAAAGTCCTTCAAGAACAGCTCGACCAGCTCTGCGATCGCATCGAGGGAGTCTTGAGCAGGTACACCGATGCCGATGCCGAAGCCTGAGCCGCCGATCTTGCCGCCCGCCCCAGCGTCGAACACCGTTATGAAGAAACGCGGACCAAAATCGGAACCTAGCTGGACCGATGTCAAGGCTAAGCTCGAGGTGTTTGACCGCATCGCGCTCGTGGATTTGATTCACCATCTCTACGCCGCCCATAAAGACAACCAGGCTTTTCTGCACGCCCGCTTCGGCTTAGGCGAGGACGTGTTGGAACCTTACAAAGAAACCATTGCCCGCTGGGTCTGGCCGGATGCGTTTCGCAATCAGGACACATCCGTCTCGAAAGCGAAGCAGGCCATATCCCATTACAAGAAGGCCGTTGGCGATTCACTGGGCCTTACAGAGCTGATGGTGTTCTACTGTGAGCAAGCGGCGGGATACTGCCGGGATATCGGCTATCAAGAAGAAGGATTCTTCGACGCCTTAGTGCGCATGTTCGACGAGGCCCTTAAGGCGGCCAAGATGCTACCCGCCGATAACTGGGATAGCTTAATCGCCCGACTCGACCGTGTGCGGGAAATCAGCCACGACTTTGGCTACGGCGTTGGCGATGACATGGATTACTTGCTGGCCAAGTACGCCAAGCGTCCCGCCTGAGCCGCCAGGCCAGCCCCCTCCGTCGCGAAGAATTGTCAAAAACGCAACTATTGCCGCAGTCCGCCGAACACGGCCCCGGAAATTATGTGACCTTCTTCCTCCAGAAAACCCTGCCAACTGCACACATTCGTCGCCTGCGTCACATAAATTTCATCGTCACATAATCGGCTTTATGTTGGGCACAACATAAAGCCGACTACATCCAGCTTTATCACGGCAATGCCGCATTGTTGCAGGAGAGCTTGGAGGTAGTGCAGCGGACAGCAGCCGTCATCCTGGGAGTTCTTGCTCCCGAGGTGACGGAAGAAGAACCAAAAGCGGTGGGCGCCAGCGCCTAGTGCCAATTCGATGTGCGGAGTGCAGGCACTCCGCGCTTTCTTTGTGCGCCGAGCATGTTCGACAGCTTGAAGGTGAAAGTCCTTTTCACAACCTGATAGAGGTGAAGTGATAGCAAAGCGCAAGGGCGTCGTCGTGAGGCGGGGTCTGAAGGAAGCGTGGAGCAAATGCGCGAGCCAATGTACAAGAACCGGATCTGAGGCGTGAGCGTCGGGCGAGCGGGCAAATGATCGCGAAGCCCATATCTATCAAAGGCGCAGAGCGTAAATTCGGTGGTTGCGCGCAGAAGGCGGTCGAGCTTACCTCGGGAGATCTGTCGCGGCTGTCTTGAGTGACTAGCGGTGTCGTAAGACATGGCGAAGGCCGGGCAGAAGTCAGCAGAGGGCGTATTAGTCGCATGCGCGACGAAGGCCCGAACGATAGGAAAGGTTAGTAGTACTTGGGTCTCGATGCAGGGATTGCACTAGCCAATCCGCTTCGCGGCCTTGGGTGGGCACAACGCGGTGAAGCCGCAATGGATGCTAACTCGAGGAGTGAACCCTCTACCGGCGTTCCCATGTGCCAACGCCCAGCCCACAGCTTCGTTTCCATCGTGGGATCAACCTATCGAACCGCCGGATGCGGACCCGCATGTCCTGGTGGTGTGGCAGGGGAGAGCGAGTGATCGCTCCCCCTATGCCGATTGTCCCGCCCACCCGCCCTGCTGACCGAACTTTCGTTCGCTCAGAATGAAGGTGATACGATTCATAAGCTCTCCAATCTCTCGGTGCTATACCTCGCGACTATTAGGTGCAGCGAAGAAGATATTGGACTGCCGGAACATCGAAGTCGAAACTGACTTTGTGATTTGTTGTTTACCAAAACGCCAGATTGGTAATTGAAGATTAGTCACTGCTTCAGTCACAACTGTAGTCACATCCAGATTCTGCAACATGCTCACCCGCAATGGCTTGCATTCGTCACTGGTGGGCTAAAAAACGGTCAAATGGGCGGGAACGACCCCGGTTGTAGTCACACAACCTGCCGCACAGTGAAAGCTTGTGCTGGTCGTTCCCGCCCATTCGCATGCATATCGGCGGTATGCGGAACGCAATACACCTTAGTTAACGTTCCAATACAGTCGCCCCCAGTGACTCGGTATGCGCATGTTGCGCAGCCAATAATCCGCTACCTGCCCAGATTCGTTATTTAGAAGATCGTTCCACTGTCCATTCACGCTGAACGGAATATCGACCCACTGATCTGCGTCGGTGAAGTTCAAGACGATGATCAAGCGCTCGGTTTTGCCATTCCCGGTATCTCCCCACCGATGGAAGATCCCAAGTCCTCTGGAAGAATCGATTCCGTATCCGGAAGAATTGAACTGAGATGAGCCATCATCTGGCGGATAGAAATTCTGGGAGCGGAGGGCTGGATGACCCTGCCGCATTGCGATGAGCTGCCGATACAGATTCAATAACGCCAATCCGGTTGCGTCGGTGCTGCGCTCCCAGCGCAGTGGACGCGGCATTACGCGTCCATTTCCGCTTTCAGGAAACCAGTATTGCTCACCGAATTCCTGACCGTTGTGGATCAATGGGGCGCCGGAGATCGACAGTAATGCAATCGCGAGTGGCTGCGTTCTCCACCATACATTGCGTCCGCCGCATCGTTCAGTGATGGTGGAGTGGTCGTGGTTCTCGATGTAGGTGACTGGCCGGCGATTCGGCTGGAAGTCCTTGCCGGCATCGAGAGCACGATGGTACTTCGCAGTCACGATACCGTTTTGGCCTGCAGGGATTGATTCCCACAGTATGGGATCGAACCAGCATCCGTCCGCGCTGATGGCGTTTGTGTCGTCAATCGCGTCATAGCGATTGTCAGTCATCAACTCGAGTGTCTGAATGAAGCCGTTGTTTCTTGCTCCGGATGTGTAGGTCTGCACATCGTGTACGACGCGCGCGATTCCCAAAGCGGGATTCTGCGGATCGAAGTAACCGAGCGCGTAATCAAATCGAATTCCATCGATCTTGTACTGGTCGATCCAATACTTGCAGACGTCCACGATGAACTCCGCCGTACACTCGTTGGCATAGTCGAGATCGTTGAAGAAGCCGCCGCCTTCGAAGTCGCCGATGTAGGGCGAGTCTGTCGGGTTCTGGTATAGCCAGAAATATGGAAATCCGCGATCGGGAGTTTGGCCGGCCTGCACGTGATTGAATACGCCGTCCATGATGACGTGTATGCCTCGGCGATGCAGTTCGTCAATGAGCCGCTTAAGGCGATACAGTTTGTCGAGCGGTGCAGTTGGATCTTCGTAATAAAGATGCTCCACGGTGAAGAACGCATATGGATCGTATCCCCAACTGAATCCGCCTTCGGGCCATGCTGTCCAGGGCATGAACTCAATTGCGTTGACGCCGAGATCTTGAAGGTAATCGAGCTTGTCCCATACTGCATCGAGCGGAGCGCGAGCATGGCGATGCTGTGCAGTGAAGTCGTCGAGCATGAGCTCGTAGATGATTAGGTCCTGGATGGGAAGACGATTCGCAAGTGGACGTACAACCATGTCGTTACCGCCAAGCACAAACGCTGAGTGCTCAGCACTGGACCCGTCATACCTGCTGCATGGATCGCTGCATTTCCGGCTGGTTCCATTTTCAAACTGCACGAAATACTTGTACTCATAGAAGCCATCGGGGAGATTAGGAATACTGGATTCCCAAAGCCATCCTTTCGGATGCGGGTTCTTGTCCAGCGTGAGTCCAGACGTGTAGTCCCAGTCAGTCTGCCCAATCTCATGCTGGAAATCCCCAATTGCTCGAATCGAGCTGATGTGCGGATCCCCACCACGGGCATACTGATTTGGATCTCGCGTGTTGTCCGGTAAGAATAGGCGGAACGTGACCTGCGGCTCTTGAACCACCGCTCCGAAGCCTTCGTACATATGGACTCCTTAGCAATTCGGCTGACGGTAGATGAGTATTAAGCGGAATTCAGGTCTGACATTGTAAAGGCATACCTGGGAATCGAGATTCGCCGCGATGAGCATCAATCATCCAGCATGATTCCTAATATGCGGGCCTCATCTGGACAGCAAATCACCAGCTAGCAAAACGCCAGTCACACTTCGCCGTGATAGGCTACAAGTCTTAGCCGAATTTCAGGAAATATTGGACGGCGATTCTCGCGAGAACTAACTTGGGAGAGAGATGGAGTTGCTCTTGAAGCCGAGTTTGAGCGCCGCCGAAATTCAATTTTTTGCGGTGGAAATCCGCGGTAAATTGCGTTTAGACCGTTCCGTTTCAGGTTCCGCTTCTGGTTCTACTGCGGCCTCAGTTAACCCGTTTTGGAACAACTACTTGCTTGAAAGAGCGGGGTCAGGCAAGAAACCGCAAAAGGGCGGGAACGACCCCGGTTTCGTGATACTCAACCGCTTGCTCGAAGTATGTTCGAGCTGGTCGTTCCCGCCCTTTCGCAAACTTATTACGAGTATGTTCATTGCATACCGACAACTATCAACGGTGAGCAACAACACAGTCGGTTCCGACGGTATGGCACCTCGCGAAGTAATCACTATGGCCCTATTGCATGTGATCCATAAGTTTTCCTATGCGTGGCGAGTCTTCTTAGGTCACCAGGCGTGAGATCATCCAGCACTTAATCGAGCAGCGAGTTCAGAGTGCGAGAATTTGCTTGGGAAAACATCACACCCAACATTTTTTTGCTCAAGGCGCACTTGCACCTGGACCGGCTTTGGCTGTGATGAGCGTCACAGGCTTGAAATCTTCAGGCGGATGTTAGCCGGCGATGGCAGTCACACCGCGCCGATCGTGCATTGCTTCGAAGCTGACTCAACCGCGAGTAAGTGTGGGCGAGTTCGCTGGCCATTAGCTGCGAAAATGCCAATCCGGTTTGTGGAAATTGTGCAAGAACACGCAGAAATTCCAAGTGCGGTATGAACGCCGTCTCAGTAAGCGTAAGTGCCATGATGCCGACGGCTGATGGTTGACCGAGCATTGCTGCAGTCATGCCCAATACGGCTGGCGCCGTGATCTGCTGCAGGTTTAGTTCTTTTTTCGCTCCAGGGAGCTTTTTTGATACCACAGACCGCACAGTGCCGGAGGCGAGCAGAAAAATGCCGGTACTCGGTTCTCCTTCGCTGATGATCAGATCGCTGGCGTGATAGTTCCGTGGTTCAGAAGCACTGGCCAGGGAAGAAGCAACAACCGGTGTAAGGCCGGGAACTAGCTCTAGAAAAATATCGCTGAGAAGACGATCGTTTGACCTTTCGGAAGTGACCGTATTCTTCATGTAAGAAAGATTAAGACTGCGATCAAGTAAGAGCTGTGATCACCGTCACTCTATTCAGTGATTAGTTGCTGTCTGTCACCTTCAGCTAGTTGTGATCCAGCATCTGCCGTAGAGCGGGAAGGTCGCGCAACCAAACGCTAGAGCCTTTAATAACCACGAGTTGCTTGTGTCGAAATTCGGCGAAGAGACGGGTGACGGTTTCTCTGGATGATCCAATCATCTGTGCGATCTCTTCATGCGTCAGAGAAAGCGTGATTTTAACTTCTGTTCGGTTTGTACCCTTAAGCTCGGGAGCGGCCCAGGTGAGCAGCATTCGCGCAAGCTTCTCGGCAGATGAGGCAGACAGACCCAGGCAGCGGATCTCGTCGTAAGCGCTGGCACAATTGGCGCTCAACTGCTGGCCGACGTGCAGGCTAGCTTCGCCGTACTCAGCGAGGAACTTCAGGAATTCCGCTTTTGGGAGAAAGTTGATTTGGCTGGGTTCCAGCACCTCGGCGGTCGCCTCGTATGCTTTGTTCCCGATTGTCGAGGTCAGTCCCAGCACTTCTCCGGGTTGAGCGATGCGCAGAATGATGGTACGGCCGTCGCTCGAACTGGTGTACAGCTTGGCTTTCCCTTTGCAAAGAATGAAGGCGCCTCGCGATTCCTGTCCTTCGACAAACAGCATCGCGCCTTTTGGATAAGTGGCGGTGGACTTGATCGCCTGCAGAGCCTGCAACGTGCTCTTCGGCAGATTGCAGAACAAACGCTGTTCCTTGACGGGACACGTCAGGCAACTTTCGATGATTTGGAGCCCGTAAGGAGAGCGCACACTGACCTCCGTTTCCAACGAATTCATGCTACAGATGTCGTGAACATAGGTATGTGACCTACGTCACAGAATCGCGGAATTTATGAAGATCAGCCTACCCGATCAATTGCAACGGGATAGTCCAACTTTAGTGGGAGTGGCCTCCGACCCTGCGAGATTCGGCTGAAGCCACTCCTAACGTGCGCAGGCGGAGAGACAAAAGAATCAGCACTCCGCCGTAATAAACGATGTAGATCGCAAGACCTTCGATCAGCAGCGACGGTGGCCATGAACGGCCCAACAGTAGCACGGCGGCGCTGATGATCGAGAGCAGCCCGGCGATCTCCAGCAGACTCGAATCGAGGTTCCCACGTAGCGAGCGAGCCAGCGCCATCTCCAGCACTCCTGAGATCACCGCTGTCGCTACTACGAACCAAAGAAGCCAATTGATGGTAATCGGCTCAAAGAACAAGATAGCTGCGCTGAAAACGAAGAGCAGAAGCGCATGCGTAGCAAGAGCGACGAACTTATGCGGTTGATCGTAAGCGCGGATCGCCGCCGCCATTGTCAGGATGGCCGAGACAATCACGTAGAACATGAAGGCGATCAGCACTGCGACCATGGCGATGCTGGTGGTGAAGATGCCCTCCATCGTCCCCGCGAGACACAAGAGAAAGAGGCCAAAGGCCACAGTTACGATGCCGCGAATGTGGAGTAACCACCAGCTATTAATAAGGTTCCCTGGCATGCGCAACCTCCTAAAGTGAAAACAAAACACAGGGCGAGGCGCGTCTATAAATCGCGTCCACGCACAGTCAGCACCGGGCAACTAGCCCCGGCGATCACGCCGTATGACACTCCCTTGCTGAAAATTTTCTCAAACTTCACCGAGCGGCTACGTGCACCCATGACGATCAGTTCACTTTCCCGTTCATGAGCCGCATTAAGAATCTCAGTCACGGGATCTCCAAAATGCACCAGGATCTCCGGACTGCAGCTCTTGATTGCATCCAGCGGGATTGTGTGGTGAAGTGACTCGCGCATGAGCGCAGCGAACGCCTCGGCTTCAGGCGTTTGTTCGTCTCCATCTGGCAAAACATGGACCATCGCCATGTCGGAGCATTCCCGTTTTGCAAATAAGACCGCATAGGGCATCGCTCGGAATGAGTCCGGCGTCGCATCAGTCGCAAACACGACGTGTTTAGGATGGAATCCACCCGATTTGGGAAAGTGTGCGTGCGGTCCGACGGTCAGCACTGGACAGGGCGCACGGCGAACGATTTCCTGGGCAATGGAACCGAGCAGCAGGCGTTGGAATCCGCGCCTGCCGTGAGTGCCTATCACGAGCAGATCGATATTGCGCTCTTCGATTCGTCGCAGAAGCTCGCCTAGCTCACCCTTCGCGACCTCGGCTGAGCCAAGCTTGAGTCCCTTCAGAGCTTGGGAGGAGCGTAGCTCCAGCATCCGCGTCAAAGCGTCCTGCTCGATCGATTCGGCGATAGCTGGGATAGTTTCAGGCGGAACGAACTGATACGTCTGCGGCATCAGCAGATGTAATAAATGGATTCTGCTGTTAAAGGTTTGAGAGATTGCCGCAGCGAAGGGCAAGGCCGCTAATGATTCAGCAGAAAAATCAGTTGCGAAAAGGATTCCCTGTAGTTGAGGGAAGACTTGCGTTTGCAGTGGATTGTCGATCAGGGTCTGCGCTCTTGTTGCCATGGCCACCTCCTGATTGAATGCTAAAAGGCTCAGGAATGAATGTCTGTGACCTGCGTCACTGCAGCGAACGATAAGGGAAGTTGGGGCTGGGCGAGTTCTTCAAGTAGAGCCGGTCAGGAGACCGCACTCAACATTTCATCATGGCTCATTTCGGGAATTGAAGAGAGGTGGGCCAATCTTCCCTCCGCGGTGACTTTCATCTGATCGGCGCACGAATCGCAGAGCCAGTAGTACTCGATCTGCTTGCCGGGAGGCGCGCTGAAGGAATCACTCTCCTGTCGCCAATAGCGCAGCGAAGAACGCGTCTGTACCACGAATAGGCGGCCCTCGTGCAAATACTTCATCCGAGCCATGCATTTCGGATTGGCACATTTAGAAACCATGAGGTGTTTGCTCTCGCTCATTGCATCATCTCTTCCCGAAGGGAAGCAGTGACTGCTGTCACATGACAATGTGCAGGGCGTCACTTATGTAAGTTCACGAAAGTGCAATTCTGCACTAGATAGGAGCACTACAATGACGACGCTTACCTGCCCATCCGTTCGCATCGGACTCAAGAATATTCTGATCGCAACCGATTTTTCCCCACTGTCGCAGCGGGCGCTGGATTATGCGTTGTCCTTCGCGCGCCGCTACGAATCCAACTTGACGGTAGCGCATGTGCTCAGTCCCGCTCTTTATGCGACGCCTTCTACGGCGGCGCTGTACGGCGCGCTCGATCCACTGCCGTACCTGGACGGCGTTCGCCGCGAGTTGCAACATCGCGCCGATGAACTGGCGCAGTACGTGTCTGATAGCGGTGTGAATTGCAATCCGGTGGTGGTGGAGGGCGGCATCTCGGAACAGTTAAAGCGGCTCATCGAAGATCGGGATATCGATCTGCTGGTGCTCGGCACTCACGGTGCCGAACGGTGGAATCGCCTGGTGATGGGATCGGTCGCCGAGTCGCTCGTGCACAATGCCAAGTGTCCGGTGCTGACCATTGGCCCGCGCGTTTTCCGCCGTCCGACCTTTGAGGTCTCGCTAAGACACATCATCTACGCAACCGACTTCAGCGCTGAGTCGGCCCATGCTGCGCCGTATGCTCTGTCGCTCGCGCAGGAGTACAGCTCGAAGATCACGCTCGTTCACGTCCTGCCACCAGATATGCGCAGCAACGGGGATCGCGATCTCCTGACCACTCACTTTCGTGATGAATTGCAGAAGCTCGTTCCAGTAGACGTCGAAAACTGGTGCGAACCTGAGTTTGTGCTCGAGTACGGCAGTAGCGTAGAAGCCGTCTTGGAACTGGCCGAACAGCGCAATGCTGATCTGATCGTGCTGGGTACGCGCAAATCAAATGCCGGCGTGCTTACCTATTTCAAATCGGGAGTGGCCTACCACGTGATGTGCAGAGCCGAGTGCCCGGTGTTCACCATTACGGGAGAGCAGGAATTCTTAGGCTGAAACCTGTGGCGTCCCATACCGGGAAGGAGGGTATATGTGGAAATCCGTATCCGATCTACTCCAGGTGCTGGAGACCGAACTGGAGTTTCTGGGCAGAGGTGGATACCGCAACCCTGACTGCTGGCGACCACAATTCACTTTTCTCGACTCGCCGACGTGCGTAAACCCGGCTGGCTCTGGCCGTCCGGAGGCCTGCAAAAACTGTCTGCTAATGCCCTTTGTTCCTGTCGCGATGCGGCGAGCGCCGGTACCTTGTCACCACATTCCGCTCACGACAGACGGTCTGACCGTAGATAATCTGCAGCGCTGGGGAACGCAGCAGGAACTCGAAGACGCGCTACGCTCCTGGCTCACCCGCAACATCGCGCAGCTCAAGCGAGCGCTGGCCACATGCACCGAGGCGCGTTCCACAATGGGACATCAGCGAACCGCTACGGAGTCAGGGGACTCTTCGGAAGCGACGAACAGAGGTGCTTTGGCTGCAATCTGAATTCGCTGTCATGCCGAACCCGTTGATGTGCCATGCGCACGCGTGACCTTCCTGAGGCTACACGGTCGCCGCTACTGAAGCTTTCTCAAGCGCGTCGCTCTTTCGCCTGCGCAAGTTCATAGATTGATCTTCCGGTGACATCTTTCCATAAAGCTCCTGGGCTCGGGCAAGTGCGGCCGTGATATTCAGGCAAATATTCTCCGCGCCCACGTGCTGCTCGAATTCTGCGCGTTTCATGAGCTTTGCTGGCTGAGGAAGAGCGCCGCAGAGGATCAAGTGCCGATTGGTTGCGTGGACTGCATCGGCAAACTCCTCCAGAGCGCGAACCCCGGTGGCGTCGAGTGCTGTCATGTTTCGCAGACGCAGAACCACAATGGCGGGCATCTCGTTCACTCGTGCAGCGACTTCGTTGATTTTCTCTGTCGCACCGAAGAGAAATGGGCCGTGGATGCGGAAGATGGCAACGTAGGGCGGAATGTTTTTGTCCTGCAGGATATGCACGCGGCCGTCCTGCAGATATTCGTCGGTCACTTCAGAAACCGTCGTTGTCGATGTGACGTTGCGCAGGTAGATCAGCACGGCCAGCATCATGCCAGCTTCGACGGCGATGGTGAGATCGGCGAAGACGGTCAGCAATAGCGTAATGAGCCACACCGCAATTTCCAGTTTGCTCAGCCGCAGCAGTTCGGGAATCTCCCGCCATTCGCCCATGTTGTAAGAAACCACTATCAGGATCGCGGCCAGCACACATAGGGGAACGAATTTCGCCAGCGGCGCCGCAAACAGCAGAATGCTGAGCAGCGTGAGCGCATGAACCATGCCGGCCACGGGAGTCCTCGCGCCGGAGCGGATGTTCGTCGCGGTGCGCGCGATCGCGCCGGTTGCCGGCAGTCCTCCCACCAGCGGAGAAGTGATGTTCGCGATGCCCTGGGCAATCAGCTCAACATTGGGATTATGCCGGTCGCCGCTCATCCGATCCGAAACCACGGCGGACATCAGCGACTCAATGGCTCCGAGCATCGCAACGGTAATGGCCGGCGAAACCAACGGGCGGATCATTCCCAGCTTTAGCGGCGGAATCGAGAAGTGCGGCAGCCCCGAGGGAATTCCGCCAAACCGCGTGCCGATTGTTTCCAGCGGCAGTTTGAAAATCAGTGCCACTCCGGTGGCTACAAATAAGGCGACGATGTAGCCAGGAATGCGCTTCACATATCGGGCGGTGAGGATGATTAGCAAAAGCGAGGCGATCGAAAGGACAGTAGCCGGCCATGAGATCGTGTGCAAGTTTGCCGCTACCGCCTGCATTCGTCCCCAGAAGTCGCCCGGCGCTCCGGCGATGCGAAGCCCGAAGAAATCCTTGATCTGCGTGCTGGCGATCAGGATCGCGATCCCGTTCGTGAATCCCACCACGACTGGCCGCGGGATAAAGCGAACCGCAGAGCCAAGCCCGGTTGCGCCCATGAAAATGAGCATTAATCCGGCGAGCAGCGTACAGATATAAAGTCCGAGCAGGCCGTATTTCGCGACAATCCCGGCAACCACGATCACGAACGCTCCCGTCGGACCGCCGATCTGGGTGCTCGAACCGCCCAGTGCTGAAATGAGAAATCCTGCGAAAACCGCAGTGTACAGACCAGCTTGCGGCGATACACCGGAAGCGATCGCGAAGGCCATTGCTAACGGTAAAGCCACGAGTCCGACAGTGATCCCTGCCAGCAGATCAGAGAAAAACTTGTGGAAGGTGTAGTTCCTTAATAGAAGAACAGACTTCGGCGACCACTCGGAAACTGTTGACATGGAAATGAAGGAGCTACGATAAATCCTGACTGAACCTCGGTTGCACCGGAATAAGAGAAAGCGCTCGATTTTCCCGCAAAAACACCGTACATTAGCGCGTTAACTTTAACGGAGTTCCAGGCGAGCAGACACGACCCCCGCTTCGGGTTCCGAGAAGTTGAAGCCCGCTTGCTGGAACAGGCGTCGCATCCCCGAGTTTTCGTACAGCACTACTGCATGAATCGAAGAAATTCCTTCCTGTTTTGCGATCGCCATGGTTTGCTGCAAGAAGTAGCTTCCAAGTCCCCTGCGCTGGAACTTGTCCGACACGACGAAGGCAATCTCGGCGCTGTTTCCCGAATGTTCGCGCATCAGTCGCGCCACCCCGACGATGGACGCCTTTCCGTTCTTATCAAAATGTTCGGCGACTAGCGCAAGCTCGCGATCAAAGTCAACAAAGCAGCGCGGCGTGAGTCTTTCATGCGAGGTTCGGAAGCTGATCTCCAGCGGAGAGAAGTAGCGGTAATAAACACTGCGTTCAGAAAGATGCTTGTGAAAGTCGATCATCATCGGCTCGTCATCCGGGCGAATCGGTCGGACATTGAATTTCATTCCATCACGTCCGACGAACTTCGACGCATACTGCGCTGGATACGGCCGAATTGCAGAGCGGGGAAGATCGCTATGCGCAATCGAGCTCGAGTGCAGGATCACGCGCGCGTCGAGTGCAATCATGCCGTCTGGTCCGGCGAGAAGAGGATTGATCTCGATGTCCGCGATGCGCGGATTCTCAATTACTAACTCGCTAAAGCGCACGAGCAGTTCTTCAAGCTTTGCCAAATCGATCGCCCGATTTCCCCGCACGCCTTTGAGCGCCTGAAAGATGTTTGTGCCTTCCATCATGCGCCGCGCCAGAGTGGTAGTAAGGGGCGGTAGAGCGTGTGCGCGATCGCGCAAGACTTCCACGAGCCGGCCGCCCAGTCCAAACACCAGCACCGGACCAAACTGAGAATCAGTCGAGCTGCCGAGGATCAGCTCATATCCGGAGAGCGAAACCATCGGTTGGACAGTTACGCCGTCGAATTCCCGCTGTGGTTCGAAAGCAGATCGGATCTCCTCGAATGCCGAGTGTACGGCGTGGGCATCCGCGAGATTGAGCTTTACGCCACCACGGTCGGATTTGTGCGTGACTTTCTTCGAATGCAGTTTGACGACTACCGGATAGCCGATCTCTTCGGCTGCGCTGGTTGCTTCGTTGGCCGTCAGCGCAACACGCGTAGTGCTGGTGGGAATGTCGTAGGCTTCGAGGATGCTCTTTGATTCGTGTTCAGTGAGGATCGTCCGGTTCTCGCGACCAGCCGCCGTGATCACCTCCGCTACGCGACGCGGTCCGTTGATCGGCAGCGCTCCGGTAAATACGGGCGTTTCATAGAGCGCCTGCAGGTTCGAGCTGTATTTCCACATGTAAGCGAAGGCGCGCGCTGCGGCATCCGGATAATCGAACGTGGGGACCCGCGCTGAGTTGAGCAGCATCGAGGCGACCTGCATCACATCGCCTCCCATCCAGCTGGCGATCAGAGGTTTGGTTACGCCCTCGGCGACCTTACTCAGCAGACGCGCCGACTTATCGGGATCTGTCATGCCTTGGGGAGCGAGCACCGACAGAACGGCGTCGGTGTTCGGATCATTCGCGACGATCTCGACGGCCTTCGCATAGTCCTCGGCACCGCAGTCACCAAGTGTGTCCACAGGATTGCCATGACTCCACGACGGCGGAAGAAATTCATTCAGCTTGTGCTGGGTGTCGGGAGCGAGTTGCGCCAGTTGGCCGCCATGAGTGAGAAGCGCATCTGTCGCCAGCACTCCTGCGCCGCCCGCATTCGTGACGACAGCCAGTCTCGGCCCTTTCGGGCGCGGCTGTTTTCCCAGCACTTCGGCCATATCGAAGAGTTCCGAAATGGAATTCACGCGGAGAACGCCTGCACGCCGAAAAGCCGCTTCGAAGACTTCGTCGGAGCCGGTAATCGCCCCCGTGTGCGATG
>Ga0075436_100001357_pt1 | contig 16645 bp, 19 predicted proteins | sample RhiMethybrSRZTD5_FD_75303 | JGI IMG/M metagenome (GOLD analysis project Ga0075436, IMG submission 75303) | Populus rhizosphere microbial communities from Tennessee, USA - Rhizosphere MetaG P. TD hybrid SRZTD5 | ecosystem: Host-associated > Plants > Roots > Rhizosphere > Soil | place: USA...
CCGACGGCTACACGATCCTCGTGAGCGGCATCGCGAGCCAGGCCATCGTGCATCACATGAATCCGCATCGGCCGTTCGACGTCCAGCGCGATCTCGCGCCGGTGGCGCGCATCGCCGACGGCACGATCGCCTTCGTCGTGCCGGCATCGTCGCCCGCCAACTCGGTGCGCGATTTCGTCGCCCTCGCGAAACGCGAGCCCGGCAAGCTCACGTTCGCGTCCTCGGGCGCCGGCGGCATCATTCATCTCACCGGCGAGATGTTCAAGCAGGCCGCCGGCATCGACCTCACGCACGTGCCGTACAAAGGCACGACGCAGATCCTCCCCGACATCCTCGATGGGCGCATCGATCTCGCGCTCGACAGCGTGCCCGCGTATCTGCCGCATATCAAAGCGGGCCGGGTGAAAGTGTTCGCCGTCGCCTCGCGCAGCCGCTCCGCCTTGTTCCCCGACTTGCCGACGATGGCGGAGGCGGGCGTCCCGGGCGTGGTGGCGGCGACCGACTACGCGCTCTACGTGCCCGCCGGCACGCGCAAGGACGTCATTGCGCGGCTGCATCGCGAGACGGCCGCAGTGCTGGAGGACGCGGACCTGCGCCGAAAGCTCGCCGCCCAGGCGATCGAAGTGCGCGGCGGCACGCCGCAGGAGCTCAAGGCCGAGCTCGCCGGTGAGATCGAGAAGTGGGGCCGGGTGATCCAGGCCGCGAACATCAAGCCGGAGTAGTCCGACCCAAGGAGAACCACAGCATGGCCACGCCGCAAAAGAAGCCGGGCTTCCGCCTGGGCATCTACATCTGCAAGGACCTCGAGATCATCGACTTCGCCGCGCCTTACGGCGTCTTCTCGGTGGCGCGACGCTTCGACCCGGAGCTCGACGCCTTCTTCGTCGCCGAGGCGTTGCGCCCGGTCACTGCGCAGGCCGGCTTCACGGTGCTGCCGAACTACGGGTTCAGCGACCGCCCGGACATGGACGCCTTCCTCATTCCGGGCGGGTTCGGCACGCGCCAGGAGATCAACAACGGGCGCCTGCAGGCGTTCATCCGCGAGCTGCCGCAGAAGACGCTGCTCGTCTCGGTGTGCACGGGTTCGTGGATCTACGGCAAGATGGGCTTGCTCGACGGCCTCGCCGCGACTAACCGCAAGGAGCCCGACCGCGTGGAGCAATCACCCGGCGGCAAAGTGCCGATCGACCGGCTCGCGGAGATCGCGCCGAAATGCAGGATCAGCCGCGCGCGCGTAGTGGATGCGGGCCGCGTCATCAGCGGCGGCGGCATCAGCTCCGGCATGGAAGTCGGGTTCCACCTGCTGCGGCGCGCCGGCTACGACGAGAGCTTTATCGCCGAGGTCGCGCGCGTCATGGAGTATTCGAAAGCGTACGAGCTCTACAAGACCGACATCGAATACGCCGCTTGAAGATCAAACCGAAGTAGCGCGCCTCACTTCGCGGCCTCGTAAACGATCTTGCCGCCGACCAGGGTCATGAGCGGCCGCAGGTTCTTGATTTCGTCCGCCGGTACCTTGAGGTAATCGCGGTCGAGCACCAGTAGATCGGCGTACTTACCCGGCGCGAGCGAGCCGAGGTTCGCCTCCTGGAAAAGGAAGGCGGCGTTGGAGCGCGTGTGGGCGATGAGCGCTTGCTCGCGGGTGATCGTCTCGGTGTTCACGACTGTCCCGTTCAGCATCTTCCCGGTCGCGGCCCAGCCGAGCGTGTAGAACGGGTTCGCCGGTGCCACCGCCGTCGCGTCGGAGCCGAGTCCCCATGGCACGCCGCTCTCCTGCACCAGGCGCAGCGGCGGCATGTGCAGCGTCTGCTCGCCGTGCACCTTCTTCATCATCGCGCCCTGGATCGTCGGCCGGCTGTGGAGTTGCGCATAGACGTCCAGCCGGCGCATGCGTGCGAGGTCTTCCGCGTCCGCCTGGTCGAGGTGCGAGAAAGTCCAGCGTAGCCCGCGGATCGGCCGCTCGCCGTTGATCGCCTCCATCGCGTCGAGGAATGCCTTGATGCTCGGCCCGAGCTGCGCGTGCACGTTGAGGTGCAAGCCCTGCCGCGCGAGCGCGAGGCCGAGCCTGCGCCAGAGCGCCATCGCCTCCGGCGACACCGCTGCGGTCTTGGCGAGCAGGTTGTCGTGCAGGGGGAAATACACCGTCTCGCCATAGCCGGTGAGATCGAGCCAGTCGTCGCCCTGGAAGGGCTTGACCTCGCCGATGCGGGCGATGACCTCGTCCACTTCGGCGGCGGTGCGCGGCTGCTCCCAATGGTTGTAAAAGACGCGCACCGTCATCTGGCCGGCATCGTGCACGTCCCGAAACGCCTGCAGGTGCTCCGGCTTCGCTCCCATGCCGCCTTCGTCCTGGAACGCCGTGATGCCGACGCGGTTGAGGTCGTGCATCAGGAGCCGGGCGTTTTCGGCTCGCTTGTCGCGCGCGACGTCGCCGAGCTTCGCGAAGAGCTCGCGCACCGCGGCGCCGCCGCTCACCGTTCCGTCCGATTCCTCGTGGCCGAGCGCCTTGAGCGCCGCGCTGTTCGCGTAGACGCGGGCGTAGAGAAGCTGCAGCGCCGCCGGGTTCGCCGGCGCCGCAGCGTCGAGCTCTGCGCGCGTGAAGCCGCGCGGCTCGTCGACGAACTGGTCCTCGGTCCAGCCACCGAGCACGAGCACCCATTCGCCCGGCTGTGATTCCCGGGCTTTGCGGGCGATCAGATCCAGCGCCCTCTTGTGCGACGTGACGCCGTCGAGGCGGACTTCGCGGTGCCAGTACTCGGCCGCGCGCATGTAATGCGCGTGGTTGTCGATGAGGCCGGGAATGACGCTGCGGCCGTGAAGATCGATGACGCGGGTCGCTGGGCCCTCGAGCTTCGCGATCGCCGCCGGCTCACCGGCCGCGACAATGCGCTCGCCCCGGATGGCGAGCGCCTGCACCACACGAAACTGCTCGTCGACGGTGACGATGCGCCCGTTCGTCAGGACGAGATCGGCGCTTTGCGCGCCGGCGGCGAGCGAGCACACGGCGAGAACGGCGACGGCGATGCGATGCATGGCTCCCTCCTCGCGGCGATGCTACTGCCGGCCAGGGCATATGGACATTCCGTTTCGATCGTTTGCCGCAACACCGGCGCGCGGCAAGATTCCAATCCCTATGACCTATCGCGCCGACATTGCCGTCCTCTACGAGCACCCCGAGTGGCAGAAGCCGCTCTTCGCTGCGCTCGAGCGCCGCGGTGTGCGTACTGCGGCCGTCGACCTCAAGCACGCCGCGTTCTCCGACGCCGACCCGCCGCTCGCGCCCGTTTACTTCAACCAGGCGAGCCCTTCCGCGTACGTGCGCGGCAATACCCGAGCGGTGCCTTACGCGCTCGCGTACATGCGCGCGCTCGAGATCCGAGGGGTGCGCGTGCTGAACGGCTCGGCGGCGTTCGCGCTCGAGCTCTCGAAGACCGCGCAGGCGGCGCTCTTGCGCGAGCTCGACGTCCCGGCGCCGCGCATCTGGACCTTCAACGACGTGGCGGCGCTGCGCGCCCGGGCGGAGGAGATTCCTTTTCCCGTGCTGCTCAAGCCGGAGCAGGGCGGCAGCGGCGCGCGCATCGTGCTCGTCGAGCGCTTCGCCGATCTCGAGCGCCTGCTCGCCGAGCAGCCCGGGCACTGGCTGCCGGACAATCTGCTGCTGCTCCAGGAATACTTTCCGACGGATCCTGCGCGCGGCATCGTGCGCATGGAGTTCCTGGGCGGTGAGCTCCTCTATGCGATGCGCGTGATCTCGCACGGGCGCTTCAATCTCTGTCCCTCGCCGGTGTGCAATCCCGAGGACGGAGCGCCGGTGCAGTTCCATCCGTATCGCGACGTGCCGGCGCAGGCCGTGGCCTGGGGCAGGCGCATCGCGGCGGCCGGCAAGCTCGACGTGTGCGGCATCGAGTATCTCGAGGCGCGCGACGGGCGCCTCGTCTTCTACGACATCAACGCGAACTCGAACCTGCGAGCGTCGGTGGCGCAGGCCTTCGGCTTCGATCCGTTCGAGCGGGTAGTGGATTTCCTCGTGCGCGAGCGCAAGCGCACGCGCGCGGCCGAGGACGAGACGGCCTTCGCTTAAGCACTTCGGGGTCGGTACGCGATCGATTGCGTACCTGACCCCGGTTCGTGTCTTACTGCAGCTTGCGGATCATGTGGTCGGACGTGAGCTCGACGCGCATGCCGCGCTGGATGTCGGTCGCATCCGTGTCCACATACTGCATCGCGCCCCCGCGGTCCATGCGGATCGCCAGGCGATTCAGCCGTCCGCTGGCACCCGCCTGGGTGCCCACCGGAGGCTCGGGCCGGTTGGTAACGGCCGAGCCGCCCGCCACGGCGCTCACCGGCGCGGGCGCGGGAGACACGTTCTGCACGACGCCCGTGCCGGCCTGGTAGGCCACGGGCTGAGTCACCACGGTCGAGGCTTGCGCCGCCTGCGACTGGGGCCTGCTGGTCTCGATGGTCGTGCAGCCGGCGGCCGCGACGGCGAGAATGGAAAACGTTACTGCGAGCTTGTTCATCGGCGTCCTCCTTTTGATGAGAGCGGAGGAAACCGCAAGCAATCGACGGGCCTAGAACTCCCGGCCGAGCTTGCGATCGAGCGAGTAGCGGCCGCCGCCGCCGATCACGAAGGCGACACACACGATGAAGAGCACCAGGGCGAACTCCGCGCCGCGCGAGGTCCAGAAATAGCCGTTGGGCATCTGGATCGTGACGACGATGACGCCGAGCTCGATCGCCATCATGAAGGCGACGATGCGCGTGCCCAGGCCGAGCGCGAGGAGGATCATGCCGACGAATTCGAGCAGCGCCACGACCCAGGCCCAGAACATCGGCGGGTAGAAGCCGGTCTTAAGGATGTTGCCGGCCGCGATGCGCGTCGCGCCGTTCTCGAACACCTTCTCGTAGCCGCTCGGCACGATGAGGAGCGCGAACCAGACGCGCGCGAGCGCGTACGCGATCGGCACCAGGATCTCGTTGAGCGGGTTCCACACCGCCTCGAAGGCGAGCTTCGGCCATTGCGCGACGATGTGCCGGCCGGCGCCGCCGATGGCGAGCGCGAGGCACATGCCGAGGAGAAAGGTGTGGTACTGCACGCCGCCGCGCGTCCAGAGCCATCCCTTGCCGATGTTCGCCGCGATCACCATCAGCACGTCGATGATGAGGAGCAGCGCCATCGGCCGCACGAGGATCCCCAGCACCACGAGTACGCCGGCGAGAAGCTCGAGCGCGCCGAGACCGATGCTGCCCGCGAGCAGCTTCTGCACCCCGTGCGGGATGAAGATCGCGCCGGTGGCGGCGCGGATCAGCGTGTAGGCGTAAGGCGCGAGCGGTCGATAGAGCCGCTCCACGGGTGCGATGATCGGGACCGGCCGGCTGGCGGGGATGCTGGACATGTCTCCTCCCTTTTTTGGCTAGCTTAGCCGGGCGGCGCATTCCTTGCATGGCGACCCCGCATGAACCCATCCCAGCTCGAGGCGCTCGCCGGCACGGGCCTGCTCCTCTTCTCGGCCTTCAAGCGCGGCGGCGTCGGCATCGTCGCCTTCCTCGGCGCGGCGGCGCTCATCGTGCACGCCACGATCGGGCGCGCGAAGGAAGGCTTACGCTAGTCGAAGCGCACGATCTCGACCCAGTTCGAGCCTTTGCCGGTCGGGTACTGGCCGACCGGCTGCAGCGCGCCGGAGCTCGGGTCGATCGCGTAAGACGAGAGCGTCTCCGACTTCTCGCCCGAGACGACCATGTAGCGCCCGCTCGGATCGATCGCGAAGCCGCGCGGCTGCTTCTCCGTCGGCCAGGATGCGATGTAGCTGAGCTTGCCGCTCGCCGCGTCGACCTTGAGGGCGCTGATCGTGCTGTTGGTGCGCTCGGCCGCGTATAAGAATTTGCCGTCGGGCGTGAGATGCAGATCCGAAGCCCAGATATCGTTGTCGACGTTGCGTCCGGGAGTCGGCCGCGGCGCGCCGGGCTGCAGCTTGCTCTCCGGCGGCAGGATCGACACTGCGCTCACCTCGCCAAGGAGCCCGGTCTTGGCATCCAGCGCGAAAGTCGTCACCGTCGCCATCAGCTCGCCCAGCACGTAGACGAAGCGATTGTCGGAAGAGAAGACGAGATGCCGCGGCCCGGTGCCTGTCTTCATCTGCACGAGCGGCGGCGTGTTGGAGGTGAGCCGGCCGGTTTTCCCGTCGAAGCGGAACTGGAACACCTGGTCGGTGCCCAGATGCGGCACGAACAGGAAGTGGTTCGTGTTGTCCGTGCGGATCGCATGCGCGTTGCGCGCCGTCGGAATCACCTGCAGCGGATCACCAACCCTCCCGTCGCGCCCGACGGGATTCACGCTGACGAGATTGGCGCCGTACGAAGCGCCGAGGAGATAGTGCCCCGTGCGCTCGATGTAGATGTACGGCAGGCTCTCGGCGAGGGGACCCGTGCCGACGAGCTTCAGCGCGCCGCTCGCCCGGTCGATGCTGTACGTGTACGCCGAATAAGGCTTCGCGCGCACCGCGGCGATCAGAAAGCGCTTGTCCGGGCTCACGGTCATCGGCATCACCGGCTTCTCCGCCTTGGTGCGCGCGCCGCTTTGCAATGCGCCGTTCGGCTGCAGCGTGTACATGCCGATATCGCCATCCTCGGCGTTCGATACGTAGACGTAGGTGGCGGCCATGGCCGTCGCGCTAAAGCAGGAAACGAGCGCCGCGGCCGCGGCCGCCCAGGTGCTGGTGATTCGCATTGTTGTTCCTCCCCGCCGACATCGGCGGCACTACGATAGCCTAGTCGGGCACCACGTCGCCAGCGTTGGTGAGGAGCACGTTGTCGCCCACCTTGAACTCGCGCTTGTCGAGGTCGCGCAGCTGGACGCTGCCGTCGGGCAGCCGCACGACCACGCGGTACATCGGCCGGCCGCGCTCGCCCGAAGCCGCCGAGCCCCCGGCCGCGGCGGAACGCGGCGGCACGACGCGCACGGCGGTGATGCTTTCCACGACGCCATAGCCGGGCTTCATCTGCTTCGCCGGGATCGGCGTCACGACCTTGTCGCCGGCGGCGAGCGCGCTGCTGGTGGCGAGCGCGAGCGCGATTGCGATCGTCCGCATTCCGGTGGGACAGCACCGCGCGAAGCGCGTTCCGGCCCGGGTTGAAGCCGCTGGCCCGGCCGGCGTATAAGGGCGGTCCGAATGGGCATCGAGCGCCTCGCCGAGCGGGTGAACGCCGATCCGGCGATCGTGCGCTGGGGCCGCGAGATGAACGACACGTTCATGCTCGAGATCGGCGACACGCAGTACCTCGTCACCGTGCGAGCGGGGCGCATCGACCGTGTAGAGAAGGGCCCGTTCGTCATGCGCTCGTGGCGCTTCGCGGTCCGCGCGAGCGCAGAGTGTTGGGAGCGGTTCTGGCGCTCGCCACCCGCGCCCGGCTGGCACGACCTCTTCGCGCTGCTACGGCGCGGCGAGGTGAAGTTCGAAGGCGACGAGCGCGTGCTGTGGGCGTACCTGCTCTACCTCAAGCTCGCGCTCGAGCGGCTTCGCCAATGATCGAGCCGATTGCCGGCCGCTACGCTCGCATCGCGCTCGACGGGCGGCCGCATCGCATCTACTACGAGGAGGCCGGCGCGGGCATTGCGCTCCTTTGCCTGCATACAGCGGGCTCGGACAGCCGCCAATATCGCGCGGTCCTGAACGATCCGCCGATATTGAAGAACTACCGCGTCGTGGCGTTCGACATGCCCTGGCACGGCAAGAGCTCGCCGCCGGCGGGCTGGCAGCGCGACGAGCCGTATCGGCTCACCACCGCTTCCTACACCCGCATGGTCATGACGATCGCCCGCGAGCTGAAGCTCGAGCGGCCGGTGGTCATGGGCTGCTCGATCGGCGGGCGCATCGTGCTGCATCTCGGGCTCGAGCATGCGCGCGAGCTGCGCGCGCTCATCGGCCTGCAATCGGCGGCGTACGTCGAGCGCTACTACGACGCGAGCTGGATGGACCACGCCGAAGTGCACGGCGGCCGCGCGGCGGGCGGGCTTGCTTATGGGCTGATGTCGCCGCTCAGCCCGGACGAGCAGCGCTGGGAGACGGTGTGGCATTACATGCAGGGCGGCCCCGGGGTTTTTTCCGGCGACCTGCACTTCTACCAGGTGGAAGGCGACATCCGCGGCCGTATCGGCGCCATCGACACCAAGCTCTGCCCGCTTTACATGCTGACCGGCGAATACGACTACTCCGCCTCGCCGCGCGACACCGAGGCGGCCGCCGCGCGCATCCCGGGCGCGAAAGTCACCATCATGAAGGGCCTCGGCCATTTTCCGATGAGCGAGAACCCCGAAGCGTTCCTCGCCTACCTGCGGCCCGTGCTGGACGAGATTCGCGCGCGCGAATAGCAATCAGCGCGGCTTCGTCCAGCTCTCCGACCAGGCGAGGCAGCAGCTCGACGACGCCTTGCCGAAGCGCTCCTGCGGGAATACTTTGGCGCGTGACGCCTCGCCGTTGAGCGAGAGCTGCGCGCTCTTTGCCGGCAGGAAGGTGCTGTAGACGCCGAGCGGCCGGTTCATCGCGCCGGGCGGCATGGTGAGGATGAACGGGGCGAGGAAGTCCCACCACGCGAGCACGATCTCGTCCGTGCGCGACACGACGCGCTCTTCCACGGTCGCGAGCGAATATCCGCTACGCGCGAACCGCGCGTCGATCACGGGCAGCGACTCGTCCGCAAACGGCGCATGCAGCAGCTTCTCGATCATGCGTTGCAGATAGCGGGTCATGCCGGCGTTGTCCGAATAGACGAGCGGCTTGCCGCCTTCGCGCTCGATGAAGAGCGCGTGGCCCTGGCCGGCCGGCGACCATAGCACGCGCCAATGGCTCACCCGGTCGGCGAGGGTTTTGCCGCCATCGTTGGAAAGGCGGATGAACGAATTCTCGCCGGTCATGACCACGTCGTGCGGATCCACCATCTGCGGCTCAGCCATGGTTCGCCTCCTGGTTAAGAAAGCGAATGCTGGACGAAATTCGCGCCGGCTGGCTAGACTCCGTGCCGAGGAGGAGGAACCCATGCGCATCGCCAGACTGGCGGCAGCCGCCGCGCTCGCCGCCTGCACCGCGACGGCCGCGGCGCAGCAGAAGGAAATCAAGATCGGCTTCATCTACGACGTCACCGGCCCGTTCGCCGGCGGCGGCTCGGAGCCCGCACAGGTCGGCACCAAGGCGGCGGTCGACTACGTGAATGAGCATGGCGGCGTGATGGGCTACAAGGTCAACGCCATCTTCGCCGATGCGCAGTCCAAGGTCGACGTCGCGATCAACGAGATGACGCGGCTCATCGATCAGGAGAAGGTCGACATCCTCGCTGGCGTGTATTCGAGCGCGCAATGCGTGCCGATGGCGCAGCAGGCCGATGCGCGCAAGAAGTTCCTCTGGCTCAACGTCTGCGTCGCCTCATCGGTGTTGAAGGACAAGAAGTTCCAGTACGTCTTCCGCCCGACCGTGCACAGCGACCAGTACGGCGCCGCGACCTGCGAATACGTGCACTACTACTCGCAATCGAAGTTCGGCATCGCGCCGAAGAACATGCGCATCGCCATCATTCACGAGGACGGTCCCTATGGTTCGGGCGTCGCGGCCGCGAACGATATCGAGTGCAAGAAGCGCGGCATGAACGTGGTCATGAAGGAAGGCTATTCGGCTTCCGCGCCCGATCTCTCCAGCCTCGTGACGAAGCTCAAGCGCGCGCGCCCGGATGTGATCCTGCACACCGGCTACAACCCGGACATCACGCTCTTCCTGCGCCAGGCGAAGGAGCAGGGCCTGAAGTTCAAGGCGCTCATCGGCCACGGCGCCGGCCACAGCCAGATCGACAAGCTGCGCCAGACCTTCGGCGACGACGTCAACTACTTCCACTCGGCCGATCCGGCGGCGGCGCAGCTCCTCGACCCCAAGACGCTGAAGCCCGGCGTCGCGGAGCTCATCAAGGAGCTGCAGACGCGCTATGAGAAGGTGAAGGGCCCGGGCGAGATGCCGCCGCACGCGGCGATGGGCTTCAACAATACCTACATCCTCCTGCACGACGTGCTGCCGGTGGCCATCAAGAAGTACGGCGGCATCGACCCGGAGGCGCTGCGCAAGGCCGCGCTCGAAGTCGACATCCCGGTCGGCGGCACGATCCAGGGATACGGCGTGAAGTTCTTCGGGCCGGGCAACCCGATGGCGGGGCAGAACGAGCGCTCGTTCGTCGTCGTCATGCAGTACGTCAACGGCCGCGCGCGCATCGCCTGGCCGAAGGAAGTGCAGACGACGGACCCGGTGCTGCCATTCCCGAAGGGCCACACCTTTGCACCATAAGCTAGGTGCTTAGTGTCGACGGGCTGACGAAGAGCTTCGACGGCTTTCTCGCCGTCAAGAACGTTTCCTTCGAGGTGGCCGAGGGCGAGATCCTCGGCCTGATCGGCCCGAACGGCTCGGGCAAAAGCACCACGTTCAACCTGATCGCCGGCGCGCTGCGCCCGAGCGCCGGCTCGGTGCGCTTTCGCGACGCGGAAATCGGCGGGCTGCCCGCCTATCGCGTGGCGCACGCGGGCATCGCGCGCACGCACCAGATCCCGAAGCCGTTCCGCAAGCTCACGGTCCTCGACAATGTCGCGCTCGCCGCTTTCTATGGCGCCGCCGAGCCGATCGGCCGCGACGAAGCCTACCGACGCGCCGAGGAGACGCTCGCGCTCGTCGGCGTGCAAGCATCGCGGGTCGAAAACCTGGGCGCGGCAGGCCTCAAGAAGCTCGAGCTCGCACGCGCGCTCGCGACGCAGCCGAAGCTGCTCCTCGCCGATGAATCACTCGGCGGGCTCGATCATGCGGAGATGGAGCAGGCGGCCGATCTCCTCGCGACGATCCGCAGCCAGCGCGGCATCACCATCGTCTGGGTAGAGCACATCATGGGCGTGCTGATGCGCGTGGTCGATCGCTGCGTCGTGCTCGACCACGGCGAGGTCATCGCGCGCGGCCGGCCGTCGGAGGTGGCGCGCGATCCGAAAGTGATCGAGGTTTACCTCGGCAGCGACGCTCCCGAGGTGCAGGCCGCGACCCATGCTCGCCGTCACTGAGCTCTGCGCCGGCTACGGCGGCTTCCAGGCGCTCTTCGACGCTTCTCTCGAAGTGAACGCCGGCGAGGCGGTCGCGGTCATCGGTCCGAACGGTGCCGGCAAGACGACGCTCCTGCGCGCCATCTCCAAGCTGCTCACGCCCAGCGCCGGCTCGCTCACTTTCGATGGGCAATCGCTCGCGCGGTTGCCGGCGCACGCGGTCGTCGCACGCGGCATCGCGCACGTGCCCGAGAACCGGCGGCTCTTCCCGCGTCTCACGGCGGAGGAGAACCTGCGCATGGGCGCCTACACCTCGCGCAGTACGTACGCCGAGCGCCTCGAGCAGGTATACGCGCTCTTCCCGCGCCTGCGCGAGCGCCGCCATCAGGTCGCGGGCACGCTGTCCGGCGGCGAGCAGCAGATGTGCGCGATTGCGCGCGCGTTGATGTCCGGGCCGAAGTTGCTGCTCCTCGACGAGCCTTCGGCCGGTCTCGCGCCCGTCGTGGTGCAGTCGATCTTCGAGCTGGTGCGCCGCATCTGCGCACAGGGCTACACCGTGCTCATCGTCGAGCAGAACATCCGCCAGGTCCTGAAGGTGGTGAACCGCGCCTACCTGCTCGAGGCCGGCCGCATCGTGAAGAGCGGCACGGCGGCGGAGCTCCTCGCCGCGCCGGAAATACAGAAAGCGTATCTGGGTCTGTGAGCGACATCTTCGACATTTTTCTTCTCGAAGCGGTGCTCAACGGCCTGTTGCTCGGGGGACTGCTCGCGCTTCTTTCCCTCGGGCTGAACCTGATCTTCGGCGTGATCGACGTCGTCTGGATCTGCTATGCCGAACTCATCATGTGCGGCATGTACGCCGTCTATTACCTCCACGTGCAGTACCACTGGCCGCTCGTCATCGCCATGCTGGGCGCGATCGGCATCGTGGCCTTCCTCGGCTGGCTGCTGCACCAGTTCGTGATCCGTCCGGTGCTGAACGCGGAGCCGATCAACCAGCTCCTCGTCACGGGCGGCGTGCTGTTCTTCCTGCAGGCGGCGGCGACGCTCGCCTTCGGTATCGAGTTCAAGAACCTCGGCGTGCAACTGCCCTCGGTGCGCCTGGGCGAGATGTCATTCTCCGCGGCGCGGCTGATTGCCTTTGCCGCGGCGCTCGGCGGCGTCATCGCGCTATGGTTTTTTCTGCGCAAGACGTACCTCGGGACGGCTATCCGCGCGATCAGCCAGGACCGCGCCATCATGCCGCTGATGGGCGTCGATCCGGCGCGCATCTTCGCCATCACGTCTGCGCTCGGCGGCGCGCTCGCGGGATTGGCGGCGTGCCTGCTCGTGCTGCAGTACGACATCCATCCGGCGATCGGCCTCTCGTTCGGTCCCATTACGTTTCTGATCTGCGTGCTCGGCGGCCTGGGCAACATGGTGGGCGGCTTCATCGCCGCGTTCATCTTCGCGCAGTTCATCGCCGTAGGCGGTTTCTTCTTCGCCGTGGAGTGGGGCTACGTCATCGCCTTCGTGTTCTTCATCGCCGTCATGTTCTGGCGGCCGCGCGGCATCCTGGGCAAATGAACTACCCGATCCACCTGGCGATCCTCGTCCTCCTGTGGGGATTCATCTATACGAGCTGGTCGCTGATGGGCCGCCTCGGCCTCGTGAGCTTCGGCCACGGCGCGTTCATGGGCATCGGCGCCTACACCGTGGTCATGCTGTGGAATCACTTCGGCCTCTCGCCGTGGATCGGCGCGCCGGCCGCGCTCGCGTTTACCGCGGTCGTCGCACTGATCGTCGGCTATCCGTGCTTTCGCTTCCGCATCGTCGGGCATTACTTCGCGCTCGTTACGCTCGCGCTCTCCGAGGTCGTGCGGCTCCTCATCACGGCCTCGCGCGATTTCACGGGCGGCTCGCTTGGCGCGACGCCGAACGGCGCGCTGCACGAAGGCGCGAGCGCGGCGCTCGGCGCACTGCAGTTCTCGGAGAAATGGGTGTGGCTCGCCATCGTGGCGGCGTGCTGGGTCGGCGGCCTCTGGGTCTGGCGGCTCGTCGATCGCAGCATGGCGCGCCTTGCGCTCCAGGCCATTTCCGAGGAAGAGGAAGCCGCCGCGTCGATCGGCATCCACGTCACGCGCGCGAAGCTGCGCATCACGCTCATCTCCGCCCTCATGACGTGCATGGGCGGCATCCTCTACGCGCAATACCAGCTCTACGTGAACCCGGACGCCGTGTCGGGCATCGCCATCAGCCTGCAGATGGTGTTCGGCGTGATCGCGGGCGGCATGTTCGTCATGCTCGGACCGACGGTGGGCGCAGCGTTTACCCTGCTCCTGGCGGAGGGCCTGCGGCTCGCGTTCGGGAATCGCTACCCCGCGCTCGACACGACCGTCTACGGCGTGATGCTCGTGCTCTTCATCATCTACATGCCCAAAGGCATCCTCGGCGCCGCGCTCGCCGCGTGGCGCGGCAAATCCGTACTTCGTACGTAATTATTTGGTGCTCGGCTGCTCGCCGCTGAGCCCCTCGATATCCTTCTTCGGCACGCTCGCACCGCCCGCGGCGCTGCGCTCGTTCTGCACGCAGTCATCGCGCAGCTTGCCGGTGAGCTGCTCGCAGCGCTTGAGCCGCTCTTGCGAGTTCGGCGCCGTGCCGCCGGTGTTCGGCACGCCGCTGCTTTCGCCCGGCCGGATCGAGCCGCCCTTGATCGCGCCGTCCGCGGGCCGGGCGCCGTCCTGGCTCATGCCCGGCGCGGTATTGCCGCGCATGTTGGTATCGCCGGTGCTCTGCGCGAGCGCGCCTGCAGCAAAGAACGAAAGCGCGAGGATGCAAGCTGATTGAAGGGTACGCATGGTCGCCTCCGGGGCGTCTGTTATGGAATGACCTCCTCGGCTGAAGGCGGTTCCTTTAGTCTTACGAACCGAGGAGGTCGTCATGGCCCGACTGTGCTGCGCGGCGCTGTTGATTTTTATCGCTTCACCGCTGCTTGCCGATCCACCCACCGCCGTGATGAACATCATGCGCGAGAGCGATCTGCAGTTCTCGCCGAGCAAGGTGGTGCCGGGGGCGGCCAACGCTGTGGTATGGGGCAACCCGGCGACGGCCGGACAGCTCTATATCGTGCGCAATCGTTTTTCTCCCGGCGCTTTCAGCCCGCCGCATTTCCATCCGGAGACGCGCTACATCACCGTGCTGAAAGGCACATGGTGGGTCGGCTCGGGCCCCAAGTTCGACAAGGACGCAACGACGCCCGTGCCGGCGGGCAGCACGGTGGTGCATCACGCCAACCAGATTCACTGGGACGGCGCGAAGGACGAGGAAGTGGTCGTGCAGATCATGGGCGTCGGTCCGAGCGATACCGTGCGCGTCGACGAAGGCGGCCGCCCGTTGCAATGAGCGCGACGCCGCTCGCGCGCAATGTCAAGCGCCTTGCGCGCCTCGAGCTGCCCGGCGCCGGGCAGGTGACGATCGACGGCCGCTACGCGTACGTCGGCCACATCACGAACAAGGAGCGCCTCGGCACCTCGATCCTCGACATCTCGGATCCGCGTCAGCCGAAGCTGCTCGCGCAGCTCCACGTCGACGAGCCGGACTCGCACAGCCACAAGGCGCGCGTCGCGGGCGATCTCATGATCGTCAACGTCGAGCAGAACCTCGGCGCGGCCGGCCGCAAAGGCGTCGACGGCTCGGCCGAGCAGACGTCCTACGCGCACGGCGGCTTCAAGCTCTACGACATCTCCGACCGCACGCGCCCGCGGCTCATCCGGCACGTGCGGACATGGGGGCGCGGCGTGCATCGCTTCGACATGGACAGCCGCTACGCCTACATCTCGACCGAGATGGATGGCTACGTGGGCAACATCCTCGTCATCTACGACATACGCGACCCCGCACATCCGGAAGAAATCTCGCGCTGGTCGATGCCCGGGCAGCACGTCGCGCGCGGTGAAAAGCCCACCTGGGTCGGACGCCGCAACCGCCTGCATCACGCGCTGCGTTTCGGCGACGAGCTCTGGGCCGGCTGCTGGCACGCGGGCGTGCGCGTGATCGACATCTCGGACATCCGCCGGCCGCGCACGATCGGCGAATACAACTACCACCCGCCATTCCCCGAGCCGTCGCACACCTTCATGCCGGTGCCGCAGCGGATCAACGGCAAACGCATCGCGCTCGCGATCGACGAGGAAGACCACGCGCACAGCGCCGAGGAGCTCGAGCGCCGCCGCGGCCGCCCGCACGGCTGCCTGTGGGTCTTCGACGTCACCGACGTGGCGCGCATGCAGCCGCTCGCGATTTATGAGGTGAGCGAGCTCGACTCGCCGTGGAGCCGCGCGACGCCCGCGCGCTTCGGCGCGCACCAGTTCCAGGAGCACATGGAAGGCACGCTCGTCTACTGCGCGTGGTTCTCGGGCGGACTGCGCATCGTCGACGTCGCCGATCCCACGGCGCCGCGCGAGGCCGGGTTCTTCATTCCCGAGCCGGCCGCCGGCAAGCCCGCGCCGCAGACGAACGACGTCGACGTGGATGAGCGCGGACTCGTCTACATCGTCGATCGCTACACCGGTTTCGACATCCTCGAATTCAGGGAGAACGCGTGAATAAGATTTTCGTCATTCTGTTTTTCGGCTGCGCCAGCGCCGCGGCGCAAACGCCCGCGATTCCATTCGATTCCGCGCCCGAGCCGCTCACGTTGCCGAACGACATCTATTTCGGCGAAGTGACCGGCGTGGCGGTGAACTCGAAGGGGCATGTCTTCGTGCTCTCGCGCGGCAACACCACCGGACCCGCGTACGCCGCGGCGGCGACGCAGCTGCTCGAATTCGATCCGAGCGGAAAGTTCGTGCGCGAGATCGGCAAGAACCTGTACGCGTGGTCGTTCGGCCACACGGTGCGCGTCGATCCGCAGGACAACATCTGGGTGACCGACAAGGGCTCGGACATGGTGGTGAAGTTCAATCCCGCCGGACGCGTCGTGATGGTCTTCGGACGCAAGCAGGAGGCGTCCGACGAGGACACCGGTCCGCTCAAGCATCCGAAGCCGCCGCTGCCGGCCGAGCCCGGCCGCTTCCGCCAGGTGACCGACGTCGCCTTCGACCCCATGGGCAACGCGTTCATCAGCGACGGCTACATCAACTCGCGCGTCGCGAAAGTCGACAAGGACGGGAACTGGCTCAAGTCCTGGGGCGATCGCGGCACGAAGCCGGGTGAGTTCAACACGCCGCACAGCATCGCCGCCGACGCGAAGGGCAACATCTACGTCGCCGACCGCGGCAACCGGCGCATCCAGGTGTTCGACGGCGAGGGCAAGGTGCTGCGCGAGATGCGCATCGACGTGCCGTTCGATCGCAGCGCGCGTCCCGCCATCGGCAACGTGCCCGACGTCGCCAAGCTCGAAGCCGCGGGCTCGCCGCTCACCATGGCGCCGGGCGCGCCGTGGACGGTGTGCATCACGCCTGCCGTTTCCCCCAATTCGAACCAGGTGCTCTACACCTCCGACGCCTACCCCGGCCGCGTGTACAAGCTTTCGCTCGACGGCCGGGTGCTCGGCGTGCTCGGCGAATCGGGCAAGCAGCTGAAGCAGTTCGGCTGGATCCACGAGATCGCCTG
>Ga0075436_100001359_pt1 | contig 16636 bp, 15 predicted proteins | sample RhiMethybrSRZTD5_FD_75303 | JGI IMG/M metagenome (GOLD analysis project Ga0075436, IMG submission 75303) | Populus rhizosphere microbial communities from Tennessee, USA - Rhizosphere MetaG P. TD hybrid SRZTD5 | ecosystem: Host-associated > Plants > Roots > Rhizosphere > Soil | place: USA...
ACCCAGGTCGGCAGCACCGGCTCCGGCCCCAACACCACTGGCGCGCCGAGCGCGACCAGCACCCAGGTCGGCAGCACCGGCTCCGCCGGCAACACCACTGGCGCGCCGAGCGCGACCAGCACCCAGGTCGGCAGCACCGGCTCCGGCCCCAACACCACTGGCGCGCCGAGCGCGACCAGCACCCAGGTCGGCAGCACCGGCTCCGGCCCCAACACCACTGGCGCGCCGAGCGCCACGTCAGCTCAGCAGCAATCCGCTCCCAGCTCCAACACCAGCGCTCCGACCACCGGCAGCGCCCCGACAACGACTCAGTCCGCTCCCAGCAACAACACCAGCGCTCCGACAACCGGCAGCGCGCCCAGCACGGGCGCGAGCGTCAGCGCTCCCACCACGACCGGTGGTGGGGCGGCAGGCGGCGGGGCCGCGGGCGGCGGGGCCGCGGGCGGCGGTGCGGCCGGACAGAACGCGACAGGTGCCCCGCAAGGCGGTGTCAGCGCGGCGACCGCGTCCACGTCAGGGGTCACCCTGGCGGTGACAGGACTCCCGCTCTTGGGAGCTCCGCTCGGTGCGTTCCTAGTCTTCCTCGGCGGCATCGGCCTTCGCTGGAGGCGCCGCCAGTAAGCAACTCGACCCGGGCCCGCGCGTCTAACGCGGGCCCGGACCCCTCCGTCCTCCATCCGTTTCCAGGCGCCGGCGGGACCGGAAGGTAGGGGACGCCGGCGAGACGTTTTCGATGTGGGCCCACTCCGCAAGGAGCTGGGCCCACCAAATTTCAGCGCATCAAGGAGATGGGAATGGCGCTATCGCCTGGCGGAATCATTGCTTGGTTGGTGGTCGGACTCATCGCGGGCTGGGCCGCCGGAAAGGTCAGCCGCGGACACGGTTTCGGCCTGATCGGTGATCTCGTGGTCGGCCTCATCGGCGCCCTGGTCGGCGGCTTGATCGCCGGACTGTTCATCCAGGGCAGCATCGGCTTTATCGGCAGCATCATCGTCGCCTTCCTCGGAGCGGTCATCCTGCTGGCCCTGCTGAGGCTCGTCACCGGCCACCGGACGATGGCCTAGAGCACCAAGGTCCCGGCGGCCCGTTCGGCCGCCGGCGACTACCTCACTTGTACGGCGACGCGGGGGGCCCTTGAACGATTTGATTGACCCGTGCCTTAAACCCGCCAGGAGGGCCTTTGGACATAGCGACCAAGCCGGATGCCGTACGCATCCGGTCTAAACGTTCTTCGGCAACGCGGTCCCGATCGAAGGCCGCCTCGGCGGCCTCTCTCATCAGCGCAGCCAACAGTGAGCACGCGCCGGGCGTCGACGCGTCCGACGGTGCGGTCGTCAAGCTCCAGGAGATGCTCGCTCGCGTAGAGCGCGAACGCAGCCGGGCGAACGAGCTGCTGGTGCAGGCGGAAGAGGACCTCGACGCCGCACACCAGCGGCTGGTCGACGCTGACGCTGCGCGCCGCCACCTGCTCGACAACGTGGCGTCCGGCGGGGACGAGGCGCGGCGTCGTTTCGCCAGCGTCCTCCACGACGACGTCCTGCAGCAGCTGACCGGCGCCGAGCTGCAGCTCGAGCGGATCCGCGCGGAGGCCCGGCGCACGAAGTACGCATCGTCTCTCGATCAGCTGAAGTCGACCATGAAGCAGGTCGAAGAGTCGCTTCGAAACCTCCTCTACAACGTGAGCCCGGCGACACAGGAGACGCACGTTCGCCTGGCCGACGCGATTCGAGACCGGCTGACGGCGCTCAGGACTCACACCGGCATCGAGCCGGACGTTGACCTGCAGCTGCCGAAGCGAATTCCAGAAGCGGTGAAGTCGGTCGTCTACCGCAACATCGCCGAGGCGATCAGCAACGTCGAAAAGCACGCCAACGCAACCCGGGTGATGGTCAAGGCGGAGGCGCTGGACGGTGGGATCCAGGTCACGGTCGCCGATGACGGCACCGGCTTCCTGGTGGCCGAGAGCATGTATCTGCCTGGCCACCTCGGGCTGGTCGCGATTCGCGAGCGCGCACAGCTGGGCGGCGGCTGGTGCCGGTTCGAAAGCGAGCCCGGCGCGGGCACCACGATGACCTTTTGGGTTCCCAACAGCACATGAGTGGCAGAAATGGGGGCGCGGGGTTTGGCTGCGGGCCCCGCGCCCGGAACTAGAGGCGGACCAAGCGTGCAGCACGACAACGAATCACGAGAGAGGAGCCGCACTCCATGCCCGGCAGAGTCGTAATCACCGACGCGGTGGATCCGCGCGTCACGCTCAACGTTCTCAGCGCCGTCAAGCGCGGTGACTTCTCGGCTCGGATGCCCGCGAACTGGACCGGGACCGCGGGCCGCGTCGCGGCCGCTCTCAACGAGATCATCGAATCGAACCAGCGGCTCGAGCGCGAGCTCCAGCGGCTTCGCAAGCGCGTGGGCAAAGAGGGCCAGATCAAGCGCGCCCCCCTTGGCGATGCGGGCGGTGCCTGGGCCTCCACGCTGGACGCCGTCAACGACCTCATCGAGGACCTCGCCCGCCCGAATGCGGAGATGGGCAAGGTCATCCGCGCGGTCGCCAGCGGCGACCTCACTCAGACGATGCCGATGGAGATCGACGGCCGGCGCCTCCAGGGCCAGTTCCTCGAGACCGCCAAGACCGTCAACACGCTGGTCGACCAGCTGCGCCTGTTCACCTCCGAGGTGACGCGCGTCGCCCGCGAGGTGGGCACCGAGGGCAAGCTCGGCGGCCAGGCGCAGGTGAAGGGCGTGGGTGGCGTCTGGAAGGACCTCACCGACAACGTGAACCTGATGGCCGGCAACCTGACCAGCCAGGTCCGCAACATCGCCGAGATCACCACCGCAGTCGCCAACGGCGACCTCTCCAAGAAGATCACCGTCGACGTCCAGGGCGAGATCCTCGAGCTCAAGAACACGGTCAACACGATGGTCGACCAGCTCAACGCCTTCGCCAACGAGGTGACCCGTGTGGCGCGCGAGGTGGGCACCGAGGGCAAGCTGGGCGGCCAGGCCGAGGTCGCGGGCGTGGGCGGGGTCTGGAAGGACCTCACCGACAACGTGAACTTCATGGCCGGCAACCTGACCAGCCAGGTCCGCAACATCGCCGAGGTCACCACCGCGGTCCAGCAGGGCGACCTCTCCAAGAAGATCACCGTGGACGTTCGCGGCGAGATCCTCGAGCTCAAGCAGACGATCAACGTCATGGTCGACCAGCTCAACGCCTTCGCCAACGAGGTGACGCGTGTCGCCCGCGAGGTGGGGACCGAGGGCAAGCTCGGCGGCCAGGCACAGGTCGAAGGCGTCGGCGGCGTTTGGAAGGACCTCACCGACAACGTGAACTTCATGGCCGGCAACCTCACCAGCCAGGTCCGCAACATCGCTGAGGTGACGACCGCGGTCCAGCAGGGCGACCTCTCCAAGAAGATCACCGTCGACGTTCGGGGCGAGATCCTCGAGCTCAAGCAGACGATCAACGTCATGGTCGACCAGCTCAACGCCTTCGCCAACGAGGCCACCCGCGTGGCCCGCGAGGTGGGCACCGACGGCAAGCTCGGCGGTCAGGCGCGCGTCGAGGGCGTCGGCGGCGTGTGGCGCGACCTCACCGACAACGTGAACACGATGGCGAGCAACCTGACCGCCCAGGTGCGCGGCATCGCGCGCGTCGTCACCGCCGTCGCGAACGGCGACCTCGAGGGCAAGCTCGTGCTCGAGGCCAAGGGTGAGATCGCCGAGCTGGCGGACACCATCAACAGCATGACCGACACGCTGGCGACGTTTGCCGACCAGGTCAGCACTGTGGCCCGAGAGGTCGGCGTCGAGGGCCGGCTCGGCGGCCAGGCCAACGTGCCCGGCGCCTACGGCACCTGGCGTGACCTCACTGACAACGTCAACCGCCTCTCCGCGACGCTGACCACGCAGGTGCGCGCCATCGCCGACGTGGCCACAGCCGTTACCGAAGGCGACCTGACCAGGTCCATCGGCGTCGAGGCGAGCGGAGAGGTCGCGGTCCTCAAAGACAAGATCAACGAGATGATCCGCAACCTCCGCGAGACGACGCAGAAGACGAAGGAGCAGGACTGGCTCAAGACCAACCTTGCCCGCTTCGCGCGAATGCTCCAGGGCCAGCGCGACCTGCAGACGGTGACGCGCATGATCATGTCCGAGCTCGCGCCGCTGGTGAACGCGGACCACGGCGGCTTTTTCATCATGACGCCGGGCGACGGCGCGGAGCCGCACCTGAGCTTCCAGGCCGGCTACGCGTACAAGCCGCGCCGCGGCGTGGCGACCGAGTACGCGCTGGGCGAAGGGCTCGTCGGCCAGTGCGCCGTCGACCGGCGCCGCATCCTGCTGGCGAACGTCCCGCCGAACTACGTGAAGATCTCGTCCGGCCTCGGCGAGGCGACGCCGTTCAACATCCTCATCCTGCCCGTCCTCTTCGAGGGCGACGTCCGCGCGGTGATCGAGCTCGCTTCGTTCCAGAGCTTCAGCGAGATCCACCAGGACTTCCTCGACCAGCTGATGGACAGCATCGGCGTGGTCCTGAACAACATCCAGGCCACCAGCCGCACCGAAGGACTGCTCCAGCAGTCGCAGACCCTCGCCAATGAGCTCCAGAGCCAGCAGGACCAGCTGCGGCGCACCAACGCCGAGCTCGAGGAGAAGGCCAACCAGCTGGCGCAGCAGAACGCGGAGATCGAGCAGAAGCGCCGCGAGGTCGAAGAGGCGAAGGACCTCCTCGAGGAGAAGGCCGAGCAGCTCGCGGTCACATCCCGCTACAAGTCCGAGTTCCTCGCGAACATGTCGCACGAGCTGCGCACGCCGCTGAACAGCCTCCTGATCCTGGCCCAGGAGCTGGCGGAGAACCCCGATGGCAACCTGCTGCCCAAGCAGGTCGAGTACGCGACCATCATCCGGTCGTCCGGCAGCGACCTCCTGAAGCTGATCAACGACATCCTCGACCTCTCGAAGATCGAGTCCGGCACGGTGACGCTGGAGATCAGCGACTGGCCGCTCACGGAGCTCGAACCGCTGCTCGAGCGGACGTTCCGGCACGTGGCCGAGGTCACCAAGCTCGCCTTCACGATCGACCTCGACCCAAGCCTTCCGCCAACGATCCCGACCGACCCGCAGCGCCTGCAGCAGATCCTGAACAACCTGCTGAGCAACGCTTTCAAGTTCACCGAGAAGGGCAAGGTCCAGTTCCACGCCACGCCGGCCACCGGCGGCTGGACGAGCCCGGACCTCGATGGGGCGGACGGCGTCGTCGCGCTGACCGTCACGGACACCGGCATCGGCATCCCGACGGACATGCAGCGCTCGATCTTCGAGGCCTTCGCCCAGGGCGATGGCACGACGAGCCGCAAGTACGGCGGCACAGGCCTGGGCCTCTCGATCTGTCGAGAGCTCGTCGCCCTTCTGGGCGGCGAGATCACGCTGGTCAGCGAGCCGGGCCGCGGCAGCAGCTTCACTGTTTATCTGCCCGCGGGCAAGATCCAGCCGCCACGCCGGCGCTCGAGCGACGACCCGGCGGAGACGGGCAACTCCCCATCGCCTCGGAGCTCGCGCATGGAGCGCGCCCAGCCGGTGCTCGTGGGCGCGAGCACGACCGAACCGATCATCAAGGACACCTCGGCGATCGCCGTCGAGCGGCGATCACGGCGGCGCACCGAGGCGGTCACTCAAAACGGCGGCCAGGTGACCGAAGGCGCCACGGGCACCAGGTCGGTGCTTGTCGTGGAGGACGACCCGGTGCAGCGACAGCACGTGCTGCGCACGCTCGAGCCGATCGACGGCCAGATCCTCGGCGTCACCAACGGCGAAGAGGCCCTCGAAGCGCTGGGCAGCACCCATTTCGACTGCGTGGTCGTCGACCTCGGCCTTCCCGGCCTGAGCGGCTGGGAGGTCATCGACTACATCCGCTCCCGCGCCGAGCTCAGGTCGATCCCGCTCGTGGTCTACACGGCGCGCGACCTCACCCGCAAGGAGGAGCTGCGCCTCGGCAAGGCCACCCGAAGTGTTGTCATCAAGGAGGTCCGCTCGCCCGACCGGCTGCGCGAGGAGGTGTCCAGCCTCCTGCACGAGCACACCGAAACGCCTGTGCTGATCGGCAACGCGGGCAACGGACAGCCCGATCCGGCCCTCGCCGACAGGAAGGTCCTGGTGGTGGACGACGACATCCGCAACATCTTTGCCTTGACCGCCATGCTCGAACGGCAGGGCATGCGCGTCGTATCGGTGGACAACGGCAAGGACGCGATTCGAATCGCGGCGGAAGATCGGGACGTCCAGATCGCTCTGGTCGACGTGATGATGCCCGAGATGGACGGCTACGCAACCATGCGCCACATGCGCGAGCTGCCAACTTTCAAAGACCAGCCGATCGTCGCGCTCACCGCAAAGGCGATGAAGGGAGACCGCGAGAAGTGCATCGAGGCCGGGGCTTCGGACTACATCGCGAAGCCCGTGAACAGCGAGCACCTGCTGTCAATGCTTCGTGCATGGCTGACCAGCTGAGCGCGCCTCCCGCGAGTCCGAGCCTGGAAGAGATCGAGATTCAACTCCTGCTGGAGGGAATCGCGCTGCACTACGGCTACGACTTCAGGGACTACGCCCTGAGCCCGCTGCGGCGGAACATCGTGATGAGCATGGCCATCGAGGGCGTGCCCACGATCTCCCGCTACCAGGAACGGATCCTTCACGACCCCGAATCGATGGAGCGTTTCCTCAACGCCGTCGGGGTGAACGTCACGAGCCTTTTTCGCGAAGCGGATTCGCTTCTCTACCTCAGGCGGGAGATCGTGCCCTGGCTGCGCACGTTTCCATCGGCGCGGATCTGGGTGGCCGGCTGCGCCACGGGTGAAGAGGTCGTGTCGCTCGCGATCGTGCTGCACGAGACCGGAATCCTTCACCGCACGCGGATCTATGCGACCGACATCAACGAGCACAGCCTCACGATCGCGCGGATGCGAGGTTATCCGCTCGAAAATGTTCGCTCCTGCGAGGGCGACTACCTCCGGTCGGGCGGCATCGGGAGGCTCTCCGACTACTACGTTCCGTCGGAGGACGCCGCCTGCTTCGACCGAAGCCTGACCGCGAACGTGACCTGGGCGCGGCACAACCTGGCGACTGACGGGTCCTTCAACGAGTTCCATCTCATCCTGTGCACCAATGTGCTGGGTCATTTCAGCCGGCCTCTGCAGCAGCGGGTGCATTCTCTGCTCCACGACAGCCTGGCGCCGTCCGGCTATCTGATGCTTGGGCGCAACGACTCGGACGTCGGTCTGCGCAGCGAGGACCACCTCTACGAACGCACGCAGGGTCAGCCCGGGCTCTACCGGATGGTGCGCAGATGAAGCTCCAGCGGCCGCCGCAGGCCGCGGGCCAGCCGCGGCGGGTGAAGGCCTCCATCCTCATCGTCGATGACGACGCGAACAAGCTCGTGGCTCTGCGCAGCGTGCTCGACCCGCTGGGGGAGAACATCGTCGAGGCCCGCTCCGGCACCGATGCCCTCCGCTCGTTGCTGCGGGAAGACTTCGCGGTGATCCTGCTCGATGTCCGGATGCCGATCATGAACGGCTTCGAGACGGCCGAGATGATCCGCCAGCGTCCTTCGTCGGAGCTGACGCCCATCATCTTCGTGACCGCGCTCGACCAGGCCGAGACCAACATGAACCGCGGTTACGAGCTGGGCGCGGTGGACTTCGTCTTCGCGCCGGTCGTGCCGTCGATTCTGCGCGCCAAGGTGTCGGTGTTCGTCGACCTGTACAAGGCCCAGCACGAGCTGAAGCGCTACCGCGACCAGCTCCAGAGCCTCGTCCAGGAGCGCACCGCGGCGCTCACGGCCATCAACCGGGAGCTCGAAGCATTCAACTACCTCGTCTCACACGACCTCAAGACACCACTTGCGACGCTCGACAGCACCACCCGGACCCTGGCGGGGAACACCGACAAGATGGATGCGACCACGCGGAATCAGGTCGCGAAGGTTAGGCAGTCGAGCCAGCAGCTCACCACGCTCTTCGAAGGGATCCAGACCCTCTTCAAGATCACTCGGGGCGACATCCGGCGGGAGCATGTTGATGTCAGTGCCCTGGCCCACGAGGTTGTCAGCGAGCTGCACATGAAGGATCCGGAACGTGTCGTGGAGGTCTCGATCGACCCGGAGATGGCCGCCGACGGCGACGCGCGCCTGGTGCGCATCCTGCTCACGAACCTGATCGGAAACGCCTGGAAGTTCACGCGCAACGAGTCGCACGCCGAGATCAGCGTCGGCAAGGAGACTGTGGGCGCGGAGACGCGCATCTACGTGAGGGACAACGGGGTCGGCTTCGACATGATCAACGCGCATCGCCTGTTCGGTGCGTTCCAGAGGTTGCACAGCCACAGCGACTTTCCGGGCGAGGGCATCGGGCTGGCCGCGGCCCAGCGCATCGTCAACCGGCACGGCGGGCGAATCTGGGCCGAGGGAGCGGTTGGAGAAGGCGCGTCCTTCTACTTCGTGTTGTGAGGCTCTGGAGGTTCCTAGACGTTTCCGGGTTTTTGGGTCTGTGGCCAGAACTGCTCGGTGAAGATGACGTATCTCTGGGTGGCAAAGGCTCCAGCCCACAGCGGCCAGCACGTGGTGAGGGTCAGATGAAATCCAGCGTCATTCGGGATCAGCACGGTGCGGTCGTCCGGATTGACGATGCGGCTCCCGGTCACGTGGTACCGGTAGTTGCCGTACCTGGTCTGGAGGTCCACCTCGTCCCCCGGGGCGAGCTTGGGAAAGTTGATCCAATAGACGTTGTGCGCCGCAACGCCGACCGTGCCAGGGTCTCCGGGCCACGGAGTCTGGGGGTAGTGACCGGGGCCGTCGTACAGGGCCGTGCTGCTGATCCCCTCCTTGACCGCGGCGAAGTAGTGCAGCTTTGGGATGGAGATGGCAAAGTCGACTCCGTTGATCGGGTGCTGCAGATCGGCCGGTGGCATGGTGGGGTCGACCTGCGGCACATGGACCTGCGCCTTCCAGTCCTGGTCGAGGCGGTGCTGCGCGGCGACCGACTCCGAGGTCGCGTAGAAGAAGCTGATGATCAGGATCAGGCCCGCCGCGATGAAGAGCAGGGCCGTTGCGCGCAGGGGGTCGAGGCCTCGGAGGCGCGCCATGATCAGTTCGACAGGATTCGGGAAACCCTCGTGACCAGGCCGGACGGGGTCACGTTTGCCTTCACCACCCAGTCCACGATCCCGAGGGAGCGTGCCTCCTCTTCCCGGCCGCCAAGGCCGACCGCGTTGGAGAGGATCAGCACAGGGACGTTGCGCGTCGCGCGGTCGGCGCGGAGCAGGCGCAGCACCTCGATCCCATCGAGCCTCGGGAGGAGGACGTCGAGCAGGATCAGGTCTGGAGGGTTGGCGATCGCCATGCGCGCGCCTGACTCGCCATCGGCAGCCACCTCGACCAGGAAGCCTTCTCCCTCGAGCTTCAACCGGTACATGTCGGCGATCAGGCGGTCATCCTCGATGAACAGGATGCGGCGCGCCTGGGCCCGCGCCGACGGTCGGGTCGCGGCCCAATGACGCTGGACAGGCCTGAGCAAATGGGGGTCGAAAGGCGGGAATCGGAGGCCGCGCGGCTCCTGGATCTCGCTTACGACGCCATTTTCGCCATCGAAATGAAGAGCCATAGGATCACTTACTGGAACGCGGGGGCGGAGCGAATGTACGGATATTCGCGCGATGAAGCGATCGGAAACGCCTCCCACGCCCTCCTGCAGACCCAATTTCCCTCCGGACAGGCCATGGCGTACGACGAGGTTATCCGAATGGGTACCTGGGAGGGCACGCTTGTTCAGACGCGCAAGGACGGCTCCCGGGTGTATGTGGACGGCCGGTGGAGGCTGGACAGGGAAGCGAAGACCATCCTCGAGGTCAACCGCGACGTCACCCACCACTACAACGTCGCCGAGCGCTTCGAGCTCCTTGTCGGCAGCATCGTCGACTACGCCATCTTCATGCTCGACACCGAAGGCAACGTGGTCACCTGGAACGCGGGCGCGCGGCGGATCAAGGGCTATGAGCAAGCCGAGATCGTCGGAAGGAGCTTCGAGCAGTTCTACACGCCCGAGGCGCGGGCGCAGGGCGTGCCGAAGCGACACCTTAAGGATGCCGCCGATTACGGCCATATCGACTACGAAGGCTGGCGGATGCGCAAGGACGGCACCCGGTTCTGGGCCTCGGTCGTGCTCACCGCGATGAGGGACCCGTTCGGTCGCCTCACCGGCTTCGCCAAGGTGACGCGGGACATGACCGGCAAGCAGATCGAGCGCCAGCGCCTGGAGGAGCTGGAGCGCTCCAAGTCGACCTTCTTGAACCTGGTCGCCCACGAGCTGCGCAGCCCACTCACCGTCATCCGCGGCTACCTTTCGCTGATTCGCGACGTCGACGAATCCCGGCGGATCGAGCTCGAGCGCCGCTCCCTGCCGGCCCTCCAGGCCAAGACCGAGGAGATGAGCCGGCTCGTCGACCAGATGGTCGAGGTGGCGCGTCTCGAGGAAGGCAGCATGAAGCTGCGCCAGGACAAGTTCGACCTCGTCGCGACGGTGGAGTACGCGGTGGCGACGACTCAGGCACTGGCCGAGGAGGATCATCACGTGGTTCTCGAGCCGCATGGCCAGGAGCTCAACGTGATCGGCGACGAGGATCGAACGCGGATCGTGCTGAGCAACCTGCTTTCCAACGCGATCAAGTACTCTCCCGGCGGCGGCGAGGTGGTCGTCCGGATCCGGGACGAGGGCGGGGTCGGGCGCGTCTCGGTTACGGATCGCGGCGTCGGGATCTCCGAGCAGGACCGGTTGCGCCTGTTTCAGCCGTTCACGCGCATCGAACGCAAGGACCTGAACTACGTCCCCGGAACAGGGATGGGCCTTTACCTCTCCCGGGAGCTGGCCAGGCGCCAGGGCGGCGACGTCACGCTCGCCTCGTCCGGCTCCGACGGCTCGACATTTGAGATGAGCATTCCGATCGCCCCCAGCTGACCGACTTGTGACTTAAGTCGGTATCGGAGAGGGCCGTTAAGCCCATACTCAACGCCGCCGGGGGACCGAGGCTGAGCCTGGGCGTTATGGGGACGGATTCCCGAGTGAACCGCAAGCGTGAAGGCTGGCCGCTGACCGGCTATTTCGTGGGCCTCGCCGCGCTGCGGCTGGTCACCGCCCTGGTGGCCGCGACCTATCTGTGGCTGCAGTCTTCCGGCGATGTCCGCACGACCGCGATCACCGTCACGGGCGTTGCCGTCCTGCTGGCCGGCATGTGGCTCGTGTACCGCAAGGTGGCGCTGCCGATCGATGCACTGAGCAACGCCGTGCACTCGTCGCGAGCGATCGGCGCGGCCGCGAACATGCCAGTCGCCGGGCCGCGCGAGGTGGCACGGCTTGGCCAGGAGATCAACGAGCTGATCGAGTCGCTCAACGGCCAGTGGGCCGAGCGCCAGGCCGTGCAGGAACGGTACTCGCGGCTGTTCGACGGAAGCCCTCTTCCGATGGCCCTCACCGACACGGCCGGCGATTTCATCGATGTCAACGAGGCGGCCGCGCGAACGTTTGGCTACACGCGCGACGAGTTCAGGAGCCTGAAGGGCGGCGACGTCTTCGCGCCGGCCAATGAAGCGGAGCGCAGCGAGCTGATGTCGGTGCGCAGCCGGCTGGAGCATGACCCTCTCGGACCTGCTTACGTCCACTACGGGCCGGTCAGCCTGCGCAAAAAGGACGGGAGCATCGTGCGCGCGAGGGGGACGACGTACCGTGTCGAGCTCGACGGCAAGCCGGCGTGGGTGGGTGTCCTCGAGGACGTGACGCGACAGGAGAAGCTGGAGCGCCAGATGAAGCAGGCCGAGCGGCTGGAGGCGATCGGCCAGCTCGCCGGCGGCATCTCGCATGACTTCAACAACCTGCTGGCGGTGATCCTCACCTCCGCGGCCTCACTGAAGGCCGGCGCCGGGGCGCAGCTCGCGGATGCAGAGGTGCGCGACGTCGAGCGGATCAACAAGGCGGCTCAAAGTGCGGCACGGCTGACCCGGCAGCTGCTCGCGTTCGCTCGCCGCGAGCCGTACACAGGTACGCCCGTCGACGTCAGCGCGCAGATCCGTGACCTGACGGACCTGCTGCGCCGGACGCTCGGCTCGCACATCGTGCTCACGGCGGACCTTCCTGACGGGGTGTGGCCAGTCCGCATGGATCCGGGGCAGCTCGAGCAGGTGATCATCAACCTGGCGGTCAACGCGCGTGACGCGATGGGCAAGGGCGGACGGCTCGCTGTCACGGTCGAGAACTTCGACGTCGACGAAGGCATGGTCGCCGGCAAGCCTGGCCTGAAAGTGGGACGCTACATCCGGCTTCAGGTCTCCGACTCCGGAATCGGCATGGACCGCAATACGCTCGACCATCTCTTCGAGCCGTTCTTCACGACCAAGCCCGCGGGCCACGGAACCGGTTTGGGGCTCGCGACGGTGTACGGCATCGTCAAGCAGCTCGGCGGCGATGTGAGCGCCTACTCGGAACCTGGCATGGGGACGACGTTCACGATCCTCCTCCCCGCCACCGAAGCGCCGGTGGAGACCGCGCCGGCCGATCCGCCCCCGCCGCGGCCGAAGGCCATGGCCGGCGACGCCACGATCCTCGTCGTCGAGGATTACGCGGACCTGCGCGAGCTCTTCCAGGAGATCCTCACCGGGGCGGGCTACCGAGTCATCCCGGCGCCGGACGGAGCGGTGGGCCTCGAGCTGGCGCGCGCCCACCGAGGCGAGATCGACCTCCTCCTCACCGATGTCGTGATGCCGAACATGCTGGGACCCGACCTCGCCCACCGGCTGCGGGACGAGAACCCAGGCCTGAAGGTCATCTTCATGTCGGGCCACGCGCAGCCTGTGCTCGGCGGAGCGGTGGCGCTCGAGCCGGGGACTCCCCTCCTCCAGAAGCCCTTCATGGAAGCCGAGCTGCTCACCATGATCTCGGAGGTGCTTGCGGGCGCGCACGCGTTGACCCCGTAAGGGAGACTGCAATGAGCAAGCGCGTGACGACGACCGGTTACATCGTGGCGTGGGTTGTGGCAGTCATCGCGGGTGTCGTTTTCCTGAAGGGCGCAAGCGTCCACACCAGCGCCACAAGCGCATCGGCTTTCGCCACCACGCCGGCTTCGGCGGCCGCATGGCTGATCCTCGGCATCGCCTCCCTCCTGATGCTCGTTCTTTGGATCGGCGCGCTCGTGGCGCTGGGCCAGGAGCACGCCTGGGGTTGGTTCGTGGTCGTGCTGGTGCTGCAGATCGTCGGCATCGGGATCGTCGGCATGGTCGCCTATGCCCTCGCCGGCCCCGAGCGCGTGGTCGAGTCCGTGACTCGACCCTCGTTCACCTAGGGCTCGGCGTACTCCGGGGCAACCGCCTCAAGAAGCTCAGCCGCTCCGAGCTCCTCGACTCCGTCCCCCACTCGGATCGTGCCGCTGTTCACCAGCAGTGCGCGCAGGCCGGCGCGATGGGCAAGGGGCCGGATGACAGGCTTTCCAAGCAGGGACTGCAGGTGGGTGCACGGCTCGCAGAGCTCAACGCCCTCGGCAATCACGTCACCGACTCGGAAGCGCTTGCCCACCAGCGCGTCGACCGCGACGCCGCGCGTGGTGACGTTGCGCCGCGTGTCTCCTGGTTTCAGGTGGATGTCGTGATCGCGGGCCAGCATCTCCAGCGACTCCGCGGCGACGAGCGTCAGCTCCTCGCCGACGTGGGACTCGTCCCATTTGCCCTCTGCGAGAGCGTGACGGTCACCGATCACGCCGATCCCCTTCACGACCTCGATCGAATCGACCGCTTCAACCGGCGCGCTTCTCTGGCGTGCGACATGAATGTGCTCTACGTGTCCCATGGGGCGCAATTCTCGCAGAAGGCTAGACGCCCACCGGCTCCTTCACCAGGATCACGGTGGTGTGGCCCGGCAGGTAGTCCTGCTCGAGGATCAGCACCCGGCACACCTTCGTGCCCACGCCCATCTGCTCGCGAAGCCGCGCGTCCTCGTACGGCGTGACGTGCTCGCGGATCCTCCGCAGCGCGGCGTCCAGGTCCCTGACGATCTTCTGGCTGCCCGCCACCAGGATGAGCTGTCCAGAGGAGGCCGAGTAAGGCCCCATCTGGCTGCCCGAGGCCGAGGCCTCGACGAGCTGGCCCGCCTCGGTGATGGCGTGCACGCTGCCCACCTCGAAGTCTGGCGCGGCGACGAGCCTGCGCATCTCTCGAGCCTGCGTCTTGCGGTCGAGCTTCATGAGCTGCTTGCGCAGGAAGTTGTAGCGATCGGACTCCATCATCTCCTGGAAGAAGCCGATGTCTTCGAGGGTCTTCGACTTCGCGGAATGAACCTCGGACCCGTCGGGGATCCTCCTAATGACCTCGGCCTTGGCCTGCGCGCCGTCCTCGACGATCAGCGCCTCGAAGTTGCGCTCGCGAAGCCTCGCCGCGACCGACTCCAGCTGCACGGCGGTCGCGGGTGTCGTGAACTCGGCGGTGTTCGTACTCATGATTGCTCCCTTCTCAATGCAATAGTTGCATCAGCAAGCGTACAGTAAGCGGTGGTGAAGGGTTCCGAGAGCGTGCGCGCGTGGGTGAACCTGCAGCAGGCACACCGCGTCGTGCAGGCGGTCCTGGAAGGGAGGCTGCAGGCCGAGACGAACCTGTCATGGCCTGAGTTCGAGGTCCTCTGGCGCCTCCAGCTCGCCACCGACGAGCCCCTGCTGATGAGCGACATCGCGGAGCAGCTCATTGGCAGCCCCAGCGGCATCACCCGGATGGCCGACCGCCTCCAGCGCGACGGCCTCATCGTCCGGGAGACGCCGGCGGACAACCGGCGGGTCGTGCACGCGCGGCTGACGCCTCGGGGCGAGGCTGTGCTGACGCGCGCCCGGAAGGTGTTCGCGGAGGCTCTCGGCGAGGCCTTCTCGACGCACCTCTCCGAATCGGACGTCGCGGCGCTGCGCCGGCTCATGCGGCGCCTGCTGGAGGCGAACGGAGCCTGGGTCGAGTCGCGCTGCGACCCGAACTTCGCCGCATCCGGCGGTCCTAGCGTGCGAGCGACAGCACCAGCAAAGCCTGTCCGGCGTGGTACACGATGATGTTCACGGGTCTCCCCCAGCTCAGCGGGCCGACGAATCGGTACCAGCCGAGCAGCGCATCGGAGTAGAAGAAGAGAAGGGCGCCCGCCAGGGCGACCAGCGAGCCCGTGCCTCCGGCGCTCGCGACCATCACCACGAACACGGCCACGTAGGCGAGGACCGGCCCGATGAGCTTCGGCTGCTTGCGGCTCAACGCGCGGTGGTAGATCGGGACGAACACCGCCGCCGACACGAGGGCGATCACCAGAGCGATAAAGAGCCAGGTCACATCCAGCGCGCGAGCCCGAAAGCCCGCGATATAGGCGAGGTGCTCGATCAGCGCCGCCACGAGGCCCGGCACGAGCAGGTCTTTGGGGAGCATCAGGAAGACATCGCTGACCAGGCCCAGCGCGAGCGCAGCGACGAAGAACCAGCGCTGGGCGTTGCTGGCCGGCGTCAGGGCCAGCGCGACGAGGACGAGCCCGACCATCACCGCCGGCTTGGCGGCGTATTCGAGCCGGCGGCTCGAGTGGACAACCGCGATCCAGTCCACGACGGCGATCGACGCCGTCAGGGCAAGCAGCAGCCAGGAGACGGTGTTCATCCGCGCTTTTCGACGATCAGGCTCTGCAGGCTCCTGCCGACGCGACCCTTGCGGTCGTAGAGCCCGCCCTCGGTCATCCCGGTGCCGTGGGGCTCGAGCCACGTGCGGGCGTCGACCAACACCCACTCGTCGACAGGCAGCCGCTGGATGTAGATCGTGAGGTCGGGGTTGACGAACGTCGTCTCGCGCGGGTCGACGATGTAGCTGATTCCGTTCGGGAAGTCGGCCGCGGCGCAGACACGCTGCAGCGGCGAGGGCTCCTCTCCCTTCAGCACCGGCAGCTTCAGGCGAAACCAGGCCCAGCCGGGCGGCCCGCCGTCCAGCGGCTGCGGCGATCGGATCTCGACGCCGAGGATGTGGTACGCGTCGTCGCCTGGACGCCACCGCCCCGGCCACCCCTGCAGCTCGTCCGGCTGCGGCCGCGGAGCCGGCTCGTCGTTCACCGGCACGTCGACCTGGCCGGTCCGGATCCGCACCGCGGTGGCGCGCGCGACCTCCTGCTCCCCGTTCCACAGCGAAGCCTCCACGAGCTGCATCTTGCGGCCCGGCCTGACCAGCCTGGAACGCAGCGCCAGCGGCGTCCTGCCGACCGATCGCAGCAGCTCGACCGTCAGGCGCGCAACAAACATCGGCTGCTCGGACGGGAAGGACTCGATCTCGCGGGCCATGAGCATCGCCGGCGGCCCGCCATGGAGCTGCTGGTTCGACCACGGGCTCAGCGCCGCGTCGGTCGGCACGAACGTGTCTCCGTCGCGGTCGAAGATGGATTCCGGCAAGGGCGGGGAGCTAGATGTCGGCGGGTGGTTGGTCGGCGGGCGCCGCGCCCACGCGGACGCGGACGCGCTGAACGGCGTTGTTCTGCACGCCCTCGTAGTTCCAGCTCTGCTGGTCAGGCTGGATGTTGCCGGCCGCGTCCGTGGCGCGGACGCACAGCTCGTATTC